>Ga0081479_109585_pt1 | contig 57356 bp, 59 predicted proteins | sample MamHotmetagenome_FD_70984 | JGI IMG/M metagenome (GOLD analysis project Ga0081479, IMG submission 70984) | Hot spring cone microbial streamer communities from Mammoth Hot Spring (Liberty Cap Streamers), Yellowstone National Park, USA - T=72 v2... | ecosystem: Environmental > Aquatic > Thermal...
TTGCATTAACTGATGAAGGACTTGTAAGGGATGATAAACAATTACTAACCTATGACTGGATTAGAAGCAGATATTCTGTAAACAGTTTACCATATTTTGGAGAATCAGAAAAGAAAGTTAATCATAGCGTCGTTATAACAACCGACAACTATATAGTTGAAATCGGAGGAAATGATGATGCTTATAACTACTTCGATACTGTTTATCAAACACCAATGGAAGGATATATTGTTGATGAGTATTCAAAACAATCAATTATCCAAAGAAAACCAGAGATTTCAAGTCTTACCGTTTCAAATCCAGATATAACGTACGCAACAAGAGTTGATAGAGGGGACTTGTTAACCTTAAAAAGTAGTGTTTCAAATCTCCATTCATTAACTGATGCTTCAGGTGGTGGAGCAGGACCACAGAGTTCCGATTTCTCAAAGCCATCAATATATCTTAAAGCTATAAATGAGGATTTTATAATAGATCTATCAACAATGTTTTTCTCAACAACACTAAATCCAAATTACCAGCAAACACTCTCAACAATCACAGTTCAAATACCAACTTCGCCAGTAAATACCCCATATGGCTGGTATTATTTATATGATTGTGTAAGTGGAATATGTTCTAATGCTAGAGTTATCCAGATATCAACTCCAAGACCAAACTGTGAGATACAAAATCTCTCAAGCGTGGGCTCACCAAGCACAACTACAATTGTCTGGCGGTGGGAATTGGAAACAGTAGAAAATGCTAATGGTTTTGGTGTATTCTCAATAGATAATGTCTTTATAACAACCGTTCCATTCCCAACACCACCATCAAATATATCAACATATACACAAACAGGACTTCTACCAAATACCCCTTCTGCAATTAAAGTTGGATGCTACAATATTGGTGGCTTTTCAGACCCATCAAAATATGCTGTTGCAACAAGCACAATATATACTAAAGCAAATCCACCAAAAAATTTAGAAATAACATATGCATCATTTGATACGATAAGTCTTAAATGGGAGCCAAATGGAAATAATCCGGATTATACACCATACCAGGTGGAAATTACTACATGCAATATTAGTACAGGTACGTGCAGCAATTATGAGTGGTTTCCAATTATGTCCTTTAATAACAATTATAAGAAAACTGATCTAACAATAAGGAATCTTGATCCTAATCAAAGATACTATTTCCGAGTTAAAGCAAGAAATGGAAATGGAATAGAAACCTGTTATAACGATCAAACTGGAGAACCACCAAGTTGTAGTGGAGGAACAATAGTATCGACTATAACAGTTGGCAATATCATTAATTTAAATGGAACACCTCTTTCCCCAACATCAATAAAATGGTCATGGAAGAATTCTGAAGGTGCTACAGGATATGAAGTATATGAATACAGGGTAAGCACTAATTTTTATACTAAACAACTTGAAGATGTATCCGTTTTTCTTGCATCAACAACTTATAATTATTACACTCATATAAATCTATCAACAAACACATCTTATGCAATTAAGGTTAGAGCATACAAACAGGATTCACAAACGAATGGAGACTTAATATACGGACCATTTACCATATCTGATTATGTATATACTCTTTCAGCAACACCAGCAAAACTAAATAATACTTTTACTTTGGTTTCTACCGGAAGTTTTAAAGTTAATTGGGATGCAAATGGAAATCCAAATTATACAAAATATAGGCTTAATATATCTCACGATTCTTCATTTACCTCATATTCATCAATTGATGTTAATACTGATTCAAATACATATCCATCCATTTATGCAATAATTTCAGGATTAAAACCAAATTATCCATATTATGCAAGAGTATATTCTATAAACAAAAGTAATATCTTAAATCCCACTCCAGCTTATCTTGGGAGTAAATATACCCTTGCTGATGCAGTTAAAAAAGTATTCGTTAAAGATGTCTCACTTGAAGGAGTTAAAATTGAATGGGATCCAGGTGAAAACTCACCACTTACAGTATATCAGGTAAGAGCAACAAGTGTTAGTTTTGAAACTCCATATGTATCAACACCTATCCCATTAAGTTCCAATTATACTGATACAAAAGCCTTAATAAATGGTCTTTGGATAAATACAACATATTGGTTTGAGGTCACAGCAAGAAATATGGAAGGGATATTATCACCATCTATTCAAACGGTAGATCCAGTTTTAACGCCAGGTGTAAGAGATGCTCCACCATCTGCAATTGCAGGAGTAGCATATCCAGACAAAGATACAGAAATTAAAGGAATACTTTCTGACAATAGAGAAATTACTCTTACTATATTAAAAGAAACTTTTAGGACACCTCAGCCAATCGCAATTGCAAAACTTAATGAAAATAAATGTGGATATACTTTTGGAGGAAGCACTATAACATTTGGATTTTATGCGTATGAACAACCAAATATTCCTATAAAATTTGAATTTAATTACTTTCCAAATGAAGCAACTAATTCTTCAAATCCTCCGGATATAAACACAAACAAAAAGAAAGTAGTTCTTGCAAGATATAATCCTCAAACAGGACAGTGTTTACCTGTAAAAACAGAAATAAATGAAGGGCTCAGAAAAATAACAGCAGAACTAAACCATTTAAGCATATATCAATTAATAATTTATAATGCTGATACAGATCTAAACAAAATAGAAGTATTTCCAAATCCATTTTATCCAAATAGATCTGGACAAGGATTTATAACAATAACAAATGTGCCGGAAGGATCTAAAGTAAAGATATATACATTATCAGGGCAAAAAGTTTATGAGACAAAATCAGGTTCTCAAGGAATAATTTTCTGGGATGGTAAAAATATGAAAGGTCAATATGTTGGAAGTGGAGTTTATCTGTGTTATATTGAGTACAAAGGAAAAAGCGTTATTAAAAAGATTGCTATAGAAAGATAATAATTATGAAGAATTTAACTAAATATATAATGCTTTTGTTAATTTTAAATCTAAACCTTTTTTCAAAAGAATATTTTTCTGATTCAGCAAAGGGAATTACAGCAGGAGATTTTCTAAACCTTGATATAAATCCTCGTGTAATTGCTCTTGGTGGCGCTCAAACAGCACTTTGTGACGATGCGTCTGCAATACATTCAAACCCTGCAGGACTTATTGAAATACCAAAATTTTCAGCAATGTTATCACAATCAAATTATGTCGCAGATATAAAGTACAATTTTTTATCTTATGCACAAAGATTATCTTATGATAAAGTTATAGCAGTATCAGGGCTAATAACTGATTTAGGCACTATTAAAAGAACTGATATAAATCAAAACTTACTTGGAAATTTTTCACCAAAAGATACAGTTATAAGTATAGCATACTCAAAAGGAATAACTGAATTTTCAGATAAAGATACTGATGTATCTATGGGAGTAGTTTATAAATACATAAGTTCAAAAATATATGATACTGCAAAAGCAACTGCATTTGATTTAGGAATAAAGGTCTTTAAATTTACATATATTCCTTATAAACTTTCTTTTACTATGCAAAATCTTGGCTCTGGACTAAGATATGATCAAGAATCAGTAAAACTTCCATTTAAAATAAAAATGGGAGGAGCAATATATCCTTTTAGTAATTTAATGTTTGCAACAGATCTTGTAATACCAAACAATGACAACTTTTACATAAATTTTGGTGGAGAATTAAATCTAAAAATATCTGATGATACATCATTTGCATTAAGAGGGGGAGTAAACTCTCAAAAAGCAAGAAATGACCTTGGAGGATTTGCTTTTGGTTTTGGAATAAATATAAAATTTCTATCTATAGACTACTCATTTTCTCCGATGCAAGATCTTGGAAACGCTTCTTTTATCTCACTATCTTTTAACCTTCCAGTAAAAAAGGATGTTTTTGAAAGAAAAGAAAGATCAATTTATACATCAATTCCAAAACAAAAAGCAGAATAATAACAAATCAAATCAATTCTCTAAAATATGATATCTCTTTGTGCTGAAGTATTTTTAAAATATCAGAACAAAAATAAAGGCTTCCAGTAACAATGAAATTTTTTTTATATTTAAGGATCTTGCTAATAGCAACTTTTGGATCATCAAAACATAATCCATAACTTGAATATTTAAAAGGATCAAAACTTCTTGGTGAATAAGATTTAGATAAAAATATTTTTAAATTATAAGATTTAATTATGTCAAGCATTTGTTTTATTTTTTTATCATTCATAAAACCAGCTAAAACAAACTTATAATCATCATCTTTGATGCTTTCAAAAAGCATTTTTATTGAAAGTGGAGTGTGTGCACCATCAAAAATTATTTTAATACCATTATATTTTAAAATCTGCTTTCTACAATCAAATTTTCTAAACTTGGAATTCTCAACTCTAATTCCAAGCTTACTACATATAAACTTTGCAAAATTAAGATTTATACTCTCAAAATCATTGTTTTTTTTATCAACATCAAACACATAAACTTTAGAGTTATTTCTTTTTGCAAAAAAATTTATTAAATCAATTACTTTTTTACTGTTTTGACCAGATATAAAAACTTTTCCATCCGGTTTTATAATTCCTGCTTTATTTTTCACTATCTCTGAGATGCTTTTTCCAAGATATTTTTGATGCTCTAAGGTTATTTTTGTAAAAACTGAAAAACTTTTCTCAAAAACATTTGTGGCATCAGATTCTCCTCCCATTCCAACTTCAAAAATACTATAAGTAGGATTTTTAGATGAAAAATAAATAATAGCAACACTAGTTATATATTCAAAAGGTGAAAGCATTTCCTTTGAATTTGATATAAGTTTTATCAATATTTTATAAAAATCTTTTTGTGGGATCTTTTTATCATTAAATATTATTCTCTCTTTCAGATTATGTATATGAGGACTTGTATAAAGGGCCGCATCAAAACCTTTTTTTCTTATAATTTCATAAATATATCTTGCTGTTGTTGTTTTCCCAACAGAGCCTGTTATATGAATAATTTTTCCACAATTTTTTTGAGGGTTTTCAAAAACACTAAGAGTATTTTTTATATAAGAAGTGTTAAAATCAGATTTTTTTCTTGGAGAAATAATTGCAAAAAAAGATTCAATATCATTAAATTTTTCTGGGATTTTTATAACATCAGAAGAGTTATATTTTAAATAATTAAAAATTTCTGAAATTTTTTTGTTTTTAACCGGATCTATAAAGTCTGGATCTATATCCATAAAAGGTTTTAAAACAAAAGCTCTTTCATAAATTTTAGGATGGGGGACAATAAGTTTTTGAGTATTTATAATATCATTACCGAAGTAAAGTATATCAAGATCTATAGTTCTTGGGGAATTTTTAAACGCTCTTTTTCTTTTAAGTTTATCCTCTATAAAGTTAAGATAATTAAGAAGGCAAAAAGGATTAAGAGAAGATTCTATTTTTATCACTAAATTTATAAAATAAGGTTGAAAAGTATAATACATTGGCTTTGTAATATAAAAACTTGATTTTTTTAAAATATGGACTTTTTTACTAAGTAAATAAATAGCTTTAGAAATGTTTGTAATTCTATCTCCTATATTTGAACCAATTGAAATGTAGGAAATCATTTCAAAAGATATTCAAAAACATCAAAAGCCTGTTTTAATTCATATACATCATGAACTCTAAATATATCTACATACTGATAACAAAAAATACATGATGCAATAGTTCCAGCAACTCTTTTTTTAGGATCTTTTTCTCCAGTTATCATACCTATAAAAGATTTTCTTGAGGGACCAAACATTATAGGATATCCAAGGCTTCTAAATTTTTTCATATTCTTAATTATTTCAACATTATGTTCCAGTTTTTTGCCGAAACCTATACCAGGATCTAGAATGATATCATTAAAATTATTTTTTTTAAGAAAATCTATCTTTTCTCTAAAAAAATTCATAATTTCTAAAACAACATCATCATATACTGGATTTATTTGCATATCCTTAGGTTTTCCTTTCATATGCATTATAACAACAGGCTTTTTATATCTTAAAACAACATCTATCATTTTTTCGTCTCTAAGCCCTGTTATATCATTTATTACATCAACACCAACCTCAATAGCTTCAATAGCAACCTCAGGATAGTAAGTATCAACGGAAACAATGATTGATGGATATTTACTCTTTACTTCATAAATTACAGGAATAACTCTTTTTATTTCTTCATCAACTGATATAGGTTCTGAGTAAGGTCTTGTTGACTGTCCCCCAATATCAATCCAAGATGCACCTTCTTTAATTATTTCATCAGCTCTTCTAATTGCATCTTCTTTTTTATAATAAAGCCCACCATCTGAAAAAGAATCCGGTGTAACATTAAGTATACCACATATAACTTTTGTTTTAAAATTAAACATTTGTTATTTATCTTCTATTTGAAAAAGAGGCTTTGGAAGTGTTGTTTCCTGTAATTTTTTTTCTCTTTCCTGTTCTATTGCCTTTTTGATTTTGTCTATTGATTTCAATGCTGCAAGTTTAACTTGCTCGTTATAATCTTTAAGAGAAGGGGTAAGCACATCTATAGTTTCTTTATCTATAAAATCACCAAGAACCTCACAAGCTCTAATTCTCACCTTTTCATCGTAATTTGTAAGCGCATAAGAAATTAGTCTTAAACTCAACTTGCTTTTTTCTTGGGCTAACATATCTATTATTTTAATTTTAATTTCTGTTTCTGTTTCTGTTTCAAAACTTCTCTTAACTATTTTATCTATATCTTTATCTTTTAATTGCCATAGTAATTCAAGAGAAGCAAATCTTACATTTTGATCACTATCAAGAGTAAGTTTTTTTAAAGTTTCTATGGTTTTCTTAGAAAAACTAAGCATCATTTCACTTTTTACTTCAGTAGGAAGTGATGGTGTATAATTTTTAATTTCTTCTTTTTTTAACTCTTCTAATTTTTTAAGATCAACATTACTTGTTTTTTTCTGATGAACTAATAAATATATTCCACCAATAAATATTAAAAGAAGTATAAGATTTCTCATAGAAATCTCCTCTTAAACTTAATCAATAATTTTTTCAATTTCTATATTTAAAATTTTTGGATCAATAATCACAATAGATATCGGATCTATCTTATTCCATTTTTTATCATCACATGGTTCACTTGAAATAATAACAAAACTATTTTCTTTCTTATAAGAATAACTTCCATATTCCCATTTTGGCGTCATTAAAGAATATATCTCCTTTTCCATTTTAAAATCACAAAGCGCAAAAAATTTCTCTCCATTATAAACAAAAACATTAAGTCCATTATACGGTCTTTTAAGATCTTTATAATCTTTCTTTACTGAAATCCATATAGTTTTAATTTCATCTCTCATCATAAAAAGTGCAGTTTTTATATCTCCATATGCATCCATATGTTTGATAAAATGCCAAAAAAGTACTTCACTATCATTTACACCCTTTATATACTTTTTATACTTACCAAGATTTTCAAAGACCTCATCAACTATTGAAAGAGTCCCATTATGAGAAAAAATATAGTTTTGATATGAAAATGGTTGAGTATTATGAATTCCTATCAGTTTATTTTTTTCAAGTTTCCTTGGGTTTGATGCATTTCTAACATGAATAAGAAAAAAATTAGAATCAACATTATTAATTTTTTCTTCAAGAATATTTATTTCATCATAAATTGGATTTGGGGTTTTAAAAATAAAAGGTTTTCCATCTCTATAAAAAGATATACCCCAACCATCTTTTTGTAATCTATGAGAATCATATTTTGATTGCTTTAAAATTGATTTATCTGACTCAATAACATAATATTTTATCAAGTCAGAGTTAATCTTTTCTTTTGAGATTATTGAAAGCATCCTGCACATACTTAAAGTTTACAAAAATTATTAGTTAAAAACAAGAAAATTTATGCTAAAATAATTTTTATGAAGGCATTAGGAAAACATTTAATAGTTGAATTATATGGTTGTGATTTGAGGCTTCTTGGAGATGTAGATTATATAAGAGAAACAATGATGCTATGTGCAAAAGAAGCCAACACAACAGTAATAGAATCTATATTTCACCAATTTAAACCATATGGTGTATCAGGTGTAATAGTAATAGCTGAATCACATCTTTCTATTCACACCTGGCCAGAACATAGATTTGCTTCTGTTGATCTTTTTACCTGTGGGGATCATTCTGATCCTTGGAAAGCATTTAAGATAATAAAGAAAAAATTAAAAGCAAAATATTTTAGTGTAATAAAGATGGAAAGAGGAGTACTGTTAGATGATTAAGCCATTATGGATAAAAAAAGATACTGAAAGATTTCCAAAAGGAAATTGGTTTGTAGAATTTTTCACTAAAGGGGAATTTCATGCTCATCAAATAAAAAAGTTTATTAACTCATATAAAACTGAGTTTCAAACAGTAGTTCTTGTTGAAACATATTCATTTGGTAAAGTTCTAATTATAGATAGAGAAACTCAATCAAGTGAACTTGATGAATTTATATATCACGAATCATTAGTTCTTCCCGCAATAATATTTCATCCAGATCCAAAAGATTTTGCAATACTTGGTGGTGGTGAAGGAGCAACACTTAGAGAAATACTTTCATATAAAAATACAAAGCATGTAGTTATGGCTGATATAGATCACAATATACTTAAATATGCGAGAAACTATTTAGAATCATGGCACAAAGGAAGTTTCAATGATGAAAGAACAACACTAATTGCCCAGGATGCAAAACTTTTTATAGAAAACACAAAACTTAAATTTGACATTATCTATTCTGATCTACCAAGCCCTATAGAGGGTGGACCAGCATATAATTTATACACAGTTGAGTTTTACAAAGTTTTAAAAACAAAACTCAAAAATGATGGTTTTTTTGCTATGCAAGCAGGTCCTGGTCATATACTTCAAATGGAACTACATCCTGCAATTTACAAAACACTTTCAAAAGTATTTAAATATGTCTATTCTTATATTTCCTTTATTCCAAGTTACGATATGCTATGGAGTTACATAATAGCAAGCGATAAAGAAATAGAAATAAATGAAGAAAAAATAAAGGAAAAATTTAGAATGCTTAAAAATAAACCTAAATATTTAAATGAAGAAAACATCAAAACACTTTTTATAAATATTCCTGAATATTTTAAAGAAGCAATAAGAAAAAATAAAAAAATTATAAGAAAAGATGCACCTATATTTTTTTCAACATCAAGATACTAAAGGAGAGAAAATGAAAAAAAACATAACAAAAAATAAAAAAACTATTAAAAATCAAAAAAATATAAAGGATTACGCAGAGTTTGAAAAAAAACTTATAGAAATGAAAAATGAAATAATTTCATCACTTGAAACAACAAACAAAATTGAACCTGATAAAGATATAGGTGATGAGATTGATGATGTTACTCAAACAATGGAAAAAGAAATTGCCTTTGATCTTTCAGAAAATGAAAAAAATATTTTAAAGGAGATCGATATAGCACTTTCAAAAATTGCTAAAGGTACATTTGGAATATGTGAACTATGTGGCAAAGAAATTGAACCTAAAAGACTTAAACATATTCCGTATGCAAGATATTGTATAGAATGTCAAAAAAAACAAGATAAGTAAAAATGCAAGAATTTGAAAAAGGATTAGAAAATTTAAAAGATGCAACAAAAGAAGAAGAGTTTATCATCGCAGGTTTTAACGAAAGATTTCTTGCATATCTTATTGATACACTTCCTTTTGTATTTTTAAATTATTATACTCTTACGCTTGCTATAAAGAATGGCTTTATTACTTATTCTTCTTCTATTGAAACAAAGTGGAAAATAATATGGTCAATCATATTTATTATATATGAAACGATTTTTACTTCAGGAGGAAGAAGAACTATTGGGAAAAAAATTTTAGGACTTAAGGTTATATCAAAAGATGGAAATAACCTTAGTCTATCAAAAGCTTTTATTAGGGCAATAGGTTATTTTATAAGTTCTTTTACATTTAACATAGGTTATCTTCTTGCTCTTACAAACTCAAAAAGAATTTCTCTTCATGATTTTCTTGCATCATCTCTTGTGGTCAAAACAAAAGAAAAATCAGCATTTGCTGATGGACTAATACTTACTTTATCATGGGGTCTTATGGCATTTTTTATTGCAAATTGGGCAAATAGGACAATACTTAAGCCAACACCATTAGAACAAAAACAAATAAATGAAGCAAGAAGAACTCTTGCTAAACTTGCAAAACTTGAGGAAATCCATTATCGAAAATATGGTTTTTATACCAATGATCTAAAAAAATTAGCCGAACTTACTGGCAACATAAACGCTGTAAGATATGAACTTGCAAAAACACTTGAAAAAGGTTCTATTGAAATAGCAAGTAATGGAAAATCTTTCATAATATCTGCAAAAGCAAAAAACTGGAGAAAAACAAGAATTCAAGTTACAAGCCAAGATCAATTATTAAACCAATAAAAATTACAACAGACCAATTTGTGTATTTTAAAAGGAGGATATAATGGAAAATATTGAAATTTCAAAACTTAGTGAAAAAATAAAAGAAGAATCAATATTTGTATCTGAAATAAAAAGAGAAGTTGCAAAGGTAATATCAGGACAAGAAGATTTGATAAATGCGCTAATAATATCACTTCTTACAAATGGTCATGTTCTTGTTGAAGGATTACCAGGTCTTGCAAAAACCACCACGATAAAAACACTTGCACAAGTTATAAAAGCACAGTTTCAAAGAATTCAATTTACCCCTGATCTTCTTCCTGCAGATATTACTGGAACACTCATTTATCATCAAGGCAGTGGCAACTTTATGATAAAAAAGGGACCAATATTTACAAACATTGTTCTTGCAGACGAAATAAACAGAGCCCCTGCAAAAGTTCAAAGCGCTCTTCTTGAAGCAATGCAAGAAAGGCAGGTAACAATAGGTGATACAACATATAAACTTCCAGATCCTTTTCTTGTTATGGCAACACAAAATCCTATAGAGCAAGAAGGAACATATCCTCTCCCTGAAGCACAAGTTGATAGGTTTATGCTTAAGGTAACAATTACTTATCCTAAAAAAGAAGAAGAAATAAAGATAATAGATATTACGACTCGTGGAGAAATACCAAAAGTAAATCAAATAATAGAAACATCTAAAATAATTGAAGCAAGGAATCTTGTTAATATGATATATGTCGATGATAAAATAAAAGCATATGTTGTTGATATAGTAAATGCAACAAGATTCCCTGAAAAATATAAACTTGAAAATTTAAAGAACTGGATAAAATATGGAGCAAGCCCAAGAGCAACAATTTATCTAATTCAAGCCGCAAAAGCATATGCGTTTATTTCACAAAGAGCATATATAACACCACAAGATATAAAAGCAATCGCATTTGATGTGCTTAGACATAGAATAATTCTAACATATGAAGCTGAAGCAGAAGAAATAACAACAGAAAAAATAATACAGCATATATTTGAAGCTGTAGAAGTTCCATAAAAACAAAATGATAATAAATACTTCAGAAATATTAAAAAAAGTAAGAGATATTGAGATTAGAACAGGAAAACTTGTAAGTGAAACTTTTAGTGGCGAATATTTAAGCGTTTTCAAAGGAAAGGGTATAGAATTTGCTGAAGTTAGGGAATACACTATAGGTGATGATATAAGAAATATTGATTGGAACATAACTGCAAGGATGAATAAACCATATGTAAAAAAATTTAACGAAGAAAGAGAACTAACAGTAATGGTAGCATGTGATGTATCAGGCTCACAACTTTTTGGAACAAGAACATTGATGAAAAACGAGCTTTCAGCAGAACTTGCTGCTCTATTTATGTTTGCTGCACTTAAGAACAATGATAAAACAGGGCTATTTCTTTTTTCAGATAAAACTGAACTCTTTATCCCTCCTAAAAAAGGAAAAAATCATATTTTAAGAATAATAAGAGAAATGCTTGCATTTGAGCCAAAATCTAAAAAAACAAACATTTCTTTTGCTCTTGAAAAACTAAATCATGCACTTAAAAGAAGATCTGTAATAATATTTATATCAGATTTTATGGATGAAAATTTTGAGAAGGCAGTCAAAATAACCGAACATAAACATGATTTAATACCTGTTATCGTAAATGATACATTTGAAATTGAACCACAAAATTGCCCAGCAATACTTTCCTTTCTAAATTTTGAAAATGAAACTATGGGATATATAGATCTTTCAGATAAATATTTAATTGAAACATATAAGACAAAATTTAAAGAAAGAAGAGATAATCTTATAAAACTTTTTAATTCGCAAAATATTGATTATATGGAGATAACAACAAAATCAAACATATTTTTAACCGTTTCATCATTTTTCAAAAAAAGAAAACTAAAAATTGCTAAAGGAAGATGAAAAAAATATTATTAACACTAATATTTCTAATGCAAGGTTTTTCATATTCACAAAGCAATGCTATTAGAATCCTAAAGCCTAAGGAAATTAAATTTGCAACAGAGTTTAACCTAAGATTTGAAATCCTAAACTATAACAATGAAAAAATACAAATATCGACAGAAAATCTTAACAACTCTGATTTTGCATATATAAATACAAAACAAAAGGGAAATATTCTTGAGATATCGCTTATTCCATTTAACGTAGGAATTTCAACATTTCCTTCAATTGATATTTACTTAAACAATTATAAAATAACAACATCATCATTTACACTTGAAATCTCACCACTTTATAATCCAAAGGAAACCGATCAACTAAAAGATATCTTTGAAATATTTTCATTTTTAACCTGGCTAAAGATACTTCTTTTATTGCTTATAGCAATAATAATTTATCTCATCTATAAAAAACTAAAAAAAGAAAAAACATGGAATTTAAACTCAACAGCTTTTATTGATACAAGAACTCCATATCAAATTGCAATAGACGAGTTAGAAAAACTTTCTTTGGATATGAATGTAAAAGAATTTTACTCACATCTTTCAGAAATTATACGAACTTATCTTGAAAAAGAATTTATAATCAATGCTACAAAAATGACGACATTAGATATTATAAAGAATATAAAAAATCAATTTACAATTGATATCGCTATAAAAATGAGAGAGATTTTAGAAAATTCTGATCTTGCTAAATTTGCAAAATATGAATTTGAACAAACCCAACTAAAACAAGATCTTGAAACAACAAAAGAAATAATAAATAAACTAAACTCAGTAAAAGAAGAAAGAGAAAGAAAAAGAAAAGAAGAAGAAATGATGATGAAAGAAAAGGAAGGGAAAAAATGAGTTTTAAAAATCCGTATTTTTTACTTTTATTTTTACCTTTACTTTTTTTCTCAATTTATGTTGGTAAGAATTATCACTCAAGATTTTTTAAAACCAACTTTCCACTTGATCTTCCAATAACCTATAACTTTAAAATTTTTTTAATTGAAAATTTTGGATTTTATGCAAGAGTTTTAATTCTTTCACTTATAATAATTGCTCTTGCAAGACCACAAAAAATCATGCGAGGTGAAATACCTCCAACATATGGTGTTGATATAATGCTTGTAATAGATACATCACTTTCAATGCAAGCCCCAGATCTTTTGCCAACAAGACTTGAAGCAGCAAAACAAAATGCAAAAGAATTTGTTATGAAAAGAAAAAATGATAGAATAGGAATTGTCGTTTTTGGTGGAGTTGCATATCTAAGTTGCCCTTTAACACTTGATCATGATGCAGTTATTGGCTTTATAGATCAGATACAGACAGGAATGACAAAATCCGATGGAACAGCAATAGGTGATGCAATACTTGTTGCAACAAACCATTTAAGAAACTCAAAAGCAAAATCTAAAATAATGATACTTCTAACAGATGGAAGATCAAACACAGGTGTTGTTGGTGACCCAATAACAGCAGCAAAATTAACATCGCAATTTGGAATAAAAATATATACTATTGGAACTGCAAAAAAAGGACCATCTAAGATTCCAACTCAAAACCCACTTCAACCATATATTATAATAGAAGATGATTTAAATGAGGACGAACTTAAAAAAATTGCAGATATAACAGGTGGGAATTTTTATAGAGCAACTTCATCTGAAGAACTTAATAAAATATACTCTGAGATAGATAACCTTGAAAAAACAAAATTTGAGATGAAATACAATATAGAAGTAATAGAACTTTATAATAGATTTCTTATACCAGCATTAATAATTGCTGCTCTAACATTAATTATTGAAAAAACTTATATTATGAGCATACCGTAATTATGGAACTTTTTTATTATAAAAAAAATTTTATATTTGGAATTCTTCTTATAAGTCTACTTTTTTTCTTAAATATTTTTTTAAACAAAAGAAGAAATAATATCACATTAAAAATATTTGATGAAACAATACTTAAAAGGATACTTCCAAAAGATATAACCAAAATAAGAAAGATAAAAGATATACTTTTTCTTACAGCTATTTTCATGATGGTTTTTGCCATCTCTGGACCTCAGTGGGGAATCGAGTATTCTGAAAAGCCAATATATGCTTCAAATGTTGCAATAGTTGTTGACACATCACTTTCAATGTCTGCCAAAGATATAAAGCCATCAAGGCTTGAAAACCTAAAAATTGCACTAAAATCAATAGCAGAAAATCTTACCTCACATAGAATTGCACTCTTTGCTTTTCAAGACAAAGCATATCTCCAATGTCCATTAACTGATGATATTGATGCAATATCATACTTTGTTGATATACTTTCTCCAAATATGGTTCCATTTCCTGGGACAAACATTGCTGATGCTATTATTACAGCATCCCAGTATCTTCTTCAATATAATGGTGAAAAAAACATAATACTTTTAACAGATGGAGAAGATCACTCTAAAAAAGTAGATGAAGCAATAAAATTTGCAAAGGAAAACGGAATAAAAATTATAACAGTTGGTATAGGAACCCCAGAAGGGGATTTAATCTACGATGAAATAACAAAAGATTATAAAAAAGATAAAAATGGTAAGACTGTTATATCTAAACTTGATGAAAAAACGCTAATAAAAATAGCAAAGGAAACAAACGGAAAATATATAAGATATACATCTCCAACATATACCGCTGATGAGATTACAAAATATATATCAAAATCTAATATAGAAAAAACACAAAAAATCCAAAAATATAAAAATAGATTTCAATACTTTTTACTTCTCTCATTTCTTTTATTTTTGATAGAATTTAATATTATGGAGAGGGTAAAGAAATAATGAAAACAATAATTTTTTTACTTCTTGTAAATATGCCTATGTTTATAAACGCCTCAATAAAGGCAGAATTTGAAGCTGAAAAAGCAAATTCATTATATAAAAAAGGAAATTTTGAAAAAGCAAAAGAGATCTATGAAAACGCTATTAAAAAAGATGAAAAAAATGATAAGATAAAGTTTAATCTTGGAAATACATATTATAGAAAAAGGGAGTTTGAAGAAGCAATAAAAACTTATGAAGGAATAAAAGATGAAAAAATAAAAATAAAAGCAATGTATAATCAAGCAAATTCATATGCAATGAAAAATGAGATTGATAAAGCAATTGAAATGTATAAAAATATAATACTTAAAGATCCTTCTAATAAAGATGCAAAATATAACCTTGAACTTCTTTTAAAAAGAAAAAAATCATCTTCATCAAGCAACAATTCAAAAAACAATCAAAATAAAAACGATAAAAACAAAAGTTGCGCAAGTGGAAGTGATAAGAATGATAAACAAGATCAAAACAATGATAAAAATAAAGACAAAGAAAATAAAAATGAAGCCAAAAAGCAAGCTGAAAGATTTCTTGATATGATGAAAAATATTGAAAAAAATAATATGAAAAATATAAACTCACAAAAAGCAAATTATCAAGGTATAAAAAATGAATTTGATTGGTAAAATAATTTTATTTTTTATATTTGCTATAAACTCTTACTCTCAAACAGTTGTAAGAGCTTTTGTTGATAAACAAGTTGTTCCTATAAATGAAAGTTTTAATCTAACAATATCCATAAGTGGCGATAATATAAATAATCCTAAAATAGATATTTCTGTTATAACGGACTTTAATATATATTCATCAGGTTCATCAAGTAATATTTCAATAATAAACGGTCATATTTCAACATCATATGAATACACATATACACTTATTCCAAAAAGAACAGGTCATTTTATAATTCCAAAAATACCTGTCTTTACAGGAAGAGAGAAGTATTTTACATCAGAAATACCAATTGAAGTAACAAAACCAAATATAGCATCACAACCAAAACCACAACAACAAAGACAAATAAAACCAACACAAAGAACACCAAGAAAAAATCTTTCATCAGATGAAATGATGTTTGTTGAAGCAAAACTTGACAAATCTGAAGCATACCAAGGAGAACAGGTAACTCTTTCTGTAAAATTTTATACAGCAGTTCCAATTTCAGCAAACCCGAACTATCTTCCGCCAACATTTACAAACTTTGTAGCAGAAGAATTACCACCTATAAGAACAGGAACAGAAATAATAAATGGTATTAGATACTACTATGCTGAAATTAAAACCGCACTTTTCCCTATAATGGAGGGAGAAGCATCAATTTCACCAGCAACAGTTGTAGTTTATACTCAACCATCAATAGATGATATAGATCCATTTGATCCAAATTTTATACAAAAATTTTTCTCACAATCACTTTCAGGAAAAGAAGTTAAACTTACATCAAATCCAATAAAAATAAAGGTAAAACCCCTTCCCAAACCCCCATCAAATTTTAACAATGCTATAGGAAACTTTTTTATAACAGCAAAAATAAGCGATAAAACCGCATACACTGGTTCTGCAATAAATCTCGTCTTAGAAATCACCGGAAAAGGAAATGTAAAATCAATAGTCCCACCTACATTAAATCTTAGGGACTTTAAAATATATGATACTCTCACATCTGAAACCATATCAAAAAACAATGATATAGTTGGGGGAACAAAGAAAATAACTTATATAATCTCACCCTTAAAAGAAGGTGATTTAGAAATAGATCCAATACCATTTGTATTCTTTAACATTGATACACATAAATATGAAACTCTATACACTCAACCAATCAAAATTAAGGTATTAAAGGGAGAAACAGGAAAATCAATAGATTTTGATACATCAAAGCCATCATTAGAAATAACAAAAAAATCATCAGATATTAATTATATATATGAAAAAATACCAAATTCATTTTTTACGCGATTTTCTATTTATGTTTATAAGATTTCAACATATCTAAATATCTTTTTAGCATTAATTCTTGTTATAAACTACATAATTATAAAAAGAAAACAAATTTTTCTAACAAACCCTTCTGAGTATCTTTTTAAAAATGCCTTATCAAATTTTAAGCATAGAGTAAAGAGTATTAAAACAAATGACAAAAATTCACTTGCAATTCTATATGATTCAATATATGATTATCTATCTGCAAAAACAGGAAAAAATCTTTCACACTTAACATTTTCAAAAATAGAAGAGGAAATAAAAAATATAAAGCCAAATTTCTCAAATGATTTAATAAAGGAACTAAAGGAAATAATAGAAAAAATAGAATTTATAAATTATACAAAATCTGAAATAAAAGAAGATGAATTAAAAAATATTATTGAAAAATCTATTAATATCATTTTAAGGTTTGAAAAGGAGTTTGAAAAGTGAAAAAAATAACTTTATTATTAATTTTCCTTTTTATTGCCATAAAAATCTCTTATGCTGATGATTTTATAGATGCCTCTAATTTTTATAAAAACTCTGAATATTCAAAAGCACTTGAAATTTATAAAAAATATGAGAATAGCGATAATCCATACATTTTATATAACATTGGAAACTGTTATTATAAAATGAATAATAAAGCTGAAGCACTCGCTTATTACATAAAAACATTTAATTTAAATCCAAGAGTATCAGGACTAAAAGAAAACTTGATAAAAACAGCAACTGAAAATGGAAATGAACTTTTCTCCCAAGATATACCACAAATCTTATACTCAATATATTATTCAATGAGTAAGTATGAAATTATAACTTTTTTTGAAATATTTTTTATAGCACTTGTAATTCTTTTAACATTAAAATTAAAAAATAAAATCAGCAATGTAAACAACCATATATTTATCTTAATTATCATCACAGCAATATTTGGAACATGGTATATACTTAGAAAAAATTCCGTATTTGATAGATGTGGTGTTATTATTGAAGATGCTGATTTATATAGCGGACCATCAAATACATTTCAAGTGGTTGCAAATATTCCTAAAGGACGTATTATTGAAGTTCTTTCTGAAAAAAATGATTTCATTGAAGTTGGTGTTCCAAAAGAAAATATAAAAGGATGGTTGGAATCTAAAAATCTTATAAAAAGTTATATGGAGGCAAAATAATATGAAAATAGCAATAGGAAGTGATCATGCAGGATTTATTTTAAAAACAAAGATTATATCTTTTTTGAAAAATAATGGTTTTGATATAATAGATGTTGGGACAAATAATTCTGAGACTTCAGTTGATTATCCTGATTTTGCTAAGGAAGTATCATTAAAAATTGTAAAAGGAGAAGCAGAAAAAGGTATTATAATATGTGGAAGTGGGGTTGGAGCATCAATTGCAGCGAATAAAATAAAAGGAATTAGAGCAGCTATATGCCATGATACATATTCCGCACATCAAGGAGTTGAGCATGATGATATGAATGTTTTATGCCTTGGTGGAAGAATAATAGGTGAAGAACTTGCAAAGGAAATTGTACTTTCCTTTTTAAAAGCCAAATTTTCAAACGAAGAAAGACACATAAGGAGATTAAATAAGATAAAAAAACTTGAGGAGGAAAGATGAATATAAAAACACAGATGGATCTTATTAATAATTTAACAAAAATAAATCAATCATTATGGCTTGATCACATATCAAGAGATATGCTTCTATCAAATAAATTAAATGAACTTGTAAAAAATTATCAAATATTGGGGCTTACTTCAAATCCAACCATATTTGAAGAAGCACTTACAAACTCAAATGTATATGATGAAAGCATAAAAATTCTATACTCAAGAAATACAAAAGATTTAACACAAATAGCATACTCATTGATGATAGAAGATATTCAAAGAGCATGTGATATATTTAAAGAGATATATGAAAAATCAAATAAAGATGATGGATATGTTAGCATAGAAATTGCACCAAATATTAAGGAAAAAGAGAAAATAATAACAGAAGCAGAAAATCTTTGGAAACAAATTGGAAGAGAAAATCTGATGATAAAAATTCCATCTGATAAAGATGGCATTGAAGCAATGTATGAACTTATAAAAAAAGGAATAAATGTAAATATGACTCTTATATTTTCACCGCATATATATAGAAAAGTTGCAGAAAAATATATTGAGGCAATTAAGTGGAGATATGAAAATAATCTTGATACAAATGTTTTCTCGGTTGCAAGTTTTTTTGTAAGTAGAATTGACACATATATAGACAAAAAACTTGATGAAACAGCAATAACAAACCCTAAAGAAAAAGAAAAAATACTTTCCCTAAAAGGAAAAACAGCAATAAGCATAGCATTACTTACCTACTCAATATATAAAGAACTTTTGCAAGAATTTAGGGACTTTGCTAATAAAGGATTTAAAATGCAAAAACTTCTCTGGGCTTCAACCAGTACAAAAAATCCATCATACAAAGATACTCTTTATGCAGATGAACTTTGCCTTAATAATACCATAAATACCCTACCATTAAAAACACTTTTTTCATTTTTTAATCATGGAAATATAAATTTAGAAAATATAGAAGAAAGAACAAAAAAAGCAAACCAACATATAGAAAACATAAAATCCTTAAATATATCATTAGAGAAAATGTATGATGAACTTTTTATTGATGGAATGAAAAAATTCAATCAATCTTATGAAAATCTTCTTAAAAAAATAGAAGAAAAATTAACTAAAATAACTAAATCAAAAACAGTTGCAAGTATTTATAATTGTGATATAGAATCATACAAAGATGAACTTATAAACATTAAATTTATCGAAAATCTTTTTAAAAAAAATCCAAAATTATGGAAGAAAGAAAAAGAGCATATAGAGATAATAAAGAATTCTCTTGGTTGGGTAGATGTACCATTTTATATGAAAAACAAGGTAAAAGAAATTAACGAATTTAGAGATGAAATAATAAATGATGGTTTTAAATTTTGTGTTATACTTGGAATGGGAGGTTCAAGTCTTGCTTGTGAGGTAATAAGATCATTATTTGAAAAAAAATCACAAATAAAAACATTTGTGCTTGACACAACAAATCCAGAGTGGATAGGTGATGTATATAAAGCAATAGATATAAGAAAAACACTTTTTATATTTGCAAGCAAATCAGGAGCAACTGTTGAACCAAACTCTCAATTTAAATTTTTCTACAATAACTTAAAAAAGAAGGTAAAAAATCCTTCAGCAAATTTCATAGCAATAACTGATAAAAATACACCACTTGAAGAACTTGCAAAAAAATATAAATTTAGAAAAATATTTATCAACCCGCAAGACATAGGAGGAAGATTTTCAGCTCTTTCTTATTTTGGGATACTTCCTTCTTCTCTTATGGGAGTAGATATTGAAAGATTTCTTGATACAGCAATAGAAACAATTGAAAAAATTAAAAAAGAAAATGAAAACTGTGCATCTATGCTTGGATGCTTTCTTAGCGCAAATTATCTCAATGGAAAAGACAAACTTACCCTTATACTTCCAAAAGGATTTGAAAGATTTGGTCTATGGATAGAGCAATTAATTGCAGAATCGACAGGAAAAGAAGGTAAAGGAATTGTTCCAGTTATTGAAAATGAAATAAAAACACCCGATAAATATATGCAGGATAGAATGTTTGTTTCTATAGAATATAGAGGATTTTTGCTTCCCAAAAATGAAGAAAAAATAAATTTTTTAATAACTAATAAAAATCCTGTTTTTAAAATTTATATTGATGATATATATGATCTTGCAAGGTTGTTTTATATGTGGGAGATTGCAACAGCAATTGCAGGTTATTTTATGAAAGTAAATCCTTTTGATCAACCTGATGTGGTAAGGACAAAAGAAATAACAAAAAAAATACTTAAAGATCCTTCAAGCATACAAATAAAACCTACATTTAAAATAAAAGAAACAGATATATATTCTTCAAATTTTGAATTTGATACAAATTTAAAAATTAAAAATTATGAGGATATTGTATGGGATATACTTAAAACTGCAAAGGAAAACACATATTACTCAATAATGGCTTTCTTAAACGAAACGACTGCAATTGATAAAATTCTTCTAGATTTATCTAATACAATAACAGAGATTAGTGGATGTGCAACGATAAAATCATATGGACCTAGATATCTTCATTCAACAGGACAGTTATTTAAGGGGGGAAGTGATAATGGAATATACATAATCTTGACAACTAAATCAAAAAAAGATATAAAAATAGATGGGGAGGATTATACATTTGAGTATCTCTGCAATGCACAAGCAAAAGCTGATTTTGTGGCATTAGCAGAAAAGAAAAGAAAAGTATTAATGTTTCACTTCAAAAAAGATGCAGAAAAGGAAATAAAAAAGATTACAAAGGCATTTAAAAAATTTTCGCAAAGTAATGAGGAGGAAAATATGCCAAAAACACAAACAAAAAAGAAAAATACACAGACAAATAACAAAACAGATGAATATATTGTTATAGATTACCCAAAACATCTTGAAACAATCACATCAAAGCATTACACAATAAGAATAGGGGCAAGCGAATGTAGAAATGTTGAGGTTTCTATAGATGGCGGTCCATGGCAAAGTGCGAGATATTCTGTTGGATACTGGTGGTATGATTGGAACGATATTCCTCAAGGAAATCATGAGATAATAGCAAAACTTATTAGAAATGATGGAACATACTTAATATCCAAAAGAAGAAGATGTAAGGCAGTATAAGAAAAGTTTTTTATAAATAAAATAATTCAAAAAATCATTTTAACAAATCATTTTAATTTAATACAAAAATGCAAGAATGAGATGTTTTATTTTGTAAAATATTTTTATGAGCGTTGGAATAATTGCAACATTTGGTCCATCTTTGAATACGATTGAAGTACTTAGAAACATAATAAAAGAAGGAGCGAATATAATAAGATTTAATTTTTCACATGCAGATAGAGATGCTTTTGACAAAATTCTTAATGATTTAGAAAATCTAAAAAAAGATGGATATAAAATAAAAACACTTGCAGACCTTCAAGGAAATAGAATAAGAGTAAGAAATATAGACAATCAAATTGAAACTAAAAATAATGAAGTATTAAAAATTACAAACCTAAATATAAAATCATCCAAATCTACAATAAGCATAGATTATCCTTATACTCTTTCTCAGATCAAAAAAGGAAACAGAATATATATAGATGATGGGAACATAGAACTTGAATGCATAAAAGAAGGAGACAAAGAAATAGATGTATATGTAAAGAGAGGTGGAATTATTAAAAACAGAAAAGGGGTAAATCTTCCTGACTCAAACCTATATTTTCCCACTCTAAATCAACATGATATAAATGATCTTAAATACATACTAAGTAAGAATTTTGACATGATTGCATTATCTTTTGTAAGAAATTCAAATGAAATTTCAGTTATAAGAAAATATATAAAAAATGAAGAACCGAAAAAATATCCAATAATTATTTCAAAAATAGAAAATAAATGGGCTATAAGAAACCTAAATTCTATAATTGAAAACTCAGATGGTGTAATGGTTGCAAGAGGAGATTTAGGAATATCACTTCCACTATACAAAATTCCATTTTTTCAGAAAAAAATTATTAAACAAGCCAAAGAAAAATCTAAATTTTCAATAGTTGCAACTCAAATTTTTGAATCCATGGTAGAACACTATAGACCAACAAGGGCAGAAATAAGTGATCTTGCAAATGCTATAGAAGATGGTTGCAATTATATTATGTTTTCTGCAGAAACTGCCATAGGTAAATATCCTATTGATACAATAAGAATTGCAAAAAGTGTAATAAAATATTCTTTAAGATATTTAAAAAATGAATCTTGAAAATCTAAAAAAACTTGGCGCAAATGAATATATAATATCGGAAATAAAAAAACTCTCAGATTTTTCAAAAACAATTCCAGCAAGAATAATTTCTCAGTATGCTGGCATATATCGCGTTGCAAATTTTCCAGAAAACTTTTTTACAGCATTTTTAAGCGGAAAATATAAGTCTAAAATAAAATCAAAAACAGAATTACCAGTCGCAGGAGATTGGGTAATACTTGAAAACAAACAATCAACAAACCTTCCAATTATTAATATTGTTCAAAGATTTTCAAAAATTGAAAGAGAACATTCTCATAAAAAATATCCACAAGTTCTTGCAGCAAACATAGATATTGCATTTATAACAGTTTCGGCAGACAATTTAAATTTCTCAAAAGAACTTATTTTAAGGTATATCGCTCTTATGAAAAAAAACAATATAGATTTCAAAATTATAGTAAATAAAATAGATCTCAATAATAATCATAAAGATATAATAAAAACAATCAAAGATCTTGGGATAGATATTGAAAAAAATCTTTTCTTACTTGACTCAATAAATAAAATAGGCTATGAAAAACTAAGTAATGAACTTATTCCTTTTAAAACATCAGTACTTATAGGTCATTCTGGAGCGGGGAAATCAACAATAATAAATAATCTTTATGGAAAAATCATAAAAAAAACAAGTGAAGTAAACCCTAAAAATTTTAAAGGAAGACAAACAACAATGTCAAGAGACCTGATAATTTTAAAAAATAATCATATAATCATGGATATACCAGGGCTTAATTATGTTTGTGCTGAAATAGATAAAGAAATCATTGAAAAGATAAAACAACTTTCCCTAAGCTGCAAATTTAGTGATTGTAAACATATAACAGAGCCTGAATGTGCAGTAAAAAAAGCAGTCGAATCTGGTGAGATACCAAAAGAAATTTATCAACAATATTTAAAGGAAAACAAAAAATGAAATATAAAATATTTACATTTGGATGTCAGATGAATGAAGATGATTCAAAAAATATTGATTTATTTTTAAAAAAGAAAGGATTTAAAAACACTGAAAAATTAAATGATGCAGATTTAATAATAATAAATACGTGTACAGTAAGACAACATGCTGAAGACAAAGCATTAAGTCTCATAGGAAATCTAAAAAAATGGAAAGGAAATAAAACTGAAAAGAAAATAATTGTTTGTGGATGTGCAGCAGAAAAACTTGGAGAAAATCTAAAGAAAAAATTCAAATATATTGATTTTGTTGTTGGAGCAAAATCATACAAAAAGATATTTGATATTATAAACGAAGAATTTCCAAATGAAGACAACACTATTGATTTAACCTATACTTATGATATTACCGCCTATCAAACAATTTCAAGAGGATGCAATATGAGCTGTTCATATTGTATCGTCCCATATGTAAGAGGAAAAGAAGAACCAGAGAAATTTGAAAAAATAATTACCGAGATAAAGAAAAAAGCAAAAAATGGAGTAAAAGAAATAATACTTCTTGGACAAACAGTAAACTCATATAGAGATCCTGATAATAAAAAAGATTTTGTTGATCTTTTAAAAGAAATTTCTCAGATAGATGAGATTAAAATAATTCGTTTCTTAAGTCCTCATCCTATTTTCTTTAATGAAAAATTTTTTGATGAGTACTCAAAAAATAATAAAATTTCAAGATGGATACATCTTCCGCTTCAAAGCGGTTCTAACAAAATTTTAAAAGAGATGAAAAGAGGATATACAATTGAAAGATTTACAGAGATTGTAAATGAACTTAAAAAAATAGATCCTAAAACTTCGATAACCACAGATATAATAGTTGGATACTCAAAAGAAACGGAAGAAGATTTTTTAATGACACTAGATGCTATCAAAAAATTAAGATTTTCAATGGCATACTGTTTTAAATACTCACCAAGATTTAAAGAAAAAGATCCTTTAATAATCACAATCAAAGAACTTGAAAAAAGACACCAGATACTTTTAAACGAAGTTAAAAAAATTGCAAAAGAGCTTATTATGAATAAGAAAGGGGAAATTGAGAAAGCAATAATTTATGATAACAATACAGGAAAGACAAATACAGGCTATAATTGTTGTATAATTGATAGTAGAGATATGAAAGGAAGTTTCATAAAATTTAAGGTAGAAGAGATAAAAAACAACATACTATATGGGAGAATTTATGAATAAGAAAAAACATATAGAGAGAAGAAAACATCCTCGACTTCCTATATTACACGGAATTCTTGAACCTGTAGATATTGAGTTTGAAAAAGAAAACAATAAAAAGATTTCTCAACCTGCAATACTTTCTGACTTGTCAGCAGGTGGTATGAGACTAATAACTTTTCTTGAACCACCTCATGCAAAAGAAATAAATATGATTCTAAATCTTGGAAGTTATAAAATAGCAGTTAAAGGGAAAATTGCATGGCTAAAACAAAAAGAGAATGTTTTTATGATAGGAATAAGTTTCAATGAAATATCAAAGGAAAATCAAAATATCATAAATAAGATGGCAAATGATTATCTTGATTGTGATATACGAATTTCTTTAAAATTGCCAGATGTATGCTCAGAAAAATGTAGAGCACATATTCTCTGTAACAAACCACAAAAGGTTGAGGAATTTTTTAATAAAACTTGATGTTTGAAAGATTTAACAAACCAATAGTTATAACAGGGGCAAACTCAAGTGGAAAAACGCTTATTTCTCTTTATCTTGCATCAAAAATCCAAGCAGAAATATTTTCAGCAGATTCCCGCCAGATCTATAAGCATCTGTCAGCAGGAACATCCAAACCAAAAGGCAGATGGGTAAATAAAGATTCAAGAACTGTTTATCTTGTTGAAGACATTGTTTATCATTTAGTAGATTTTGTTGAAATATTTGAATCATATAATGCTCAGAAATATTATTACGATTTTAAAAATATTTTAAATACTGTTAAGACAAAAAATATAATTATATGCGGTGGGACAGGACTTTATATAAACACATTATTTAATCCACTTGATATACTTCCCCAGGCAAATCAAAGCATAAGAACACAATTAAAGGAATTTGCAGATAGATATGGAAGAGATAAACTATATCAAAAGCTTATTGAAATAGATCCAGACTCAGCTCAAAAAATACATCCAAATAATATCCATAGAATAATTAGAGCAATAGAAGTATCAATACTTACCTCAAAGCCATATTCACAACTTATATCGGGAGAGATATTTGATTTGAAAAATTATACAAGAGGATTCTTTGTCTTCATTAAATGGAAAAAAGATCTATTATACAAAAGAATTAAAAAAAGAACAGAGGATTTTTTCGATGAGTGGGTCTTAGAAACAAAAAATGTTATTGCAAATGGATATCCTTGTGATTCACCAGGATTAAAATCAATAGGTTATCCAGAAATAATAAGATATATTCATGGTGAAATCAGCAAGAATGAAACAATTGATCTAATAACAAAAATATCTCTTGATTATGCAAAAAGACAAAACACTTGGTTTAAAAGATATCCATCTCTAACTATAGAAATAAATGATGAAAAAGATTTTGATCCCCAAAAAATAGCAAATACTATAATTGAAAAATATGATGAAAACACTTCTAATAGTAATACATAACAGAAAAGATAAAACCAAATTTTCACATCAATATGAGATTGAAGAATTTAAAAGTATTTTAAACACTTATGGAATAGATGATATAACAGAATTTATAGTTAAAATTGATGAAATAAATCCAGCAACATACATAGGAAGGGGAAAAGCTGAAGAGATAAAAGAAATAATCAAGAAAAAAAATATAGAAATGGTTGTAATAAATAAGCAAATATCATATACACAACAAAGAAATTTAGAAGATATATTTGATATCCCTGTTAGAGATAAAACATTTATAATACTTGAGATATTTAGACAAAGAGCAAGAACAAGTGAAGGTAAACTTCAAGTTGAGCTTGCTCTTTTAAAATATAAACTTACAAGGCTTGCAAATTCATCAACATCATATGATCAGCAATATGGAGTATATGGAACACGAGGGGGAAGTGGTGAAAAAAAGATAGAATATGAAAGAAGAAAAATTAAAGAAAGAATATCTTTGATAACATCAAGAATAGAGGATATAAAAAAAACAAGGGAAGTCCAAAGAAAGAAAAAGCTCTCTATACCTCTTCCAGTTATATCAATAATTGGATATACAAATGCAGGAAAATCAACACTATTAAATTCTCTTTCAAAACGAAATGATGTTTATGCTGACAATAAACTATTTGCAACGCTTGATCCAACATCACGACGTGTCATGATATCAGAAGGATTTTATGCAATATTTTCAGATACTGTCGGGTTTATAAGAGAATTACCATCTATTTTAAAATTAGCTTTCCAAGCAACTTTTGAAGAGATAAGATATTCAGATTTAATAATACATCTTCATGATATAACCTCGGATATAGAAATACAAAATGAATCTGTAAAAAAAATTTTAAATGAATTAAAAATCGAAAATATACCAATTTTAAATGTATTTAATAAAATAGACCTATGTCCTGATATTGATAATCTAAAACAAACTCTTGCAAAGTTTGAACCTGTTTTTATCTCAGCAAAAAATAAGATTGGATTTAATGAACTTTTTAAGAGAATATCAGAAATTCTTTCTATAAAATGGAAGCCATATATATTTAAATTATCTATTGATGAGTTTAATTTTTTAAATTCACTTGAAAGTGTATTTATTACTGAAAAAAACTTTACCGATGATGGTAAAGTTATTGTTAAACTTAGATCGACTGAAGAAAACTACAATAGAATTTTAAAACTTCTTAATAATAAAGTATAATAAAAATTATGCAAAAGGTTTTTCTATTTTTGATATGTTTTTTAGTAGGTTCTATTCCAACAGCATATATAGTTGGAAAAATAAATAATATTGATATAAGAAAATATGGATCAGGAAATGTTGGAGCTACCAATGTTTATAGAGTTATAGGGAAAAAATGGGGAATTTTTACATTTATAATGGATTTTTTAAAAGGACTTATACCAATATATTTAGTTATTAAAAATAACTATGATCCTTATACTGTTATAATTGGAGGAATTTTTACAATCTGCGGACATATATTCACACCTTTTTTGAATTTTAAAGGAGGAAAAGGGGTTGCCACATCAACAGGAGTATTTATGGCAATAACACCAAAAACTCTTTTAATATCGCTTTTAGTTTTTTTAGTTGTTGTTATTATATCAAGGATTGTTTCACTTGCAACACTTATTGCAACCACAGTATTTTTTACTGCTTCTATTCTTTCTAAAATTTCAATAGAGTTTAAATATATGATCACAATTGTTTCGTTAATAATATACATAACTCATATACCCAACATAAAAAGACTTTTAAGAGGGGAAGAATTAAGGGTTTAGTTTAAGGGAGAAGATATGAAAGAAATAGAAGTAAAAATATACTCTATAATAACAAATCTTACTGAATCAATAGTATTTCTTGATGAGGTAAATGGAATAAGAATAATACCAATATGGATAGGTCCATTTGAAGCACAAGCAATTGCATTAAAGATGTCAGGATATACTTCTCCAAGGCCCATGACTCATGATCTTTTATATAGAATAATTACAAAACTTGGAGGAAAAGTTAAAAAAGTTGTAATAAGTGATCTTATAGAAAATACCTTTTTTGCAAAAATATACATTGAAAAAGAAGGAAACTTAATAGAAATCGACTCAAGGCCATCAGATGCTATAGCACTTGCAGTTAGATGTGGATGTTCAATATACATAAATGAAGAAATCTTTGAATCTACCCAAGTTATGATGAAACCTATTACCGATGAAGAAGTAAAGGAATTTAAAGAAAAATTGAAAAACATGACTTCAAAAGACATAATAGGAGATCATCCAACAAAATATGAGAAAGAAAAAGATGAAGAAAACCAAGAGAAAAAAAATGATACTCAAGGGGAGGATAAAAATGAATAAGAGGCAAATAGCTAATGAACTAAAAAAACATCTCCCTATAAATACAAAGTTTGCAGTAGATAAGGTTTTCGATATAATAAAAGAAGCACTTAAAAGAGGGGAAAAGGTTGTCATATCTGGTTTTGGAACATTTAAACTAATTGAACATCCTCCTGCAATTAGAAGAAATCCAAAGACAAATGAAAAAGTAACTGTTGGACCACTTAAAAAAATAAGGTTCAAACCATCCAAAAAATTATTAAATAAATGGAGTTAAATAAAAACTATTTTACAATAAGAGAAGCAGTAAAATTAACTGGTGTTCCATCTCATACAATAAGATATTGGGAAAAAAAAACTAACTTAATAAAGCCAATAAGAATTGGATCTGGACATAGAAGGTATACTAAAAAGGATATAGAAAATATTCTTTTAATAAAAGACCTTATTTACTTAAAAGGACTATCTCTTAAAGGAATAAATAAAAGATTAAAATCAAAAGCAACATTAGAAAAAAATGAACAAAAAGATGATAAATACATACAACTACTTAAAAAAATAAATCTCGAAATAAAGGATATAATTCAAAAGATAAAGTAAAATCTAAAATAATTGCTACGCGGAAGGTTTTTAAACCTTCCGCGCATTGGGGGATCATCCACTCAAAGATTATTATATGTTCTCGTATACCTTTCCAACCAATTTTTCTGATGGTTTTAATGTTTTTTTGCCTGGTTCCCATTTTGCAGGACATACCTCTGAAGGATTGTTATAAGTATGAATAAATGCCTTCATTTTTCTAACTAATTCTGCCATATTTCTTCCAACATTATTTATATTAACTTCTATTCCAACTACTATTCCCTCAGGATTTATTACAATAGTTGCTCTATATGGAAGTGAAGAATTTTCATCATAGACACCAAGTTTTTTTGCAATTTTACCTTCAGCATCAGTTAACATTAAATAATTTACATTTTGAAGTAATTTTTCTGTATCTCTCCATGCCATATGAACAAACTTTGTATCAGAACTTACAGAAACTACATTAACTCCAAGATCTTTTAACTCTTTATGATGATCTGCAAGATCAGCAAGCTCAGTCGGACATACAAAAGTAAAATCAGCAGGATAATAAACCATCACAGTCCATTTTTTAGCCTTAAGAGAATCTTTTAATGAGAATTTTGTAAATGCTCTTTTTGTTGGGTCATATGCCTCCATTTCAAACTCAGGCATTTTATGACCGATTGTAATTATACCGGTTATGTTATTATTTTCCATTTCTACCTCCTTATTTATTGTTTTTAATGCATTTTTCACATACCCCTTTAACATATGTTGTATGTGAAATTACATTAAAATTTTTATAACTTATCTCTCCTTTAATTATTTTTTCAATATCATAAACTTTTCCACATTTAATACATATAAAATGATCATGAGGGGAAGTATCTGGGTCAAATCTCTTTTTATCGCCATCAATTATTTCAATTAATTTACCTTCTTCTACCATAGAATTAAGATTATTATATACTGTTGCAAAAGAAATTGTTGGAATTTTCTTTTTTATGTAATTATAAACATCATATGCTGTTGGATGATTTTTGTTATTATAGAAAAATTTTTCTATCTCCATTTTTTGGATCGTTTTTCTTTTTGCATCCATAAACTCATCCTTCAACTTAATTAGAATTATTCTTAATAAGTATATTTTATCAAATAATAATTATTTAAGTCAAGTACTTGATAAAGCTGTTAATAATTTTATATACTATTTTTATATTGGTTGGGTGGCAGAGCGGTCAAATGCAACGGTCTGTAAAACCGTCGGGCTTCGGCCCTTCGTAGGTTCGAATCCTACCCCAACCAATTTATTTTTTTAAACAAAATCCAAAAACTGGATGAAAACTCTAAACTAGATTTATTGGAAGGGTGGCCGAGCGGTTTAAGGCGCAGACCTGGAGAGTCTGTGTCCGATTAATCGTCGGACCGAGGGTTCGAATCCCTCCCCTTCCGTAAATTTTTATTATAAAAATTAATCTGATGAATGAATTTATTGTATTTATCATTGGAATATCTATAGGAAGTTTTCTCAATGTTGTTATATATAGAACAGAAAAAGAAATTTCAATAATAAATCCACCATCTTTTTGTCCAAAATGCGGTAAAAAAATTGAATGGTATGATAATATACCAATTATAAGTTATATAATACTTGGTGGAAAATGTAGAAATTGTTTTTCAAAAATAGATATTCAATATCCTATTGTTGAGTTTATATCAGGAATATTAACGCTTTTATTTTATCTAAAATGGAAATATAATATCTTTTGGTTTTTATCATCAGCATTAATTCTTTATCTACTTATAATAATAAGTGTAGTTGATTTTAAAACAATGATGCTCTCAGATCTTTTTTCATATATCCTCTCATTTGTAGGAATAATTTCATCATATTTAAATCCAATTTTTGAAGGAAATATATATCAAAGAATAAAACAATCTATAACAGGTATTATAACTGGAGCTGGAATTATATATTTTTTAATGTTTATTGGTAAAAAGATATATAAAAAAGATGCTGTTGGGGAAGGAGATATTTTTTTAATGGGAGCAATTGGAAGCTTTGTCGGACCAAAAGGAATAATAGATGTATTAATAATCGCATCATTTTTGGGATCTTTATACGGAATTTCACTAATTTTATTTAAAAAATTAAATAGATTTTCTTATATACCTTTTGGACCATTTCTTGCATTAAGCTCATTAATAAAAATATATACAAATCTAAGTTTGTTAAATCTATTTTAGTTTCAGAAAGATAAAAAATTAATAAACACACTTCAAAATAAAAAATCCGCTCCTCCATAAAGAAAAGAGCGGATTCTAATCGAGTTATTTGATTTTAATTATTAAAACTCTGTCCAATAATTCTGTTTATTAAGTGTTTTACCACTCCTGCAGTTTACTTTTATATCTCCCCATGAAGAATTTGTCTCTTTACCATCGTATGCCCAGCCCCCTGATGTATTGACATTTGCAGTGGGGAAATCAACAGCATAAACACTTGAACTCTCTGTGGTGCAATTATGATTACCATCTTTTACCGGAAGTTTTGCAGGCGGAATTGAAGCAATATATTTTGGGACAAGATTATCTTTAAGAACTGTTGTTGCACTAGGACTAGTTGTCTGTCCAGTAGTTTTAATATACTTTCCTTCATTGTCGCTGTAGTAAATGTTTAATGCACTTCTTAATGATGTAAGCTGTCCCTTGGTTGAACCCTCTTTTGATTTATCAACCATGTCAGCGAACTTAGGTATCGCAACAGCAGCAAGTATACCTATTATGACTATTACTATCATCAACTCCACTAATGTGAAGCCCTTTTTCATAATAACCTCCTTTTTCAGAATATAATTATTTTTTACAATATTTAGAACTCAATGTCAAGTATGTCAAGTATTATGCCGAAGGAGGGATTCGAACCCTCACATCCTTTCGGATATACGGTCCTGAGCCGTATGCGTCTACCAATTCCGCCACTTCGGCATTTTGACATAGATTTTTTTTAATGCTAAATTATATTTTATGAAAAAAAACCAAGATTTTGAAATAATTGCAACAAACCGAAGGGCAAGGTTTGATTACGAAATACTTGATGAGTATATCGCTGGAATAGTTTTATACGGTTCTGAGATAAAATCAATAAGACTTAGACAAGTAAATATAAACTCAGCATTTATAAAGATTGAAAATGATGAGGCATTTATATATGGAATGCAAATAACCCCATATAAATATGAAACTATAAGAAAAATTGATGAGTTTAGAAAAAGAAAACTCCTTCTTCATAAATCTGAAATAAGAAAATTAAAAAACCAATCAGAAAAGAAAGGATATACCATAATTCCACTTGAATTATTTTTAAAAAAGGGATGGGCAAAACTTAAAATAGCAATTGCAAAAGGAAGAAAAAATATTGATAAAAAAGAGTATATTAAAGAAAGAGATATAGAAAGGGAAACAAAAAAAGATCTTGGATATTAAAACCTAAATCCAATAGATGTGTTAAAACCATCCTCTTTCTCAAAAATATCATATGCAAAAGCAATATTAAACCACTTAAATTTAAGCCTCATACCTGCAGTATAGAAGGGAAAATCTTTATAAATATTTCTACCAGAAACATCAGCATAATCACTGGTTTTGGCATTAAGTCTTGAGTGAGAAAATCCAGCAGTTAAAAATGGTCTAATTACATTTGTTAGATTCATAGAAAAAGCAAGTTGTGCGTTATAATTTACAATATAGAAGTATCTATGAATACCTACATTAGAACCAAGAGAAATCATCATATTTAATTTATAATATTCATCACTAACATTCGTGATCCCATATCTCACACCAAAACCAATAGCATTAAAATTACTATCACCACCACCTCTTACATAAGCATCAATTCTATATGGAAGTCCAATCTCTGCTTGAAGAAAGTTTAGTCCATAAACCTTGTTTTTATCATATACAGTATCATTTCTATTAGGTTTTATTCCACAAATAGTATTATAATTAATTGCAAATCCACCAAAACCAAGCGCCCTTGCACTATTTAGTGTGCCAACAGAAAGAACTTTTGAAAGATCTTGTGTAAAATCCTTAATAGAAGAAAGATTTTCACTTTTAAATCTATCATAATCTGAAGAATAAAGGTTAATAGTAAGAAAAAAGAATGAAACAAAAAATATTTCTTTAAACTTCATAAAACCTCCATAAGTTTTCTATCAATTTTTCTTTGTTTTAAAACTACTAAAATCATTATTATGTTCATAATAAAAATTATATAAAAATAAAACAAATCTATTTGCTTTATCAAAGAAAGAATTATTATTCCATTTATTCGCCAATTATCACCTAAAATATTTATAAATCCAATATTTGAAAGCATCTTTTCTCTATAAATAGATATTTTTTTATCATCAAAATTAGAATCATAGATTTTTTTTAGAACTTGGATATGGATAGAACATATTTTTTTTTGAATTAAAGAATATATTTCATAAATTCTTAAATAAAATGTTTCTTTTTTTTCAAAAAATATATCATCAAATTTCTTTTTTATCACTGAAACATATGCTGTTCTATAAAAATCATAAATTCCAGCATGAATTGAATTAAAAAAACCACAAGCAAACATAAAAAAAAGATATTTAAAATAACCATAATGCTTATAATATCTCAAAAAAATTGATATATAAATTGATGAAAAAATAACATATCCGACAAGCCCATCAATTATTCTTCCATAAAGAGATGTTTTTCCACTTATTCTTGCAAGTTGGCCATCAGCACTATCTAAAACACTTGCAAGGACTATCAAAAAGCAAGCAAGCAAAAGTTTATCATAAAAAATCATCACTCCACCTAAAATACCAACTACCATGCTTATCAAAGAAACTGAGTTTGGAGTAAATCCGATTTTATTAAAAAAAACTGCAAATAAATACCCAAGTGGATGATAAAAATAAAGATCAATAAAATCCTCTATCTCAATTGCTTTATAATTTATCTTATTTTGAAGAGGCACCACCTATAACCTCCCTAATTGTTGTAATACCATTCATAACTTTAATAAGCCCATCAACAACAAGAGGCCTCATACCCTTTGATATGGCAAATTTTCTAAGTGCCTCTGATGCATATTCTTTTATCATAAGAGATCTTATATCATCATCTATTATGAGAAGCTCATGAAGCCCTATTCTTCCTTTAAAACCTGTATTGTTACAATTTTTACAACCAACTGGCTCATACAATTTTAAATCAGGAGTAATATCATTAATCCCATTTTTTCTAAATATTTCAAGTTCATGCTCTTTTGGAGTATAACTTTTTTTACAATTGTCACAAAGTTTTCTTGCAAGCCTTTGTGAAAGAACTGCTTTAAGAGTTGATGAAACTATGTAAGGGGGGATTCCCATCTCAATAAGCCTTGAAACACTTGATGGAGCATCATTAGTATGAATAGTCGAAAATACAAGATGTCCTGTCATTGCAGCTTCCATTGCAATCTCAGCTGTTTCCTGGTCCCTTATCTCACCAACCATTATAACATCCGGATCTAACCTCAAAAATGATCTAAGTGCCAATGCAAAATCAAATCTTTTATTCTCACCTAATTTTATATCAGGATTGACAGGAACCTGAACTATACCATCAAGATTGTACTCAACAGGATTTTCAGCAGTTAGTATTTTTATATCAGGTCTATTTACATAATTTAATGCAGCATAAAGTGTTGTGGATTTTCCAGAACCTGTTGGACCACATACAAGTATCAAACCAAAATTTTTCTTTCCACCTATTCCTTCAAGAAGTTTTAAAAATTTCTCAAGTGTATCTTCAAGAAAACCCAACTTTCTAATATCAACCTGAACTGCTTTTCTGTCAAGTATTCTCATAACACAAGACTCACCGTATATTGTAGGTATTACCTCAACCCTAAACTCCATAGGATTTCCCTGCGCTATTATTTGTATTCTACCGCTTTGCGGAATCCTTCTTTCAGTTATATTCATTGAGTTAGTCATTATTTTTATCTTTGCAATTATTGCATTTCTAAAACTCCATGGAATATTAAATGGCGCAGTTCTTAAAACACCATCAATCCTATATCTTACAATAATCTTTGAGTTTTTTCCTGATGGGTCCTCAAATGGCTCTATATGAATGTCGCTGGCTTTTTGAGATATCGCTCCAAGCAAAATACCGTTAACTATTTTCTCAACCTCTGGTGCTTCAGCATCTATTTCTGCTATATCCTTTTTCTCTAATTTTGATACATTCTCAAGTTTTATTTCCTCAGATTTTTTAGAAATCTCTTCAACAATTTTTTGAACTTTTACGGTTGATTGAACCCCATATGCATGCTCTATCAATCTTAAAATCCAATGAGGAAGAGAAATATAAACCTCTATTAAAAAACCAGTTCTAAGTGATATATCCTCAACAATAATAAAATCTCTTGGATCAGCCATTGCAACATGAAGTTTATTATCTTTTTTTGCAAATGCTATACATATATTTTTTCTTGCTATATTTTCAGGTATTAAAGTAAGTATTTCAATAGGAGGGTCAAATTTTGAAAGATCAACTGCTTTATAACCCCATTCACTTGAAAGAATTTTCAAAAACTTTAATTCATCTATGATTTTTTTTTCGCAAAGATATGAAATAATATTTTTTCCATTTTTCAATGATTCATTATAATAGTTATCATATTCTTCTTGTTTAACAAATCCATATGATATAAGAATTTCCTTTATGCTTTTTTTCTTTGAAAATATCATATTATCTTAATTTCATCTCCAATTGATATTTTATCATAAACAAAACCAGCATTAAACTCTATTACAAAATCGCTTCTATAAAACTTTGAAAATCGCCAAGGCTTAAGAGTAATAATTGAAATAGCCTTATTTGCTGAGAAAAAAACAACATCTATAGGAAAATTCATAAAACAGGTATGAACACCACGACAATTTGTAATTAAAAGACACTCGTCTTCACTCATTTTTTTCTTAAACATAAGGCCAAATAATCTATCAAAAAATCTATCCGCTATCTTTAAGTTATTTGAAATAATAATATTTTTTGTAACATTAAATAAAATCATCTTATAAGAAGAAACTTTGATTTTGAACTATTTTTCTCATTTTTATAATATACGACATAAACTCCAGTATCAACATCATCACCTGCTTGATTTTTCCCATCCCATATAAATCCATCTTTCCCTTCATATTTTGCATAGGATATAAAATTTCCACTAAAATCATATATCATAAGATGATCAGTTGGATATATTTGAGTGTTTTTTATATGAAATTTAACATATTTATGTTTTGAAGGATAAAATGGATTTGGATATACAAGTATTTCTCTATTGACTCCTTTTGTTTGAAGATTTGCTTCAAGAAATGAAACTGCCTTATATGAATCAACAATACCCCATCCAAATTTGCTATCAGGTCCATCAGAGCCAACATCCCTTGCAGTTTTTCTAACTATATCTATTACCTCATAATTTTTTAACTCTGGTCTTTTTGCCCATACAAGAGCCATAACTCCAGAAACAATTGGGGCTGAAAATGATGTTCCATTATATGCCGCATATCCATTATCAGTAGTTGTTGTAAAAATATTCACACCAGGTGCACCAAGCCCGCCTAACATCGCACTCCCATAATTTGAAAAATAAGCAAGTTTATCACTTTCATCAGTTGCACTTACAGGAACAACATTTCTACAATTTGCAGGACTTGAAACTTGTGAATAGCTATTTCCAGATGCAGCAACAATAATTACATTTTTATTGTAAAGTTCATCAATAACAGATTGAAGTGGAGCCTCACAATCAGTATCGCTTCCAAGACTCATATTTATTACCAACTTTCCACTTATTTGTGAGATAAAAGTATTACTACTAATATAACTAAGAGCGGAAATAAGAGCAGAAACTGTAGACGAGAGATCTTCTGGCGGAGAATTATAGAATACATTTGCAGAGTAAATCCTTGCTTTTGAAATACCGGCAATACCTTTGAGATTATTTCTCTCAGCAGAAATAACTCCGCTTACTGCTGTCCCATGCCAATGTGATGTATTAACACATGGCTTTGTCAAAGAACCATCATTGTAATTAAAACATGTCCATGTATTTGTATCCATAACTACATTTTTCAAATCATCATGCAAGTACCAAACACCTGTATCAACAACAGCTACAGTAACCGTTGTTTTAGTTTCCTCAAAATCTGATGCATAAAAAAGATTTATTTTATTTAAATACCACTGTTTTGAAAGATCTGGGTCATTGAAAGATGTAAAAAGTGGTCTGTATATGGTATTTGGATAAAATTCAATGTTATCGTTAGAAAAAGATAAGAGATGATAGTTCAGTGATACATTATTTTTATTTCTTGCCAGATAAAAATCTTTATACAATTGTTTTATCTCCTCATATCCAAGTGTCTTCAATCTTTCTATAATTTCATTTTTTTTGTTATCAGGTATCCTTACGATAACTTCACCTTTAACTGCTTCAACCTCATGATAATTTCCATTTGAAAAAATTTTAACTCTTTCTGTTTCAAATGAAAAAATATTTAATGAAAAAATTATAAAAAACAAAAAACTCATAAATTCTCCATTTCAGTATATTTTTTTATTATAAAATTAAAAACCTCTTTTTTGAAATTCTCATCAACAAACTTAAAAAAAGGTGGGGGATATACAAGATAAAAATTTTTCATCTTTACAACTCCAAAAACAACATTTAAGGAATTATCAAAAAGAAGAGTAAAATTCGCAACCCTTTTTTGTGATTTCAACTTTTTAATATCAAAAACAATATAAGATGTATTTGAAAATTGCTTTGAAACAGATTTCTTACAATTCCGTATGGAGTTTTCTATTTTCTGGTATAGGTCTTTTGAATATATAAATAAGTCCTTAAATTTTTTATCAGAAAATTTTGTATATGGCATTTCAATGGTGTTTTTATTATATTTTATTTTTTGGATTTCAAAAGAATTATTAAACTCAAGAGTAAAAAAATTTTCGCCATCAAAATTACAATTTGTAACTTCAAGTGAAAAAAGGCTATTTATTAGAAAAAATACTATTACAAAAATCACTTTTTATTCTCATTAAGTTTTTTAACAATTCCTATAAGATCGTATATATCATCAAGTTCCCAGTCCGCACCTGAATTCTTGGTGTCAAACTGATTTCCGTATTTAGCCCATGCTGTAATCATTCCTATATTTTTAGCACCAACTATATCCCTTTCAGCCCAGTCACCAACCATAATAGCATTTTGAGGTTTTATTTTCATATCATCAATTATCTTTAAAAACGGCTTTGGACTTGGTTTTCTTTCCCCAGTATCATCAAATGTTATAACCTTCTCAAAATAATGGTGAAGATTTAAAGAAACAATCCTAAGCCAAACAGGCAATCTTGGAGCATCCGAAACAACACCGAGTCGTATACCCATTCTTAAAAGTTCAGAAAGTGTAATTCTTACATGAGGATAAAGCATCATATGTGCTTCTTTTGCCTTTCTATACCCAATAATACCTGCTGCAAGTATCTTGTAATCTATCTGACCAAACTCCCTCAACAAAACCTTGTCAAAAATATTTTGATCCTCTATCCCTTCCTCCCAGTAAACCTTAAATATTTTATCTACCATCGTTTGCTTATCTATATCAAGACCAGCATCAATCATATAATCAACAGCAGCATCAACTGCTGCTCTTTTCATCTTCATAAAATCCATCAAAGTGTTATCTATATCAAAAATAACTGCTTCTATCATACCCTTTCCACATACTCAAATGTCCTTGTATCAACTCTAACCTTATCTCCAACATTTACAAAAAGTGGAACCTTTATCTCTATACCACTTGAAAGTTTTGCCGGCTTCATAACATTACTAACAGAATCTCCTTTAACCCCTGGCACAGTCTCAACAACCTCAAGAACAACAGATGATGGTAAAAGAATTGTAAAAAACTGATCATTTAAATAAAGCCCCTCAACTTCCATATTTTCAACGAGAAGTTTTGCCTGATCCCCTAATTTTTTAAGAGGAACACTAACCTGCTCATATGTCTGAGTATCCATAAAATAAGCCATCTCAGAATCAGAATACATATAAAGCTTTGGTCTTTTCTCAACAACAACCTCTTTAAACTTATCCTCAGGTCTATAACTTGTCTCTATAACAGCACCTGTTTCTAGATTTCTTAATTTAACCCTTACAACTGCTTTTGCTTGAGATTTTCTATGATGCTGATATGAAAGAACTTCAACTATTTCATTGTTTTCATTTACAAAGATTGTTCCTTCTTTAAAATCTATTGCTGATATCATAAAATCCTCCTTACTAAAATTATTTTACAATAATTTAGACCTTTTTAAGTACTTGTTTTTATCTTGAGTTAAGTAAAACGGATTCTATTGCTTTTCTACCAAGTTTTCTATATAAAAAATCTAATTCGAATGAGTATTCTTCTCTTTTTAATTCATCTTTTTCAAACTCAAGTTTTTTCTTTATCTCAATTGCTTTTTTTACATAAATATTATCTCTTATTTCAAGGATATCTTTTGGAAAATCTTTTTTTAGGAAATCAAGATATTCATCATATTCTTTTATAGTAAGATATAAATCTTCAAATGAAATTTTTTCTTTGTTTTTTGATATCCATAACATAAAATTTTTCTCAGATTCATCAAATATATTGTTTATCTTTTTATTAGAATCATCGCATTTGTTTTTTATAAAATAAGAAGCACTTTTAAAGAGAAGATAATAATTTTTAATCTGATATGAATTTTCAAGTGTATATGAAAGAGCATCGCAATTTATTAAATAGTACTTATTTTCAAAAAGATCTGATATGCTTTTGTGATATGCTTCTTTAATTTTTTCAATCTCATCAAGTTTTTCTTTTTCTTTGATAACAATTTCCCTGTTGCCAACTACATATGATATAAGTTTTTTTTCTTCTATTTTTGCTTTTCTTTTTATTTCCTCATCGCTTAAACTTACATAGCCGCTTATTTCATTTTGATATCTTTTTTTTATGATTTTTTTATATTTTTCAAGATCAGTTATCATTGAGAAAAAACCACTCATTGCATCTGCTGTATATAAATCAATGTAATTATTGGAAAGAATCTTTAAAAAAAGTTTTTTATTATTTTTCATCTTTTCAAAAAAATAGATATCTGATAGAAAATATGCTTCATACTCAAGTTCAACAAAAAAATTGTTTCTGTAATCAATAAGAGAAGGATATATTTTCTTTTGATATGAATGAATCATTTCATGCAAAAAAATTGTATCGCTATATTTTACAAACTCTTTTCTTGTTTTGTCTGAAAAATAAAATACATCAATTATTTTTTTATCATCATATCCATTTATATCAAAGAATACCATTATATATTTTGTATTAAAAATTATCGTGTTTTTTTGAGGATCATACCATGCATAGCCTATGTTATCCATATATCTTAAAAGGATTAATGGTTTTTCAATATATTTGAATTTTTCCAAATAAAGTTCTCTTCCAATAGAGGTTTTAATTATAAGATTTTTATAATCTTTATGAAGTTTATTTGAAAGTGCTTTATCATACTCATAAGAAAATACTCCACTTTCAAATAGCAAAAAGAAATAAATTAGTATCATTCTCATAAAAAAAATAGTATAATTATTTTATAAAAAAAGGAGGGAAAAATGTCAGAGAATAATAGAACCGGAGAAATTCTTACAGCATTTGTTATAGGAGGACTTGTTGGAGCTATAATTGGAATACTTTTTGCTCCAGCAGCAGGAAAAGTTACAAGAGAAAGAATAGGTGATTGGATAGATGAAAAAAAAGAGGATGCAAAAGAAGCTTTAAGAAAACTTGAAGAAGAGATAAAGAAAAAGAAAGAAGAACTTGCAAAATAAAGTTTTAATACACTAAATTTGTTTCTTAAAAATTTTTTAAAAGGTGGATTTATTTCTTTGTTTTTATTAAATAATTTATAATTTGTGGAAGAGAAAAACTAATAATTGTTCCTATTACAACAAATGAACTCCAAGGTATATTTGTAATACCTCTACGATTTAATATCATAAAAGAAAAACACAAAGCTGAAGATAAAACCATTGAGAATATAATACATTTACTCTCACCTTGATATTTTGTAAATATTCCAAGTAGAAAAACACCAAGCATACTTCCAACAGTAACACCATTTATTTCAAAAGCAAGCCAAAGCATTCCTTGAGCATTTTTAAAGGAATATGCAACTACTCCAAGTATCAAAGCAAAAACTATCATAACTTTTCTGGTAAATGAAATCACATTACTTTCTTCAATCTTTTTAAATTTAAGAAAAACATCATTTACAAATGAGGTTGAAAGAGATACCAATGGCAGATCTATTGAAGCAAGGAGAACTGTTAAAAAAACCAGTCCCTTAAAAGGGGAAGGAATAAAATTAACAGTAAAATATGAAACTATTTTATCAGGATTTTCAGAATATGAAATAGAATTAAATTTTAGATAATAATAAATCAATGTTCCACATGAAAGATATATGACAACAAGAATACTTGAAGCAATGATAGTATAAAGAATGCTTTTTTGACTTTGTTTTCTTGTAGATAATGTTAAAAGTTTTTGCATAACCTCATAATCTGTTGAAAAACTTGCAAGTGAACCAAAAACTCCATTTAGAATGGCAAGAATAAAAATATTCGGATCTTTAAAATTAAAACTAAAATGAAAAATTGTAAGTTTTTTCCAAAGTTCAGGCATTGTGATTAAATTATTAATTGGTATGTGAAAAAGTATAAAAATTATTATAAAAAAACCAGTAACATAAAATGAAATTGCCTGATAACTTCCCGTATATATAACACTTCTTATCCCACCATAACTTACAAAAAGATATGATACAATAATAAAAAAGAAAATTGTTGTTGCAAGATCAAAACCTAATATTACAGAAAGTCCAAGAGCAGTTGCATAAAGTCTTATTCCTGAAGCAAAGAGCCTTGTTATAAAAAAGAAGAAGCTTGTAGTGGTTTGGACAGAAGTAGAAAATCTCTGTCCAACAAAATCGTATATAGTAATGCAGTTGTATTTATAAAAAACAGGAATAAAAAAATACGAAATAACAACCCTTGATATAGCAGATCCTATAAAAAAACTAAGATAACTCCAATCATCTTTAAAACTCACAGCAGGAACACCAAGTATTGTCATTGCACTTATTTCAGAACTTACAAATGAAAGTGTTGCAAGAAAAATACTTCCTTTTCTCTTTGCAACAAAAAAATCAAGCAAATCATACACTTCCTTTGCTAAATATCTGCCAATTAAAAAAAGAAAAAAAATTCCAAACCCAATAAAAACAAAATCTAAAAAAGAAAGATTACTCACAAAATCCTCACAGGAAGTTTTCCATAAACTTTAATCTCTCCAGAAACTGCTTTTGCTGCTACTGTTTGAAAATCAGGCAAATCACAAAAACAACAAAGTGCCCCATCAAATTTATCAAGATAACCATCAAAAACAAATGGACTTCCAAAAGAAACTCCTATAACTTTTTTATTTTTTGAAATAATATCATCAATCATCTTTTTCTCTTTTTCCCCAAGATTTATGCTTCCAGAAAAAGCCTTTGGTGATGAAAAAATCCCAACAATAACAGTATTTGCATCATCTATTAAATTAGAAATTTCAAAACCGCATTTCTTTAACTCGTCAACAAAAATTTCTCCTTTAAACTCACCATTTATTTGTGGAATCTCAAGATAAAAAATCTTTTCCTTACCAGCAATATATTCTTTTGCCCAAGAAATAGATTTTGGAGCAATATCAGAAACAAATTCTTTGTGCTCTTTTGAACCAACAACGCTAATATCTTTAATTCTGTAATTTGAAAGCATTCTCTTTGATATTAGCTTTTCTATTCTTTTTAATGAGGAATCAATCATTGCTTCTGATATATCACCTTTTGAATATGCTCTAAGAAGATTTTCATAAAGACGATAAGAATCTGTAGGATATAAAAGAAAATCTGCACCAGCCATAAAAGCTATAACACCAGCATCAGTATCATTGTTTATTGCTTTCATCATAAGAGCATCGGTTATAACAACTCCTTTAAAATTCATTTTTTCTTTCAATATATCAAATATAAATTTTTTTGAAAGTGAAGCAGGATTTTTATCAACAGAAGTTATCATTATATGTCCCACCATAACAGAATCTGCAACATCACACAAATATCTAAATGGTTGCATATCATAATTGTAAATTTCATCAAAGGTTTTATTTATTTCTGGTAAAACTAAATGTGAATCAACCGATGTAGAGCCATGTCCTGGAAAATGTTTAATTGAATTTATAATATTAAAAGAGTTTAACCCCGAGATATAATCTTTTGCAAAAGCAATTGTTGTAGAGATATCATCTGAAAATGCTCTAATATTTATTATTGGATTTGAATGATTATCAGCAAGATCAACTACAGGTGCAAAAACCCAATCTACCCCAAGAGCATCTGACTCAATTGCTGTTATCTCAGCTTTTCTTCTTGCAAGTGACAAATCTCTTGTTGCAGCTATTGCCATATTAGGAGGAAGTTTCGTTGCTCCACTTACCCACTGACCAACTCCATTCTCATAATCAGCAGCAAAAAGAAGAGGATGATCACTTTCAGATCTTAAAATTCTAACTGTCTCAATAACCTCATCTACACTTCCACCATAAAGACAAAAACCACCCACACCAAGTTTAACAAGTTTTATTGCATCATCAATTCTTGTCTCTCCAAAACGATAATGAGGAAAAATAAGACGTGCTATTTTTCTTGTAATTTCCATTATTCCTCCTTTTTTTTCTTTTCAAGCTTTTTGATTTTTTTCCAGTTTTTAATAACCTCTTTTTCATCTTTAACCTTAAGACCAGCAAAGACATGAGGATGTCTTCTTATTAGTTTTTCTGAAAGATTATCAATAACATCTGAAATATCAAAATATCCCTTTTTAGATGCAAGCTCTGAATGAAAAACTATCTGAAGCAGTATATCACCAAGTTCTTCTTTCATGTTTTCATAATCATTTTTATAAACAGCTTCTTCAAACTCCTCTACTTCTTCCCTAAGATATTTAAGAAGTGTTCGGTGTGTTTGTTTTTTATCCCAAGGACATCCATCTGGACCAAGCAGTTTTTTCATTATTTTTATAAGTTTTGAAAAATTTAGTTTTTTCCTTTTCATAATTTGATAAAATTAAAATATAGTATTAGTATATAAATTTAGAGTTAATCTTTCAACAATAAAGAAATTAAGGAGCAAAAATGAATAAGGAAAAACAAAATTTCTATGAGGTTCTTGATAAGGGATTTGTAAAACTTATAGATTTTATAGGTGGAGATACAAAGGTAGTTCTTGCTGCAAGAGTTAGTTTTGATATGACGCTTAAAGGAGAAGAAAAAGATAAAAAACTAATAGAATATCTCTTAAAACACGAACATTTTACACCTTTTGAACACTCAGTATTTCAGTTTCACATAAAATGCCCTATATTTGTTGCAAGGCAATGGATGAGGCATAGGTGGGGATCATACAATGAGATAAGTGCAAGATATACTGAGGTAAAAGATGAGTTTTATATCCCAAAATCTTTTAGAATCCAAGATACAAAAAATAAGCAAGGATCACTTGAATCAGATAAACTTGATAACGAAAAATTAATAAAACTATATCAGGAAAGCATAGAAAACTCATATAAAACATATCAGGAGTTATTAAAAAATGGCATTGCAAGAGAAATGGCAAGAATGGTTTTACCAGTAAGCCAATATACTCAGTTTTATTGGACAGTTAATGCAAGAAGCCTTCTTAATTTTATAAGACTTAGAACAGATGAACAGGCACAATATGAAATAAGAGAATATGCAAATGTTATATCTAAAATTTTTGCACAAAATATGCCATGGACATGGGAGGCATTTAATAAAATATATGGGAGAAATATTTTATAAAATTTTTATTATCATAATTATATTCTTTACCCCGTTTACCTATTCTCAAAACACATCAGAAAGCATTTTATTTGAAGAAAAAAGAATTGAGAACAAAGAAATAACAATTGAAGTTGAAATAGAAGGAGTAACACAAGCATATGATGAGTATGATATAAAATCACCAATAGATGGTGAGATAATCTCAATATCATGCGATCTTTTTGATCATATTAAAAAGACACAGAATATAATAAAAATGGCAACAGGAGAGGTTGGAGCACTTCTTAAAACAGCAAAAACAGAAAATGAAAAAAAAGAAATTTTAAAAAGATGGGATGGAATGTTTAATTATACATATATTCAACCAACATACGATGGAATTGTTACAAGCATAAAACATAAAAGTGGAGAATTCGTAAATAAAAATGATATTATTATGACTGTTTCAAGAAAAATAAGGTTAATAGCAAGAAATAAAGAGAAACTTTATATGGAACCACAACCTGGAATAAATGCGATTGTTAAAGGAGCCGTTGGGGTATATAAATTAACACTAACTAATTTTTTAAAAGAAAACACCGATGGATACTATAGAATGTTTTTAGATTTTGATGAAATACCAAATATAAAAGTAGGAGAAAAACTTTCTGGGAAGATTCTTTTTGTTAAAAAAACATCAACAAGGGTTGTTCCTAATGATGATTTAATTGAATACAAAGGAAAAAAATATTTGATAATAGAAATCCAACCTGGTGTGATCTCAGAAAAAGAAACAGAAATAGAAAGCTTTGGATTTAATTATCTTAAAATCAAAAAAAAGGAGAAAAATTAACTATGGGAGTTTTTTATTCAATATTTAGTTTTGTTAAACTTTCAACATCTTTTAACCATTTAGAGGTGAATGAAAAAACGATTCTTAAGCAAGAATTTGAAGATTCCATTGCAAATTGTCAGGAAAAAATTTTTTTAAGAACATATTTTGTAAGTGGTCTTAAAGAAGATTGTGATATAATGATGTGGAGAATGCATAACTCACTTGATTATCTTCAAAAAATTTGTGCTTTAAATATGAGAACTGGAATAGGAAAATATATGGAAATAAGATATTCTTTCATAGGAATGAAGAACTTTAAAACTGAAAATCTTGATGACTTAAACAAACGAGCAGGAATATATCCTTATCTCTTACTACACCCACTAAATAAATCAAAAGAGTGGTATGATCTTGATGAGAGTGAGAGAGAAAAACTTATATTGGAAAGAGAAAAAGTACTTTCAAAATATAATAACATTATTGAAAATTTTTTTATTTCATTTGGAATAGATGATCAAGATATGATAGTAGTAAGAGAAGCATTAAAGATAGAGGATCTAATAGATGCAACAGCAAAATTAAAAACTATGAAAACAAAATCATACACAATAAGCGATAAACCTGTTTTTCTCTGCATAGGGAAAGATCTTAGAGAAATTCTTGATAATTTAAGTTAAAAAAGGGGGAATTTATGAGAACGATAGGAATAATAATGGCAGGGGGAAAAGGTGAAAGATTATACCCATTAACAAAAGAAAGATCAAAACCAGCAGTTCCATTTGCAGCAAAATATAGAATAATAGATTTTGTTCTTTCAAACTTTATAAACTCTGGGATATATGCAAACTATGTTCTTGTTCAATATCTTTCACAATCTCTTATAGAGCACATAAGACAGAACTGGGCTTTTTCAAGTGTAACAAAAGATCATTTTATAACTGTGGTCCCACCGCAGATGCGACTTGGAGAAGTTTGGTATAGAGGGACAGCTGATGCAGTAAAGCAGAATTTAAATCTTATAAGTGATTTCGCCCCTGATCTTGTTGCAATATTTGGTGCAGATCATATTTATAGAATGGACATAAGGCAGATGATAGATTATCATATTCAGAAAAAAGCTGACGTGACTATAAGTGCAATAAAGGTATGTTTAAAAGAAGCATCAAGATTCGGTGTAATAAATTCAAATGAAGAAGGAAGAGTTACAGGTTTTGAAGAAAAGCCAAAAAACCCGAAACCACTTCCAAATGATCCAACATCAGTTTATGCATCAATGGGAAATTATATATTTTCATTTGATGTTCTTAGAAAAATAATGCATGAATTCTCTGATAAGGAAGATGTTGATTTTGGAAAAACAATACTTCCAGCAATATATAAACAATATAGAGTTTATGCATATAACTACTCAGAACAAAAACTTCCAGGGACCAAAAATACAGAAGAAGCAAATTATTGGAGAGATGTTGGAACTATTGAATCATACTTTGCTGCCCATATGGATCTGCTTGGAGAAAAACCAAAACTTGATCTAAACAATCCAAAATGGCCAATAATTTCACAAAAATTTATCTGTGGACCTGCAAAAATAATTCAATCAAACATAGAAAACAGTTTAATATCAGATGGCTCAGTAATAATTAGATCCTCTCTTAAAAAATGTATAATTTCGGCAAATGTTATAATTCATGAAAAATGTGAACTTACAAATTGTATAATAATGGATAACTGTGAAATAGGACCGGGATCAAGAATGAAAAACGTAATAATTGATAGATTTAATGTATTTGATGCCAAAACTACTATTGGATACTATCCAGAAAAAGATGCTCAGAATTATTACATAGATCCAAGCGGAATAGTTGTAATTCCAAGAGGTATATCTAAATGGGAGTTTTAAAAACTTCAAAAGAAGTAATAATACATGCCCATTTTTATCAGCCACAAAGGGAAGATCCATGGAGTGGAGTTATATATGATGATACAACCAAACTTTTTTATACATCATACAACGATATTATAATAGATGAGTGTTATGGACCTCTTTCGCTTAAAAAAATAAAATTTCTTGATGAGTTTATCTCAGTATATTCAAAACTTAGTTTTAACTTTGGACCAACTCTTCTTAATTTCATAGAAGAAAATTATCCAAAACTCTATCAGGCAATAATTGAAGCAGATATAATTTCATCAAAGATATATAAAAATCCCTCAGCAATAGCTCAAGTATATAATCATGCAATTCTTCCTCTTTCAAATATACAAAGAAAAAAACTTTATATATCTTGGGGAATTGAAAATTTCGAAAAACATTTTAAAAGAAAACCACTTGGAATGTGGCTTAGTGAAACAGCATGTGATGAAGAAACCCTTGATTGCTTAATTGAAAAAGGAATAAAATTTACAATTCTCTCTCCATCACAAGCAATTAAAATCAGAAACACAAAAACAGGAGAAGAAAAATTAATTAGTAATTTTGAAGATCTTGATACATCAGTTTCTTATCTCTGGAAATCGAAAAATTTCAAAGGCGAGATAAAAATATTTTTCTATAACAAAAACATATCTGAAAAAATGAATATTGAACTTTCAAATCCTGAAAAATACTTTCTAAGAATAAAAACAACATTTGATGAAAGAAAAACAAAACAACATTTAATAATTGCAAGTGATGGTGAAAACTATGGACATCATATCAAAAATGGAAATGAGTATCTTATTAAACTAATAGAACTAATTGAAAAAGATAAAAAAATAAAAATGAATAATTTAAACACTGCTATTGAAGATGAAACAGACTGGGAAGTTGAAATCATCTCTCCTTCATCCTGGTCATGTCCACACGGAGTTGGAAGATGGAGTGATGAGTGTGGATGTAGAATAAATTCCTCAAATAAATATCAAAAATGGAGAAAAACATTAAGAAGCACTGTAAATAATGCCATCAAAAAAATTGATGATAAATTTTTATATGAGACCTCAGGGGTTTTTACCAAACCATTTGAAGTTCTTGAAAAATATATAACAACATATGAGAGTAAAAGCCCACACTCACTCCTTTCATTTATAGAAAAAAACTCTATAAAAACTCTTACACAAGATGAAATTAAAAAAATAGCAAAACTACTCTGTTCGGAAGTTGAGATTTCATTTGCAGAAACAAGTTGTGCATGGTTTTTTGATGATGTATTAAACATAGAAACAATTTATTCAATAAAAAGATTACTTAGAGCACTTCAATTATCTCAAATAGATTATAAAGAAATTTTTAAAGAAATAAAAAATGAAAAATCAAACTATAATTATGAGGTATCTAAGAAAATAGAAGAATTGGAAAAACTTCTAAAATCTGATAAGATAGCAGCAGCTGAAATTGCAATTTTTGATTATCTTGATTTTATAAATCCTTTCTATAAAAATGATTTTCACCCTAAAATACTTAAAAAAGAAAATGATACTTATACAATAAAAACAGCACATATAAAAACTCTTGAAGAAAATACACATATCTTAAAAATAACAAAAGAAAAAAATAACTTAATAATAAGAATAAAGACCAATGAAATTGATGATGATATTCTGCTTTTAGATGATCTTTCATATATTGTAAAAAAAACTATAAAAATTTTAATATCAGATAAAGAAAGCGATAAACCTCTTAAAAATTTTCTTTATTATATATCAAAAAGTAGTTTTTCAAACAAAGATATCTTAGAAATTGAAAAAGAATTAAAAAAATTGTTAGAAATGTATAATTACAATTACATTCCTTATTTAAGAGAGATTGTTCTTTTAATTATAAAAACTATACCTCAAACTAATCTCTACGATATACTTGAAAAAAAAGATATTAAAATTATATGGAAGAGATGGATATGATATATGATAACAAAAAAATTACAACTTAAGGATTCAAATGAAACTCTTATAATCCTTGGTCCCCAAGATGTTTATCTACGGGAACTTGAAAAGGAATTTGGAGTAAGAATATATGTTGAGCAATTACCAAATTCCACATCATTGATAATAAAAGGAAAACAAAGAGCGGTATCTAAAGTAATTTCAAGAATTGAAAGTATTTTAAAAAAATATTATGAGATGACAGATAAATCTGAAATCAAAGAAGAAAAAGAAAACATTATCACAGAAAAAATGGATAATGATATTATTTATACTACTGAGTTTGGTGAAAAAATAAAACCAAAAACTGAAAACCAAAAAAATTATCTTAAAATGATACTTGAAAATGATATAGTCATAGCAATAGGTCCGGCTGGAACTGGTAAAACATTTCTTGCTGCAACAATAGCTCTTAAGATGCTTAAAGAAAAAAGAATAAAGAAAATTATTGTAACAAGACCAATAGTTGAAGCAGGGGAACATTTAGGTTTTTTGCCAGGAGATATAGACAACAAAGTAGATCCTTATTTAAAACCAGTTTATGATGTTTTTTATATGCTTCTTGGACCAGAGAAATTTCACATATATAAAGAAGAAGATATCATAGAAACTATACCTCTTGCTTATATGAGGGGAAGAACTCTTGAAAACTCATTTATAATACTTGATGAGGCACAAAATACAACGACATCTCAGATGAAGATGTTTTTAACAAGAATGGGATTAAATTCCAAAATAGTTATAACAGGAGATATAACACAAATAGATTTAAAAGAAAAAGCATCATCAGGACTTTTAACATCAATAGAGATACTTAAGGACATTGATGAAATAAAAATAATAACACTTACAAATGACGATATAATAAGGCATCCTATAATAACAAAAATAATAAATGCTTATAAAAAATGGGAAGAGAGACAAAGATGAAAATAAACATAGAAAACAAAGTTAAAAACAAAAAAATTGAAGAATTAAAAGGAATTCTTCTAAATCTTATATTAAAAACTTTAAAAAAACATAATCAAAAATTTGATGAAATAAATATTATATTTGTTAATGACAATGAGATTAGAAAAATTAATAAAAAGTATCTTTCAAAAAATTCAACAACAGATGTTATATCTTTTTCATACGCAGATATTAGTGGAATGAAATTTGCAGACATATTTATTTCTACAGATACAGCAACAAAAAATGCATCAATTTATGAAATAAATTTTGAAACTGAAATAATAATACTAACACTTCATGGAATTCTTCATGCAATTGGTTTTGATGATTTAAGCAAAAATCAAAGAATAAAAATGTCAAAAGAAACTTTAAAAATTTTAAAAGGAGAATAATTATGGAAGAGACAAAAGAAATAAAACTAAAAGAAATTGATTCAAAAATTCAAGAAAAATGGTACTCATCTGGTATTTTTGAAACGCCCATAAAGCCAACAAAAAAGAAGTTTTACTGCCTTGATATGTTTCCATACCCAAGTGGAGATGGACTTCATGTAGGTCATCCAGAAGGATATACCGCAACAGATATAATAACAAGATACAAGAGAATGAACGGTTTTGATGTACTTCATCCTATGGGATGGGATGCCTTTGGACTTCCTGCAGAAAACTATGCAATGGCAAATCAGATACATCCTTCAATTGTCACAAAGAAAAATATAGAAAATTTTAAAAGACAAATAAAATCACTTGGTTTTGCATACGATTTTAATAGGGAAATAAATACTACAGATCCAAATTATTACAAATGGACACAATGGATATTTTTAAAATTATATGAAAAAGGTCTTGCATATATGGATGATGTTCCAATAAACTGGTGCCCAAAATGTAAAACTGGGCTTGCAAACGAAGAGGTTTTTAATGGGAGATGTGAGAGGTGTCAAACCCCAGTCATAAAAAAGAAATTAAAACAATGGATGTTAAGAATAACTGCCTATGCTGAAAGATTACTTGAAGATTTAAATGAACTTGATTGGCCTAAATCTACCATAGAAATGCAAAAAAATTGGATTGGGAAAAGTGAAGGCGCAGAAATCGATTTTGAAATAGATGGTAAAAATCTAAAGATAACTGTTTTTACTACAAGACCAGATACAATTTATGGAGCAACATACTTGGTAATTGCGCCAGAGCATCCTTTATTAGATGAAATTACTATTCCTAGCAGAAAAGAAGCAGTAAAAAATTACTGCCAAAAAGCACTTTTAAAAAGCGAAGAAGAAAGATTAATAAACAAAGAAAAAAGCGGAGAATTTACTGGTTCATATGCCATAAATCCACTTACTCTAAAAAAAATACCAATATTTGTAGCAGATTATGTTCTTTCAACTTATGGAAGCGGTGCAATAATGGCAGTTCCTGCACATGATGAAAGAGATTTTGAGTTTGCAAAAAAGTTTAATCTTGAAATAATATGGGTTGTAAAACCAATCTCAGGTGATTTAAACAAAGAAAAAGCATTTACAGAAGAAGGAATAAGTTTTAACTCACCTATTATAGAAGGACTTCCAACAAAAGAGGCAAAAGAAAAAATAATAAGATATATCGAAGAGAAAAAAATTGGGAGAAGAAAAATAAACTATAAATTAAGGGATTGGGTTTTTTCAAGGCAGAGATATTGGGGAGAACCTATACCTATAATTCACTGTGAAAAATGCGGAATTGTTCCTTTGAGTGAAAAAGATCTTCCACTTCTTCTTCCACCACTTGAAAAATACCAACCAAGTGGAACAGGGGAATCTCCTCTTGTTCATGCAACAGAATGGGTAAATACCAAATGTCCAAAATGTAATAGAAATGCGAAAAGAGAAACAAATACAATGCCACAATGGGCTGGATCATGCTGGTATTATCTTAGATATATTGATCCAAAAAATGATAAAGAGCTTGTTTCAAAAGAACTTGAAAAACTCTGGATGCCAGTAGATTTGTATATTGGTGGGGCTGAACATGCTGTTCTACATTTACTCTATGCAAGATTTTGGCATAAATTTCTCTATGATATAGGAGTTGTATCAACAAAAGAACCATTTAAAAAACTCATCCATCAAGGAATGATTCTTTCATACTCGTATAGGGATTCAAAAGGAGTTTATCATAGTTATAAAGATCTTAAATTTGAAGAAGATGGAACTGCAACAACAAAAGATGGCGAGAAAATAAAACCTATGGTTGAAAAAATGTCAAAATCAAAGAAGAATGTTATAAACCCTGATGAAATACTTGAAGAATATGGAGCAGATACTTTTAGAATGTATGAGATGTTTATGGGACCACTTGAAGATTCAAAACCATGGGATATGAAAGCAATAGAAGGAGTTCATAGATTTATAAAAAAAATACTTAGATGGGCTTTAGAAACAAAGTTTGAAAAAATTGATGTATCAAAAGATTTATTAATACTTAAAAATGAAACAATAAGGAAAGTAACCCAAGATATAGAAAACATAAAATTTAATACTGCTATATCTCAATTAATGATATACTTTAACTCAATATCAAAAACAAATTCAAAAGATGACCTTGAGACATTTTTAAAATTACTACATCCATTTGCACCTCACATAACTGATTATCTCTGGCAAATTCATTTTAAAAAAGATGGATTTATATTAAATGAGGAATGGCCAAAATATAATGAAAATTTAATAAATGAAAAAGAAATAGAAATAGTTATTCAGATAAATGGAAAAGTCAGGGGAAAAATAAAAACTAACTTAGGGAAAACTCAAAAGGAAATAGAAGAAATAGCTAAAAAAGAGGTATCAAAGAATCTTGAAGGAAAAGAAATATTAAAAACCATTTATGTTCAAGATAAAATAATAAGTTTTGTTGTAAAAGGGGGATAATATGAAAAAAATTCTATTTGCTTTAATTTTTTTTACATCCTGTTCCTCTTTCAATATAGTATATAATCCAAGTCAGCAGATACTTCCACAGCATATAAAATCTATTTTTGTTAAACCTTTTTCAAACAAGACATCAATATTTTCAATAGAGGAAAAATTAACGCTTAGAATAATTGATGAATTTATAAGAAACGGAAATTATAAAATTTCAAACATAGATAACGCTGATGGTGTTCTTGAGGGAGAAATAAAAAACTATATAATGATTCCAGTACAATATGATCCTAATCTTGTTCCAACGCTATATAAAATAACAGTGTATTATTCAATTAGAATGATAGACAAAAAAAACAATATAATTCTTTGGCAGGAGGACAATTTAGTAGCAAATCAGATTTTTTCTGCTCCAACACTTAGCGGAGGAATGAGTGAAGAAATGGCAAGAGAAAAACTTTGGGATATAATTGCAAAAGATGTTGTTAAAAGAACTGTTGAGGGATTTGGATCGGTGACCGGAGTATCAAGCAAAAAAATATGAAATTTATAACCCAAAATGATCTTTTAAAGGATATTTCTAATGGAAAAATAAATAATGTGTATATATTTTTTGGTAATGATGAATCTAAAAAATCTGAGATAATAAAAGTTATAAAATCAAAATTTTTAGAAGCTGAATTATTTTCTTTTGACTCAAAAAATTTTGATAAAGAAACTTTTTTAAATGATATTTCAAGTAATTCTTTTTTTTCATCAAAAAAAATAATATTCTTAAAAGATTTTAATTCATTTAAAAAAGATGCAAAAGAATTTATAAAAAATTCTCTAAAAAATATTTCTAATAATGTAGTTCTTATAATAAACTTTGAAGGTGAGATAAAGATAAAAGAAATAGAAGAAGAATTTTCAGAAATAAATACTGAAAAATTTATTGGAGTAAAAATTGAACCACCACTACCATTAGAAATAAAAAACTACATAAAAGAAACCCTTAGTAAAAAAGGAAAATCTATTGACGAAAAATCTCTTGAATGGCTTTCACAAAATATTGATTCTTATGCTTCACTAAAAAATGAAACAGAAAAAATAATTAATTATATTGGATCAAAAAAAGAAATTAAATTTGATGAAGTAATTTCTCTTTGTGTCTCGCATAAAGAATCTGACAGATTCTTGCTTATAAATGCAATGCTTTCAAAAAACAAAGAAGAATTTATTAAAATAATAAACGAACTGATAGAAAGCGGAGAAGAGCCACTTGCAATATTAAGTGCCATAGAAATAGGACTTGAAAAAATATTAAAAATATCTATTCTTCAAAAGTCCAACATTTACGATAATAACTTAATCTTCCAAATAGGAGTTTTTAGAAACGAAATTAATTCATTCAATCTTAGATTTTTAAATGAAGCAACGCTTATAAAGATTATTGAAAGTTGCCTTGAAGTTGAAAACACTTTAAAATCATCAATAACAGCAAATCCCTATATACTTATCAGAAATCTAAGTATTTTTATTTCTGATTTTCTAACGAATTTTTAAGCAAAAGCGAAAGTTCAGATTTTTTTCTTGCTGCCTTTTTCCAATGAATCGTATTTCGCTTTGCTGCTTTATCAAGAAGGGAAAAGATTTCACTTAGTAATTTATTTGCTGAATCATAATTTTTATGGGATAAAAGAGCTTTAAATTCTTTTATTTTTTTGTTAATTCTTACTTTTATCCCACGATTAAAACTTTGTCGTTTTTGCGACTTTCTCTGCTCCTTAAGAGCACTTTTATGTCTTTTCGTTTTAGTTTTTACATTTGCCATATTTAATAGTTTATCAAATTTTTAATGTTAAAATCAACTGTCCTAAAATAAAAAAAGTTGCCGCGGGTTGGGATCGAACCAACGCTAACCCGGTTTTTCAGACCGGTGCTCTACCACTGAGCTACCGCGGCAACCTTATAATTATATTTAACAAAATTATTTTTCAAAATGCAAATTTTTTATTTATGCTTAAAAATTTTTTTTAATAATAGAATACTTGATATGTCAAGATAATCTTGATAAAAAAAATATTTTTTTGTAATATTTAAGGTATGGAGAAATTCGTAATAAAAATATATGGAAGAGTTCAAGGTATAGGATATAGATGGTTTATATTAGAAAACGCAAAGAAGTATAATTTATATGGATGGGTTAAAAACTGTGATGATGGAAGTGTTGAGTGTGGAGCAAAAGGATTAAAAGAAGATATAGACAAATTTATTGAGGATATAAAAAAGCATCCTTTAGCAAAGATAACAAAGATAGATATTGAAAAATGTAGTGATGAGTCAAAAATTTTTTATAATGATTTTAAAATAATTTATTAAAAAATGGAGTAGCAAAATGAGAAAAAAAGATAAAAACAAAAAGAATATAAAACCAGAAATAAAATATTCAACAAAAAACATTTTAAAAAACCAAAATGAAGAAACAGCAGTAGAAGATAATGATAATACTGAGGAAAAAGAATTATTAGAGCTTGAATCATCAATAAAAATGCCAACTCCTCAATCTGCTTCAACTGAGGCAATAAAGCAATATATTAAAAAAATAAGTCAAATAAACACTGATGTCTCAAGAGAAGAGATGCATGAATTATGGAAAAGAGTTAAAAACGGGGATAGAAGAGCAAAAGAAAGAATACTTGAACTTAATCTAAAACTTGTAATACCAATTGCAAAAAAATATGTATATCCTGGTGCAGATTTAATGGATCTAATAGAAGAAGGAAATCTCGGGCTTCTTCATGCAATTGATAAGTTTGATCCTAAAAAAGGATATAGATTTTCAACATATGCATCGTACTGGATAGAACAGTACATAAGAAGAGCTGTAGAAGAACAATCAAAAACGATAAGAATTCCACCGCATGCTTGGACAGCATTAAGAAAATGGTTAAAACAATGGGATGCTCTTCATGCAAAACTTGGAAGAGACCCTACGTTAACTGAGATGGCAAAAGAGATGCATTGGAATGC
>Ga0081479_107992_pt1 | contig 55972 bp, 59 predicted proteins | sample MamHotmetagenome_FD_70984 | JGI IMG/M metagenome (GOLD analysis project Ga0081479, IMG submission 70984) | Hot spring cone microbial streamer communities from Mammoth Hot Spring (Liberty Cap Streamers), Yellowstone National Park, USA - T=72 v2... | ecosystem: Environmental > Aquatic > Thermal...
TTTCTCACTTTTTCACCTTCCCCTTACCCCCCCCCACCTTCCACTTACCACCATTCACCACCTTCTTGCTGTGAGCCGTCAGCCGTGAGTCGTGAGCAATGATTTGTGAGCCGTGAGCTGTGATCTATATTTTTGCGCTTCCAAGATCATATTTATCCACAATAATTGCGAAAGAACCAAATATATTCTTAGTAGTTCATATTTATATAATGAACATTTGTAGTTACACCCCAATGTCACATCGGGATATTTTTATTCAGAGCAATATCCCTGTCCCGACTGAAACGTCGGGGTGAAACTACAATTTTGTTTGTAGCAACAAAGCGTCATCTTTATTCATTCATTACTAATATGCATCTTGCTAATCTCTCTAATCTAGGAGATGGGGACTGCTGTATATAATACTTTATTAATCCAATCCTCTAATCATCTGATCCTCTAGTTATCTAACTTATTTCGTTAGTTTTTTAAATGACTTTTGTTTATATAAATCTACAATGATCTTGGATTTAATAAAATGATTTTAAATTTCGGATAAAGATTAATCTGTTAACTGTTCAATTTTTTTACTTTAATTAAGTTTATCTTTTATTTTTCCGCTTTTTAATAAAAATTTACATAAAAAAACCGATCGGCTATATTTTGTAAATTTTTAGATTTGGGAAATTATGATTTGTTTGTTGTTTTAATTTAGGATTTTATTTGTTTTTTTAATTCGTTTTTGATTTTTCTTTCAAAATTATAATATTCGAAAAAATCTATTCCATTTTTTTGAGCTATATATAAGTATCTTTTGTCTAAATCTTTTATTTCATCTATTTCTTTATCAAAATCAAAAAATTCATTTTTATCTAATAGTTTTAAATCTTTTATCATTAAAAGCATTTCATAGCATTTATCTTCTTGGAGTATTTTTATTATTTCATTTCTTATTCTTTCTTTTGAAAGTTCTTTGATATATTTTTTGTCTCTTTCAATAAGTTCCATTGTATTTTTCTCAATTTCCCATCCAAACCGTTTAGAAAATCTTATTGCTCTAAAAATCCTTGTTGGATCATCAATAAAACTCTCTTGGTGTAGAACTCTTATTTTCTTATTTGTGATATCGTCTATTCCACCAAATGGATCTACTATCATATATGTGTCATTGTTTAAACTTATAGCAATTGAATTTACTGTAAAGTCCCTTCTTTTTAAATCTTCTTCTATTGATGATGCAACTTTAACTATTGGAAGTGATGCTGGATGTGGATATTTTTCCTTTCTAAATGTTGCAAGATCAATTCTTCTATTTTCAGATATTAATCTTATTGTTAGGAAATCTTTAAATTCTTGGTATTTAAAACTAAATTTTTCTGATAAAAATTTTGCAATTTCAATAGGATAATCTTTAAATGTTATATCTATATCAAAGCATTTTTTTTTAAGATACCAATCTCTTACACATCCACCAACAAGGTATGCTTTAGACTTTTTTGTTTTTCTTATGTCTTCTATTAGATTTATATCATTTAATGGAATTATCTTCATTTTCTATGAAATCTATTGTGTCGTCAAGTTTTTCAAGTTCTTCTATTAAGTTTTTTAATCTTTTTAACTTTTTGTTTTTTTCATAAATTTCTTTTACTGTTTCAATAACATCGTGTGGATGAAGGGAATTTAAATAGGGGAGGATAAAAGGTAATCCCTTTTTCCTTGCTATGTGCTTGTATATTTTTTTTGTTTTAAGATTATTTTCTTTGCAAAGAAATTCTATTATTTCTGTTTCTTCTTCAATAAGTTCATCATTTTTTATAAGTTCTATTAATCTGTCTATTTCAAAAAAGTAATATGGGTGAAGATATGTTTTTATGCTTTCTGAAATCTCTCCACCTATAGAGAGATAATCTTCTTCAAGTTTCTTTATTATTTCGCTTTGGTTTTCAATATGAGATGGCATTATAAATGCTATTATTTCATGTGAGGGGTCAAGATATATAAAGTTATCATCATATCTAAAGATTTTTTCACAATGGGGGCACATCAAAAGATTAAACTCACCGTTTATTATAAGATCTCTTAGATCTGTATCAATGTCACCTCTTACTACACTCCAAAATCTTGCTTCAAATTCCTTTTCGCAGTAAGGGCATTTTATTGTTCTTGTATTTTCTGTTGCCATTATAAAAATCCTTTCATTTTATTCTGGAGACTAATTTTTTAAGGATTTCATAATTTTGATTTTTTTCTTCATCTCTCTTCTCCGATATTTTAATTGTATTATATTTTTTGGTATATTTCAATATGACCCACAGTTGCGTTTTCTCTGTCAAGTCAAAAATAAATCTAACCATAGATATAATCGTCTTATCAAAATAAACCTAACCAAGATTTGCCTTCTTTTTTAATAATTTTTCAATCGTATTTATTATCTCTTGATTTGGAAAATTTGACTTGGTTGTTTAAAAATTGTTAAAATATTATTAAGCCAGGTTAAACTGGCAAATTAAAAAAGGAGGGTTAAATGAAAAAGGTATTAGCAATAGTTGCAGCAGTTGCGGTTGTCTCATCAGTTGCATCTGCTCAGTTGCTTAAGAACTTCAAACTTGATGGCTCCTCGCTTGAAATAAATGCATATAACCTTAACAATGCTGACTTTAATGACGATAATGGAGATAAAAAAGGTGATGTTGATACAAGGTTAATGCTTAATATGAGTTTCGACTTAAACGATGATGCAAATGCAGTTGTAACACTTGTAAAAAATAACAGACAGTGGGGAACTAATTCAGAAAATATAAATGATAAAGATAATAAAGGTATATTAAATAACATTTATGTTGAGCAGGCATATATAAATCTTAAAGGTGTTCTTGGAATGGACCATAAACTTGGAAGACAATTTTATGGAAATCCAGGTGACCTTGTAATATACTATGGTCCAAAGATGTGGCCATATCAGCCTACTTTTGGTATTGTTAATGCAATTGATGCCTGGGTTGGTACATATAATTATAAAGACTGGACATTTACTGGTATAATGGGAAAAGAGAAAAGAAACAAGGATAACCTTGGTAACAATCTCTCAGGTATTGATATAAAGAAAAAGATTGATAGATTCAATCTAAATGCATATTATTACTATAAAGTTGATAATACTACTACTACTCCTAACACAGGTCATCTTGGGCTTTATGGTTTTAGAGCAAACTGGGAGTGCAGATTTGTTGAAGGATTAAATCTTGGACTTGAGTATAATCATAATGCCGGGTCTGATAATAGTTATAAGAAGTATAAAGGATATGCATACAAAGTTAATGCTGGATATACAACTGATAAGGCTGCAGGAAAACTTGGCTTAAATGCTGAGTATGTATATCTCTCAGGAGACAATAATCCTGGTGATACAGATAATGAAACATATACTTCAATTGCGGATGATTACAGACCTGGAATAATATATGGTGGTAATTGGATAGATTGGAATACTTATTATAGATATACAGGTGATGGAGATAAAATTATAAAACTTGGATTAAATTGGACACCTGAGAAATTAAATAAACTTAATCTTGCATTTGATTATATCAATTTTAAAGCTGCAGAGAAAGAAACAAATATGACCGAAGATACTCTTGGAAATGAGTATGATATAGTTGCAACATGGAATCATTCGGATAAGGTATCTTTAAAAGGATATTATGCAATGTTTGAGCCTGAAAAGAAAAATCTTATTGGAATAACAGATGATATGGAGACAATGCTTGGTGCAGCATTTGTTGTTAAGTTCTAATTAGAAAAATAAATTGAAAAAATAAAGGGGGCTCTCTCTGAGGGCCCCTTTTTATTTTAGGGTTTTTAAAAAAACTGGTAAAAATAGATGATGCAATTTAAGAATCCCCCTATTAGTCCCCTCGACGTAACGTCGGGGGGAGAATTAATACCTATAAAATATGAGTTGTAGGGCAACCTTTTAAGGTTGCATATGAATTTGCAGGGCTAAAGCCCTGCCCTACAAGAGAAAAGAAATTCAAAATCCCCCTAAGTCCCCCTTTTTTAAAGGGAGAAACGAAGAGGGGGATTTGAAAAACAATGCTAAAATCGGCGTAGGGCAAACATTTATGCTTGCAAATTGCAAGGCTAAAGCCTTGCCCTACAAATGAAATCCCACTTTACTTCCCACTTTTGATAAAGGGGGAAAAAGAGAAGGGGATTTTTCTTGACTTGTTTTTTAATAAATGATTAAATTTATATTATGAGGGTTTTAAAAAAGATTTTAAATAGTTTTTTAAGACATAGGGTTTATATAAGTTTTCATCCAACATCATATATACCTTCTTTTACAATAAGTTTTAGTTTCTTGAGTTTTTTTATAATATCTATATCAGTTGTTTTGTTTTTGAGTGTTTCATTTTTCTATGATTTTAGTAAACTTGATTATTATTCTCTTAAGATTGAGAATAAGATATTAAAAGCAAAGATTGCAAATATAACAGCAAAAGCATATGAGGCACTTGATTGGTTTGATTCTGTTAAAAAAACACATAACCAAATTGCAAAAATTACAAACATAGGTAGTTTTGATGATGTAGGTGGCCCAACATATAATGAAAGTAAAAACTTTAGAAAGATGATTGAAAATATTGATTACACAAAATTTAATGAGAAAGATCTTATATCTTCTTATCAGAAGATAAAATTAGAATCAGAAAAAACTCTTGGTGTTTATGAACAACTTCTAAATTATATAACTACTAAACTAAATCACTCAAGAGCAATTCCAAGAGGATCCCCAGTTGAAGGAAGAATCACATCAGGGTTTGGCTATAGAGTTCATCCTTTTACACTTTCATATGATTTTCATACAGGTGTTGATATAGCAAATGAGCCTAAAACAGAGATAAAAGCAACTGCGGATGGCGTTGTTAGATATGTTGGATGGTCTATGGGTTATGGGCTTTGCGTAATAATGGATCATGGATTTGGATACTCAACATTGTATGGGCATTTAAGTCAAGCACTTGTTAGAGAAGGAGATATAGTTAAAAGAGGGAGTGTTATTGCAAAATTAGGTTCCACTGGGACATCAACCGGACCTCATCTACATTATGAAGTTTGGGAGTATGGGGTTCCAAAGAATCCTATAAGTTATATAAATGGATATGTTTATACTGCTAAAAAATAGATATGGCTATACTTAAGGAAAAACTTGCAGATATTACATCAACAGAAAGTGTTATTGCGGAGGATTGTGTTTTTACTGGAAATATCTCAACAAAAGGGTCTTTGAGGGTTGACGGTGTTGTTGATGGAAATATAACTGAAGCAAAGGATGTTTTTGTATCAAAAATAGGTAAAGTTAATGGTGATGTATCTTGCCAGAATTGTGTTGTTTATGGGAATGTTAGAGGAAATATTGTTTCAAAAGAAAAAGTAGAGATTATGTCAAGTGCAAGTGTTGAAGGGGATGTTACATCATCAAAGATTTTAATTGAAGAAGGTGCGATTTTTAATGGAAATATAACTATGAAAAAAGGAGTTTGATATGGTTGGGTATTTAAATAAACATAAAAGAGTTATTTTTACAATAACTGTGTTTGTTTTTGTTTTGGGAGTTTTTTTTGGACTTGGAGCATATATAAATGGAATTACAGTTAAAAATACAGTTGCTAAGGTTGGCAATTCCAAAATACCTTATGATAGATATGAGATAAATGTTAGAAATGTTTATGAGAATTTTATGAAAAAAAATGATATGCCTGAAAATAATAAAGTAATTGAAAATTTAATAAGGCAGGAAGTTTTTAAGGATATGATTGTAAGTGAAATATTATATCAGGAAGCAAAAAAGTTAAAGATTGGGGTTTCTGATTTTGAGGTTGGAATGGAGGTTTTAAATACTCAGAGTTTTTATGATAATGGTAGGTTTAATGTAGCACAGTATGTAAGAACTATATGGGCAAAATATAGGATGACACCAAAAGAATATGAAGAGTGGAGAAGAAAAGAAAGAATGGTTATGAATTTAAAGAATTTTATTTATAATACGATAAAAGTCACTGATGATGATTTGAATTTATATTCTTCTATTGTGGATAAGAAAAATCTTCCAAAAGAAAAGAAGGATTTTGCTGAGAAATTAAAAGAACAAAAGTTTCTTGATTGTGCAAATTATTATTTAAGACAACTTACAACAAGAATAGAGATAAAAGATTATAGAAAAAATTTTGAAACAACAAATCAGGCAAACGGATAATGTGCTTAGAGTTTTAAATCTTGTAAAAAAATTTGGGGAAAATAAAGCAGTTGATGATATAAGTTTTGATGCTTTTGATGGAGAAGTTTTAGGTTTTCTTGGACCAAATGGAGCTGGAAAAACTACCACAGTTAAAATAATAGCAGGTCTATTAAAGCCAACATCTGGAAATGTATATATTGATAAAATTGATGTTATTAAAAATCCACTTGAAGCAAAAAGATTAATCTCATATATTCCAGATGAGCCATTTGTATATCCATATCTTACTGCAAGAGAGTTTTTATATTTTATTTCAGAGGTTTATGAGATAAAAAATCCTAAGAGAGAAATTGATGAGTTGTTTGATTATTTTTCGCTTTCAGATAAAGCAGATGAACTTTTATCTACATATTCGCATGGAATGAAGCAAAAACTTTTAATTGCATCTGTTATACTTAGAAAGCCAAAGGTTATGCTTTTTGATGAGCCAACAGTTGGACTTGATCCAATAAGTGTTAAAAAATTTAAAGAATTGATAAAAAAAGTAAGTTCAAATGGGACAACAGTTTTTTTATGCACTCATATTCTTGAAATGGCTCAAAAGATATGCGATAGAGTTTGTGTTATAGATAAAGGGAAAATAATTGGTGAGGGAAAGATTTCAGATATTTTATTAAAAAATAAAGACCTTGAGGATTTCTTTTTTAATCTTACAGAATAATTTAAAAAACTTTATAAGAATATGGTTTTGTTTAGATATAGAATAAAGATGTTTTTAGGTAAATTGAAAAATTATGATAGATGGAAAATTATAAAGAATTTTATTTTTTTAATAACGGGAATAAGTATTCTTTTTTTGCTTTATCTTTCTTTTGTAAAGGTTCTTTCTTATCTTAAAGGGGTTGAGTTGATAGGAAATCTTTTAATAATGAAACTTTCTTCAATGGTTTTTGTTATGAGTTTTTCTATGATTGCTATATCATCGCTTATAATAGCAATGACAACACTTTTTTATTCATATGATCTTGCTTTTCTTTTTTCTCTCCCACTTAATGAGAGAAAAATATTTGTTGATAAGGTTATAACTACTGTTTTTTATTCATCTTGGAGCCTTGTTTTAATACTTTTTCCATATATTTTGGCATTATTAAAGGTGAGTGATGGGGGAGTTGGTGTTCTTTTTGTTTTTGGGGTTGGAGTTATACCATACTCTTTTATTGCAGGAATGATTGGTGTTTTGGTGAGTCTTTTTTTGATGTACCTTTTCCCTTCATCTAAAACAAGGGATGCTATGTGGATTATATCAAGTTTGTCTTTTTCTCTTGTATATGTTGCAATAAGATTTTCAAAACCGGAAAAACTAATAAGACCTGAGATGATGGAAGTTATTGCAAATTATTTATCCTATCTTCAATCCCCAACATCAAGGTATCTTCCAAGTTGGTGGTTTACAAAGGCAATTTTTGATTATATAAATCAAAAATACTTAAATGTTTTGTTAAATGTTTTTTTTCTATATTTGATAGCTTTTATTTTTCTTTATTTTCTTATAAAAGTTGGTGAAAAAATTTATCTTTATGCCTATTCTCAAGCACAATCATCAGGAAAAAAGATTCATAGATTTAAAATTCCATTTGAATATATTATAAAAAGAAAAAATTTTCTTCGTGATGTAATGCCATTTATATACAAAGAAAGAATAAGCGTTTTTAGAGATGTTAGATATTTATCACAGTTTATACTTATAGTTGCACTTGCATTTGTTTATATATACAGCATAAAAAACTTACCTATTGATGATTATGAATTTAAAAACTTAATATCTTTTCTAAATATAACAGTTGTTGGGTTTATTTGTTCTGCGATATCTCTAAGATTTATGTTTACATCAATAAGTTATGAAAATGGCTCTTTTTGGATATTTAAATCAATGCCATTAAAACCAAAATCAATTATTTTGGCAAAACTTATTTTTTATTTTCCTTTTATTTATATTTTTTTGTTGATTTTAGTTTCTCTTTCAAATTATTATCTTTCTGTGGATAATTTTATTTTCTCTTTTTCTATTTTTATTGTAACAATTATGAGTTTTGTTATTTCTGTCTATGCTGTTAGTTTTGGAGCAATATTTCCTGATTTTAAGATTGAAAACATACATCAAGTTGAGTCATCTTATGGTGGTTTTATATTTATGGCTCTCTCACTTTTTTATGTTATGCTTATAATTGCAATATTTGCATATCCAATAAGGCAGTATTTTATCGTTCTTTCAAATAAAAATTTGCATTATGATTGGTATTATTTTTATTTTTCATTTTTTATTTTTATGGTTATAAGTATAGTTTCGTCTTTTTTTATTTTTAATTTAGCATCAAAAAGTATAAGAGATGTAGAGATTTAAAATGCTAAAATATTTTTATGAAGAAAATTATAATTAGTTGTTTTATTTTTTTCTTTTCAGTTTTACTTTGGGGAGAGTTTTATTCTTCAGCAAAGCCAGTTAAAAAATATATTGCGCTTACATTTGATGATGGACCATCAAGAATTACACCACAGTTATGCGATCTTTTAAAGAATTATCAAGTTAAAGCAACTTTTTTTGTACTTGGTGAAAATGTAAAAAGATATCCTCAGTATCTAAAAAGAATAAAAGATGATGGGCATTTAATTGGAAGTCATACATATCATCATAAAAATTTTTATAAAGTGCCAAAGGATAAGGTTGAGTCTGAGATAAAGGAGGAGATAAAAAAAACTGAGGATGAGATATATAAAGCCATAGGTGTAAAACCAACGATTTTAAGATATCCTTATGGATATAGCAAACCAATTGGTATAAGTATTGCTAAAAGTATGGGTTATGATGTTTATAATTGGACATTTGGATATGATTGGAATGATATAGATCTTGATAAACTTGTTGATATGTATGTTAAAAATATAAAGCCAGGTGCAATATTACTTCTTCATGATACTGAAAAAAGAAAAGGAAGAATTATTGAGCTTACAAAAAGAATTATAGAAAATGCAAAGAGTCAAGGTTATGAGATACTGAGGCTTGATGAGATGATATTTAAATGAATTTTTTCGAGATTTATAAAAAAGTTGATGATTTTGTAAATGAAAAATATTCTTTTTTGGGGTTTAATAGAAAAAGAGAAATTAAAAGGTTAATCTTTGAGATATCGAAAAAAAGAAAAATTTTTGATCCATCCTTTGTTCCAGAATTTAAAAATTATAATCAGTTTAAAAAAGAACTTTTAAAGATAAGATATCCATATTCTATAAAAGAGTATTCTTTAAATAGCTTTTATCTTCCAAACCTTGAACTTGATGAAAAAGAAGTTTTTAATCCTAACCAAGAAAGAAATATCTCTGAGATAATAGTTGAAAAAAAATATTTGCAAAATATTATTCTTGAAAAACTTAAAAATAAATTTCCAAAAGCAAAATTTAGATTTATAGATAGTTTTAAAGAGATTAAAAAATTTTTTAGCATAGAAAATTATAATAGACGTGTTGAGAAAATATATATAGTTGAAGAGGTATATGATCTTTTAAAGAATTGTCCTTGTACAAAAAGATGTATTAGTTGTAATTATTATGTTTTGAATTTAAATTTTGGATGTCCGATGGAGTGTCAGTATTGTTATCTTCAAAGTTATCAAAATTTTGATGGAATAATAATAAATCCAAATATTGATGATTATATAAATGCGCTTAAAAGTAAATTCAAAAATTTGAAGAGGAAAATAAGGGTTGGGAATGGGGAGTTTTCAGATTCACTTTATTATGATGATATATCTGAGTATTCTATTCGTATAATTGATGGGTTAAAGGATCTTAAAAATATTTATTTTGAATTTAAAACAAAAACGGATAATGTAGATAATTTTTTTAAGGTTAAACCATCAGAGAATATAGTTGTATCATATTCATTAAATCCGGATGAGATTATAAAAAAAACAGAGTTTTTTACAACATCAATGGATATGAGAATAGAGTGTCTGAAAAGACTTTCAAATTATGGTTATAATGTTGGAGTTCATTTTGATCCAGTTATAAAATTTGATAACTGGCAAGATTTGTATTATAAGTGTATAAAAACCCTTTTTGATAATGTAGATTTGAATAAAATAAAATGGATAAGTATTGGAAGTTTTAGATTTGCGCCTGAGACAAAAAAGGTTATAGAAAAAAGATTTCCTGATAATATAATACTTGATGAGGAGATGATAATTGATTTTGATGGAAAACTTAGATATCCATATTCTTTTAGATTAAAACTTTATAAAACTATAATTGAGTTTATAAAATCTTTTGGATATCCATTAGAAAGGATTTATTTGTGTATGGAAGAGAAAAAAATATGGGATGAGGTTGGTCTTAAATATCAATTTAGATGGGAAGATTTAAATGAAAGTGAGAGGTGAGAGTGAGTGAGAGGTGAGAAACGAAGAAATCCCCCTTAATCCCCCTTTAGAAAAGGGGGAGAAGAAGAGGGGGATTTTGAAAAAAAGATGAAAAATGTGAAAGGTTAGTGAGAATTTAGAATCGTTAGAAAAGTGAGAAAGTGAAACGTGAGAATCGTGAGAAATGTTGAATTATGGATTATGAATTGTGGGGCAACCCTTTATGGTTACAAGTAAATCCCCTTCATCCCCATTTGATAAAGGGGGAAATAAAAAGAGGGAGATTTGAAAAAGTAGTGCTAAAGCCCTGCCATACAATTTTGTATTGTATTTAAAAACAAGTGCTTGAATTTAAAATTATGCTATAATTTTATTGGAGGGAGATTATGAATGTAGTTATAACCTTTTGTGTAGTTATTGTTACTGCTGTTATAGTAATAGTTGCAATGGAAATTATAGATACATTAAAGAAAGTAAAATCTGCTGCTGAAAGTATTGAGATGCTTGCAAAAGATATTGATGAAAGAGTTAAAGACACAGAACCAGCTTTTAAAATGGTAAACAATATATCATCTGGTATAAACAATTTTTTCTATAGTATTGCTAATTGGATTACATCGTTTTTAAGAAAAAATATATGATTTTTGAAAATATATTTAATAAAGTTTATGATAAAGAAGTCCTTTCTAAGATAAAATTTCTTTCGGGAATTTCGCTTTTTAAAGGAATAAAAAGAAAGGACCTTCTTTATTTTCTTGAAAATATGTATGAAAACAGATATAAAAGCGGTGATCTAGTTTTTGAGGAAGGTGATATAGGAAGGGCTCTTTTTATAGTTTATAAAGGAAGTATAGGTCTTTATAGAAAAAATAACAAAAACGATATTGTATATACTGTTAAGTCAGGTGAGTTTTTAGGTGAGATGGCTTTACTTGAAGAGATGCCGAGAACTTTTTCTGCTGTTGCTCTTGAAGATACTTATGTTTTTATGTTTTATAAGGCAGATCTTGAAAATATAATAACTTCAAAACCAAAAATAGCTGCTCGTTTAAATTATAATCTTGCAAGAATACTTTCACAAAGACTGAGGGGTTATATTAAAGGTGAAAAAAGTTTCACTGAGTGAATTAATTATTTGGATATTGATTTTTTTTGTTATATTTATTGTTTTCTATTATGCAAGAAAAACATTTGTATCTTTAGTTCTTAGTGCCGCATTTTCTTATATACTTTCTCCAATGGTTAAATTTTTTGAGGTTAGAGGAATAAAAAGAAGTTATACTGTTGGTATTCTTTATCTGAGTTTTGGAGTTTTGTTTTTAGGAATTGTTTTTTTTATAATAAAGATTGCAAGTTTTGATATAGAATCATTTATAAACAACTGGCCATCGTATTATACTCAGTTTGAGAACATAATTGCCTCTTTTGTAGCAAAAACTGAAAAAATTTTTCCAATTATATCTCAACTTAAGATTAAAGAAAAGATTCTTGGATTTTTAATAACACTGCCAGTATTTCTAATAGAATATATCCCATATGTTGTTTTTCTTTTTATAGTACCTTTCATATCTTTTTTTATACTTTTAAAAGGAAATAAAATGCTTGATATGATAGTTTCAAATGTTAATTCAAGATATGTTGAGTTAATATTCTATATCGTTTCAAGAATAGATAAGACACTTGGAAATTATCTTAGAGGAATTCTTACAGAGGCATTTGTGATTTTTATTATCGCTTTTTTTGGGCTTTTTTTGATGAAAATAGAATATTTTTCAATTCTTGCATTTCTTAGTGGAATATCCCCTGTTGTACCATATCTTGGAGCATTTGTAGCAGGTGTTTTGTCATCGATATTTGCATACATCCAGTATAGCGATGTTTATGTTGTTTTCAAAGTTCTTCTTTTTTTTATTGGTATTAGGTTTTTTGATGATTGGTTCTTACAACCATATATAATGAAGAAGAATGTAAACATAAATCCTGCAGTTGTTGTTCTTTCACTTATGGCTGGTGGTGAGATTGCAGGTTTCTGGGGTGTTGTTTTTGCTGTTCCTGTGGTCTGTATTTTAAGGGAAATAATTGTTATATTAATAGAGGTGAGGAAAAAAGGTTCCAAGAGTAATGAAATTGAAATTATATCTGTACCATACACTTAGTTTGATGAGTGAGGGTATATGTATAAGATAGATATAGAGACAACAAAAAAACAGCAAATAATAGATATAACGGAGTATATATCAAAGGTAATTAATGAGTCAAAGGTAAAAAATGGTGTGTGTTTTGTGTATTCGCCGCATACAACTTGTGGTATTTCTTTAAATGAGGGTGCTGATCCTGATGTCAAAGAAGATTTAATAAATAAACTGAATGATATAATACCTGTTGATGATAGAAAATACAGACATATTGAAGGAAATTCACATTCACATATTAAAACTGTAGTTGTTGGTAGTAGCGTTACTATCTTCATAGAGAATGGAAAACTGCTTCTTGGAAGATGGCAGTCGGTTTATCTCTGTGAGTTTGATGGACCAAGAAGAAGAAATGTTTGGGTTAAAATTTTAAGAGAGGATAAAATTTGATATTATAATATTTATTGGGCAAGTGGCGGAACTGGTAGACGCGCAGGTCTCAAAAACCTGTCTCGTTTAACGAGGTGAGGGTTCGACTCCCTCCTTGCCCATTTTAATGTGGTTTTGTATGAGGGGTAATAAAGATTTTTAGGTGAGTATGGAAAATAAAAGAAAAATGATTTTGTAAATATGATAACGGAGTATCTTTCTGAGTTAGATGTTAATATTTATAAACTTACGAATTTTGAAGATGAAAATGATATTATTAAGAAAATAGAGGAATTTATTCCAGATGTTATACTTCTTGATATAAACCTTGGGAATGCATCGGGACTTAAAGTTATAGAAAATTTAAAAAGAAATGCTCTTATTTCAAAGATACCAATTATAATTATAACTGCAAGCGATTATAATGATATGATTGCAAGTATGCTTATAGGTGAGAAAAATATTTTTGGGTTTTGCTCAAAATTAGAAATTGATGTTATAAAAAATAAATTACAAAAATATTTGAGAGGTAGTTATGGATAGAAAAAAAGTACTTGTCGTTGATGATAATCCTGTAATGGTGGAGATAGTGAAAATGGCTCTTGAATCAGATTATGATGTAGTTTCTGCAAATGATGGACTTGAAGGTATAAATCTTGCAAAAACAGAAAAACCTGATGTTATAATAATGGATGTAATGATGCCAAATGTATCTGGAATAGAGTTGTTAAGAATGCTTGTTGCTGATGATGAAACAAAAGATATTCCTGTTATAGTTTTTACAGCAAGTCATTTTGATCCCTCCACTGAGATGCTTTTTAAAGTAGAAAAGAATGTAAAATCATTTTTAAGAAAGCCCACCACTGTAGATGTTTTAAAAGAGCAAGTATCAATGGCGATAAACTCTCGTAACAAGCCAAAATAAATTTTTTTGTATAATTGATATTATAAGAGGAGTATATATGGAAAAGACCAAAAATAATTCTTATTCCCATACTGTTTTTTTGCCTAAAACTTCCTTTTCAATGAAGGCAAATTTGAATCAAAATGAACCAAAATGGCTTAAATTCTGGGAAGATAATAAGATTTATGAGAAGATTCTTAAAAAAGGAACAAAGAAATATTTTCTTCATGATGGACCGCCATATGCAAATGGTCACATACATATAGGGCATTCGTTAAATAAAATCCTTAAAGATTTTGTCATTAAATCATATTCTATTCTTGGTTATTCTACTCCATATATTCCTGGTTGGGATTGTCATGGGCTCCCAATAGAACAGCAACTTCTAAAAGAGCTGAATATATCAAAAAAAGGAATAAATGATATTATTTCATTTAGAAACAAGGCAAGAAATTTTGCAACAAAGTTTATAAATATACAGAGAGAGGAGTTTAAAAGACTTGGTGTTTTAGGTGAGTGGGAAAAACCTTATATAACTATGAGTAATGAGTATGAGGCAGATGTTATTGAGGCGTTTATAGAACTTTGGGAGAAGGGATATATAGAGAGGGATAAAAAAACAATATACTGGTGCGTTAGATGTGAAACAGCTCTTGCTGATGCAGAGGTTGAGTATAAGGATAAAACTTCAAATTCAATATTTGTTAAATTTAAGGTTTTAAAATATAGTGAAGAGTTTAAAAATTTTAAACCTCTTTATATAGTTATATGGACAACAACTCCTTGGACACTTCCTGCAAATATGGCTGTCGCTATAAAAGAAAATGAGACATATATTGTTTTAAAAGCAGGGAATGAGTATTTAATAATAGCAAAACCTCTTTATGAGTCATTTTCAAATATTACTGGGGTAAGTGGTGAGATAGTTTTTGAGTTTGAAGGGAAAAAACTACTTGATTTTACATATCAGGCACCGCTTGAAGATGAACTTGTGGAAAATTATAGATATGAAAGAAGAGTTATTTCAACAGATTTTGTTGATATGACAACAGGAACTGGTATAGTTCATATAGCACCGGGACATGGAGAAGAGGATTATTTTGCAGGAAAAAAATGGAATCTTGAGGTATTTTGTCCTGTTGATGAAAGTGGTAGGTTTAGCGATGATGTTATCTCGCTAAAAGGAAAAAACATTTTTGAAAGTAATAAAATAATAATTGAAAGACTTCAGGAGAAGAATCTTTTAATTTATAAAGGTGAGATTTCTCATAGTTATCCACATTGCTGGAGATGTAAGGAGCCTGTGATATTTAGAGCAACAAAGCAGTGGTTTTTAAAGATTGATAAGAATAATTTAAGAGAAAAACTAATTGAAGAGTGTTCTTCTGTTAAATGGGTTCCAAAAGCAGGTTATGAAAGAATAGTATCTATGATAAAGTTAAGACCTGATTGGTGCCTTTCAAGGCAGAGATATTGGGGAACACCAATAGTTGCGTTTTACTGTAAGAAATGTGGTGAAGTTCAAAATGATTTTGCTCTTCTTAGAAAAATTGCTCAAAGAATAAGGGAAGAAGGAAGCGATTTTTGGTTTAGAGATGATATAAAGGATATAATAGGTAAAGATTATAAATGTAGATGTGGTGGAGATCAGTTTGAAAAAGAAAAAGATATACTTGATGTATGGCTTGATTCTGGTGTTTCTTGGTATTCAGTATGTTTGAAGAGAGAAAAAACATTTCCAGTAGATCTTTATCTTGAGGGATCTGATCAGCATAGAGGATGGTTTCAGACATCATTGATACCATCTGTAGCAATGAACGGAAAAGCACCATATAAAACAGTGCTTACACATGGTTTTGTCCTTGATGAACAAGGAAGAGCAATGCATAAATCTCTTGGAAATGTTGTCTCTCCCCAAGAGGTTATAAATAAATATGGAGCAGAGATATTAAGATTATGGGTTTCTTTAAGTGATTGGCATGAGGATGTTAGAATTTCTGATAATCTTTTGGCAGTTCCAGTTGAGATGTATAGAAAAATAAGAAATACATTTAGATATCTTCTTGGAAATCTTAATGATTTTAAACCGTTATATTGCGTTAAGAGAGAAGATATGATGCAGATTGATAGATATATACTTTCAAAATTTAGAAGAATTACTAAAGAAATTCTTATGGATTATGAGAATTTTAAATATAGAGATGCTATAAAAAATATTTCTGATTTTTGTATAAATGATCTTTCATCTTTTTATTTAGATGTTTTAAAAGACAGAGTTTATACATGGTCTATTAACTCAAAAGAAAGAAGAAGCGCTCAAACTGCAATGTATTATATACTTAAAGATTTACTTGTGCTTTCATCTCCAATTCTTTCGTTTACATCAGAAGAGGCATGGCAGGTCTTTAAAAAAGAGATTGATGAAAACCTTAAAGAAAGCGTATTTCTTTCGTCAATAGAGCTTGGAGATGAGTTTATTGATGAAAAAGTTGAAGAAAAATGGAAGAAGATTATTTCATTAAGAGAAGAAGTTTTAAAAGAGATAGAAAATGTAAGAAAAAACCATGTTATAGGATCATCTCTTGAAGCAAAGGTTATAATAAAAACAGACGATAGATTTATAAAAGAAAATGCTGATGATATAAAAATGGCTTTAATAGTTTCGCAGATAGAAGTTTATGATGATAAAGGATTAAAAATAGAGGTTGTTCATGCTGATGGTAAAAAATGTATGAGATGCTGGCAGTGGAGTGTTGATATTTCTAAAAATGAGAAGTATCCGGATCTTTGTCCGAAATGTATAGATGCTATTGAAAAAGATAAAATGAATGTATAAAAAAAACATAATAGGCCTTTTTGTGCTTTTATTTGTCTTTTTTATTGATAGAATTACAAAAGATTATATTTTAAATCATATTAATAATTTTTATTCATTTCTTGGGGGAGTTTTAAAAATTCATTATGTAGAAAATACTGGTATAGCATTTGGAATGCTTGGTGGATTTAATAAATTTTTTATAATTTTTAACTCATTTCTTCTTCTTTTTCTTTTTTATTTTAGAAGAAAACTTAATTCATTACTTCAAGTTGTTGCAATACATATGATTATTGGCGGTGCTGTTGGAAATATTTTTGATAGAATAAAATATGGTTTTGTTATAGATTTTATAGATCTTAAATATTTTCCTGCTGTTTTTAATATGGGAGATTTTTTTATAACTATGGGTGCTATTATTCTTTTTTTAAGTTCAGGGGAGGAAAAATGTTAAGAATAATTATTGTTATGCTAATGTTTTTCTTTTGGTCATGTTCTCAAAGCCCAGATTACTATTATAAAAGAGGAAATATGTTTTTTGTAAATGGTGATTATTTTAAAGCTCTTGATATGTATACAAAAGCATTACTTGATAATCCTGATTTTTACCAAGCATATGTTTCAAGGGCTATGACTTATGAAAGGCTTAACAATAGAGAAAAAGCAAAAGATGATTATCAAAAAGCAATATCAATAAATAAAAATTATCTTCCTGCTTATAACAACCTTGCAGTACTTTATATTGAGGAAAAAAGATACCAGGAAGCTCTTTATTATATAGATAAGGCTCTTGAGATAAATCCTAATTATTATTATGCTTATTACAACAGAGGACTTATAAATTATTATACAGGAAATTGTAAAAACGCAATTGATGATTTTACATCTGCAATAAATATTTCACCTAAAGATATCGTATATTATTATAGAGGTCTTTCCTATATATGCATTGGTGATAAGAATAAAGCACTCATAGATTTTGAGAATATAAAAGAAAAAAATGATGTAATATATTTTCAAATTGCTAAAACTAAGTATGAGATAAATGATCCAAAAGCACTTGATTATATATCAAAAGCAATTGAAATTAAAGAAGATGATAAATATTATTATCTAAGAGCAAAAATTGATCTATTAAATAAAAACTTTGAATCTGCAAAGAATGATATCAATAACGCAATAAAATTAGCAGATTCTCAGGAGAAAAAATCTAAATATCTTTATTTTGGTGGTGATATATTTTTGTCTATCGGTGATAGAGAGATGGCAAAAAATTACTATGATATGGCATTAAATTTTGATCCTCAATCAAAAAATATTTATGATATAAAGATAAAAGAAATTAATGGGGGAAAGAAAAATGTTAGAAAAAGAAAATAATAACCAAGAAAATTTTTTAGAAAAATTTAAAAAAAGATTCCAAGCAAATAAAATTGCTGTTGAAAGTGTTCTTTTTGAAAACGAAAAGAGGCGAGACGAGAAAAAAGATTTTAGATATTGGTATTATTTTTTTGGTATCTATGTATTGAATATTTTAATTAACTATATTTATTTTTTAAAAAATTCTGATTTTTCACTTAACATAAATGATATAAAAGCATATGAGTATTTAAAGAGTTATTTAAACGAAAACCTGATAAATATCTTTAAGTTTTCTTTTTTAAATGGAATTAATTTTGATATGCCAATTTATTATTTACTTTATGCTTTACCAATTAAAATCTTTGGGTTTTCTTATCCATTTTCTATATTTTTTACAAATTCTTTTATATTCTTCTTTATATCTCTTGGACTTTATTGGCTTGTCTTAAAAACAAGAAATGAAAAGGCGGCTTTAAGTAGTGTGATTATACTTTCTTCGCTGCCATCTGTTTTTTTTCTTGAAAGGCATTTTTCTCCAATTCTTCTTACATCTGCATTTGTTTTATGGAGTTATTATTTCTATATAAAAAGTGAAAAACTTGATGATGCAAGAAATCTTCATATCTTTGTAATAATTTACTCTCTTGGTGTTTTAAGTGATAAGTTCTTTATAATTTATACAATTCCAATGATTGGCTTTTTAAATATTCTTCTTACAACTGTATATTGGGATTATGTTGTAAAAGTTCTTTTCCCATCTTTAGTTATATATTTTGTTTTTCTAATTAGGTTTTTATTAATTGGATTTTTTTCTATACCTTTGCTTAATAAATTATCGTTTAATTTTAGTTTATCTTTTTATTTAAAAGAAATTATTAATTCTTTTAGTGCTTTTTATTTTTATCCTTTTATTTTACTTTTTGCTTGGATGATTTTTGCAAAGTTTATGATTTATGAACCAAGGAAAATTCTTCTTAAATGGTTTTTATATCCCTTAATAGTAATATGTTTTATTCCTTTTATAAATCCAAACAATATTTTTCCTTTGATATTTCCTATCATAATTGGAACTTCAATAATGGTTTCACCTTATATAAGGAAATATTTTAATTATGTAGCGTTATTGATGATGTTTATAAGCGGTTTTTCTTTATTCTATATTAAAACTTCATCTGGATTTAATGTTATTGGTTATGAAAAAAATTATTTTAAGGAGGATATAGAAATAATTACAAAGGCTATAAAAAATGATGCTGATAGTTTGGATCTTGGTTCTTTTAAAAATAAGGGAATAGTTGTTTCTGTTGATATTAAAAGTGATTATATTAATAATTATGTGCTTGATTATATGAAAGAAAATTTTAAAGCTAAAAATTTAATATTTGTAGGGAAAGATCCTTTTGGTGTTTTCTCTAATTATATTATATCTGATTATGAAATAAACAATAAAAATTTTAAAAAGATTTACAGATTAAAAAATATTTATGTATATAGAAAAATATTTGATTTTTGCCTACCACAAGATTGCAGTGATAAATGTTATTTTGACTTTTTAAATATTGGTGATATTAAATTTTATGAATGTTTAGCTGAAAATTTTAAGATAAATGATAATGAAAAGATTTTTGATAAAGTTGTTATTAATGCAAAATATATTAATTTTAATGGAATTGATATATATGGAGGAATTCTTAAATTTGAAGATTTTGCAATTGGCGGTGATAAATGTTTATCCATAAAACATTTTAGTTCTGTTGATGTAATTTCAGCAAAGATTTCAAATTTTTCTATATCAAGATTTTTTGAAGATAATTTTAAAGATTTGGAAGTAAAATTTTTTAATGATACCATTGTCTTATATAAAAAAATAGGAGGTTTTACTTTTTCATATTATCTTTCTTTATATTTGAAGAATGAGATTGTCTATGTAAAGGTAGATAAATTTAAAATAAATGGTTTAGGGATACCGTTTGTAAATCACTTTGCAAACTTTATGCTTGATATTAATAAAATTTATATACCGCTTCATATTAAGTCTTTAAAAATTACAGAGGATTTTACAATTTTAAAATGAAATCTGTTAGTAAATACCTTTATCTTGTTTGTTTTATAGTATTTTTTTATTCTTGTGTAGGTGAAAATGAATATCATAGAAAAGAAGATAATTTTTTAGGGTATAATTCTTATAATGTATTTGAAAGTGCTCATTTTATATTTGTTTCAAAAAATATAGAGTTCTCAAAGATTAGAGAACTTGCAGATAATTCAGAAAATGCTTACTATTTAATCTTATATGAACTTGGAAATAATTATCTTTTTAGAGAACCTTATAGAATATTTATTTATTCTGATAATAATGAAAAATTTAATGATATTGATGCTAAAAAAGATGCTGAGATTGTTTGGACAACAAATTCTTTTTGTCTTATTTCTGCAGTTGTTGCATCACTTATGCTTAAAGATGTGCTTGGTGATTATATTGATATATATCCAGTGCTCTATTATGGATATAAAAATTATTATGAAAGAAAAAATTGTTTATCAAAAGAAAATTATTATTCTTCTTTAATTTCAAATTTTTTAAAAAAAGGAATTGATCCAATTTATTTTGTTAATATTTCAAATCCTAAAACTCTAAGTGAAAAAGATTTTGAATTATACAGTGCTATTTCATCATCACTTGTAGAATTCTTGATTGGAAGATATTCTCAGTTTAAATTTATACTTCTTTTAAATGAACTTAAAAAAGGTTCTTCTTTTTATGATACAATTGATAGAGTTTATCTTTTCTATCCTGGTGAATTTAAAAAGAATTTTAAAGAATATCTAAGTCAATATGAATAATAAAAAAATAATTGTTGTAGTTGATAAAATTGAGGATAAATCTCTATTAACTTTTTTACAGAAAATGGGAGGTGTTGTAAAAGTATCGGTATATACATCAACTTGTGTGATAGAGATTGACTATGACTCTCATTCACTTACAGATAAAAAAATTGTTGAAAAAATTGAAAATATGAATATGAAGGTTTTAGGTTATATAACCGAGGATATATATGATTATAAAACACCAATATTTAGAGAGAGAAGAAAAAAAATATTTTTTAGGCTTTTGTTATCTATTATTTTTATTTTTTTAATACTTTACTCAGTATATTTTGATATAGGGGGAGTAAGCATTATAATTATTTCATTTATTGTAACTTTTATTAGTGGAAAAGAAATTTATGAGAAAGCTTTGGTTTCAATTAAAAAATATGAGTTTGATATAAATATATTTGCAAGTATTTTTATTCTTTTTTTTATTTCAATTTCTTTTTATTCTTATTTTTTTCTTGATCTCGATATTTCTGTATCCAGGTTTTATATAATTGTTTTATTTACTATAATTTTGTTTTTTAATCTTTATCAGTATCTTAATTCTTTTTTAATAGATAAAATAAATGCAAATTTTGAAAATGTTTTTAAACTTTTACCTTCTTTTGTTACATTGATTAAAAATGATAAACAAATAAGAACATTTCCATCAAAAATAAATGAAGATGATCTCGTTTTGGTTTTAAAAGGTGAAAGAATTCCAGTTGATGGAATTCTTATATCTAAGCAAGCAAAAATAAAACAACCACTAAATTCTATTGATAAAGAGATAATCTTTAAAAGAGGGGATATTATTTATTCTGGCGCAATTAATGGGGGGGATGATATCATTATAAGAGCGATAAAAAATTTTAAAAATAGTTTAATATCTCAAATAGCAAACATTTCTAAAAGATTTTATGAAAAAAGAAAAGAGATATTTCCTGATAAAAAAGTTTTTGTTTATTATTTCTATTTTATTCTTATTATCTCAATTTTATCTTTTATTTATTTTTATTTTAAAGGAGAAAATCCTCATATAAGAAGAATTCCTCTTTTTTTCTTTCCGCAGGGTTATTATTTTTCTTTCATAATTCCATATTTTTTTATGATAAATTATTTAAGTAAAAGTGGTATTATTTTAAATAATCCATCAATTGTTTTTGAAATATATTCTAATGATGTTTTTATAATTGATGCAGGAATTAGCTTATTTTCTGGTATGAAGAAAGAAGATTTTATAATTTTTATAGAAAAACTAAAGTCATATGGTTTTAAGATCGTATGTATAATACCGCAATCATTAAAAAGTATTGTAGATGAACTTAAAGATATAGATTATTTTATAGATGTTGATGTTTCAGAAAAGCACGGTGTTGTTTTAAGATATAAAGTTTTTGGATATAGAGTTGTAGCAATAAGCGAAGGTTTTGGGAATCTTGGTATGATTTCACTAAGTGATGTTGGAATAAATTTAGTTGGTAGTTTTGATCCAGTTTCAAAGATATCAGATGTAGTAGTATGTAGGAAAGAAGTAGGGTCAATATTTACTTTTCTAGATTCCATAAAAAAACTTTTTTATATCTATCGCTACAATTTATATATATCTGTTATTTCAGTTTTTTTGGTTTATCTTATTTTTTCAAAATACAAATATAGTCCTTTAATTGGAATATTTGTATCTGTGTTTTTGGTTTTTCTAAGTTCTTTAAGAATTTATTTTAAAAATTGATAAATTATAATTAATTATTTTCTTTTTTTTCGTAAGTTGCTGTTATTACTGATTTAATTCCACCTCGCGGGGTAAATTCTCCTATTACTATACATTTTTTTGGCTTTGTATATTTTACAACATCTTCAAGAATCTTATTTACAGCATTTTCCATAAATATTCCAAGGTTTCTATATTCAAGAAAATAATATTTTAATGATTTAAGTTCAAGGCAATATTTATCTGGAACATATTCTATTGTTATAGTACCAAAATCTGGGAGTCCTGTTTTTGGACATACAGATGTAAATTCAGGATGAATTATTTTTATAGTATAATCATTTTCTGGATATTGATTTTCCCATACATCTATTGATGGAAGTTTAATCTCTTTAAATGAAGTTGCGTGTTTATCTGTATATCCAAGTTTTGTTTTTTTCATATATCCTCCTATATTCTTTCAATCCAAGTTTTATTTATGTATTTTTCTTCCTTTTTTTTACTTATAATTGAATAGTAATCTTTGTTTAATTCAAAATTTTTAAATTCTATATTAAATTTTTTAGAAAGTCCTTTAGTTATTATTTTGCTATGTTTTTCAAAATCATTTCTTGCATTTTCAAATTGAAGTGATGCCTGATAAAGCATATAATCAGAAAATTTTCTAAGGGCACCTCCAAGAACTTTTTTTCCATTATATAAAAGATCCATATCCACAGGTTTTTTAAAGCATTCCATAATTGGATTGTTTATATTGTAATTTGAGTTTGAGACATTTGCTATATCTATATTTATTCCGTTTTCTCTATACTCTTCAAATATTGCAGAATGTATAATATCATATGTTTTTTTAGGATTGAACTCTTCAGGGCTATAGAATATAAATGAAAATGTAATATCTGTTTCGTGTATAACTAGGCCACCACCAGTAGGTCTTCTTGTAATATCAAAACTTTTTTGCCTTTCATTAAGAGTTTCAATTATATTTTTATATCTTTGCGCAAATCCAAAGGTAATTCCGGGTTTTTTCCAATTGAAAAACCTAAGTATATATTTTTCTGGCATTGTCTCACACATAACTTCATCACATGCCATCTGTTCGTATACATCAAATTGATTTGTTAACACAATTATTCCGTTATTCATATTCTTTTTTTACATAATTTTGCAATCTTACATATATCACATTTTGGATTTTTAGCATCACATATATATCTTCCGTGAAGAACAAGAGCATTTGATATAAAGCTCCAATCATCTTTATCAAATATTTTCATAAGGTCTTGTTCTATTTTTAATGGATCTTTATTATCAGAAAGTCCAATCCTGTATGAAATTCTCTTTACATGTGTATCAACAACTATTCCCTCGTTTTTGTTAAATGCATTTGAAAGAACAACATTTGCCGTTTTTCTTGCAACACCTTTAAGTTTTAAAAGGTCTTCCATATTATCAGGGACTTTTCCACCAAACTTTTCAACAAGTATTTTTGATGTTTCTATTATGTTTTTTGCCTTGATTTTATAAAAACCTGTTGGTTTTATTATTTTCTCTACATCATTTATATCTGCCTCTGCAAGTTTTTGAGGAGTTGGATACTTTTTAAAAAGAATTGGGGTTATTTTATTTATTGTGGTGTCCTTTGTTTGTGCGGATAGTATTGTTGCAATTAAAAGTTCAAAAGGATTTGAATGCTTTAATTCAGTTTTTGCATGAGGATATTCTTTCTTTAAAATTTTTACCATTTCCTTTATTTTACTACTATTCATAATCCTCCACTTTTACTTAGATTATAGAAATAAATCCCCATATAAAGGGGATTATCCATAAAGTTTTCTACATTTTCTCTTATAGCTATTATTCCTGATGGGTGTATTGTATATATTTGATAAACTTCATCGTTTGCCTTATTTATTATTTTTCTATAGATTTCTTTTCTCTTTGAAATGTCAGTTTCTGATATTGCTTTTTCTATTAAATTATCAAGTTCTTTATCTGAAAACCCTTGTGCTTGTGGATATCTTCCTTTTGAGTGAAAAAATGGGAAAATAAAATTATGAGGATCAGCATAATCTGCAACCCATCCCCTTGTAAAAATAGGCATTTTATGGGACTGTGCTTTTTCAATGTATAGGGCCCAATCAAGAGGTCTAATATTAATTTTGAATTTTGGATTTATTGACTCTATATTTTTTTTGAGTATTTCACAGGCAGTTTGTCTTATGTCACTTCCAGTATTATATGTAATAGTAAGTTCAAAGCCATTTTCCCAGAGTTTTCCATCAAATGCTTTCTTAAAGTATTCTTCTGCTTTCTTTAGGTCAAATTCATATTTCTTTATACCATTTAGCTGCATTACAGAAGGTGGAATAGGTGAGTATGCTCTCTTTGCTTTTGATTGTAGACTTTCTTTTATGAAGGTATCATAATCAAATGAGTATGCAAATGCTTTTCTTACATCTTTATTTTTAAAAAAATCAGTGGGAATTCCTCTTCCATCAAGTTTTCCACTTCCAATATCAGGATTTGCTTGTGGGTTTATTTCAAAAGTAAAGAAAAATATAGGGTCTGTCATTAGGCGTGGAAGATCTGAGTAGATTTTCACTCCTTTTATATTTTGCATCTGTGTTTCGTAAATTCTTGGAACTTCTATAATATCTGCATCACCTCTCTCAATCATAAGCCTTCTTGTAGAAAACTCATCAATTGTTTTTTCAATTACAATGTTTATCTTTGCCTTTCCTCTGAAATAATTCTCAAATGCGGTAAGTGTTATTTGTTTTTGCTGTTTGTCCCATCTAAGGACCTTATAGGGACCACTTCCATTTTCTTTATCAATAATTTTTGCATTTTCTTTTGGTCTGTTTGTAAAATCTTTTATTGTTGAGTATTTTCCATCCCACTCACCATTTTCAATACACCATTTTTTATCCATTATGTATGACCATCTTGCAATTATTGATAAAAATGGTGCAAATGGCTTTTTTAATAGTACAATAACTCTGTCTCCTTCAACTCTTATTGCTTCATTAAATTCTTTCTCAGTTATCTGAATATTTCCATCTTTGTCCCTTATCGATGTTATTCCAAAAATTGGTTCGAGTAGCAAAGATGATGGACCTCCTGGAATGTCCATTATCATAAATCTTAAAAGTGAGTATTTAACATCTTCACTGGTAAGTTCATCACCGTTATGAAATTTTATTCCTTTTCTTATTATAAATGTGTATTTTCTGCCATCTTTTGAAATAAGACCATTTTTAAAGGATGGAACTTCTGATGCTATAAGTGGTATATATTCATCAACTTTTGATCCGTTAAACGTTATAAGTGTGTCATAGATATTTAAAAGTGTTGAGTGGGTAATTCCATCATATGAATATACTGGATCAAGTGATGTTATCTCACCTGTATGTGCAAAGACAAGAATATCTGCTCTTTCTTTTTTAACACATGATGAAATAGATATCAAAAAACCTATTGTAATAAATATTTTTTTCATATTCTCTCCTATAAAATATTTTATAAAACTTATAGTGGAAGTTTTTTTATATCATCAATAATTATATATGATGTTCCAAATTTGTTTCCTATCCATACCTTTTCAAATTCTTTCTGGTTATAAATTCTTTCCACGCCTTTAATATTAGATGAAGCAGGGTCATTTACTATTATATCTCCTTTTGAAGTGTATCCCTTTACTACCAGAAGATGTCCTTTTGTTTTTTTTAATGGTGAGTTTGAGAGTTCATTTTCATCAAACGTTATAGATGCAATTATAGGAATTTTTCTATCTAAAAATTCAAAGAGTTCTTTTATTGAGTTAAATCTATATACAAATGAAAAAAGAGATTTTGTAGATACAAATATTGTGTTAAATATCCAGTTTCCAAATATTTTTGAACCATTATCATAAACTAAAGATGCTATTTTAATTGGTGAGAGTTTTATTCCATAATAATCAAGCACCATTGAAATAGATGTCGGGCTACATATGTCAGATGATTTTGATGTTTTTTGAGTCATTTGAGAGGTTTTTATTATATTGAGTTTAAGAGTTTTTCTTGGTTTTTGTAGTTTTGATGGGACAAATTCTTTTTTTCTATTTGAAAGAATTATATTTATAAGTTTAATTGAAGAAGGTTTTTTAGTTTTGCTTTTAATCTTTATTTTTACATCAAAATTTTTTCTTAGTTTTTTTAATTTAAGTGTATCAGCAGATATAAAACCTATATTTTTTTGAACATTAAAACTTTTTGATCCTGAAAGTGAAAATTCTCCAAAAGGAAATTCTTCTTTATCAATTATAGCTGAAATACTTATTATATCCTTTTTGTAAAGTTTTGAAGAAACCGATATAATCATTTCATTAAAAATAAAATCGTTTTTTAGACTAAAAATTATTTGACTTGTTTTTTGAGGTTTTTTTTGTATCAAAAGATTTGGAGATGATGAAATTATAAAATTTTTTATATTTTTTATTTTTATATTTTTAAAATCTATTATCAAAATATTTTTAGATCTTTGTTTGTTTGTTAGCATCACAACTAAATTATATAATAATTTTTGTGGGAAAAATTATTAAAAACAAGTTTTTTAAAAATATAGTTAGAATTATAGTTTATCCTTTTGTTATATTTTTTATAATTTCGATTGTTTATTTTTATCTTTATTCAATTCCACGAAGATATGTATCTGAAATTAATCCTTCTAATATAATGCTTAAATATGAGAGTGTGAAAATCAGAACCTCTGATGATATTGAACTTAAAGGATGGTTTATCCCATCAAATATTAAAACTGATAAAGCAATTATTCTTCTTCACGGCTGGGCAGCAGATAAGGGAGATATATTTGCATTTACAAATTTTTTCTCTCAAAGATATAATCTTTTATATATCGATTTTAGAGCAATGGGGGAAAGTAGTGGAAGATTTTCAAGTGGAGGATATACCGAGATTAGGGACCTTAAGGCAGCAATTGATTTTCTTAAAAAAAGAGGATATAAAGTTGGAGTTTATGGATATTCTATGGGTGGTTTTGTTGCACTTCTTTATTTATTTGAAAATAATGATATAAGTTTTGCTATTGCTGATTCTCCTTATGATAGTATCTATACTGCTCTTGATAATTTCTTAAAAATTTATGGTATATTTTCAAAACCTATCATTTGGCTGATGAATTTTGAATATAAAATTGTATATGGAAAATATTTATCTGAGATCTCAATTCAAAAAAATATAGAAAAAATAAGAGTTCCTGTTCTTTTTATATGCGGAACAAAAGATGAGATATGTTTTGGAGATTACATCAGAAATTATAGGAACAGAAATCACAACATAAGTGCTTTGATTCTTGATGGTTTTGGACACAATGAGACGGTTTACTATAAAAATTATGAAAATATTTTGTTTGATTTTGCAGAGAAAAATTTTTAAGATATAGATATGAAGTATCTTTTAATGATTTTTTTAACATTAAATCTTTATTCTGTTGAATGTGATAGAGCAAAAGAATCTAATCCTTGTTATGGTGAGTGTGGAAATTTCAGAGATTTAAATTCTAATGGGATATGTGATATATGGGAAAGTTATCACAAAAATTTTAAGATAGAAAAAAAGGATTTAAATGTTAAAAATGCTATAAAAAAAGGAAAAATAAACAAAATTAATGATAATAGATCATTAGAAGAGAAAAAACTAAAAAATTCGTTTGAAAAAAGTAAAAATATTAAGGAAGAGAATTTTAAAAATAGAGAAGAAAATAAAATAGAAAACACTGATTTTAAAAGAGATAATGAGAATAAAATTGTTAGGTTTGGTATTTTATGGATTTTGATAGCAAATATTTCTCTTATCATTATTTCTGAAATTTTTGTTCCACGAAGTAATTTGTTTAGAATAATTTGGAACTGGGTTCTTCTTATATCTTTTGTTACATGTTCTTTGAGCGGTTTTTTTATGTATTTTGGACTACTTTTAGATATTAAATCAACACTTTTTAAACTTCATATGCAGTCATCAGTGATACTTCTTATCACTGGTATGTATCATCTTTTAAAGAGATTTAAATGCATGATATAAATTTTTATACAAGAGATTATTTTTTAAATGAGTGTGAGGGGTATAAGACATTTCTTTCATCAAAAGGACTAAAACTTTCAAGAAGACTTCTTAAAATATATCAAAAAGTTATAGAGTTAAAACCTAAAAGGGTTCTTGATTTTGGATGCGGAAGGGGAGAACTTGCTTTAAATTTAGGTCTTAGTTGGATAGAGACATATGGCGTAGATATATCAGATGATGCAATTTCTATATCAAATGAAATAAAAAATTACTGGATAAAAACAAATCCTGATTTAAAACTTAATTTTATTAAAATAGATGGTAAAAAACTTCCATTTGAAGATAATTTTTTTGATGCTGTTGTTATGAGTGATGTAATTGAGCATTTAAGAGATGATGAGATTTTAAAAGTTTTATCTGAGATAATAAGAGTTTTAAAAAAGGATGGAAATATTTTAATACACACTTCACCTAATAAAATTTTTATCAATTTTGGATTAAAAATTTACTGGATAGTTGGTTTTCTTGATGGAATAAAACTTCCATTTAATATGAAAGATGAACTTCCTGATGGTCTTAAAGATAAATATCATATTAGTGAACAGACATCATTTTCAATTAAAAGATATCTTAAAAAAAGTGGCTTTAGAAATATTCAAATTGAGTTTTGGAAAAATCCACATTATGTTTATTATTTTTTAAAAGATGATAAATATATAAAAAAATTAAATTTTATCTACAAATTTCTTCCAATAAAACATCTCTTTTTTGCTGATATATTTGCAATTGGAAAAAAGTAAGTTTAAAGTTTTTCAATTCTATCAATATATTTTTGCATTTCAAATTTTCTCTCAAGTCCTTTATCATTCATGTATCTTATTTTTCCAAATATTGGTCTTTCAAAAAAAGGTCTATCAAATTTACCAAAACACCAGCATATTGAAGCATAACCATTTGGGTCTCTTCCATCTATTGCATATTTATCATTTAGATAAACAAGTATATCGAATGCTTCTTTAAAATCTTTCACCCATTCTATTATCTTTTTTCCCCAATACATTCTCATATAATTATGTATTTTACCTGTAATTAAAAGTTCTTTTTGAGCAGCGTTCCAATATTTATCATGTGTTTTTGCATTTTCTAAATCATCAAGTTTATAATTATATATTCTTGGATCATTTGAGTGTTTTTCAAGTTCACTTTTTGCCCAAAGAGGTATAGCGTCAAATGTGTCATAATTTGCTTCATAATAACAAAAATTTCTTGAAAGTTCACGCCATATAACAAGTTCGTTTATAAAACTCATAAAAATATCAGGATGAGGATTTGCTTTTTGAACTCTTATTATTATTTCAATTGGAGATATTTGCCCAAAATGAAGATATGGGCTTAAATTCGAAGAATAATCCTTAGATGGATCAGATCTTAGGTGATAGTTTTGGAGTTTTCTTGAAATAAAATCTTCTAAAAGTTTTATGGCATTGGAATACCCACCTTTGAAGTATTTTGAAACTATTGATATTTTTTTATCAACTTTTAAGTTTTTAAGAGCAGTTTCTACGCCTTCAAATTCGCTTCTTATAGGTATTTTGTTTTTGTTTTTTAATAAAGGAAGTTTTAATTCTTTTATATATTTATCCAATTTTTTTATTATTTTAGGTCTTATTGTCATTGCATATGGTTCTGCTTTACTTGATACATCGCTTACTGGCACAACAACATCGCTTTCGACTGCTATTAATTTATTTTGAATTTTTTCTGCTGCTTTTCTTCTTATTTCTCTTTGAAATTTCAAATATCCATAATCTGTAACTGTTAGAAATGCTTCTTTTGATAATTCAAATATCACATCCTCGTACTTTCCAAATTTTACGACAAAATTGATGTTTAGTTTATCAAATTTTTTAGAAAGTTCATCTATTCCTTCGAGCATAAAATTGTAATGTCTGATGTTTGCATTAGGAAAGTATGGCATTATAGAAAAACCTACAAGAAGAGGAAGATTGTTCTGGTTTGCTTTTTCTATGGCATATATCAGAGCGTGGTTATATTCTATTCTTTGTGATGCTTGCATGAAGTATAAAACATACTTCCCGTTTTTATTTTCAGGTTTATTGTTCAAATTTCTTATTCTTTCTTTTTCAACAATCTCAATCATATAATAAATTTTAACTTAAATAAATCTATTTTAAAAATCGTAAAAATATTGAGTTTGAACTTGAGGGCTGGGAAGATGTCATAATTCATTTAATAAAAGATGTCTTAAATAGTAAAAGTAAATAATTATCTTATCTTTTCTACGCAACACTCAGTGCATATTGGGAGTTTTTGAGTTTCAGAGATAAGTTTTATTTCGTTTATTTTTTCTATATTTTTAAAGTAAACTTCTTTTAAGTCGTCTTTGTATATGTTTCCTATAGAAAGATTGCTTAACATTGGGCAAATTAAAATGTTTCCTTTTGGGGTTATTATTAAATCATTTGAGATAAAATGACAGATTTTGTTTTGATTGTAAAATATTTTTTCAAATTCAAGGTTTTGGTATTTCTGAGTTAGAAAAGAATGTTTTTCTTTTATAAATTTAAATGCCTCATCAGTTTTAATTGAGTTTATATAAGAATGAGTTATTATTGAGTTTGGAATTATTTTGTTTGTTTCATTTATTATACTTTCAATTATATTTGATGCTAATTGAATTCTTATTTTATTTGGATTAAGTGATTTAATTAAGTTTATTGTTTTTTCTAAGGTTTTGTAATTTTTATCCCATACTGTTATATATATGAGTATTCGAGGTTTTTTGAGTTTATTTTTTGTTTTAAGAACGCTTAATTTTTTTATATTATTATAAACTTTTTCAAAAATATCTTTTCCTCTTATTTCATTATGAATTTTGGGAGGACCATCTATTGAAAATATAATGTTGTCAAATATTTGTTTTTCTATTATTTGGTTTATTTTATAATCATCAAGAAGTGTTCCATTTGTTACAACAGAAGGGATTAAGTTATATTTTCTTGAATTTATGGATGTTTCCATTAGATAATCTTTCAAAAATGGCTCTCCACCTAGATAGGTTATTTTTTTTATTCCAAAATCTGATAATTTTTTATATACAATATCTAAATCTTTTTCATTTATTATTTTTTCTTCGTTTCTTTTTTTAATATAATTATTTTGCCATAGAGAGCACATTTTGCAGTTTAAATTGCATGTATATTCTGTTTCTATTATTGCTCTTTTTGGAGTTTTAAATGTCATATAATACTAAGATAACATATTTTGGAATTGTAAGAAGCATATCAAGTTGGTCAAAAGTTGCAAGAAATATCTTAAAAGAACTTTTAAATTTTAGGATTGACTTAAATATATATGAAAGAAAAGGTTTTTTATATGACAAAAATTTTAATCTTGGGGAGTTAGAAAGATTTGTTGATAATAGTTTTAAAGGTGATATAGTATTTACCTTTGAGCACCCAAAAAATTATATTTATCTTCCTAAAAAAACTTTAAATGTTGGTTTTCTTGTGTATGAATATACATCACTTCCTTTTGATTGGGTTTCTAATATAAACAAATATCTTTCTTTTGTATTTGTTCCTTCAAAATTTACATATAATGTTTTTTTAAGATCGGGGGTGGATGAAAAAAAATTAAAAATACTAAGATATGGTATTGATAGAAAAATTTATTTTAAAAAAGAAAAAAAAGAAGATATGGAAAATAATAAGATTAGATTTTTTTCAATAGGGTCTCCACATAAAAGAGAAGGTGTTGATTTTCTTCTTAAATCTTTTTATTTAGCATTTAAGGATATATATGATGTTGAACTTATTCTTAAACTAACTTATATTTTAAAAAAGGCAAAATCTTTTGAGATTAATGACTTTAATAATTTATTAGATGAGTATAAAAAAAATCTTAGAGAAAGATTGGTTATAATAACAGAAAAACTTGATGAGTTTGAAATTGCAAAATTATATAGAAGTGCTAATTATTATTTTTCACTTTCAAAAGCAGAATCATTTGGGCTTTGTTTTTTAGAATCACTTGCATCTGGAACTCCAACAATAGCTCTAAATTATAGCGGTCAAAGTGATTTTTTAAATGAGGAAAACTCTTTTTTTATAAAACATAGTATAAAAGAGACAGATGGTGATGAGTATGAAAAAACTGAATTAAAACAATATTGCGCATATCCTGATATAGATGATTGTGTCTCAAAACTTAGAGAAATTTATTTTAATAAAATGAAAAAAAATTTTAGTTTTGATTACAATTACTTTGACTGGAAAAAAATTACAGAAGAATTCCTTCAAATTATCCTAAAATAATATCCACTTTTAATTCATAATCTATAATTCACAATCCATAATTTATAATTATTATTCTCCCAATCCCAAATCCCTAAATCCCAATCCCCTAATTATTTATTTTCCAAATTCTTATATAAGAATCATTTGATGCAGTTATTAGTTTTCCGTTATGTATTTCTATTGAATAAACTTCATCTTGATGATAATCGTTTTCTGCTATTAAATTCATATTTTTATCAAAAACCGAAATTATATTTGAATTGGCGATAAATATTTTATCTTCATAGAAAAGAATATCATTTGTCCAGTTTTTCATTTTTATTTTTTTTATCCTTTCAAGTTTTTCTTCATCCCAGATTTCAAGAGATTTCTCCATTGAGCAAGATACATATACAAAGTTATTGTTATTTTTAATAAGATTTATCCCATAGATATAATCATCATCTTCTTTTATTTTTTTTAAATCTTTATTTAATATTTGTAGTTTTGATCCACCAAGATAAATATAATTTTTTGTAACTTTCAACGCATTTACATCACCTATCTGAGGCTTTATTTCTTTATAACTTTTTGAAGCAATTTTATATACTCTTACAGTAGAATCATCAGAACAAGAGATAAATGTTTTTTCATCTATAAAATCTATTAGATTTACATCTGAGTTATGTGGTTCATATTCATAAACCAAATTTAAATTTAGATCCCATTGCTTTATATAACCATCTCTTGAGGTTGAGAAAATGTATTTTTTACAAGGGGAAAGTATAATCTTTAAAACATCCTTTGAGTGAGCATTTGTTTCATTTATTTTTCTATAATTTGATATATTGAAACTCCTTATAAAATTATCTTCTCCACAAGCATAAAGAATTTCATTATTTATAAGTATGCTTAAGATTCCATCATTTCCTGCTTTAAATTCATATATTTTGTCAAATTTCATAATCTCTCCTTTGCTATTTATTATATAAAATTTTCTTTTATGGTATAATTTGATTTATGAAAAACTACTCAAATAATATTATTGCAACTCTCTGTTATATAGTTAGAGATGATAAGGTCTTGATGTTAAAGAGAGTAAAGAAAGAAGATGATATACATCATGGAAAATATAATGGGCTTGGTGGAAAACTTGAGAAAGGAGAGACACCTTATGAGTGTGTGATAAGAGAGGTTAAAGAAGAAAGTGGTCTTTTGATAAAAAATCCAATACTTAAAGGGATTTTAAATTTTCCTGATTTTGATGGAGAAAATGATTGGATAGTTTTTGTTTATATTGCAAAGGATTTTGAGGGGGATTTGATAGATTCAAGGGAAGGAGTTCTTGAGTGGATAGATATAAAAGATGTTTTAAAAATACCTTTGTGGGAGGGAGATAAGGTTTTTCTTAAATATATTTTTAAAGATAAGGGCTTTTTTTATGGGACATTCTATTACAAAAATAAGAAACTAATTGATTTTAAATTTCAAGTAATCTAATAGATTTCATTAAGAGTATTTAAAAAATTAAAAATTTTTACAAATAAGAAATAATGTTAAATTTATGCTATTATATTGAGAGAGGTGTATTAGAAAGTTTTATGAAAAATAAAACTTTTAAAGTTATAGGAATGATGTCTGGGACAAGTGCAGATGGACTTTCAGTTGCATACTGCTTTGTAAATTTTAGTAAGAGAAGAATTAAAGTTATGGCATATAAAACATATAAATACTCAAAAGACTTAACGAATAGAATAATAAATGCAAGAAATTTAAGTTTAAGCGAAATTGTAAAACTTCATTATGAACTTGGTAGATTATGGGCAAAGTTTCTTGATAAATTTATAGATGAATTTAATATAAAAGATATTGATCTTATCTCAAGTCATGGTCAGACGATTTATCACTCATCTAAAGATAAACTCACTTTGCAGATAGGTGAAGTTGAGTTTATATCAAGAAGATTTAACATTCCAGTTGCTTATGATTTTAGAGTTGGAGATATTGTTTTTGAAGGTGAAGGGGCTCCGCTTATACCTTTTATGGATTGGTTTTTGTTTGGAGAAAGGAAGTGTGTTTGTCTTTTAAATATTGGGGGGATTTCAAATATATCAGTTGTTGGTAGAAATATTAAAACCTATGGTTTTGATATCGGTCCTGGGAATACTCTTATGGACTGGGCTATAAATATTTATACTAATGGAAAAAAAACATATGATAAAGATGGTCTACTTGCTTTAAAAGGGAAAATAGATTTTAAAAAGATAGAAAGGTTTTTAAAAAATCCATTTTTTTATAAAAAACCACCAAAGTCACTTGATAGAGAAGAATTTGGAAAAGAGTTTGTTATAAAAAACTTTGATTTTAAAAAAGAAAAAATTGAAGATATACTTGCAACTTTAAATTACTTTACTGCTATTTCAATAAAAATTGCAATTGAGAGATTTGTAGAAGAAAAACCAGAGGAACTTATAGTAAGCGGTGGAGGGGTTTATAATAAAAAACTTATGGATAATATAAAAAATCTTTTGCCAGATATAGTTGTTAAATCAATTTCTAATTATGCTATTCATCCACTTGCAAAGGAAGCAGCAGGTTTTTCTCTTTTAGGTGTTGCAAGAGTTCTAAATATTTATTCCAATTTCCCTTCTGTGACTGGTGCTAAAAAAAGAGTTGTCCTTGGCAAAATTTCAAATCCATAATTTATTTTCAATAAAAATTTAAAAATTAATAATCTTTACCTATTTATTTAATGCGGATATATATCTTTAGTTCGTGGACAAAAATTATGATTTGATGCAGATTACTATTTAAAAACTTTAAATTTTGTAAAATCTTTATATGAAAGAGTTGGATTTGATTAATAAAATTACAAATATTTTTAATGAGAATAATGATAAAAGTATAATTATGGGACCTGGGGATGATTGTGCAGTTTTAGATCTTGGAGATAAAGATAATTTTTATGTTTTTACAGTAGATGAAATTGTTGAAAATACGCACTTTATACTTGATTTTTTAAAACCAGAAGAGATTGCTATAAAACTTGTTAGAATGAATGTAAGCGATGTATTGGCTATGGGTAGAGCGAATCCTTTTTATGCGCTTATAAGTGGAGGAATTAATTCTAAAAAAATTGATGATAAATGGATTTTGAGGTTTCTTAGAACCTTAAAAAAAGAACTTGATTGTTGGGGAATAAAAAATATAGGTGGAAATCTTTCAAGAAGTAGCAATATTTTTTTCAGTATGAAACTTATTGGAAAGGTTGAGAAAAATTATGTTGTTTATAGAAAAGGTGCAAAAGAAGATGATTTTTTGTGTGTTTATGGATTTTGTGGAAGTTCTATGGCTGCAGTTGATATAATGAAAAATAAAAAAAGAAATGTTATAACAAAAATTGAAGAAAAACTTGTATACGATTTTGCAAACCCAACATTATATAAGGATTTTATTTGGGAAAATTGTAAGTATTTTTCATCTATGATTGATAACTCAGATGGAATATATAGAAGTGCATTGATTTTATCAAAAGAAAATAATCTTAAGGTTGTTATTGATTTTAAAAATATGGAAAAACTTGTAAAACCAGAGGTTTTAAAGTGGTGTGAGATTAATAAAAAAAATCCTTTTGATTATTCTCTTTTTGGTGGTGAGGATTATAATCCTATATTTTCAGTTTCAGAAAAAAATTTAAAATTTTTAAATGACAAAAACATAAAAATAATTGGAAGGTTTGAAAAAGGAAAGGGTGTTGAGATTTTAAATTATGATGGCAAAATTAAAAATTTTGAACACTTTTAAAACTGAGACAGAAGAACAAACTATTTTGAAAGGATATGAGTTTGCAAAGATACTTAAAAAAGGTGATTTGATACTTTTAAATGGTGAGATAGGAAGTGGAAAAACAACTTTTTTAAATGGTGTTGTTACTTTTTTGGGTTCAAGAAAAAGAGTTATAAGTTCAAGTTTTACTGTAATGAGCGTTTATAAAACTAAAAAGATGGATTTAATACATTTTGATTTGTATAGGTTAAATGGGAATATAGATTATTTGATGTTTATGGAATATTTAGATAAAGGTATTGTTGCGGTTGAATGGCCTTATAATAACAAATTTTATATAAGATTTCTGCCTTACACCGTGGATATATTATTTGGAGAGAAAAATAGTAGAATAATTAGAATAGGTAAGTATGAGTGATCTTATTTGTGCAATTTCAACACATTCAAAAAAACTAAATATATATCTTTTTGATGGTGTTAAAAGTTTTTCATTTTCAAAAGAGCTTCTTAATATGGAGGATTTAATTTTTGAAGAGATTAAAAAAGGGCTTAAAGAGATGAGTAGAAAATTTAGTGATATTTCTGTTGTATGTAGCGTAATAGGTCCTGGGAGATTTACCGGGCTTAGAATATCATATACTTTTGCTTCGGTTCTTTGTGTAATTTCGAAATGTAAGGTTTATGGAGTTGATGTTTTTGATCTTCTTGCCTATAAGTTTTTTATGAATTATCCTAATGAAGAAAATCTTTGTGTTGTTCTTAGAGCATTCAAAAATGAGTATTATTACTGCACATATAAAAATAAAGGTTTTCCTATAAAAAAAATAAAACCTAAATGGGTTTTTGAAAATGAACTTTTAAATTTTATTAAAAAGTGGAATTATATGATAATAAGCGATGAAGAGGAAAGCAATGTTTATGATATGTTAAAAGGAAAAAAAATTTCTCCAATACATTTATCAAAGATTGAACCTGAAGATATTTATAAGGCAGCAATTTATTTTAAAAATAAAGATATAAAACCGATTTATCTAAAGCCAGCAAAATTTGAGTTATGATAAGAGAGGCATTAATTAAAGATATTGATAGAATTGTTGAGATAGAAAGTGAGTGGGAAGATTATTTTAAATGGAAGAAGGAAGGTTTTTTAAAAGAGTTTGAAAAAGAATTTTCAAAAACTTTTGTCTATGATGATGGAATTATAAAAGGTTTTATAAATATATGGGATCTTGATGTAATTGAGATAAATACACTTGTGGTTTCAAAAAAATTTATTCGAAATGGAGTAGGAAATAGTCTTCTTAATCATATAATAAAACTTGCAAATAAAAAAATTATAACTCTTGAGGTGAATGAAAAAAATATTAATGCTATATCTCTTTATCTTAAAAATGGTTTTAAGGTCTATGGAAAAAGGAAAAACTATTATGGATCATCTGATGCGCTTTTGATGAGAAGGGAGGATGTATGATTTTTTTGATTTCATTTTTTGTTTTATTTAGCAAATCTCTTTATTCTTCAAATTATTCTGATTTTGTTGATGCTCTTTATTATGAAAAAAAGGGAGATTATGCAAAAAGTTATGAGATAATTGAGAAGTTAATAAAAGATGGAGAAAAAGACCTATATCTATATAAACATCTTTATAGTCTTTCATTAAAAGAGCAAAAATATGACAAAAGCGAAGAACTCTTAAAAAAAATAGTAAATCTTGAACCAAATTTATCTGAGAACTGGTTAATGTATGGAAACTTTTTATCACAACAAGGAAAGAATGATGAAGCCAAAAAGGCATATCTTAAAGCAATAGAACTTGATAGTGAAAATATTGATGCATATTATCAGTTGGCTGTTCTTGTAAGTTCTAATACTGAAGAGGCAGTAAAATATTTTAAAAAGATTCTTGAAGTAGATCCATCGTATAAAGCAGATGTTTATTATAACATTGGGGTTATTTACTCGATGGCTAAAAATGAAAAAAAGATGCTTGAGTATATAAATATGGCGATTAAGGAAAATCCTAAATTTATTAAACCATATTATTTCCTTGCTTTCTATTATGAGTTAAAAGATGATATTTTAAAAGCAATTGATATGTATAAGAAAATACTTGAAATAGAACCAGATAATTTAGAGATTGTAACAAAACTTGTTCAGATATATGTTAATAATAAAAATTATGATGAGGCAGAAAAAATACTTAAAAACTTTATAAATTATGATTCAAATAATAAAAAAGCATTATGGTATCTTTCACTTTTAAGTGAATCTAAAGGCGATTTTGAATCTGCCAGAAATTATTTATCAAAGATTGATGATTGGCAAGATGATCTTGATATGGTTCTTAAAATGAGTTATTACAATGTAATGCTTTCAGATATGAAAAAAACAATAGGAATCCTTGAAAATGCTCACAAAAAATGGAAAGATAATGTTGTTATAAGTTATTATCTCGCACTTGGATATATGGATAGTGGTGATGATAAGAAAGCAAGAGAACTTTTTGAAGTTGTTGTTTCATCTGAACCTGATAATTATGAAGCAAGATATAATTTGGGTGTGATATGTGAAAGAATGAATGATGTTAAATGTTTTATTGATAACTTTGGATATATTCTTACTAATAAAAATCCAGATGATCACTCTGTTTTAAATTATCTTGGATACTCGCTGATTGATAGAGAACTATATCTCTCAACACCTGTGGTTATAGGAACAACACCATATCTTACATCAATAGAGATGGTAGAAAAGGCTGTAAAAATTCAACCTGATAATTTAGCATATCTTGACTCACTTGCATGGGGTTATTATAAAATTGATAAATTTGAAAAAGCAAAGGAAATTATGGAGAAAGTTATAAAAAAAATTGATGAAACAAAAGAAAAAGATCCATTGATCTATGAGCATTATGCAGATATACTTTTAAAAAACAAAGATTTCAAAAATGCTTACACAAATTATAAATTTGCTTTAAAATATGGTTCTAAAAATATAGATCAGATTAAATTAAAAGTTATAAAATTTTTGCCATCCTTAGATAAAGAGTTTCTTTTTGATAATTTGATGATAACTTTATATGGAAAAATAAATTTAAATTTAAAAACAAAGATTAATTTTTCTTGCAGGAAATTTATTTTTACAAAAGAATTTTCTTATTCGTCAAATGGAGTTTCTTTTATAGATCCAGATAATGATTATTTTTCTTTCATAATGCTTGATCCTTTATACACCCCGCTTCTAACATTTCAAAGCGATGATGAAAAATATTATTTTGAATTTAAAGGGAATATCAATGAAATTGATGAAAAAATGCTTGAAAATTATGCAGTGAGTTTTCTTTTAAATATAAAAAATTATTTTATGTTTAGAAAAAGATATTATAACGAGGGGTTAACTTATATGTGGAAAGATAGTTGCTTTGTTTTTAAAAATCTTATAAAAAATAACGATGAAGTTTCATTTTGCATAAAAGATGATCCATTTTCTTTTTCAAAAATAAATTATCGTTCAGATGTTGATTTTTCAATTGATTTTAATAATTTTTCTTTTTATAGAGAAGGGAATAATTTTTATTATTTACCATCGAAATGGTTTTTGAATACAAAAAACATTAGTAATACATGCACTTTAAATTCTGTTTTTGATGTGGAAAATTATGAGTTTAAATACTAATTTTAAGTATTATAAGTCATTTGCAAAAATAAATATATTTCTTGAGATTGTTAGAAAAAGAAAGGATGGTTATCATGATATAGAAAGTTTGTTTGGAAGGATTTCGCTTTATGATGAAATTTTCGTAAAAAAAGATGTGGATATTAATGTTGAAGTTATAAACAATGTAAATGCTGATAATATAGACGTTAACTCAAATCTTGTTTATAAAGCGTTTATTAAATTTAGAAAGGTATTTAACATTAATGATGGGGTTTATGTTAAACTTGTTAAAAATATACCTGTTGGAAGTGGGCTTGGTGGTGGATCATCAAATTGTGCCTATGCACTTAGGGCATATTCTGAAATATTTGGGATAAATGATGAAGAGGAACTTGAAAAAATTGCAACAGAGCTTGGAAGTGATGTTTTGTTTTTTTGGAAGAATTGTAGTTTTGCTTTAGTAAGTGGAAGGGGGGAGATTGTTGAAGTAGTTGATATCAAAGGAGAACTTCCTTGGATTCTTATTGTTTTTCCTAATTTACATATATCAACAAAAGATGTTTATGCTTCTCTAAATCTTGATTATACTCCAGTTAAAAATTATTGGGAGATAAGAGAAAAAATTCTTTCTTCTAAAGAGATAGATTTTCATAAATATCTTTTTAATAGGCTTGAGAGTGTAAGTTTTAAGATTAATAGAAAGGTAGAAGATTTAAAAAATGAAATGTTAAGTTTAGGACTTTATTCTCTTATGAGTGGATCAGGTTCATCTGTTTTTGGATTGAGTCATGATAAAAGTAAGATTGAAAATGCTTTTAATGTTTTAAAGAAAAAATACCATTTTATTTATCTTTCGAAATTTGTATAATAATATTACATCTTTGTTTAAAAGGAGTGCTTGTATATGGAGATAACAGAAGTTAGAATTCACTTAAGACCTCAACAGAAACTTAAGGCGTTTGCAACCATAACATTTGATAATACGTTTGTGGTGCACAACGTCAAAATAGTTAGCGGCAAAAATGGACTTATTGTTTCAATGCCATCAAGAAAGGTTAAGGATGGAAGCTTTAAAGATATAGCCCATCCTATAACAAATGAATTCAGAGGTAAGCTTGAAAAAGCAGTTCTTGAGGCATACAATAAGGCTGTTTCCGAAAAGGATAGCGGAAACACAGATAAAAAAGAAAGCAAGAAATAATCTTAATATAGATTATTTCTTATAATAGTATTTAAAATTAGTTCCCGGGTGGTGTAATGGTAACACAGCGCCCTTTGGAGGCGTTGTTCATGGTTCGAGTCCATGCCCGGGAGAAAAGATTTTTATATGTCAGAATTTAGTTTTGATATAGTATCAAAGGTTGATTTAAATTTGGTTGATGAATCTATAAATATTGCACTTAAAGAGATAGCAAATAGATATGATTTTAAAGATACAAACTCAGAGATTATGATAGATAAAAAGGAAAATAAGATATATCTTATTTCAAGTGATGAATATAAAGTTAAGACGCTTTGGGATATACTTTTTACAAGAATGGCAAAAAGGGGAGTGCCGCTCAAAAATTTTACAGTTGAAAAAATAGAAAATGCTTTAGGAAATAGGGCAAGAATGATTGTAAAAATTCAGCAAGGGATTCCACAAGAAAAACTAAAAGAGATAGTAAAAGTTATAAAGGACTCTAAACTTAAAGTAAATCCGCAGATAAATAAAGATATAATTAGAGTTTTTTCAAGATCTAAAGATGAACTTCAATCAACTATAGTACTTTTAAAAAATAAAGACTTTGGAATAACTCTAATTTTTACAAATTATAGATAATTTTGTTAAAATTTATAAAGGAGGTGTTTTATGTCAATGCTACCACTTATTATAGTAGTCTTATTTGTGGTGTTTTCAGCAGTAAACGTATTAAATGAGTATGAGAGAGGAGTTGTTTTTACTCTTGGTAGATACTCAGGTGTTAAAGGCCCTGGAATTGTTATAATACTTCCTGTTATACAAAAAATGATAAAAATAGATACCAGGGTTGTTACATTTGATGTGCCACCACAAGATATAATAACAAAGGATAACATACCTGTAAAGGTTAATGCTGTTGTCTATTTTAGAGTGATTTATCCAGACAAAGCAGTTTTGAATGTTGAGAGGTATATGTATTCAACAAGTCAATTAGCCCAAACAACTTTAAGAAGCGTTTTAGGTCAACAGGAACTTGATGACCTTCTCACAAATAGAGAAAAGATTAATCAAAGTTTACAGCAAATACTTGATCAGCATACTGAGGCTTGGGGAATAAAGGTAAGTGCAGTTGAGATAAAAAATGTTGATATACCTCAAGAAATGCAGAGAGCGATTGCAAGACAAGCAGAAGCAGAGAGAGAAAGAAGAGCAAAGATTATTTCTGCTGAGGGAGAGTATCAAGCTGCGCAAAAACTTGCTGAAGCATCTAATATAATATCACAAAATCCTGTAGCGCTTCAGTTAAGATACTTGCAAACGCTTGTTGAGATTTCATCTGAAAACAGTCAAACAATTGTATTTCCTATACCAGTTGAGTTTTTAAAAGCACTTACTTCAAAAAGCAATAACTGATTGAAGTTTTAATACACCGTGGGCAATTCTTTTTTTTCAATATATGTTCATATTCCTTTCTGTATAAAAAAATGTAATTACTGTTCGTTTTACTCAATTCCATTTGAAAAAAGAGAAATCATAAATGATTTTATAGATTCTATTTCAAAAGAGGTTGAACTTAGATATGAAATAATAGAAAAATATCTTTCTTTATACAAAACTCTTTATTTTGGTGGTGGAACTCCATCGGTTCTTAATTTAAATGAAATTGAAAAACTTTTAAATATTTTTTATAGAATAAAAAAATTTGAAGATCTTGATGAAGTTACATTTGAGTTAAATCCAGATACAATTGATGAAAATAAACTAAAACTTTTAAAAGATTATGGTGTTAATAGAATTTCAATTGGACTTGAATCATCAATTGATAAATATCTTGAGTTTCTTGGAAGAATTTATAGATTTAATACTTTTGTAAAAAAGTATGAGGTTGTAAGAAAATATTTTGATAATGTAAATATTGATATAATTTATGGTATTCCAAATCAAACTGAGGATGAGTTTAGTAAAGATGTGCTTACACTTTTAAATTTTAAACCAGAACATATATCGGCTTATGCTCTTGAAATACATAAAAAAACTCCTTTTGAAAATTTGAAAGTAGATGAGGATTTACAAAGTAGGTTTTATTTTATTTTAAAAGAGATGTTAGAGAGAAATGGATATATTCATTACGAGATTTCAAACTTTTCGCTTCCATATAAACAATCACGACATAACACAAATTATTGGATAAGAGGTAATTATCTTGGTTTTGGTCCATCTGCTTGTAGTTTAATTGAAAATTTGAGGTGGAAAAATATTTCTAATGTTTTGTTATATAATTTTTCTTTCAAGAATGGTAAAATAGAATTAGAGTATAAAGAAAAACTTTCAGAGATTGATATTATGAATGAGCGATTAATACTTGGCCTTAGAATGATGGATGGAGTTAATATTAATGATGAGCTTTATTCTTATTACAAAGATAAGATTTCAAATATGATTAATTATTTTGAGATAGGTAACGAAAGATTAAAAATAAAAAAAGAGTATCTCTTTGTTTCAAATTATATACTTTCAAGGATTATTATCTGAGGAGGAATTAATGTTTGATAAAACATATAATCCATTGGTAGTTGAGGATAAATGGATAGAAAGATGGCAGAAAGCAAAGATTTTTTCCCCAAAAGTTGATAAATCGAAAATAAGTTTTACAATAGTAATACCACCACCAAATATTACTGGAGCTCTTCATATGGGGCATGCACTTAATAATACACTTCAGGATGAGATAATAAGATACAAAAAAATGTGTGGATATAATACATATTGGGTGTGTGGAACGGATCATGGGGGAATTGCAACTCAAAATGTTCTTGAAAAAACGCTTAAAAAAGAAGGGATAAAAAGAAGTGATATAACAAGAGAGGAGTTTCTTAGTAGGATGTGGAAGTGGTATGATGAGTGCGGTGGAATGATACTTGAACAATTAAAAAAGATTGGTTGTTCTATAGATTTTTCAAAAGAAAATATAAGATTTACAATGGATGCAAAAAGATCTTATGCAGTAGTTTATGCTTTTAATGAACTATGGAAAGGTGGATATATTTATCGTGGTGAGAGAATGATAAACTGGTGTCCAAGATGTTATACTGCTTTAAGTGATATAGAGGTTGAATATGAAGAAGAAAAATCAAAACTCTATTATATAAATTATCCTCTTGAAGACGGTGGTGGATTTTTAACGGTTGCAACAACAAGACCCGAAACAATGCTTGGAGACACTGCCATAGCAGTAAATCCTAATGATAAAAGATATATAGATTTTGTTGGTAGCTATGTTATTCTTCCGCTTGTTGGTAGAAAGATAAAAGTTATTGCTGATGAAAGAATAGATATGAACTTTGGAACTGGTGTTGTTAAAATAACGCCGGCGCATGATAATCTTGATTATGAGATTTCAAAAACACATAATCTTGAAGTCCTTAAAGTTATAAATGAAGATGGAAGGATGATTAATTGTCCATCAAAGTATTTAGGGCTTAAGGTTTTAAAGGCAAGAGAAGAGATTGTTAAGGATCTTAAAGATAATGGAGTTCTTATTAAGGAAGAGGATTACACTCATAATGTTTCAAAGTGTTATAGATGTGATAATTATATAGAGCCAATGTTAAGTGAGCAATGGTTTGTTAAATATGAACCACTTTCAAGAGCATCACTTGAAGCAATTTTAAAAGATGAGGTTAGATTTTATCCTGATAAATGGAAAAAAACAGTTGTTGATTGGCTTAATAATATAAAAGATTGGTGTATATCAAGGCAGATTTGGTGGGGGCATAGAATTCCTGCTTATTATTGTAGAAAGTGTTCTTCCAATGGTCTTGTTTTTGATGAGAAAGGGAATCTTGTTAGAGTTTCTGTTAAAGATGGTGCAAAACCTATAGTTTCTATTGAAAAGCCATCTATTTGTCCTGATTGCGGAGGAAGTGAGATACTTCAAGATCCAGATGTTCTTGATACTTGGTTTTCTTCAGCACTTTGGCCTTTTTCTGTTTTTGATTGGCCTAAGAAAACCGAAGAGTTTGAGTATTTTTATCCAACAACAACACTTGTAACCGGTTATGAAATACTTTATCTTTGGGTTGTTAGAATGATTACATCAGGCCTTTTTCATACTGGAATGCTTCCTTTTAAAGATGTTTATGTTCATGGAATTGTGAGAGATAAGCATGGGCAAAAAATGTCAAAATCAAAGGGAAATGTTATAGATCCTCTTGATATGATGAAAAAATATGGAACTGATGCAATGAGATTTTCTCTTACTATAAATGGAATAGGTGGAAAGGATATACATTTTGATGAAAATATGATTATAGGGGGAAGAAATTTTGTAAATAAAATTTATAATGTTGGAAGATTTATTTATCTAAATACTGAAGAGAAAAGTTATGTTATAGATGAATCTAAACTTGATATTTCTGATAAGTGGATAATAACAAGGGTAAATGATGTTCTTGATGATTATAGAAAACTGATGGATGAGTATTTATTAAGTGAGGCACTTGACCTTGTTTATGGATTTTCATGGGATGAGTTTTGTGATTGGTATATAGAGATAACAAAGTTTTACTCAAATTCACCACTAAAAGATAATAAGATGGCTGTTGTTCTTTATGTTTATGAACTTATATTAAAGATGCTACATCCTTTTATTCCTTTTATAACTGAAGAAGTTTACTCATTGATTAAAGAAAGGTTTTTGGAAAAATCAGATTTTATAGTAAATCTTAGATTTAAAAAATTTTTATCTATAAACGATGAGTATTCAAAAAAAGTATTTAAGGAGTTAATGGAGATAATAAAAGAAATAAGAACAATAAGGTCTGAGTTTGCTATACATCCTGCAAAAGAAATTGATGTTTCTTTTGTTGGAGATTTTAAATATAAAGATTATCTTCATTATATAAAACATCTTGCAAAGGTAAAAAATATTTATTTTGAGAAAAAGGACACTAAAAGTATAAGAGCTGTTGCAAAGGACATTGAGATATATGTTATAGTTGATGAGGAGATAAATTTTGATAAAGAAAAAGAAAGAATTGAGAAGGAGATAAAAAAACTTGACGAAGCAAATATAAAATTAAAAGAGATGCTTGATAATAAAGATTTTTTAACAAAAGCACCCAAAGAAGAAGTTGAGAAAATAAGACAAAAAATATTTGAAAATGATACTAAACTTTCAAAACTTAAAAGTTATTTTACAGTATGAAGGAATTTTTTAGAAAGTTCAGAGATAAGTACTGGATAAGAAAAGAAAGGGATGATTTTTTCTTCACTGGATTTATTCTTGCCTCTATCACAGCATCAGTGATTACTACATATTGGCATTATTTCGATATGACTGAATTAAAACCAAAAATAAGATTGAAAGGAGAGAAAACAAAAAAAGAACTTTTTAAAGAAATAAAGGATGTTGATTTTATGATAAATCTAAAGAAAAGTTCAACCTTTTATAAGGTTGATGAGTATTTTAAGCCGGAAGAAAAAAATGATTAAGAAATTTGTGGATATTTCTTTGTTTTTATTATTTTTCCTTCTAGCAGGCAGAGTTTTTTCACAGGTAATAACAACATCTACTTATAAAGGGGAGATTATTGAAATAGAATGGGATAAAAATGCTGAAATAATAGATCATCCTGTGTATGGAGTTATAGTTCTTTCTAAAGATAGGTGGAAGAACTGGGTTTTTAGATCTCTTGTTATAATAATGATTTATCTTTCGATGATAAGTGTTGTTCTTGCTATGGGAAAAACTTCAGAACTTGGGTTTGCAGTCTCATATATACTTTCTGGTGCACTTTTTTCAATATCAATATGGCTTGGACTTAGTGGATGGATGCTTATGAGATTAAATAGCTATAGTTATGGATGGAGTTTTGTTGGAGTTTCAGTTCTTATGTTTGTTGGATCTTATTTATCGCTTTTAAAGATTAAAAATTATGATATTTCATATGTAAAAATAAGAGAAGAATTAAAAAAAATAAATGAAATGAAAAATGCAACAGTTGAAGACAAAAGACTTGTTGCGATAAATGGTGAAGCAGGAGAATGGGAAGAGGAAGATATAATTACTTTATAAAAAAATTATGAATTATAAATTATGGATGATAAATTAAGGATGTAATTTATGAATCTATTAACATTTTTAAGATATTTTATAAAAGGACTTACAAAAGATAACGAGCCGAAACAAATTGCTCTTGCAATATCTTTTGGAATTTTCATAGGGATTATACCTAAAAACAATCTACTTGTTCATATTCTTTTTATACTTTTTCTTTGCTTTAAAATAAATATTCCTTTTTTTATTATATCAATAATATTTTTCTCGCTGATTTCACCATTAACAGATCCTTTGACTGATAAAATCGGATACTTTATTTTGACATTGGACTCATTGAAAGGATTTTTTACTGAACTTTATAACATGCCTATTGTCCCTTGGACTAGTTTTAATAACACAGTGGTTATGGGAGGAATTACTCTTTCAATAATATTGTTTCTACCTTTGTATTTTCTCTCATTAAAAATTGTTTCGTATTATAATATTAAACTTAAGGATAAGATTTTAAACTCAAAGATTGTAAAAGCCCTTAAAATGAGTTTTCTTTTTGAGTGGTATTTTAAAAATGATTAGATATAGTTATATTCTGCCAAGAATTCTAATAATTCTTATTGTTTATCTGTTTTTTTATTTTTTATTTGACTCTATTTTAAGGATTGCTCTCATAAAGTCGCTTGAAAGTATTTTTGAGGCAAAGGTTGAGATATCAAAAGTAAAAACATCTTTTATAAATCCATCCATAGAAATCTATAACCTTTCTGTTGGGAACAAAAATGATGAGTTTAAAAATCTTTTTGAGTTTAAAAAATTTGCGTTTTCTTTGAAATTAAAACCTTTATTTGAGAAAAAATTTGTGATTGAGAATTCCATTTTAAGTGGACTTGCCTTTAATACTCCAAGAAAAACATCTTGTAAGATAAAAATAGAAAAAATGAAACTTCCACCTTTTATGGAAAAATACATTGATGAACTTAAAAATTATGCTGAACTAAGATTTGATACTATAAAATCCCAGGCGGTAGATGAAATAAAGTTTGATTTTGAAAATTTAAGTTCTGTGAAACGCTTAAAAGAAATTGAGGAGAAGTATAATACTGAGTATAAAAATATATCAGAAAGTATAAATTTTGATAAATATTCGGATGAGATTAAAAAAATTCAGGATGATATTGATAAGGTTAAAAGAGAGAAAAATTTTATAAAACAGGTTAAACTTGCAGTTGAGGTTAAAAAAAGAATTGAAAAACTTCAAAAAGATTTTAAAAATGATAAAAATGAGATAGAAAAAAGAATTTCAGAAATTAGATTTTATTATGGAGAAGTTGAAAAAGCAAAAAAAGATGATATAAATACAATTTCTAATACTTTGAGACTGCCAAAAATTGACAAAGATTCAATTTCAAAAATGCTTTTTGGCAAAATTGTTTATGAAAAGTTTCAATATTATTACTTGCTTTTAAACAATGCAGAAAAATATATTCCACAAAATCCTAAAAAAATGATATTTGAGGAAAAAAGAAAAAGAGGAAGAATTATTAAATATCTTAAAAAAGAAAATTTCCCATCATTTCTTTTAAAGAATTTAAGTGTGGATGGATATATAGGTGAAGATGAAAATAAAATATTTTATAAAGCATCAGTAAAAAATATTACAAACGAACCATATCTTTATCAAAATCCGCTTTTAATGGAACTCTATGGGAAAAATGATAAGGGATATATCTCTTTAAAATCTGATATAGAGATTTATAATAATAAATCAAGGACAATTTTTGAGTTTAAAAATATGGCTTTTAGTGGTGTTAAATTGGGGAAAAATAATTTTGTTATAAACCTTGAAAAAGGATTTTCTGATATAAGGTGTGAGATTAATACTTCTTCAAATATAGTTGATGGAAAAATTAATATTTTATTTCATGATATTTTAGTAAATTCTGATGTTAAGATAAATGAAAAAATTGACAACATTATTAAAAATACTATTTCTTCTATAAAAGGTTTTAATCTAAGTGTTTTTATAACTGGTAAATTAAAAGAGCCATCTATTATTATTGAAAGTGATGTTGGAGGTATTATTTCTGAATCAATGACTAAGGAGTATAAGAAAGAAGTTGAAGGTATAAAGAAAAAGATAGAAGAAAAAATTAATGTTGAGATTGAAAAATATAAAAAGAAATTTGAAGAAGAAGCATTGAAAAGGAAACAGGACCTCAAAGAAAAAATAAACGAGAAGTCTGGTGATATTGAGAAAAAAATACAAGATTTGCTAAAAAACATAAAAATTTGATATAATTTTTATATATCATTAAGTAGGAGGTAAATATGAAAAAAGGTTTTACATTGATAGAGTTGCTAGTTGTGGTTTTAATTATTGGGATACTTGCGGCTATAGGGATACCGCAGTATTTTAAGGCAGTTGAAAGAAGCAGAGTAACTGAGGCATCAAATACATTTGCAAATATAAAGAACGCGCAGGAGAGATATTTTGCAAGGACGAATTGGTATACTAATAACTGGGATGACATTGATATCACGATAAAAAATGTTGGTGGGAATGGTGCAGATTGTACTGGGACTGATGGATGCCTTTTGAAACATTACAATGTGCAGATAACAGCAAACACCCAAGACTCTTATATTATTTCAGCAACAAGGTTAAAGAGCGTAAACAGGTATGGGCAATATACTATTACTTTTACTGGGCCAAAGGGAGATTTGAGTTGCGATAATGGCTACTGCGCAAAGGAACTATTAAACTAAAGATTGTAAAACAAATTTTTTCTGATGGATAACTTTATCCTATGTGTAAGAGATGAGATATATTCTATTTTAAATTCTCTTGATGAAAGTTATAGAGGGATAATCAATGATTTTTATAATCCTATTGGAAAAGGTATAAGGACAAGGTTTACTTACTATTTCTCTAATATATTTGGGATAAAAAAAGATTTTTCAATAAAAATAGCAACAGTTTCTGAGCTTATTCATCTTGCATCACTTCTCCATGATGATTGTATAGATGATGCAAGCTATAGAAGGAATTCTCCGACAATAAATTCAAAATATGGAATTACTTTAGCAATATTAAGTGGTGATTTTATTACTACTTCAGCTTTTAAAAAAGCAAATTCTGTTTCTTGTGATCTTTCACTTTCTCTTGTTGATTGTGTTTCTTCTATGGTTAAAGGAGTAATTATTGAAGAAAGTCTAAAATACAAGGTCATAGATACGGAAAAATATATTGAAATTGTTAATTTAAAGACATCAGAGATTTTTAAATGGATAGCATTTTCTTGTGGTTATCTTTCAAATTTCAATGATTTTGAAAAATTGAAAAAAATTGCATACAACTTTGGACTTAGTTTTCAAATAGTTGATGATATTATTGATATAGAGTCGGAAAGGAAAAATACTGGAAAAGATGTTTTTAAGGATCTTGTTGAAGGGAAGATAACCTATCCAGTGATAATTGCTATGGAAGATGATTTGATAAGAAAGAAAATTAATGATTTTTTAAATAACAGAAGTGACCTTGGAATTGCTTATGAGATAAGAAATGAGATTTTAAATAAATCATACACTAAAAAAGCAAGAGATTATGCAATAAAACTTGTTGAAGAGATTAAAGAAGATGTTTTGAATCTCGGGGATTATAAGAAAACATCAGAATTTTACGGATTTATTTACTCCACGGTCTTAAGAAATTCGTAGGGAGGTTATTATGATTATTAGTTTATTTAGAAGATGGGCTATAATACTTAGATTATACTCACTTCCCGCCTCAGTTGTTCCAATACTTATTTCTGGAGTTTATTCATATAAATACGGGTGGTTTAACTGGTTTGATTTTTTGATGATACTTCTTGCAGGTATCTTTCTACATCTTGGAGCAAATCTTTTGAATACTTATTATGATTATATAAATGGTGTTGATAAAGAAGATAGTGATGATATAGCAATAGTTAAAGGTTTTATTTCCAAAGAAAATGCTTTTAAGTTATCTATTTTACTTCTTTTAATTGCATCTGTTATAGGACTTTTCCTTGTTTTTAAATACTCACTCTATAGTTTTCTCTATATAGCGGCTTTGGGTTTTTTTCTTGCTATATTTTACACAGCAGGACCTTTCTCGTTTAAATATAGAGCGCTTGGTGAGATTGTTATATTTTTATGTTTTGGACCTCTTATTGTAAGTGGAAGTGTTATGATAATGGCAAAAAAATTTATATCTGAATCAATAATTCTTTCAATACCATCTTCTTTTCTTATAGTAAATATTCTTCTTGCAAACAATATTAGAGATGATAAATCAGATACTGAAAGAGGAATAAAAACAATTGTTGATATAATTGGTGTTGAGAAAGCAAAAGAACTTTATATACTTCTTCTCATTATGAGTTATATTGTATCCTTTTTTATTGTTGATTTTTCTTTAAGTTTAATTGTTCTTCTTTTCTCGAGTTTTCCTGCTATAAATCTTTTTAAATTATTGAAAGAAAATGATTACAAAAATCTTGTTAGGAAAACAGCTGAATTTGTGGGAATTTTTGGAGTTTTATTTTCAGTATCACTTTTTCTTTTATGAGTATATTTATAAAGAATATAAAACAATTACTTACACTTAAAGGTCATAAAAAACCAAGGATAGGAAAAGAACTTTCTGAACTTGGAATAATTGAAAATGCTGGTCTTTATATTGAAAATGGAAAAATAAAATATATAGGAAAAGAAAAAGAGGTTTTTAAAAAAATAAAAGGAAAAAAATTTTTTGAGATTGATGCAAATGGTGTTGTTCTTCCAGGTTTTATAGATTGTCATACTCATATGGCTTTTGCAAAACCAAGGCTTCTTGATTTTAGTATGAGGATAGAGGGTTATGATTATAAAAAAATTAAAGAAATGGGTGGAGGTATTAATAGGAGCGCAAGGGATATAAAAGAAATTTCAAAAGAAGACCTTATAAAAAATATTATTTATTTTTCCAAAAAATTTATTGAGTGTGGAACTACTGTTTGTGAGGTTAAAAGTGGATACGGACTTGATTTTGAAGGTGAAGTAAAAATTCTTGAAAGTGTAAAAGAAGCAATGAAAAAAGTAAATCTTGATCTTATTCCAACATTTCTTGGAGCACACTCAATACCAGATAATTTTAAAAATTCTAAAGAGTATCTTTCATATCTTAAAAGAGAACTTATACCTTATATCTCAAAAAATAAACTTTCAGTTTATGCTGATATATTCTGTGAAAATGGTTATTTCTCAAAAGAAGAAGCAATAGATTATCTAAATTTTGCCAAAAATTATGGCCTTATACCAAAAATTCATGCTGATCAACTTTCAAGAAGTGGTGGTGCATATGCTGCATCAGTTGTTGGAGCAAAAACAGCAGATCATCTTGATTTTGCAAATGATTTAGACATAAAATATTTAAAAAAATCAAATACCGTTTCAGTTTTTCTTCCAACATCAAATTATTTTTTAGGGATTAAAAAATATCCTGATGTAAAAGAATTTATAGAAAATGGGAATATTATAGCTCTTGCAACTGATTTTAATCCAGGAACGAGTCCTTGCTGGAATATGCAGTTTGTAATCTCAGTTGCTTTAACACAGATGAAAATTAAAATAGAGCAAGCAATAGTTGCATCAACATATAATGCTGCATATTCACTTAATCTTCATAATAGAAAAGGAATGATAGATTTGGATATGGATGCAGATATTTTAGTAATGGATGTTAAAGATTACAGAGAGATTGGTTATTATTTTGGAGATAATCTTAATAAAATGACAATAAAAAATGGAGAGATTGTTTATGAGAAAACTCGTTCTTTTTGATATTGATGGAACACTGGTAAATGCCGGTGGTGCTGGCAAGAGGGCTTTAAATAGAGCAATAATTGAGTTTGGTGGGATTAAAGATGTTTGTAATTTTTTTGAACTTCAAGGGGAAACCGATAGGGTAAATTTTGAAAATGCATTTTACTTTTCTTTTAAAAGAAAACCAACTCTAAAAGAGTATGAAAAGATAAAATTACTTTATTTGAAATATTTACCATCAGAGGTTGATTACTCTGTTAAAAACAATCTATATTTTGAAATTGAAGGGGTTAGAAAACTACTTGAAGAACTTTCAAAAATAGATGATATAATTCTTGGTCTTGGAACTGGTAATATAGAAGAAGGTGCTTTTATAAAACTTAAACCATCTGGTTTGGATAATTATTTTAAATTTGGTGGTTTTGGTGAAAGATATAGAGAAAGATATAAAGTTTTAAAAGAAGCACAAAAAAAAGCAGAAAAGATTTTAAAAGAAAGTATAAATGAGAATAATGTATATGTCATAGGTGATACTGAAAAAGATGTTCTTGCAGCAAAGATTAACTCATATCATTGTGGTATTGTTTTGGATGGATTTGGGAATAAAGAAAAAGTTCTTAGAAGCGGTGCAGAAATTATTGAGAAAAACTTTAAAAATACTGATATATGGCTTATTTGGCTTGGGATAAAAAAAGATCCAAGAGGTATTAAAAGAGGAACATATATTTGTCCTGATACACCAATAGAGCATTCTTATTTTGGCAAAACCGGAATGGGAAGATATCTTTCACAAAAAGAGATGAAAGAAATTGATAGTATTCTTAAAAAAAATAAATGAAGAAACACATTCTTTCATATAGCGGGGGAAAAGATTCACATTATGTTCTTTATAAACTTTTAAAGAAAAACATAAAACCAATTTGTCTAAATTTAGTTCCTCCATCATTTGTAGATGGTATTAAATATTTTAACACACCATATAAAAAAGAACTAATTGAAATTCAATCAAAACTTATGGGTATTGATATTTTTTATTTTAAAATAGAAAAAAAACTAATGAGTTTTTTTGAAAAGAATAATAGTTTGTTTCTTAAAAAACTTTTTTCAAGATTGCATCAATTATTTGGAGATATTGATTTTTATATAAGTAATGATAGAAATGATATGAGAATAGATTATGAAAAATTTAAATTGATGAAAAGTATTGCAAAAGTTAATGGAATTAATGTTGTTTTTCCTCTTAAAAACATGGATTTGGATGATATAATATCTGAAACTTTAAAATATGGAATAAAATCAGTTTGTATTGGTATTGAAAAACCTGAGTTTTTCGATCTTGTTGGAAAGACAATTGATTTTGAGTTTTTAAAGATAATAAAAGAAAATGGTATTAAAGGAGAACACATACAGAGTTTTGTTATTGAAAGTCCTCTTTTTAATGGTAAAAAAATAAATCTTAATTCATTTAAAAGAATCAAGATAGAAAATTCATATTATTTAGATTTTTCTAAGATAAAAGTATAAGATTTAAAAAATTCTTTTAATCTTAGTAAAGATTAAACTCTTTTATGAAAATCTTGTCAATTCAAAAGTAAATATAACCATAGAAAAAATAGTCCCTAAAACAAATGGGTTTAATCTACTTTTTAACTCCTTTATCTTTTTTATTTTCTCACTATTTGGATTTGCTTTTCTTATCTAACTTCTAGATTTTTAATAAAAATCTGATTCTTTTTAAAAAATAAGCTTTATTTAAGAATTTTTGCCTATATAGGCAAGAATGTACTTCATATAAAACTTATAATCTGGCTTGGTTATGCTTATCATATGACCTCCTAAACTTAGTTTAATATCAATAAAATTATACCTGACCAAGCCAACCTTCGGTTAGATTATTTTTTAACAAGATGATAGGTATCATGGTAGATTATGTATAATTTGATGCGGGGACTAAAAAAGTTCAGAAACATATTGAACACCTATCCACAGGATAAGTAAGTCAAAAAATTAAATAGAATAGAATTGTTTATAATATTGTAAAAGCAAATATATTTTTAAATATGTGTGGAGGATTAATATGCAACAAATCTATACGCATAGTTATTTTAAAGAGTATGAACTATATAACTTATCCAAGTTAAATGCATTGATAAATCATCCGAGGTATGAAGAGATATCAAGGAGATTAAAGATAATAAATTTTTATGACAAATATGGGTTGAGGGAACAAAAGAAGCATATGGTATAAGTAGGCGAACGATATA
>Ga0081479_110599_pt1 | contig 54893 bp, 51 predicted proteins | sample MamHotmetagenome_FD_70984 | JGI IMG/M metagenome (GOLD analysis project Ga0081479, IMG submission 70984) | Hot spring cone microbial streamer communities from Mammoth Hot Spring (Liberty Cap Streamers), Yellowstone National Park, USA - T=72 v2... | ecosystem: Environmental > Aquatic > Thermal...
TTTATGTAATGCCTATTTTAGAATCTATCATTGAATTAGGCGGAAAAGCAGAGATGAAAGATGTCTTAAACCTTGTGCATGAAAAAATGAAAAATATATTAAACAGTTATGATTATGAACCTCTTAAATCTAATCCGAAACAGAAACGATGGGAAAATACTGCCCAATGGGCAAAAAATACAATGGTCAATGAAGGACTTCTTGCTAAAGATTCTCCACGGGGAATTTGGGAGATAACAGACAAAGGAAGAAAATTCTATGAGGAGAATAAACAATAGATAGTTTTTAGCAATAGCATTGACTCAGAAGAAATAAAGATTATAGAAAATTCATAAAAAACCTTTTGTGAGAAATTAGTGATTTTTATAAAATTTAAAAAGGAGATCCTTTAGACTAAAGTCCTCAGGATGACAGGAAAAGGTTGATTGAATTGAACTTTTCATCAATTCTTAAAAATCACTTCAAAAACTACTTAATATAGAAATTGCTTTTTTTAATGCTTCTTTGATATCTTTTGTTTCTTTAATAACTTTTTTTGCAACTTTTACAGACTCTTTTTTATCATACCCTAAATTTGCCAATGCAGAAACTAATTGATTTAACTCATCTGATTCGCTAAACTCTATCTTTCCTTTCAGCTCCACTATTATCCTTTGTGCTGTTTTATTACCTATTCCTTGAATTTCTGTAAGTCTATCAACATCTCCATTTTCTACAATTTCAATAAATTCTTCCACAGAAAAATTAGAAATAATATTCAGTGCATGCTTTACTCCAACACCATGAATTTGAATAAGCTTTAAAAATAAATCTCTTTCTTCTTCTGATACAAATCCTAAAAGTCTTACATCTTCCTGCCTTACAAGCAAATAAGTATAGATAATATTTTCTTTAAATTTTTCACTGTCCGGAACCTCTACTAAAAAACCAAATCCAAGTTTTTCTATAACTATATGATTTTTGTCTTTCTTTGTTATTTTTCCTTTTATATAATCAAGCATTTATCAAATCTACCGATTTTTTCCTTAGTTGTCCGCATGCAGCGTCTATATCTCTTCCTTTACTCCATCTAATAAATGTAGCAATATTATTATCCCAAAGAATTTTTTCAAACTTTAAAATCCTTTCTTCCTCCGGTCTTTCAAATTCTGCTGAAGGATATGGATTAAATGGTATCAGATTTACTTTAAACCTGTGTTTGTCTTTCTTTAAGAGATTTACAAGTCTTTTAGCATCTTGCTCTGAGTCGTTTACACCTTTTATTAAAACATATTCAAGCGTTATTCTCCAACCTGGTTTAAGTGGTATACTTCTTAATAGATCCATAAGGTCTTGAAGTGTGTTTGTTTGGGATATTGGCATTAAAAATGCTCTTTGATCTTGATTTGATGCGTTTAATGATACTGCAAGTTTAACTTCTGGGAATTCTTTATCTTCGTACATTCTTTTTATCTGATGAAGTATTCCACTTGAAGAGATTGTAATTTTTCTATGGGATAATCCTACCATATCAGGATGAGTAAAGATTTGAACAGATTTTTTTACATTTTCATAATTTGCCAAAGGTTCACCCATTCCCATGTAAACTATGTTTGATATTCTGTTTTCTTCTTCATCCCCCAAGAATCTTTGAACGTTAATATACTGCTCAACGATTTCGGCTGTTTCTAAATTTCTGACAAGTCCGTCTTTTGTAGTAAAGCAGAATTTACAACCTACAGCACAGCCAACCTGCGTTGACACACATAAAGTTTTATGGTTTTTTTCGTTTATTAAAACAGTTTCTATTGTGTTTCCATCCTTAAGCTTCCATAAAAATTTTATACTTCCATCTATTTTTGATTGCTGGTACATGACTAATTCTAAAGCGTTGAATTCTGTATTTTCTTTTAGGTAATTTCTTATATCTTTTGATAAATCAGTTATTTCGTCGTAAGAGCTGACTTTTTTCTTATACAGCCATTTTGCTATTTGCTTAGCTCTAAACTTTTGCCAGCCTTTTTCTACTACAAAATTTTCAAGCTCTTTTAAATTAAAATTTTTTAAATCAACTTTCATCTACTTCCTCTTGCACAAATTTATTATTTTCTAAGTACCAACTTTCATAGGATGCAGGTTCTCCATTTTGTACTGAAACTATGATATAAGATAAGTCTTCCAAAGCAAACTGCAAATCTGTTTGTGATGGTCTATCCGGATGGTCTGGGTGTGAATGATAAATTCCTACAATTTGTAAACCTTTACTATCTGCATACTGCTCAACTTTCATGTAATCTTTTGGTGATATATCAAATCTGTCATTTGCCCTTTCTCTGTTTTGATTTTCTACCTGGATAACTTCTAAAACTTCTCTCGTATTCGATAAATAATCCATTTTTCCAATCAAAAACCCGCAGATCTCGTAAGGATATCCCTTTTTTGCCTGTCTTTTTATCTCTTCTATGTGCTGTTTTTTTATTTTAAGCATAGTGTTTTCCGTGAATTTGTTTTTGTGTTTATAGTATAAAAGAAAGGTAGATTAAAATCAATGAGATGTAAGATTTGAGAAGGCAGGCTTTAAACCCACCCTTTATGGTTATTGTGGTAATACTAAAGGAGACATCAATCTAATTACTTGATCTGTCCTTCCCTTTTTCATGTCTATAATTAATAAAACTTATACCTTGGGTAAGAAATTAGCGGTTTTTATAAATTAAAAAGGAGATCTTTCGACCTTACAACCTCAGGATGGCAGAGAAGACGAAAACATGTTAACAATTACCATTTGTCATTCTGCAGCCGGCGAAGAATCTCATACTTTTATTGAATTTCTCACTCGACGTATGTCTATAATTATTATAAAACTTATTCTCTTATAGTTTAAAGTTTTTGGTATATTTAATATACGATGACGGACATAAAGTAAACTCATTTTACGCATACATTATGCAACTTACAGGAATTTTAGAACATCCTCAAAAATAAAACACTGTTTGATTTTCTATTTAAAACTATGTTATAATTAAAATCATAATTACCGCCTGCTGGGTGTTTTTTTATTTTGGCGGAATACAAATATCCCAGCCTGTAGCAAAAAAGCTACAGATGAAAGGTTAGAAATGGCGCAAAGGGGAATTAGAGAATACGATGGTAAAAGAATCATCGCGCAAAACTGGAAGGATTACCTTGGTAATGCTTTTAATTATGAGTTTAAATCTGTTCTCGTTACACCAGAAACAGATTTTTACAAACTTACAGAGCAATATCTATGGTTAAAAGAAACTCCATTAGTAGCAAAGCCGGATATGCTATTTGGTAAGAGAGGAAAGCTTGGATTAGTCCTTTACAAAATTGAAAAACCCGGTGATGTTAAATACGAAGATACAGTTAAATGGATAAAACAAAAAATGCAAGAAGAAGTAGAAATTAATGGAGTTAAAGGGCATTTAACACACTTTTTAATAGAGCCATTTGTTCCACATAAACCGGAGGAAGAGTACTATGTCTCATTCTCAATGGGCGATGATTACGATACTGTTTTCATGTCCGCTTTTGGTGGTATAGATGTAGAAGAAAACTGGGATAAAGTAGTAGAAGTTCACATTCCACCAACAGCTTCTGATGAAGAGATTGAAAAACTAATAAAAGCTAATGTTCCAAAAGAGATTAAAGATAGAGAAAAATATGGAGATTTTGTTGTTAGAGCTTATAAAATGTTTAGAGATTTACACTTTGTATATTTTGAAATAAACCCACTTGTAATGGTTGGTAATAACGTTTACTTATTAGACTTTGTCGGAAAGGTTGATGATACAGCTGGTTTTGTTGTTGGTAAAAAATGGAGAGAGTTAGAATTTCCATCAGGATTTGGAAGAGATTTGACACCAGAAGAAAAATACATTAAAGAATTGGATGAGAAATCTGGCTCATCATTAAAATTAACAATACTTAATCCAGAAGGTAGAATCTGGACTCTTGTTGCTGGCGGTGGTGCTTCTGTTGTATATGCAGACACAGTTGCAGATATGGGATATGTAAATGAGCTTTCAAACTATGGTGAATACTCAGGAAATCCAACAAGAACAGAAACAAGAGAGTATGTTAAAACAGTTCTTGACTTAATGACAAGAAGCAAACATCCTTCCGGAAAGCCAAAAATACTTTTGATCGGTGGAGCAATTGCTAACTTTACTGACGTAGCTAAAACATTTGACGGAATAATTGATGCATTTAAAGAATACGCTGATAAAATGAGACAAGTAGGTGTAAAGATATATGTTAGAAGAGGTGGACCAAATTATGAAGTTGGATTGAAAAGAATAAAGCAAGCTGCAGAAGAGCTTGGACTGCCAATTGAAGTTTATGGACCAGAATTACACATGACAGATATAGTTAGAAAAGCTTTAGAAGAAAAAGCTGCATAAAATAAGGAGGATATAGGATGAGCAAACCGGAATATTTATTATTTGACAAAAATACGAAAGCAATTTTCTGGAATTTAAACACAAGTGCAATTCAAAGAATGTTAGATTATGATTATGTAGTAGGAAGATCTCCAAGTATTGCTGCAATCGTTGCACCAACTTCTGAAAGAAGCTTTGAAAAGTTTTTCTATGGAACAAAAGAGATAATAATTCCTATTTATAAATCTACAAAAGACGCAGCAAAATTTCATCCAGAAGCTGATGTGCTTTTAAACTTTGCATCTTTTAGAACAGCATACCCAGTAACTTTAGAAGCCTTTGAAATTCCACAAATCAGAACCATAGTTATCACTGCTGAAGGTATTCCTGAAAGATATGCAAGAGATATGAGAATTAAAGCAAAACAACTTGGAAAATGGATAATCGGACCTGCAACAGTTGGTGGCATTGCACCGGGAGCTTTTAGAATAGCAAATACTGGTGGAACAATTGAAAATATCATTGCTTCTAAACTTCACAGACCTGGTTCCGTTGGATTAGTTACAAGGTCTGGTGGGTTATTTAATGAGCTTTCTAATATAATCGCAAGAAATGCCGATGGTGTTGCAGAAGGTATAGCGATAGGTGGTGATAGATTTCCGGGCTCAGATTTCTTAGACCATATGTTAAGATTTGAAAAAAATCCACAAGTTAAGCTTATGATTCTACTTGGCGAAGTTGGTGGAGAAGCAGAGTATAAGGTTGTAGAAGCTGTAAAAAATGGTTTAATCACTAAACCAGTTATTGGTTGGTGTATTGGTACAATTTCTAAATTCTTTGGCGGAGAAGTTCAGTTTGGACATGCTGGCGCAAAAGCAGGGGCAGATAGAGAGACAGCAGATGCTAAAAATAGAGCGATGAGAGAAGCTGGCATCCATGTTCCAAACAACTTTAACGAGCTTCCTCATGTAATAAAAGGTATTTATGAAATGCTAAGAGGCGAAGGTAAGATTCAGCCTATCGTTGAGCCAGAAGTTCCACCTATTCCAGAGGACTTATCTAAGACAGTAAGAGAAGGAAAAGTAAGAAAACCAACAAACTTTATCTGTACAATCTCTGATGATAGAGGAGAAGAAGCTACATATTGCGGCGTTCCTATAAGTGAAGTTATTGAAAAAAATCTATCAATCGCAGATGTTATAGGATTGCTTTGGTTTAAACAAAAATTCCCAGATTGGGCATCCAAATTTATAGATATGGTTATCAGAGTTGTTGCAGACCACGGACCGGCAGTTGCAGGTGCTCATAATGTTAAAGTTACAGCAAGAGCCGGAAAGGATCTGATGTCTTCTCTCGTTACCGGTATTCTTGCAATTGGTCCAAGATTTGGTGGTGCGATTGACGGGGCAGCTAAATACTTTAAAATGGCATATGAGAAAAATATGTCTCCAAATGAATTTGTTGAATATATGAAAAATGTTGAGAAAATACCAATTCCGGGTATTGGACATAGAATTAAATCAACCAAAAACCCAGATAAAAGAGTTGAGCTACTTAAGGACTTTGCAAGAAGAAACTTCCCTAATATTGAACTTTTAGATTACGCTTTAGAAGTAGAAAAAGTTACAACTTCTAAGAAAGAAAACCTAATCTTAAACGTTGACGGAACTATTGGAGTTTTACTTGTTGACCTGTTTAAGCAAATAGGGTACTCAAACGAAGATATAGACAAATTAATTGAAGCTGGTGCATTTAACGCATTTTTCGTTCTTGGAAGATCTATCGGATTTATCGGTCACTACTTAGACGAAAAACGTTTAGATATGTCATTGTACAGACATCCAACAGACGATATACTCTACGACGTTAAGAGACCGGAGGGTATATAACATATAAATCATCGGGCAGGCTTAATCCTGCCCTGTCTTAGTTGAATTCAGATTAAAAGTACAAAACTGTTTTAAAATTTTTGTAAGTTTACATTTACCAGTTAAAACACATTAAAACATGAGTTCCTTCACTTCGTTCAGGATGACAAAGAACAACCCAATGGTTTCATTCTGAAGCCGAGCGAAGAATCTCATTTTTCCTTATTTTTAAAAGAGGAGGATTCTCTGGCTTGCAAGTCTCAGGATGACACAGAAAGGTAAGCTTATGAGAATTTTGAGACAATCTTTGTTAAACTCTTAGATAATTCTTTTGCTTTTCTTCTGATGATTTCATTAGCTTAGGTGTATTATTTTATGCAATTGTCAATTTTGAAATTATAAAAAAAATGGAGACCACTTTAGGTCCCCCATCATTTATCAATTAATTTAAGCCGAGTTTTTCTCTATTTCGTAGATTGCTTTTGTTGTTTTGATGATAGAGTCAGGGTTTATTGAAATTGTATCTATTCCTTGTTCTACTAGGAATTGTGCAAAGTCTGGAAAGTCAGAAGGACCTTGACCGCAAATTCCAATTTTCTTTCCTTTTTCTTTCGCTGTTTTAATTACTTGAGAGATCATTCTTTTTACAGCTTCATTCCTTTCATCGTATAAGTGTGCAACAAGTGAAGAGTCTCTATCTAATCCAAGTGTGAGTTGTGTTAAGTCGTTTGAACCGATAGAAAATCCATCAAAGTATTCAGCAAACTGGTCAGCCAAGATTACGTTTGATGGTAATTCACACATTACATAAACTTGTAATCCGTTCTCACCTTTTTTGAGTCCGTACTCTTCCATAACTTCTAAAACTTTCTTAGCTTCTTCCGGTGTTCTACAGAATGGAATCATTACGATGACGTTTTTAAGACCCATTTTGTTTCTTACTCTTAAAATTGCTTTACATTCAAGTCCAAATGCTGGTTTGAAAAATTCAGAATAATATCTTGAAGCACCTCTAAATCCAATCATTGGGTTTTCTTCTTCTGGTTCAAAGTATTTTCCACCTATTAGGTTTGCATATTCGTTTGATTTAAAGTCAGAGAATCTAACAATAACTGGCTTAGGGTAGAACGCAGCAGCAATTTTAGCTATACCATAGGAAAGTTTTTTAATATAGTACTCTTCTTTGTTTTCATATCCAAATGTTTTATCTTCAATAATTTCAGCTAATTCCGGGTCTTTTTGCTTGATTTCATCAAATTTTATTAAGGCTAATGGGTGGATTGAGATGTAGTTATTAATAACAAACTCTTCTCTTGCAAGACCAACACCTGCGTTTGGTAAGAATGAAAGGTCAAACGCTCCTTCTGGTGATGCCACATTCATCATTATTGGAGTTTTAGTTTTTGGTAAATCTTTTAAGTCAAACTCTTCTACTTCAAACTCTATTTTTCCTTCGTATACATAGCCTCTTTCACCTTCTGCACAAGAAACAGTAACTTCTATTCCGTTTTCAAGTACTTCTGTTGCATTTCCCGCTCCAACCACTGCTGGAACGCCAAGCTCTCTCGCTACAATTGCTGCGTGGCAAGTTCTTCCACCTTTATTTGTTACTATTGCAGCTGCTTTTTTCATGATTGGTTCCCAGTCTGGGTCTGTCATATCTGTAACAAGAACTTCTCCAGCTTGAAACTCTTTCGCATCTTCTAAATCGTGTAGTATTCTTACTTTTCCAAAGGCTACTTTATCACCTACCGCTATACCTTCTACGATTCTTTTCTCAATTCTTTCCTCGTAGGGTTCTGTTATTTTATATGTGACTATCTTAGAATGGTCTTTTCTTGAATGGATTGTCTCCGGTCTTGCCTGAACTATGAACAACTCATTTAGCTCTCCATCTTTTGCCCATTCTACGTCCATAGGTGTCCATTTTCCATATTTGTTTGTATAGTACTCTTCTATTGACATTACCCATCTTGCAAGCTTTAAAACTTCATGGTCTTCAAGGCAGAATTTAGCTTGTTCTTCTTTAGAAACTGCTATAATTTTTGTTCTTTCATCCGGGTCTGTTCCGTAAACCATTTTATGTGTCTTTCTTCCAAGTTTTTTCTCTATAATTGCTTCGTATCCTTCTTTTAGAGTTGGCTTAAACACTAAGAATTCGTCTGGAGTAACTGCACCTTGAACTACCATCTCACCAAGTCCATAAGATGCGTTTATTAAAACTACATCTTTAAATCCACTGTCAGAGTCTATGGAGAATGAAACACCGGATGCTGCAAGGTCAGACCTAACCATCTTTTGTACGCCTACAGCAAGCCCTATTGCAAAATGGTCAAACTTAAACGCTTCCCTGTAAGAAATAGCTCTATCTGTAAATAAAGACGCAAAACAACTTCTTATAGCTGATAGTAATGTCTCATCACCTTTGATATTTAAGTATGTATCTTGCTGACCTGCAAAGGATGCATTTGGCAAGTCTTCAGCAGTAGCAGAAGACCTAACAGCAACGTCAACTCTAAACTGACCATACATTTTGCTTAATTCTTCATATGCTTTTAGTATTTCATTTTTTAAATCTTCCGGAAAACGTCCACCTTTAATTAGTTCTCTAACTGTTAAACCTCTTCTTGATAGATCTTCAATGTTATTTGGGTCTAAACCTGCTAACGCTTCACGAATTTTGTCTCTTAGATTGTTGTAATCAATAAAGTAATGATAAGCTTTAGATGTTACAACAAACCCCATTGGAATTTTTACACCGATAGATGAAAGCCCTTTGATCATCTCACCAAGGGATGCATTTTTACCACCTACTAACTCTATGTTCTCCATGCCCACTTCGTTAAGCCACATTACAAGCTTTTCAGCCATATTGATTAACCTCCAATTAATTTTGTAAAATCTGCTATATTTCTAAATAAATCGTTGATTTCTTTCAACAAACTTAGTCTGTTATTTTTAAGCTTTTCATCTTCTACCATTATCATAACATTGTCAAAAAATCTGTCTATGTATGGCTTTAATTCAAGCAATAACCCTAAGGCTTTATCGTAATTTTTGTTTTCAATAAACTGTTTAAATTTATCTTTAATTTCTATAAATTTTTTGTAAAGTTCTTTTTCTGACTGTAATACTAATAAATTTACATTAGCGTTTGAAAATTTCAAATTTTCTGGAATGATATTTCCAACTCTTTTAAATACCATTATCACGTTTTCATAGTCCGGTAGGTTTCTTAGCTGTGATAATGCCTTTACTTTTAGATAATTTCTGTATATATTTCCATCTTTTAAAGATAGTACAGCATTTATGATGTCAGTCTTGTAGCCTTTTGACTGAAGATAGCTTTCTAATCTTGACAGTATAAAATCTAAAATACTTTCATCATCTATGACTTTCCTTAAATCTAAATCTATCTCTTTTTCAACTAAAAGCCTTACCATTCCTATTGCGTTTCTTCTTATTCCAAATGGGTCGGCTGATGGTTTTGGAAGCTCTCCAATTTTTATGAAAGAAATTACAGTATCAAGCTTATCTGCCAGTGCAAGAATCGTTCCAAGGTTTGTTTCTGGAATGCTGTCTTCTGCTGTTTTTGGAAGGTAATGCTCATAGATTGATTTTGATATTTCTTCCTCTTCTCCTTGTTTTTGACTATAATACATTCCCATTATGCCTTGTAGCTCGTCAAACTCTTTTACCATTTCTGTAAGTAAATCAGTCTTAGAAAGCATAACTGCTCTTTTTATTTTTTCAATATCTTTGTATCCGGTTAAATCGGCTAATTTTAAAGCTAATTCTAAGTTTCTCAATACTTTGTCATACATAGAGCCAAGCTTTTCATGAAACTGAATGTCTTTAAGCTTTTCTATATTGTCATCAAGTTTTTTCTTTAAGTCTTCTTTATAGAAGAATAAAGCATCTTCTAATCTTGCTCTTAAAACTTTTTCATAGCCGTTTTTTACTGTATCTCTATCTTTTACTGCATTATTTGAAAATGCAAGGAATTTTGGAATTAGCTTTCCATCTTTTTCAAAGTTTAGATATCTTTGGTGGTACTTACAAACAGTAATAACAACTTCTTTTGGAAGTATAAGATATTCTGGTGAAAAATCTCCTACTATGCCAACCGGGAACTCTGTTAAACATGTTATTTCATCGATAAGCTCATCATCTTCTATAATGCTTGCGTTTAACTGCCTTGCAAAGCCTTCGTACTGGGTTTTAATTGAGTGTTTTCTGTCTTCAAAGTTTGCTATTATGTATCCAAGCTTTGTGATTTCTTCATAGTCGTTTGCATGGTTTATATCTTTTCTTTCTCCTCTTCCAATCGGCTTTGTCATAAATCTGTGAAGGTATGTAAACCTATCTGCTTTAACTGATGCAACTTCAAAATCTATAACTTTATCATCTAACAAAGACACTATCCATCTTATTGGTCTTGGAAATCTATAATCTGAGCTGTTCCATTTCATAGATTTAAGCTGTGGAAATTGGTTAAACAGTAGCGGGATTTTGTGTTTGATGAATGATTCTAAGCTTTCTCCTTCTTTTTCTATGGTAGCTCCTAAGTACTCACCTTTTTCTGTTATGATTTTTTCAAGTTTTTCAAGTGGTATGTTGTTTTTTTCTGCAAAAGATAACGCTGCTTTTGTAAATTTACCTTCACTGTCAACGGCTACCTTGTATGGTGGTCCAATTAGTGTAATTTTTTGATTATCTTGCTTTTCTTTAAGATTTTTTATTAAGACTGCCAATCTTCTTGGCGTTGCATGTATTTTTATGTTTTCTGGAGAATCATAAATAAAAAAGTCTTTAAATGTCTGGTGTGCGTATTCTTTTAAAAATTCTTTGTATGTTAGTATAGCTTTTGGTGGAAGTTCTTCGCATCCTATTTCAAGTAGGTAAGACTTCATCATCTCTCCTTTTTATTAACGGATATCCAAACTCTTCTCTGTGTTTTACAAATGCTTTTGCACATTCTCTTGCAAGATTTCTTACTCTTGCGATATATCTTGCCCTCTCATTAACAGATAATGCACCTCTTGCATCAAGCAAGTTAAATGTATGCGAACATTTTAAAGCATAATCATAAGCCGGGATAGGTAGGTTTAAAGATATAAGCTTGTATCCTTCCTGTTCATACATATCAAAGGTTTTAATAAGAAAATCTACATCTACAACTTCAAAGTTGTGAATAGACCATTGTTTTTCTGCTTCTTTATAGATATCTCCGTATGTTAAACCTTCTACCCAAACTATGTCATAAACACTGTCTTTACCTTGCAAATAAGTTGCTATTCTTTCAAGTCCATAGGTAATTTCTACGCTAATTTCTGGTAAATCTAAGCTTCCTGCTTGCTGGAAGTATGTGAACTGTGTTATTTCCATACCATCAAGCCAAACTTCCCAACCAAGTCCCCAAGCTCCAAGTGTTGGACTTTCCCAATCATCTTCAACAAATCTAATATCATGCTTTGTAAGGTCTATACCAAGAGCTTGTAAGCTTTCAAGGTATAACTCTTGTGGATTTTCCGGCGTTGGTTTTAGTATTACTTGAAATTGATAGTAATGTTGAAGTCTGTTTGGATTTTCTCCATATCTTCCGTCTTTTGGTCTTCTTGATGGTTCAACGTAGCAAACATTCCAAGGCTCAGGTCCAAGAACTCTTAAAAAGGTTGCCGGATTCATCGTTCCAGCACCAACTTCTATGTCATAAGGCTGCCATAAAATACAGCCCTTTTCTACCCAGAATTTTTGAAGAGTCATAATTATATCTTGAAATGCCATATAGTGTCTCCATTTTGATGTTTAAGGTTAATATTATAACATAGTTTAACGGCGGGAAGGTGTTCTAAAATTTAAATAACCTTTTGATCGTCATTCTTGCAGCGGTGCGAAGAGATCTGATACTTTGTATTGAATTTTACACCCGTCGTATGTGGTAAAATTAATTAATATCTTAATGAGAAATTATGATTTTTATAGAATTTTAAAACGAGATCCTTCGGACTTCGTCCTCAGGATGACAGTCGAAAATTGAATGATAAACATTAGAGGAAGAGCAACCTTACATGTCATTCTGAGCAAAGCGAAGAATCTCTTGCTTTTATTAAATTTCTCATATAACGTGTATGTGATAAAATTAATTAATAAAGCAATCTGAGGTTTTTAAAATGGAAACAGAAAGCAGTTGGATAGAACTTGGCGGTATAATCTTTTTTACATGGATGGTTATAATAGTTGGATTGTTATGGGGACTTTCGATAAAAGCAAGCTATAACGAAGAAAAACAAAAACAAAAGCAACAACAAGAGTTAAAAGATGGACAATCAAACCAAAACTCCTAACTATCCATTTATTGTCTTAACAGGATTTGGAATTATAGCTACACTTATTTTCTTATTTATCTTTGTTTATCAAAAATCTGTCTCTACAGTTAGAGAAAAAGCAATAATGGAAAGAGCATATCCAAAGGTAAAACCTCAAGAGTACTACTATGAGTTAAAGAACATTGCATCAAAAAATGGCTTTACAGTTTTAGATATTCAAACAGATACAAATTATTTTTTAATTCAGCTTTATTCTAAAAACTTTATAGAAAAAGCTAAAAATGTATCATTATCGCTTCCACCCATGACAGTCATTACGCTATCTATCTATGACCTTGGAGATGGAACTGCAGTTGTAGGGAACAATCCATATTTATGGAGAGTTTTAGTAGAAGGAAGAGTCTCGGACTCCTTAGCAAAGGAATATTATGATCTTGTAGATTTGATGCTTAATGATGTATACTATTCTCTAAAAGAAAAGAAAAAGAAACTATAAAGGGGATGTGATGATAAAGTTTGGAACGGATGGATATAGAGCTATCATCGGAAAAGATTTCACTTTTGAGGTCGTAAGCAAAATAGCACAAGCTCATGCAGACTCTCTCAAAGAAAGAAACGGTAAAAAAATAATTATCGGATATGATACTCGTTTTATGTCTTCTGACTATGCAGAACTTGTTGCGGAGGTTTTTTCTTCTAACGGTTTTGGAGTAATTTTATCAAATTCTGTCTGTACAACACCGGCTTTATCTTACGCAGTTAAACATTTAAAAGCAGATGAAGGGGTTATGATTACAGCATCCCATAATGGGTATAAGTACAATGGATACAAAATAAAAGGTAGTTATGGCGGTCCTGCAACACCTGAAATTATAAAAAGTGTAGAAGATAGAATTGGAAAGAATGAGGTTAAAACAGGTAAAAAAGATTGGCAACTTTTTGATGTAAACAGTTTATATTTAAATACAACAAAATCTTATTTTGATTATTCAATTTTTAAACAAAAAGAGTTAAAGCTTGTCCACGACCCAATGTTTGCAACTTCCATAGGAATGTATAATAAACTTTTTGAAGATACATTTATTGATGTAATTCAGATTAACCATTTTAGAGACCCATACTTTGGATTTCATCATCCGGAACCGATAGATAAAAATTTATCTTTGTTAAAAGCTAAGGTGATAGCTACAGAAGCAGATATTGGCATTGCAAACGATGGAGACTCTGACAGGGTTGGAATTGCTGCAGAAGATGGAGAGTTTGTAAATACCCAGATAGCATACGCTTTGCTTTTACTTCATACAGTTAGAAATAGAAAAACTAAAGGTAGTGTAGTAAAAACTGTATCAACAACATATTTAGTTGACAGAATAGCAAAAAAAGAAAATATAAAACTTCATAAAACACCTGTTGGCTTTAAGTACGTAGCTGATATAATGCTGAAAGAACAAGTAGCCTTTGGTGGAGAAGAGTCCGGTGGATATGGTTTTGGGTTTCACATTCCAGAAAGGGACGGTATACTGTCTGGTATGTTATTTTTAGAGATGATGATGCTTTACGGAAAACCGTTAACAGAAATAATAAAAGACCTATTTAAAGAATTTGGAGAATCCTGCTATAAAAGAGAAGACCTAAAAGTGGAAGGAGATAAAGGCATAAAGCTTGTAGGGGATTTGAAAAATAAAGAAATAAAAGAATTTGCAGGCTTGAAAATTAGAGAGAAGGATTTAACGGATGGCGTTAAACTTATCTTTGAAGATGATAGCTGGATACTATTTAGAGCATCAGGAACAGAGCCAGTTTTAAGAATATACGTAGAAACTCCAAAATCAGAACTTACAGAAAGAGTATTAAACGAAGGAAAACAATTAATTTTATAAAGGAGAGTAGCTATGGAAGAAATGTATCAACCATTTGAAATTTTATTAACAGATGACGGAGAGGTTATAGTTTTAGTAGAGCCGGAGAAAAATTTAATGTCTCTTTTACAAAAAGAATCTCCCAACATAGAGGTTGATATTGATGTAGATTATGATGATGAAGATGAAGAGCTTTATCTACTGGCAACTGCATATATAGATGGCACAGAAATTTTCTTTGCACTGCCTTATGGTGAAAGCTGGGAGGCATTGGCGGAAAAAGGAGCTTTTACAGTGGCATTCATTTCTGAAGCTGACTTTCAAAAAGGTAATTCAAACAACACGCCTACAATTACAATTCAATTAGATGATTTATTGGTTGGATTTGTAGAGGGATGTCAAAGAACAGCTGAAGTCTTATTTGGAGAATCGGAAAAGTCTAAAGGAGATTAATTTTAAGATCCTTCGGACCTATGTCCTTAGGATGACAGTCAAAGGTTAAACAACAAGGCATTGGAGAAAAGATAATCTTATATGTCATTCTGCAGCCAGCAAAGAATCTTTTATTTTGATTGTTTAAATGAGGATTATTTAAGATGAAAATCAGAATGTGGTCGATAGGAAGATATTACAGATCCGCTCGATAAATTTTCCAATAGGTAAAATATTTTTAAGTGATAAACAAAAAGGATTTCTAAGAATGAATGAAATTTTTTCAGATGAATAAGCTAATCTATAAAAGAAAAGTTAATTTTTATGAAACAGATGCCCAGGGGATAGTACATCACTCAAACTATCCCCGGTATTTTGAAGAAGCAAGGGAGTATTATTTAGAACATATAGGTTTTCCCTATTACAAATTAAGAGAAGAGTTAAGAGTTGATGTTGTTCTTCTGTCTTTAAACGTCCAATATCTAAAACCAGTCTATTTTGGAGAGGAGTTAGAAATCAGATTCTCTATCATAGAAAAAGATAAATTTTTCTTTAAATTTAAATATGAAGTTTTTTCAAATGAAGAATTAAAGACAGTTGGAGAAACGAAACACTGCTGTCTAAATAGGAATACAAGAAAAATAATAAAAATTCCACAAATTCTATATGAGAGAATGGTATAAATTCATATTTATGATTGTTCCAGCTGGAAACTTTGCAATTATTTTCAGGATTACAACAGGATTCTCCCCAATGTCATTCTGCAGCCAGCGAAGAATCTCATACTTTTACAGAATTTCTCAATCGATGTATGATATTGTTATTTTTAGTCTGTTTATTTAATTTTTTAGAATTTCTAAATCTTCTTTGCTTTCTCTAATCAAGGTTAAATTTAAGTATGGTATACATGATAAGATATTAATAACAAAATTTTGTTTGGAGTAGGCTAATATGAGTTTAGAAAAAGTGATAGATATAGTAAAAAAAGAGTTAAAAGGCTATAGGTGGGAGATTTTTTATCTGAAAAATAAGAAATTAAAATCTCAATCAAACGACCTCAAACTTGATAAAGTATCAGTTTCAGAAGATACCGGATTTTCTGTTAGAGTATTATTTAGAAAGTCTCAAGGATTTGCATACTCTACATCTTTTGAAGAAAAAGATATAACAGATTGTATTAGAGCGGCAAAAGAGCTTGCCGAGATTACTTCTGAGGATGAGGCTAACGGATTTGTTGAAAAGCTTGAAGAATCAGAAAAAATAGAGTACTTTGATACTTTTGCAGTAAATCTTCCATACTCGGAAAAAGTGGAAAAATCTATTGAATTGGAAAGGCTTGTAAGACAAAAAGATGAAAGAATTAAAGCAGTTAGAAGCTCAACTTTTGTAGAGAACATCATTGAAACAGTCTTAATAAATTCTTTTGGAGTAGAAATAAAAGAAAAAGGTACATTTTACTCAGCTATGGTGTCAGCTGTTGCACAGGAAGGTGAAGATAGTCAGATATCATGGAGTTTTAACGCTACAAGATTTTTATCAGACCTTGATTTAGACAAAATAGCACAAGAGGCAGTTTTCCATGCAGTATCTCTTTTAAACTCAAAACCAATAGCTACAAAAAACATGACAATAATGCTACCACCACATGCAGCAGTTGAAATCCTTGACACATTTTCATCAGCATTTACAGCAGATGCTATGATTAAAAATAAAACTTTGTTTAAAGATAAAATAAATAAAAAAGTAGCAAAGGAAAAGCTTACGCTTGTAGACAATGGAAGACTTCCAAAAGGATTTAGTAGTTCTGCATACGACGGGGAAGGGAACTTAAAAGGAAAGACAGTTTTAATAGAAAATGGTATTTTCAAAGGATTTTTACACAACAACTATACGGCTAAAAAAACAGGCTTAAAATCTACCGGAAACGCCGTAAGGTCTGATTTTAGAACTTTACCATCTGTTGGAATAACAAACTTTTATATAGAAAATGGTAAAGATGATATTAAAGCATTTTTGGACGATGCAGATGAAGTATTTTATATAATAGATTTAATGGGACTCCATACAGCAGACCCGATATCCGGTGATTTTTCTCTTGGAGCTTCCGGAATTATTTATCATAAAGGTGAAATCGTTAAGTCTGTAAGAGGAGTTACGATAGCCGGAAACATCTTAGATATACTAAATAATGTTGTACTTGTAGGAAATGATTTAAGATTTTATGGAAGTCTTGGCAGTCCTTCATTGATAGTTGAAAATATTACAGTGGCAGGAGAATAAGATAAAGTGCCCAGGGTGGGATTTGAACCCACACGCCCTCTCGGGCACTACCCCCTCAAGATAGCGCGTCTGCCAGTTTCGCCACCTGGGCAATTCAGAGATAAATATTATATCACAGAGAGGAAAAATTGCAAGTAGTAATACTTCAAAACGGAGCAGATTTAGACGAGCTTTCCTCAGCTTACGCTATAACTCTACTTAATCCAGATTTTAAAATCCTCTTACCAAACAGCTATGAATTAAAAGTAAAGAAAGCACTTGATGTGTTCTCAGAAAAATTTAAAGATAAAATAATCAAAATAAATCAATTAGATATATCTAAAATAACAAAAGCCATAATAACAGACAATCAAACCTTAGACATAATACTTTCTGAAAATATAGAAGTAGAGATATACGACCACCATCCAAAAAAAGCATATTCAAAAAAATACAAAACTCATCTTTATAAAACCGGAGCCTTAACAACGATTTTTGTAGAAAAACTAAAAAGAGAAAAAATTAAGATTGACAACATAGATGCAACAATCTTAGCCCTTGGGATATATGAAGATACAGGAGGATTTAAGTACAAAGGCACAACGATTAGAGATGTAAAAGCTTATCAATTTCTTTTTGAAGTTGGAATAGATTTAAACAAATTTATGAAAGTTATTCAAGATAAATTTGATTTACCAGAGTTAGAACTTTTAAAAGAACTACAATTAAATGCTGAACTTTTGCTTATAAAAGGTTTTAAAATTTACATCTCACAAACCTCCAAAAGATATAACTACGATGTAGCAGGTTTATTAAAGTATGTAAAAGCCTTTGAAGATGCTGACGCTTACTTTGTTGTTATTAATCAAAAGAACAAAAAAACCATAATTGGTAGGTCTGCTGATGAAAATATTAATGTTAATAAAATTTTAAAACATTTTGACGGTGGAGGTCATAAGTACGCCGCATCAACCCAAATAACAGGCTTTTCCTACGAGGATATAAAAACAATCTTAATACTTCTGTTGGAAAAAGAACCGTTTAACTTAGAGTATCTAATAATAGATGACCTGCCTAAGATAAAGTTTGATGCTAAATTTAAAGACTTAGAAAATTTAGTAAAAACTTACAGATATATGATTGTTTTAGACAAAAACGAAAAATATGCAGGAATTTTGGCAAGTCAAACCGTTAAACTTGGACTAAAGCACGGATTAACAGAAGAAAAAGCAATAACTTTTGCCGAAGATTGGTATGTTGTAAACTACTCAGACCTAAACATTTTAAAGTTAAAAAAATTGATGGAGATAAACAGTGAAATTTTCCCGGTAATAAAAGACGGTCAATATATAGGTGTTATTTACAAAAAAGACATAATTAAACAGCTTTTAAAAGATATTCCGGAAGAAAATTTAACCCATTATCATCTAAAAACATACAATTTCAAACAAAAGCTTGAGAAATTCTTTCCAAAAATACTAATAGAAAAGTTTAAGGAGATTGGAGAGTTATCACAAAAACTTGGATATAAAAGCTTTATAATCGGCGGAGTTGTTAGAGATATTATTTTAAATCGTCCAAATCTTGATGTAGATATCATTGTTGAAGGCGATGCACCTACTTTAATAAAAGAATATGTAAAAGATAAAAACTATACTTTCTATATCTATAACGAATTTATGACAGGGCAGGTAATGATTGAAAATGGTTTAAAGCTTGACTTTTCAACAGCAAGAAAAGAAGAGTATCAATCACCGGGCGCATATCCAAAAGTTGAAAAAGCAACACTTTTTGAAGACTTATACAGAAGAGATTTTACAATAAACACCCTTGCCATAGAAATCACATCCTCAAACTATGGAATTTTGATTGATTACTTTAATGCAATAAAAGATATTAAAGAAAAACGAATTAGAATCTTACACTCTTTAAGTTTTGTAGAAGACCCGGTCAGGATTCTTAGAGCATTTAGATTTGCAGGAAGGTTTAACTTTAAGTTAGAAAAAAACACTGAAAAACTTTTAACTTACAGCGTGGAAAAAGGATTGTTATCAGTTGCACCAAAAGGAAGAATTAATTTAGAATTAAATCTTGCCTTTGAAGAAGAAAAAGCTATCGAGATACTAAAGCTTTATGATAAGTATAAAATCTTAAATAAAATATTTACTCAGACACATATTGATTCAAAAAAAGAAATACTACTGCAAAAACTTACAGATAATTTAGTTTTACTGCAGCATATAAAACCTTACAATTACAGCAAAACAGCAAACTTTTTATACGTCCTTTTATCTCACTTACCAACAGAGCTTATATATGAAAATCTTAGACTGTATCATTTTGATAAAGAAGCTAAGCTATGCGATAAATTTGTTCAAGATTTTAATGAGATTTTGAAGCTTGAAGACATTTTTCAAATTTACAAAATTTTAAAGAAAATAAATTTAGAATATTTACCGGCTATTTTAACTTTGGTAGATGAAGATAGATATAAAAAAATAATAAAAATTTTTGAAGTAGAGAAAAAACCGTTAATCAAAGGAGAAGATTTAATAGAACTTGGCTTAAAACCATCAAAGCTGTTTAAAGATATTTTAGAAGATGTATTAGAAAAACAGCTAAAAGAAAAGTTTAAAAATAAAGATGATGCTATAAAATATATAAAAAGCAGATATTTAGAGAGGTTAACATGAAGATACTTTTAGTTGAAGATAATTTAGATTTAAATAACACAATTAGAGAAGTTTTAGAATTAAACGGTTATGTAGTAGATTCAGCTTTTGACGGAAAAGAGGCTTTGAATTTTATAGAGAATTCAAGTTATGATGTAATTATATTAGATTTAATGCTTCCGGATATTGACGGATTAGAGATATTAAAAACTATTAGAAGTAAAGGAATAGATACGCCAGTTATAATTCTTACTGCAAAAAACCAAACAAAGGATAAAATAACAGGACTTGATTTAGGAGCAGATGACTATATTACAAAACCTTTCGATGTTGATGAACTTCTTGCAAGAATAAGAGCCGTTGGAAGAAGAGTGTCTACTGAAAAAAAGGATATAGTTTTAATAGACGACTTAGAAATAGATTTAAAAAACAAAGTTGTTAAAAAATCTGGAAAATTCGTAGAACTAACTCCAAAGCTTTATTGTATTTTAGAGCAATTAGTAAGGAATAGAGGGAAAATTGTAAGTTATGAAACTCTATTAAGTAAATGCTGGGAAATAACGGAAGTACCTTCAAGAGAGACAATGAGAGCAAATATAAAAAATTTAAGAAAACTGATAGACCCAGACAAGAAAATTATAAAGACAATAGAAGGTATTGGATACAGAATTGAATAAATTTCATTTAGATGAATTCCAAGCTGTAAGAATAAAGATAACGATTTTACTTACCTTTATTATATCCTTGATTGCAGTTATTCTTTCATACTCTATATATCTCTCTTATGAAAATCAAAAATTAATTGAGATTGAAGATGATATTAGGTCGAAACTAATTCAGGTTATTGATGCTATCGATAAAGATATTTCTCAAATATTTAAATTATCTATGGAAGAAAATACTTTTATTTGTCTATATAATTTAACAGATTATCAAGAGCTTTGTATAAATAACTTAAATAACTTTTATATAGAAAAAAAATCAATAAATCCAGAAGATGTTAGAATCTTTGAAGGAAGAAATCAGTCTGGAAGTTTAATTTTGTATGGCTATAGATACAAATCTCAAAAAGAATACTTCATAGCAATTGGCAAAGATGAAAGCTATCTTAAAAATGACTTAGAAAAGCTAAAAAAATCTATTTTTTATTCAGTTGTCCTTGTAACAATGCTATCAGGCTTTTTAGCTTACTCAGTCTCCGGAAGACTTTTAGAGCCAATTAAGAAAAATAAAGAAAATCTTGAAAATGCTTTGAATATAATCTCTCATGATTTAAGAACGCCAATAACTATTATCAAAACTAATTTTTATTTGATGAAAGCTAAAAATTTTCAAAATATTGAAAATAATATAAATCAGATAGAGAAAAATCTTAATTATATTCAAAATATACTAAAAAACATAGAAGCTTTAAAATCTGTTGATAAAAAAGAGATTGAGGAAATTAATATAAACCATCTTGTAAAAGATGTTTTAGCTAAGTTTGAAAATAAGATTCAAGAAAAAAATTTAAGGATAGTATTTAGTGAAAAAGACCATATAAAGATTAACGCCAATTACATTGATATTGAAGTATGTTTTTCTAACTTAATTGAAAATGCAATAAAATATAACGAAAAAAATGGAATAATAGAGATTGAATTTGATAAATCAATAGTTAAGATCAAAAATACAGGGAAATCTATAAATAAACCTGAAAAAATATTTGAAAAATTTTATAGAGAAGACAAATCCGGAAATACTGAAGGTCTCGGCTTAGGATTATCTATAGTTAGAAAAATATGCGAAAAGTATGGTTTTAAAGTAAACTATAGCTTTAGAGATAACATGAATAATTTCATAATCAAGTTTCGATAAATAAGCCACAAATCGAGTGAGAAATCGGGAATTTTGATAATACTAAAGCCTTCAGAAGTGAAAGTGCTCTAAAATTCCTGCAGGTTGAATAATATATGCGTAAAGTAAGCTCATCTTTGTCAGCCATTCTGAAGCTGAAGGTTAAAGGATCTCCTCTTTTATTGTTATTTGAAAGGAAGAGATGGGTAAAAATAAGATTCTTCGCCGGCTACAGAATGACATCTAAGGTTATTCTTCTAATGCCAATCAGTCAAACTTTCTCTGATATCCTATGTGGACTAAGTCCGAAAGCCTACTCTTTAAATTTTATAAAATCCAGTAATCTCTTACGTAGGGTATGAACAAAATCTAATTTTTAAAATATTACTTTATTCCTTCCCATCTCTTTTGCTTTGTATAGTTTTTTGTCTGCTTCTTTTATTATTTCATCAATATACTTATTTTTATCTACTTCAGCTAAGCCAAAGCTTGCAGTTATTTTTATTTCTTCACCATCGTAATGTAGCTGGTTTTCTTTAAGGTCTTTCCTAATTTTTTCTACAATTTCTACAGCATCTTTTAATTCTGTGTTTGGAAGTAAAATTAAAAATTCTTCTCCACCAATTCTAAATACATAATCAGATTTTCTTAAATTTCTCTTTATAATATTTACAAAATGTTTTAAAGCTTCATCTCCAGCAAGATGACCAAAAGTATCGTTAATTTTTTTAAAGTAATCTAAATCAGCCATGGCAAGTGTAATGGGAGCATCGGTTATTTGGGAAATTTCTAAGAGTTTTTGAATAATTGCTTCAAAACTTCTTCTATTAAAAGCTCCCGTTAAAGGGTCTATCGACATTTCTAATTTTATCAATTTTGTATTTAAATACAAAAATTCATTTCCTATCCAAATTATTATATTTTGAATATTTAAAATTATAAAGTAAAGGTCCTTAAATTTTTTGTTTTCCTTATAACTTTCTGCAATTTCAATTAGATTATGAAAATCTTTATGCAGACGTTTTAAATCTTTTAAAACATGTTCTTCATCTATGTATTCTTTCCCTTTTTCTTTTAACCATGTACCAAAAGCGCAAGATTGATGCGATATATTACTAAATACTCCATCATCCAAAATGGAGTTTAAAAAATCTTTGAGATAATTAATATGAGCTTTAAAAGGGTTTGCAAAAAATAAATGAATATCTTTGGAAATAATGTACTCTTCTAAAAATTCTAATCTATTCTTTAACAAAACTACCTCATTTTTTAAATACCCTAATGCCAAATAATTTTCCATTTCTTCGAATAACCTTTCGATTCTTTTTGCTTCTCTTAAATCTAAAGTGTTTGGCAGGTGTGCTATAAAGTTTTTTCTCAAAAAATCAAAAATTGACATTGCTTCATTGAAAGTAATTCCTGAGCTGGATAGGTCAAAACCTAATTCCTGAAGCTGAGAAATCTTATTTTTATCTTCTAATACATTTTCTACCAAGTATTTAATCTTTAAAAATGTTTCTTTACATATTGCAGGTTTAAAATTTTTCTCTGCATATGTTAAAAGTCTACCAAAAATAACATCAATCTTATCCTCTGAAAATTTAAATTCCATTTTTACCACCTAAATTAACTTTGTAAAACTTTCTACCCACTCGTAGCTTTGTATCGTAATGTCAGCTATTCTATAGCTAAAAACAAGAGTTCTTCAAAATATACTCTTCCTTCTTTTATACCTTTTTCTAACTCCTTATAGAACTATTTACACCTCTATTTTTTCTTTAACAGAAACTATTTCCTCTTTATACTTAATACTTTTTGGATATAAATATTTTGCCATAAAAACAGAAACTTCATAAAATAAAATTAAAGGTACGGCAAGCATTAATTGACTGATTGCATCCGGTGTAGGTGTAATTATTGCTGCAATAATGAAAGATAAAACTATGAAATAAGGACGAGATTTTACCAAAAATTCTGGTGTTACTAATCCTAGTCTTGCTAATAAAGATAATAAAACCGGCAGTTCAAAAGTTAATCCGAAAGCTAAAATCATTCTAAGGACAAAAGATATATATTCCTTAACTGAAAAGATAGCCTCTGCTCCAAGTTGGATATTGCCGAAGTTAATAAAAAATCCAATTGCGACAGGTAGGACCAAATAAAATGAAAACAAACAGCCTATGATAAAAAATAGCGTAGTAAAAATAACAAATGGAAAAACAAGTTTTTTTTCATGCTCATACAATGCAGGTTCTATAAATTTCCAAATTTGATAAAAAACGAAGGGAGAAACTAAAATAAATCCTGCAAGAAATGAAATTTTAAATGCAGTAAAAAATGGCTCGGTTGGAGATAAAAAGTATAATTTTAAGTTTGGGTTAACTTTCAGTAGTGGCATTTTTAAAATTTCAAATAAATAATTTGCTTTTGTAAAGGCTACTACGGTTCCAATAATGACAGCTAAAACAATTCTAGTTAACCTTGTCCTTAGTTCTGCTAAATGCTCTGTCAGTGGTACTTCAGGAAGCTGATTATCCATTTATAATATCCTCGCTATTCTTTTCTCTTTTGAAAGTTATCTTCTCTCTTTCAACAGTTTTTACCGGCTCTGATTTTTTTATTTCTTTTTCAAACTCTTTTTCAAAATCAATTTTTACCGGCTCTTCTAACTTTTTTGTTATATCAGATTTTATGTCGTATTCTATTTCTTTAACAGACTTAAGGTCAGTTGCAACCGAAGATTTTACATCATCAACGGCAGATTTCAACTCTCTGTAAAACTTACCTAAAGACTTTGCTACTTCTGGAAGTCTTTGTGGTCCTAAAACTATTAAAGCTACAACTAATATAACTAATAACTCTTGGAATCCCATGCCAAACATTTTTTAGCCTCCAATGATATTTTATCAGAAATCTATGCCGATGCTAAACTCTATTCTATACTTATTTTCATTTGGTTTTGCGTCTAACTTTTTAGCATAATCAAATATTAAGCTTCCAACAGGTGTTGGAACGTAAATACCTATTCCGGCGGTTTTTCTAAAATAAGGATTTCTATATTCTTTGCTTTTAGTATATACATTTCCAAGGTCTAAAAATGTTAAGAAATATAAATTATATTTTTGATACAATGGAAACCTTAAGTCGTTGTTTATTAATAAATAGCTATTTCCGCCAATTTTTTGCTTTCCTGATAGTTCTTCTAAGCCAAAACCTCTCATATTTGCAATACCACCAAGAAAATATCTTTCAGCCAAAGGAAGGGTGTTAATACTTTTGAAAGAATAACCGGTAGAAAATCTTTGACTAAAGATAAAAAAGTCTAAAAATTCTTTGTAATATTTAAAAGAACCATCTAAAGATTGATAGTTAACATCTCCAAACGTTGTTTTAAAGTTTAAAATACTATAATACCCGCTTGATGGATTAATTTTACTGTTTCTATGGTCATCTGCTAATCCAAAACTTGCAGTTATCACTTTATAATTTTTCAGTGGTGTAAATATTCCTTCATTTGTGATGACGTTGTATTTCTTTTCCAATTTAAAATTACTTTTAATCCATTGGTTAATTCTTTTTTCAAAAGACAAGTCATAACCGGAGCTTTTCAAATCATAATTTCTACGATACTGATTAAATAGAAATGCTGAAGCAAATCCGCTTAAATTCCATTTAAACAACCTATTTCCAAGAGAAAGTCTATAATTTGTTTGAAAGTTTGAACGTTCTATATAAGCAGAAAATTCATAACCGTAATTGAGTAAGTTTCTGAGTATAACAGCAACAGAAGCTTTGAATTGCTGGTCTGTTGAATAACCAACACTGCCTTGCACTAATCCTCTTTTATCATCGTGAACTAAAATTGCTTTGTCTACTGTCTTTCTTTCTTCTTGTGGAAGAATTAATGGATTAACATAATCAAACAATCTTGATTCATATAGTCTAATTATAGATACATCAAAATTTTCTTTTTCAAAGTATTCTTTATTAGGAAATTGTTTTAAAATTACATTTGGGCTGAGATGAGAGCTACCATAAACAAAGGTTAAACCATTTCTATATCTTTGTCCAAGATTATAATCGTATGTAGCAATAACATCAACTCTATCATTATTTTCTAATAAATCAGTCTGAAGTAATACCTCAGCATCTAAATATCCATCTTCTCTTGCTTTTTCTTTAAATTCATTTTGTAAATTTAATAATTCTTGTGGATTATAGATTTTTGGCAGTTTAAAATCCTTTTTGATTAAATAATTTTTTTGTTTAATTTCTTTAAGAATGTATTTTTTTCCTTTTTTAAATTCTACTTTTAACGTAAGTTTATCTTCATTTTTTATCTCTTCAATCTTATAATTTGCTGAAATATATCCACTATCATAGAGTTTTTTTACTTGTTTCTGTAAATAGTTTAAAAGCTTGTTTTTATCGTAAACATTGCCTGCAGATTTACTTATCTCTGATTTTATCTTTTCATAGTCTGTATATATAAAAATCTTATCTACTTTATACCTTTTGTTTTCGGTAATATTAAAATTTATCTTAATAAATTGTCTTTCGGCTGACCCTTGATTTTCCTCCTGTTCTTCCACCTGAGTTATTATATTTACATCTAAAAACCCATTAGATTTATAGAAATTTATAAGATTTTCCTTTGATAAACCCAGTTCATTATAATTAAATCCATTTTCTTTAAATGTTAAAAGATTCATTAATTGTTTATTATCAAAGTTGTTATTTCCGGTGAAGTTTATAAAATATCTACTTCCTAAGTCTATGAGTATATATATGTTGGCAAAATTATTATACACTTGTTCGATGTCTTGTAAAACAATAAAGGATTCAAAATATCCACTGTTTTTAAAGTACTCATTGAGCTTTTCTATAGATTCTTGTAATTTATCAAAATAAATTACATCTCCTTTTTTTAGTTTTAGAACTTTTAAAAGCTGATTTTTATCTTCTTCTAAGATTTTTTGGTCTGATAAAAATATTACATCGTTTAACTTTGCTTTTTTTCCTTCATCAATGTTTAGTCTTACAAACGCATTACCGTTTTCATCAAATTTGGTTGATATACTTGTATTTGCAAACAAATAGCCTTTTTCTGCATAAAACTGTCTAATTCTAAGCGGAATTGTTTTTAAGGATTCACTATCTAAAGTACTATTTATTCTTAAACCTGTAATTCCTACTATTTCATCTTTCCAAAAAGATTTATTACCTTTTATGTCTATACTTTTTAAAAAAGGCTTTCTTGTGAGAAATATCTTATCTTCTTTAATTTCTATCTTTTCAAAGTCATTTGTTAATTCAAAGAGATTGGCAACATAATTTAGGTCATTTGTTATTCTTAAAATTTCTTCACCGTTATTTTTTGGCAAGGGATAATTAGATATTATTCTTTCTTCAGCCTTTGCAAAGTATATAAAAAGAAAGATAAGTAAAAATTTAATCTTTATTTTCAATTTCTATCTCCAAATATGGTTTAAATCATTTGAAAACAATTTATAACATATATTATTATATTTAATTCAGGATAAAGAGGTAGTTTTATTGCAAAGAAGAAATACCAACCAAAGAAAAGTTATATATGAGATATTAAAATCTGCAGATATACATCCAACAGCAGATTGGATTTACGAAAGAGCAAGGAGAATTATACCAAACATAAGTCTTGGTACAGTTTACAGAAACTTAAAAATACTAAAAAATGAAGGTTTAATTTTAGAATTAAATGATGGAAAGCAAAGCAGGTTTGATGCGAGGACTGATAATCATCTTCATTTTAAGTGTGAAATATGCAACAGTATTTATGATATAGATTTCAACGCCGTTAGTTTACAAATTAATGATAAAATTTTAGGCGTTTTTAATGTAAAAAGTGTTGATATTGTTTTAAATGGTGTATGTCCAAAATGTATAGGAGATAAGCGTGAAAAGGATAATCAGTCCGATAAACCTTAGAGAAGATAGGCTACCACCGGGTCAACATTGGACAGATAGACTAATCATTCTTGGAATATCTGATCCCTTAGAAATAGATTTAAAATCTTATAGGTTAAAAATATTTGGAGAAGTGGAAGAGCCGGTAGTTTTAACGTGGGATGATATTATATCTCTTGAAAAAGTTGAACTTGTAGCAGATTTTCATTGTGTTACAAGATGGAGCTGTAAAGATGTAGTTTGGAGAGGTTTTCATGTAAATGAATTAAAAAATCTTGTAAAGATAAATCCAAGTGTAAAATCTGTAATGATTCATTCCTTAGATGGATATACAACTAATGTTCCAATTGAGTATTTTTTTGATGAAGATGTGATTTTTGCTTATGAACTATTTAACAGACCAATTCCGGCTGATAATGGTTATCCACTGCGTTTGATAGTACCTAAGCTTTATTCTTGGAAAAGTGCTAAATTTGTAGCCGGAATAGAATTTATGCTTGAAGATAAACCGGGTTTTTGGGAGCAAAGAGGTTATCATATTTTAGGTGACCCTTGGAAAGAAGAAAGATATTCTGATTAAAGGAGAGTTAAAATGGGAAAATTAAAAGTTGTAGTTGATAGAACGCTATGCGAGGGAATAGGAGTCTGCGTACCAGAAGCACCAAAATATATAGTTTTAGACAAAAGACATAAAGCGGTAATGGTAAAGCCGGGAGATAACATTGAAGAGCTTTTTGTAAAAGTTTCTGAGTTAAAAAGACAAGAAGCTGTATTGTATTTAACCATAGATGAAGAAGAGGACATTTTTAGAGCAGCAGAAGCTTGCCCTGTAAAAGCAATATTTATATATGATCCAGAAACAGGAGAACAACTGTATCCATAGGAGCTAATATGTTAGATAAAATTTATTCTTTATACGAAAGAAATGTAAAGTTTGCATTATTCATAGTTTCTGTAATTTTTTTTACTGTAATGGCTTATTTGTATGTTAAAAGCTAAAAAGTGAGAAATTATATGTGATGTATGCAGGAAATATTCCAAAATTTTTGTAAGTTTACCTTTTTGTCATCCTAAGGACTTTAGTCCAAAGGATTTTCTTTTTTAAGAAAGAGTAAAAACATGAGATTCTTCGTCAGCTACAGAATGTTCTATGTTAAATGTCAAGTACAAAAATTTTTATCAAATGGTCTTTTATTCTTTAATACACCATATGCCTGCCTTAATAACTTATGTACTACAGCCACTAGTGCTAACTTTTTAGCCTTACCTTTACTTACTAATCTTTAGTATAATTCTCTACAGTATTTGTTAAACCTTATTGCCGATAACGCTGCCATGTATAGTATCTTTCTTGCATATGGATTTCCCATTTTCTTTATCCAGCCGCTTTTCTTTACACATGCTACACTTTCATGTATATCTGGACCGATTTCTATAAAACTTTATGCATCTTTTACACTCGGAGTAGTTCTAAAACTACTTTAGCTTTAAATTCTGGACTGTAATTTTTCCTGATTCTTTTCATCTTAATGTCCTCCTTTTGTTAAATAGTTTACATTCATGGAATAAAATTTTTAAATTTTTTGGTTACGTTATTTTAACTATCCAAGATATCCAAAAGGACAAGTATACGTAGAGAGAATAAATAGGACATTACAAGAAGAGTTTGTGATATGCTATGAAGATTATGAATTGGAAGATATTTACGAGTTTAATAAAAAGATGTTGCAATATATGCTATGGTATAACACAGAAAGACCTCATCATAGTTTAGCATACTTTTGTGATATTATAAATTCAAGAAAATCAGAATTTTCCCAAACCGATATAACCATACAATCAAAAGGCTAATTAATTTTTAGACTCGGTTAAGATCTTATAGTATTCTAAAAGTATACAGGACAGCTTTTGAGCTGCCCTCAAATCATCTGTTAACTTGAAATTATTCCTCTCCGTATTTCCATTCTTTTGTCATTAAATACTCATGAATGCTTTCTGCTGCGTCTCTACCGTGTCTGATCGCAACAACAACAGTGTCTCCACCATTTACAACATCACCACCTGCAAAGATGCCTTCAACGTTTGTTCTGTATTTCTTATCAATTGTAGATAAGTTATTCCATTTGTCTATTTTTAATTCTGGAACATCTTTGTAGGCAAGCGGGTTATCTCCTTGACCTACTGCCATGATTACAGCATCACATTCAATTATATGCTCTGAACCAGGCACCTCTACCGGTTTTGGTCTTCCGCCTTTTTCATCCGGTACAAGCTCCATTTTTACACATTTTAATCCTACAACTTCACCTTTATCGTTTCCGATTACTTCTATAGGCTGAGTTAACCATCTTAAAATTGCTCCCTCTTCTGCTAAGTGGTCCCATTCTTCCTGTCTCGCTGAGGATGTGTCTCTTGTTCTTCTGTATACTAAATGTGTTTCATTTCCAAGTCTTATTGATGTATACATACAGTCTGCAGCAGTAAATCCACCACCAATAACTGCAACCCTTTTGTTTCTTGGAAGTTCTATGTCTGTCTCCGGTGCAAGCATATCGTCAACATAATCAACGTTAACTTTCATCAAGAATGATATAGCTGTATAAACACCTTTTAAGTCTTCTCCCGGAATTCCCATCTTTTTGCCTCTTCCAGAACCAACGCCTATAAACACAGCGTCAAACTGTTTTCTTAAATCGTTTAATGAGATATCTTTTCCTACTTTAATTCCTGTTTTAATTTCAACGCCAAGTTTTTCTATTAAAGAAATTTCCCAATCTAAAACTTCTCTATCAAGCCTTGGCTTTGGAATTCCGTATCTCATAACTCCGCCTGTAAATGGTAAAGCTTCAAAAACCGTTACTGAGTGTCCTTTTTTAGCTAAGAAGTATGCAGCAGATAATCCGGCAGGTCCTGCTCCAATCACTGCCACTTTTTTACCTGTTGGTGGCTCTTTTGGATCTTCCCAATTTATACCACTCATTCTTATTGAATCACTTACAAATCTTTCAAGACCACCAATGTTTACAGGTTGACCGTTGTCTTTAAATGTTAAAACACATGTGCTTTCACATAACCTATCCTGTGGACAAACTCTTCCGCAGATTGAAGAAAAAGGGTTTTTTGCTCTAAGTATTCTAAATGCTTCAATTAAATTATCATTTTGAATCTGTTCAATCCAAAGGTTTATATCTCCATAAACTGGGCAACCATACTTACCTTGATACTCTTGGCAAGGTGGTTTTTTGCATGTAATACATCTGTCTGCTTCATCTTTTGCGGCTGCATGTCTAAATCCAAGAGCATACTCTTTAAACGTATTTTTTCTTATTTCTGGTGGTAGTAATGGTATGTCATTTCTATCATGCCTTCTGTAAACTACCTTCTTCTTTTCCATTTTAACCTCCTATCTATTTTTTAAATAAAAAGCTCATCAATGATTTTTGAACGTGAAGCCTGTTTTCTGCTTGATTAAAGATTACATCTGAATACTGTTCGAACACATCTTCTGTTATTTCTTCACCTTTGTGAGCCGGTAAACAGTGCATCACAATCGCATTTGGTTTTGCAAGTAAAACTAAATCTTTATTTACTGTAAATGGTTTAAATACATCCTTTTTACCTTTTTCATTCTCCTGTCCCATACTAACCCAAACATCTGTATAGATAACATCAGCTTCTAAAACAGCTTCTTTTGGGTCGTTTGTAATTGTGATTTTTGAACCGGATTTTTTAGCAATTTCTACACTTTCATAAACAGCTTTGCCATTTGGTTCATAGTTAGGAGGTGTTGCAACTGATATATCCATTCCCATCAATGAGCATGCAAGGAGTAGAGTATTTGCCATATTGTTTCCATCGCCTACATATACAACTTTTTTATTTTCCAAGCTTCCAAACTCTTCGTCCATCGTCATCAAGTCTGCCAAAACTTGACAAGGATGTTGATAATCTGTAAGAGCATTTATAACCGGAATAGAGCTATACTTTGCAAGCTCTTCAACTTCCTGATGTGAAAAAGTTCTTATCACGATACCGTCAAGATATCTTGACATAACTCTTGCTGTATCTTTTATATCTTCTCCTCTGCTAAGTTGCGTGGTTGAACCAGAAATATATATAGGCTGACCGCCCATTTGATAAACACCGACTTCAAATGAAAGTCTTGTCCTTGTTGATTGTTTCATAAAAATCAGTCCGATAGATTTTCCTTCCAACGTTCTGTCGGCAAACTTATCTTTCTTAAGCTTTTTTGCATAATCAATAATGCTTAAAACTTCCTCTCTGTTTAAGTCTGTAAAAGATACAAAATCCCTTTTCATTCAAAACCTCCATAAAAAATATAACACTGTTTGATTTTTAAGTCAACTTTTTACAGTTAAAAATTACGAGAATATATAAGTTGGGCGAGAAATTGGGTAAAATAGGAGATTAAAAGTAGGAGATTCTTCGCCGGCTGCAGAATGACAAGTAAGGCTACTTTTTCTGATGCTTATCATTCAGTCTTTGACTGTCATCCTGAAACCGTAAGTCCGAAGAATCTCTTTTTAAAATTTATAAAAACTGCTAATGATTTCTCGCCAGAAGCATAATTTCTTTTAAGTCTTAGATATAGTTTTCCATCAATACTTATTTATACCTTACCCTCCAAATCCTTTAGATATTTATAAATAGCCATTCTAACAAATAATCCATTTTCAACTTGGTCTAAGATTAAACTCCTATCTCCATAGACAAGCTCACTTTGGATTTCAATTCCTCTGTTTACAGGTCCGGGATGCATGATAACTGCATCTTCTTTCATTTTGTTTAATCTTTCTTGGTTTAATCCATACTTTATAGAGTATTCTCTCAAGCTTGGGAAAAATGGTTTATCTTGTCTTTCAAGCTGAATTCTTAAAAAGATAACTACATCTTTATCTTTTATAGCATCTTCAATGTCTGTTGTTATGTAGTCTGCACCCAATACTTCTGCATGTCTTGGTAGCATTGTTATTGGTCCGCATACTGTAATTTCTCCGCCAAGCTTTTTAAAAAGTTTTATATCAGACCTTGCTACTCTACTATGAAGAATATCTCCAATGATTGCTATCTTTAATCCGGCTAAAGTTTCTTTTTTTTCTATGATAGTAAAAGCATCAAGCAACGCTTGGGATGGATGTTGATAGGTCCCGTCTCCTGCATTTATTACATGAGATTTTACAGACTTGGCAACTATGTTAGCCGCACCAGACATATAATGTCTAATCACTATGAAATCGGCGTTGATTGCCTCTAAGGTTTTCACAGTATCATAGAGCGTCTCGCCTTTCTTTACAGAACTTGAAGATGCTGAAATGTTTATTGTATCTGCACCAAGAATCTTTCCGGCAAGTTCGAAAGATGTTCTTGTCCTTGTTGAATTTTCAAAAAATACAATTAAAACAGAGTATCCTCTTAAATCATTAAACTTTTTTTCTCCGTTTTTAAATCTCTTCTTGTATTCTTCTGCAATTTTAAAGATGTTCTTTATGTCTTCTTGATTAAGCTGGTCAATAGAGATTAAATCTTTCATGATAACCCTTTATACTTTTATTTTTTTGTATGAAAAGAAAATCAAATATATTAAAAGTCCAATGACAGCTACAATCATTCCTACTATGAAGAAATAATGCTTAGCCTTGCCAAATAGCATTGTTGCAACATGACCAAAAAGATAACCAACATGCAAAAACAGAACAGCCCATATTATCAAAGATAAGGTATTAAAAAAAAGAAATTTATAAAAATTAAAGCCGAAAGCTCCCATTAGCATCATCGGAACTACTCTCATACCATACATAAATCTAATTATAAAGAAAGAGAAAACCCCATATTTTTGAATTAAGTTTTTCATCTTTCTATATTTTCTTTTTGTATACTTATTTCCAAGTAAAAAGTGCCTTCCTTTCCATCTTCCTAAGAAAAAATATATCAGTTCGTGAACTAATGCTCCTAGGATTGAAAATATTAGTGTTGGCAATGGTGCTAAAAATCCATGTTTTATAAAAAACCCAGCAACCAGTAGAGCAAATTCTCCTTCTAAAAATGTACCTACAAATACAGCGATATATCCATAGCTATTTAAAAATTGCTCAAAGTTTTCTATCATACTTCTCCTGGATGTAAGTGTCCCTGGGCGGATTTGAACCGCCGACCTCCAGATTAGGAATCTGGGGCTCTGTCCTACTGAGCTACAGGGACACTTTCAGGTAGTAGTCTTACTTCTGTATAATTATTATCTTTAAATGCTTTTATTACTCTATCTAAATCCTCTTTTTTAACTTTTTTGATTCTGTCAAGATACTTTAAATCGTAGTTAACATCGCCAGTTACAGTTATAGAATAGCCAATTGCCTCTGCGTCATTATCAACTTCTTCTTTTGCAAAGATTTCTCTATTTACAATTCTCTTTTTAGCGTTTTCTACATCTTCTTTAGAAAATCCCCTTTCTTGATATCTTTTTATGATTTCAAATATTTTGCTTTTTGCCTGCTCTATTTTGCTTTCATCAGTTACAAAGTATATTAAAAACTGACTTGTTCCTTTATGAGCTAAGTATCCACCCATAATTGATTGAACTAATCCAGCTTCTTTTATCTCTTGATACATTACTGAACTTTTTCCATTTAATAAAATCTCTTCTAACACATTCAAAGGGTGTGAATCTTTGTCTGTAATAGGTGGAGCTTGCCAACCGATGGCTACGTATGCTCTTGTAATCTGTTTTTTTCTTATATCTTCTCTTCTTACTTCTTGTTGCGGGTCTTCTAACGGAACTTCCGGTGGTTTGTAGTATTTACCTTTAACACTTCCGAAAGTTTTTTCTATCTCTTTCAAAACTTGCTCAGCTTTTACATTTCCAACAATAACCACGGTTTTATTTGATGGAGTATAATAAGAATAAAAATAGTTTCTAACTAATTCCGGTGTATAGTTTTCTATTGTTTCCCTGTAGCCTATTACAGGATGTTTGTAGTTAGATTTTTTGTAAGCAAGTTTATTGTATGTATCCCAAAGAAGATTTTTTGGGTCGTCAAGATGTCTGTTCAACTCTTCTAAGACGATAGGTTTTTCTTTTGATACCATTTTATCAGATAATGCTGGTTCAGTGGTCATATAGTAAAGATAGTACAATGCATCTTTCCAAAACTCACTTGCAATTTCAATATGATAATAAGTAAAATCAAAACTTGTTGCTGCGTTTATGCTACCCCCTTTCTTTTCTACTCCAAACTCTATTTCTCCTGGTTTTGTGTATTTAGTTCCGTTAAAAAGCATATGTTCCAAAAAGTGAGCCAATCCTCTTTCATTATCCTTTTCATAAACTGAGCCAACACCAAACCAGACTTGAACAGCTACAGCCTGTGTATCTTCTCTTGGTTTTATAACAACGGTAGTGCCATTTTTTAACTTTTTAATGAAAACACTCTCTTTTGCTTTTACTTCCTTTGTCAATACTAAAGCCATAATCAAGCCCCATATTAGTATTATTTTTTTATACATCGTCAACCTGTTTAATATCATCTAATTTCCAATTTAAAGCTTTTCCTACAAAAGTCCAATATTCTGTAAATGATTTAGGATTGTATTTATCCCCTTCTACTATATTTGCATTGCTATCTACTGTGTAATCTATAGCTGACGCATCAAGCCTTACTATAACCACTTTATTATCTCCCTCTTCCTCAACATGAACAATTTCAAGATTTTCAATCCTTGGATTTTCTACAATGTTTCTTAGTCCTTTAGCTTTTAACTCTTTTAACTGCTGGTCTAAGTACTGGTACATCCTATCTGTCAAAAAGTTTTTAACAGGTGATAAATCTCCATTAGACCATGCTTTTTGAATATCATAAAAAATATTCTTGGTTAAATTTAAGATTAACTCTTCATTGATGTAAGGTAAACTTCCGGCTTGAGTTTGAGAATCATCATACTGATAAGGCTGATAGTTTAAATTTGTGTTGGAGGCATAAGATGGTTCTTCTCTTTTTCTAAATAGTCTAATAACAAAGAAAATTAGCCCAGCCAATAATAAAAGTCCTAATATTCCTAATAATCCTGCTGCAAACTGTGGTCCAAAGAAATGACTTAATGCTGAGAAAATCGCCATTCCCGCTAAAGCACCAAGCAATCCTGAGAAGAACGATTTAAAGAAAGATGGCTTTTGCTGTGGCATTTGATTATAGGTTGGCTGATTATTAACAGGATTAGATGGATTTGTAGAAGGATTAGTAGGTTTATCTATCCCGTTAAAATCCTGGGCTTTGTAGCTTCTAAAGTGTGTAGATCCTCCTCTTCCAGCCCTTGCAAAGCTATCTTGTGTCAGTGATACTAAAAAAGTGAATACAGTCAGTAAAACCAAAATCTTTCTCATTCTAATTACCTCCAAAATATTTATCTATGAAAAATATATAAAGATATTTAAATTTTACCATACCTTGGGTAAGAAATTAGCGGTTTTTATAAAATTTAAAAATGAGATCGTTGGAGCCTTACGGCCTCAGGATGACAGAGAAGACGAAAGAATGTTAACAATTACCTTATTTGTCATTCTGAGCGAAGCGAAGAATCTCATGTTTTTGCTTAATTTCTCACCCGACGTATATATAAAGATATTTAAATTTTACCATAGTGGAGATAAAAAAGTGAGAAGTTGACGAGAAGTTTCCAAATTTTAACAAGCCTAAATTAATAATTAACTTTTTGACCGCCATTCTAAAGTCATATAAAAATCTTAACCTTTTGTCTTCTTTCTTATTCAAAAAATTTTAAAATATTAAAAATGAGTTCCTTAACTACGTACAGGATGACATAAAAAGTAAACTCACTTACACATACAATATAAAATCTCAGAAATTTTAAAACATTCTCCAGCATGAAGCAAGGGATAGAAAGTTATAGGTTGGTAAATATCCTACATCTCACTTTCTCACTTTTCCTTTTACAAATAAGCTATAATTATTACTTACTTTTATACATACGGAGGAGTTTATGCTACCGGCAGAGAAACAACTTGAAATCATAAAAAAGGGTGTTTTAGAAATAATATCTGAAGAAGAACTACTTAAAAAATTAAAAGAAGAAAGACCTTTAATAGTAAAAGCAGGATTTGACCCTACTGCACCGGATTTACACCTTGGACACACAGTTTTGCTGCAAAAACTAAGAACCTTTCAACAACTTGGACATACTGTATTTTTTATAATCGGTGATTTTACAGCAATGATAGGAGACCCTTCAGGAAGAGACCAAACAAGACCGCCACTAACAAAACAGCAGATCTTAGAAAATGCGAAGACTTACAAAGAACAGGTATTTAAAGTGTTAGACCCAGAAAAAACAGTAGTGGTCTTTAACAGTCAGTGGCTTGGAAAAATGACAGCTGAAGACCTGATAAAACTTACAGCAAAATACACCATTGCAAGAATGTTAGAAAGAGAAGACTTTAAGAAAAGATTTAAAGAAAATATACCTATTTCAATACATGAGTTCATATACCCACTACTGCAAGCTTATGACTCGGTAAATATTAAAGCAGATGTGGAACTTGGCGGTTCTGACCAAAGATTTAACTTATTGATAGGAAGGGATATTCAAAAAGAGTATGGAATTGAAAGTCCTCAGGTAGCAGTACTACTTCCTCTTTTAGTTGGCACTGATAGCGTTAAGAAAATGAGCAAATCTTACGGAAACTATATTGGAATAACCGAACCACCAGAAGAAATGTTTGGAAAAATAATGTCTATTTCTGATGAACTTATGTGGCAGTATTGGGAATTGTTGACAGATTTAACATTAGAGGAAATAAACAAGCTTAAAGAAGATGTCCAAAAAGGTATATTACACCCTATGGAAGTAAAAAAACAGCTTGGAATGTATATTGTTGAAAGGTTCCACAGTAAAGAAGATGCGATAAACGCAAGAGAACATTTTGAAAAGGTTCATTCTAAAAAAGAAATTCCGGAAGATATTCCAGTGTTTAAAGTATCTGAAATTGGCACTGAAACAGAGCTTTTTGAAATAATTTTTAATTTGAAATTAGCTGCAAGCAAGGCAGAAGCTAAAAGACTTATAAAACAAGGCGGAGTTAAAGTTAACGGGGAAAAAATTACAGACCCAATATTTAAGCTGGATTTGGCAAGACAGCTCATCATTCAGGTAGGAAAAAGAAAGTTTGCTAAAATCATTCCAAGCTAAAAGCATTCTCTAAATGAAAAATTTGGTTGCCCTTAAAGGCAACCACGTCAAACCTAAAATCTTTTTCCTGCAGATTATTCTCTTCAATAAATTGTAGTGCTGTTTTTACAATCTTATCTATTTTTTTCTTTGTTATACTCTCTTCACCACTGCCAAAATTTTCTGTAAACCTTCCTTTAACTTCTACAAAAACAATTACATTATTTGTTTCAGCTATTATGTCAATTTCACCATACTTAGACCTGTAGTTTCTAAGTAAAACTTTATAGCCGATAGATTCTAAATACTTTACAGCCCTATCTTCAAAAAATTTACCTTTCTGTGTTTTATCCAAGCCTTTGAATTACAGCCTGCCCTTTTAGTTTTTTCAACAATAAATCATATTCTTTTTTAAGCTTTTCTACTTCTTTTTCGCTCATTTCAGTTTTAGGAATGAGTTTATTCTCTTCTTTTTCTATGTAAATAAAATACGTTCCTTCGTTTGTTTCCACTTTAAAAATATCTCTTGCTTTATGTGAAAAGATTGCTTCGTCAAGTTCTTTAACAAGATCTCCTTTTTTGATTTCCCCGACTAAACCTTTATTTTCAGCAGTAAATTTATCATCTGAATATTTAGACGCAAACTCACTAAAATTATTTTTGTTTAATTCTTTTTCAAGCTTTGATAAAACTTCTTGATAGTCCGATCTATTTTTTGAGATAAATATAAGCCTTACTGTTTTAGCATTTTCCTTAGTACCTTCAATGATACCTTTTGATGCTTTTTCTCTCATGTACAGATGAAGCAGTCTGTTAGCAAGCATATCTCTTGCTAAAAATTCTTTTAATTTTGAATAAGAAATACCACTATCTTCAAGCTTTTTCTTAAAAGTTTCCAAATCATTAATCTCATTTGCTTTGGCTATGTTTAAAACTGCGTTATCTACTTCCTGTGGAGACACAGAAACACCCATTCTTCTTGCCTGCTTGGCTAAAAGCAGTGAGTTTATTATCTTTTCTTCAGCTTCTTTATCATCTTTGATTTTATACCAATTTTTAGCAAACTCTAAATCTGACTTTAAAACAGGCTCTCCATTTACAACAAGCACAACTTTATCAAAAAGCTCATAACCATCCTCTGCTTTGACCTTGTCGGTAAAAGTAAATGATAAGACCATCAAAAGAATTAAAATCACATACAAAATGCTTGTTTTTTTCATAAAATTCCTCCTTGATTTTCAATTCATGACTCGTATTCTAAAATCTGCTGGAAAGTATATGGACATATTTTTGGAAAGTCTTACTCTGTTGGTATTTTGCCAAAATATTTTTTAGCTAAATGATGATTTTCCGGATATTTAAACCAAGTAATTATTTTGATTGAGTCTTCCCATGCTTCTGAAATGCTTTCTTCAGCTTTTTTCTTTAATGATGGGTTTTTATCAAAAATCTTAATTAGTCTATATCTTGAATTTAAGATACTTTTTATCCAGCCATTGCCCATTGTATCATTATCTCTGAAATGCTCATACTTATAAAGATGTTCTAAAATTACAGTCATGAAACTAATTACACTTCTAAGCTCACTCCTTCCCATACTCTCAAGCTCCTCGATAACATGCTCCCAGTCCACTAAGTCAAACTCTTTATTTTTTAGTAATTCCACGTTTTCCATAATCCATTGGTAAAAATCTTTGTTGTATAACTGTTTTAAATCTTGTAAATCCTTAGCTGCCTTCATTTTCCATCACCTTCTTTTTTTCTCTTTTCAGCATAGTTTTCTATAATTTTTTGCTGATTTCTTTCAATTGCAAGGGCTTTATCCGGAACGTCTTTTGTTATTACTGAGCCAGAACCTGTAATTGCCTCTTCTCCAATCACAATTGGAGCAACAAGCATCGTATCGCTGCCTATAAAAGCTCTGTCTTTTATAATAGTTTTATGCTTTCTAAATCCGTCATAATTGCATGTAATTGTTCCTGCTCCTATGTTTACATCTTTACCGATTTCAGCATCTCCTAAGTAGCTTAAATGTCTTGCGTTTGTTCTTTCTCCAATGACAGAGTTTTTAACTTCAACGAAGTTTCCAATTACTGCTGACTCTTTGATGACTGCATTATTTCTTATTCTTGCAAATGGTCCTATTACAGCGTTATCTTCAATTATAGAATCTTCTATGTAGCTGTTTGCAAGTATTTTGACATTTTTACCTATTTTAGAATTTTTTATAATACAGTTAGGCTCTATTATCGTTCTTTCATCAATAGAAGTTTCTCCTGATAAGAAGCAGTTTTGATATATTTCTACATCTCTTGATAAGTTTACATCAAATCCTACCCACGTACTTTCTGGCTGATGGAAAGTTGTACCATTTAAAGCCCAAAATGTTATATATCGTTGTTTTAAAATGTTTTCTACTCCTGCAAGCTGTAATCTATCGTTTACATTTAATATTTCTGTATAGTCTGGAATTTCTAAAGCATAAACATATTTTTCCTCTTGTCTTAAAATCTCTATTACATCGGTTAAATAATATTCTTTTTGTGCGTTATTGTTTTCTAATTTTTCAAGTGCATTATATAGGTAAGGAGCATAAAATAAGTATATTCCGGAGTTTACTTCGTTTATATTTTTTTCTTGTGGTGTTGCGTCTTTTTCCTCAACAATTTTTATAACTCTATGACTGCCATCTTTTATAACCCTTCCATAGCTGTATGGATTCGGAACTCTTGCTGTAATCATAACTCCTGCTATGCTTTTATTTCTGTAGCCTCTGTATGTCTCTAAATTTGCTCCTTCGTATCTTATCAATGCTTTAAAGTATTCTCTTGCATTTTTTAGAGTTTCTCCTCCAATGAGCGGAGTGTCTCCGTTTATGATTAAAACATAGCCATCAAAATCTTTAAAATACTCTCTGGCGGTTAAGACTGCATGTCCGGTTCCGAGCTGCTGCTCTTGATAGACAAATTTACATCCATCGCAGTTTAACTCTTTTATTACTTCTCCTTTTTTATGTCCAACTACAAAAACGATCTCGTCTGGTTTTATCCATGATACTGCATATTTTACATACCAAATCATCGGCTTTCCAAGTATTTTGTGCAAAACTTTGGGCTTTTCTGATTTAAATCTTGTCCCTTTTCCGGCGGCAAGAATTAATGCTATTAATGGAAAGTCTTTGGCAGCATCTTTCATGTTGTTAACCTCTTAATGATTTATTCTTTTGATTTAAATTTTAGCATAAAGCAAGTGAGTGAAAAGAGTGCTTTAAAATTTTAACTAAATTCTACATCTGGTGAAAAATCTCCGCCCTTTATCTCTCACTTATTCACTTACTCATCTTTTTAAAAAAGAGATCCTTCGGACTTACGTCCTCAGCATGATGGTCAAAGGTTGATTTATAAGTATTGCTTGTTATTCTCCTGCCGACAAAGAATTATCCCACTTTTACTCAATTTCTCACTCAACTTAGAAAAATTTTGCATCACTCTAAGTAAGCAAGAAGATGATTTACTTCTTTATGTTTTATTTCTCTAAATATTCTTCTATCTTTTCAATGATTGGGAAAATTTTTTCTGACTTTAGTTTATAGCTTATTCTATTTACAATGAGCTTTGCTGTCGATGGTCTTATTGATTCAATTACAACCAGCCCGTTTTCTCTAAGGGTTGTGCCTGTTTCTACAATATCGACGATAAACCTTGCAAGTCCCACAAGTGGAGCAAGCTCAACAGAGCCATAGAGCTCATAAATCTTAACATTTATACCTTTTTGAGAAAAATATTCCTGAGTTATTTTTGGATATTTGGTAGCAACTGAAATATTTGATGGATTTGAAAAGTAAAATTCTTTATCTTCTATCTTGCCTGCAACAACAATATTACAGTATCCAACCTTTAAATCAACCGGTTTATAAACATCCGGATTTGATTCTAATAAAACATCATCTCCGGCTACGCCAATGTCTGCAATTCCAGACTCTACATAAACCGGAACATCTTTAGACCTTACTACCAAAAACTTAAAATCCTTAGATTCTAAAATAAGCTTTCTTGTGTTTTGGTCTATGTTTTCGTTAAGAATTCCGGATTTTTGGAAAATTTCTATAGATTGAGAGAAAAGTCTTCCTTTTGGTAAAGCAAACGTTATTTTTTCCATTTATTTACCATTAGCAAATGGAATGCTTATCCAAAGCTCATCTCTGTCATTCTCAGATTTTATCTCAACTTCTATATTATGTGAATCAAATTGTGGATATTTTGAAAAAACTGTTATAAGGTCATTTTTTAATATATCAGCAAAATTTGGCGGCAGTCCCTTTCTTTCATATGATAAAACCATCATCAGTCTTTCTTTAGCTTCACCTGCTGATGATTGCCTTTTAAAAAAACTAAAAATTGACATCTCTTCCTCCTAATTCTATCTTCCAAAAAGCTTAGCAAAAAATCCTTTCTTCTCTTCAAGCTCTGTAAACGGGATTTCCTCACCTTCTAATCTTCTTGCTATGTTCATAATTGCTTTTGCTGCAGAAAATTCTTCGTGTAAAACGATCGGTTCCCCTCTGTTGGTAAAATCTACTAATTTTTCTTCATCTGGCACAATACCGATTTTTGGTATTTGTAAGATTTCTTCTATATCTTCAACCGACAACATCTCACCTTTCTTAACTTGATGCAATCTAATTCTGTTTATAACCAATCTTGAATTTCCTTTATCCATGGATTCAAGCAATCCGATTATTCTATCAGCATCTCTTACAGATGATACTTCTGGATTTACTACTACAATGGCTTCTTCAGCAGGAGCGGCAGCAGTTTTAAATCCACCTTCAATTCCGGCTGGAGAGTCTATAAATATATAATCAAAATTATTTTTGACCTTTTCTACAATATCTACCATTTGTTTGGGTTTTACAGCATCTTTATCTTTTGTCTGTGCTGCCGGCAGTAGATACAACGGTAGCCCTCTTTTGTCTTTTACAAAAGCTTTTTCTGGAGGAACTCTTCCTTCAACAACGTCAACAATGTCATAGACTATTCTATTTTCAAGACCAAGAATCATGTCTAAATTTCTAAGACCTATGTCTGCATCTATTGCTAAAACTTTTTTTCTCATCATTGCCAAAGCAGTGGATATATTGGCTGTGAGAGTAGTCTTCCCTACTCCACCTTTTCCAGAAGTTACAACTATAACTCTTGCCATTTTTTTACACCTCATTTACTTAATTTTATCTATACGTCTGGTGAGAAATTTAATAAAAGTAGGAGTTTCTTCGCTTCACTCAGAATGACATCTAAGGCTATCACTCCTTTGATGTTTATCAATCAACCTTTTCCTGTCATCCTGAGAACGTAAGTTTGAAGGGTCTTTCTTTTTAAATTCTATAAAAACTACTAATTTCTCACCCAAGGTATATTTCATCTATATTTTATCTATAACTATTGCATTATTTTCAATATATGCAATTTCTGGAGAGTTTGACTCTTCGGCTTCATCATCAGGTTCATCTGGAGACCTTGCAATATAATTAGAGATTCTTATTTGCTGAGGTCTAAGTTTTAATGCCATAACTACAGCTGTTTCATCTCCATTAGCTCCGGCATGTACCACGCCTCTTAAATTACCCATGACGATAACACTTCCGGAAGAAACTACATAAGCATCAGAGTTAACATCACCAAGAATTAGAATATCTCCATCATACTCTACTTTTTGACCACTTCTTAGTGTTTTATTTATAATTTTTAAAGATTTTTTCTGAGAAACACCTTTTAAACTCTCTTTATTATTCTTTGCATTTTGAAATCCTAAAACTGATGCATTAAAACCTTTTAAAACCTTTTCTATCTCAGCTTTTGATTCTTCGTTTAGTTCTATCCCGTTATAATCAACAACAGCATAAGACCCTTTAAAAAAAACAGAAGAAAGTTTATGTTTAAGTTCATCAATATTTTCTTGCAAGCTTTTACTTGGGTCTAATTTAATAAGCAAAGCTGGTACAGTTAACCCTTTTATTTCTACGCCCATATATGGTCATCCTTCTTGAAAAATTTATAAAATTATGATTATCTATTCTACTGCAATTTTTATTTGGAGGCAAAACTTTATTAATGCATCAGATATATAATTACTTCGGATATATAGAAAAAAAACTTTACTGTGAAGAGGTTAGTATATTAAATTTAGCTTCAAAAGTTGGTACTCCATTCTTTGTTTACAGTAAAAAAGCAATTTTAGATAAAATTAACCAGTATAAAGAAGCGTTTAAAGATTATGATACGTTAATCTGCTATGCTTTAAAAGCAAATTCTAATCTTAGCCTACTGAAAATTTTTGAAGATAATGGTCTTGGTGCTGACATTGTATCCGGCGGAGAGCTTTATAAGGCAAAAAAAGCCGGATTTTCTTCAAACAAGATAGTTTATGCCGGGGTTGGGAAAACGGACTTTGAAATTACCTATGCTATAAGTGAAAACATTCTTTCTTTTAATGTTGAAAGCTTCATGGAGCTTGACGTCATCAATGAAATTGCGGGCAAACAAGGGAAAAAAGCCAATGTATCTATAAGAGTTAATCCTAATGTAGACCCAAAAACTCATCCTTACATTTCAACAGGATTAAAGAAAAGCAAATTTGGAATAGATATAGACCAAGCGATAGATGCTTACAAAAAAGCTGTGAAGCTTGAAAATTTGAATGTGGTAGGCGTTCATTGTCATATAGGCTCTCAGATAATGGACGTTTCTGTATTTAGAGAAGCTGCTGAAAAAGTAGTAGACCTTGTGTTTAAACTAAAAAAAGAAGGAATTGAATTAAAATTTATAGATATGGGTGGTGGTCTTGGAGTTAAGTATCATCCAGACGACAACCCGCCAACTCCAAAAGATTTAGCAGATGCAATAATTCCAGTAATAAAACAAACTGGATTAAAGTTAATAATAGAGCCGGGAAGGTCTTTGATTGCTGAAGCCGGAGCATTAATAACGAAAGTAATCTTTTTAAAAGATAAACAAGAAAAACATTTCGTTATTGTTGATTCTGGAATGAATGACCTTGTAAGACCTGCTATGTATAATGCTTACCACCATGTTTTAAACGTTCGAGAAAAAGATGAAGAGATGATAGCTGATATAGTAGGTCCAATTTGCGAGACTGGGGATTTTTTATCTCTTGATAGAAGAATTGGAAAAGTAGAGAGAGGGGATTTATTAGCCATAATGACTGCCGGAGCTTATGGTAGCAGCATGTCATCAAACTACAACGTAAGACCAAGAGCGTTAGAAGTATTGGTTGATGGTCATAACTTTAAAGTAATAAAAGAAAGAGAAGACTATAAACATATATCAAAATATGAAGAGGAAGTGCTATGAAAGTATTGGTTGTAGGAAATGGTGGAAGAGAACATGCTTTAGTTTGGAAGATTAAACAAAGTAGTCTTGTAAAAGAAATATACTGTGCAAGCGGGAACACCGGTATAGGAAAAATAGCAAAAAGAGTAAACATATCTCCAACGGATATATACAATCTCGTTAGATTTGCAAAAGAAAATAAGATAGATTTGACAGTAGTAGGACCCGAGCAACCATTATCCGAGGGTATAGCTGACAGATTCAATGAAGAAGGATTAAAAATATTCGGACATCAAAAATCAGCCGCAATTTTAGAGGCAAGTAAAGTTTTTGCTAAAAATTTAATGAAAAAGTACGGCATTCCTACAGCAAAGTTTGAAAGCTTTGAAAAAGAAGAAGATGCTATAAAGTTTATAAAGGAAGTAGGGGCACCAATAGTTATAAAAGCTGATGGTCTTGCTGCCGGTAAAGGTGTAGTTGTAGCAAAAACAGAGGAAAAGGCTATCCAGGCAGTGAAAGATATGTTTGCCGGAAAGTTTGGACCAGCAAGTAAAAGAGTTGTGATTGAAGAGTTTTTAGAAGGAGAAGAGGCATCTTATATATGCTTTGTTAAAGATGATAAACTCGTTCCAATGCCAACATCTCAAGACCATAAAAGAGCTTATGACAACGATGAAGGACCAAATACCGGCGGTATGGGCGCATACTCTCCATGCAGTCTTATAACTCCAGAAATGGAAAAAGAGATCCAAGAAAGGATAATGTACCCAACCCTTAGAGCAATGATTAATGAAGGAAGAAGTATGTGTGGCTTTTTGTATGCCGGTCTTATGATAGGACCAAAAGGTATAAATGTTTTAGAGTTTAACGTTAGAATGGGGGACCCGGAGACTCAGCCAATAATGAGAAGATTGCAATCAGATTTAGTTGAGCATATTTTAGAAATTCTTGAAGGAAATATTGAAAATGTAAAACCAAAATGGAATCCTGACTATGCTATCGGCGTTGTAATGGCATCTAAGGGCTATCCTGATGCTTATGAAAAAGGAAAAGTAATTACAGGAATAGAAGAGGCAGAAAAAGACCAAGATGTAGTTGTATTCCATGCCGGAACTGAAGAGGTAGATGGAAAGATAATAACAAACGGTGGAAGAGTTTTAACTGTAACGGCAACAGGTGAAGATATTTTTAAAGCAAGAGAAAAAGTTTACTCAGCTATAGAAAAGATTCATTTCGAAGGAGCTTTTTATAGAAAAGATATAGGATTTAGAGAAGTAAACAGAAAGAAATGATATTAGATTGAGTATCCTTTGGGTGAGAAATTAGTGGTTTTTATAAATTTAAAAGAAGATCATTCTCTGACCAAAGTTTTCAGGATAAAAAATAAAGCGAAAAAGCGGACAAATTAAAATTATAGTTCTGCAGCCGGCGAAAAATTTCTTGTTTTTTTTCTTTCAAAAAAACCAAAAGAGAAGACCCTTTAGACTTACGTTCTCGAAATGACAAAAAAGTAAAAAAGTAAATTACAAAATTTTTACAGCATTTTCAATCGAAATTTTCTCCAAATCGGTGTGACTTGTAAATTAAATTAGCTAATTAGCATCTGAATAAGCTTAGTTTGAAGTATTCCTAAAATTCCACTTAATATTACGTAAAGTATAATAAGCACCACTATAAACTGAAAGTTTTTAGAATTTTCTGAAGGCACTTTTAGAATTTTTTCACTTCCTATAAAAATAAGGTAAAACATATAAAAACTACTTAAAAACAATGCAATAGCAGTTAGTGGAGAATTTATCATATGTGTAATTTCAGATATATAAACGGGTATAACAGCATAAACTACAAGGTTAAAAGCTTTTAATGGATTATCCTCACCACCAAAAGATTTGCCAAAAAAGTAAGTTAAACCTGTTAAAAATATAGGTTTGCAAATTTCAAATATCCATACAATCAATAATAAAATTAAAATTTTATTAAAATCATTATTTTGAAGCATGTTTAAAATTAAACTCATATAGTCAATAGTTGATTTATCAGCCTTTGGGTCATTTTTAAGCATATCTAAAAATTGGTTTATAGAAGAAATATAGTTTGACTTTAAAACTGTAAAACCAATCAGATATCCAAGCACCGGAAAAAAAGAGAAAGGAAGAATATATTTTAAAAACATTTCCAAGTAACCTTTAATTTCTAATTTTTCCATATATTTTTTTGGATTTATATACATATCTAACATTTAACCACCTCAAACAACGCTTTATTAGTTTTTAAATTATACCATTTTAATGGTAATCATAATTATTTTGTGATAAAATTAAGAAAACCATCAACTTAGGTAAGGAGTATAAATGAAGGAGTTTATTCTCGATGCAAGAAACGTTCCCAAAGCTGTAATAACAACTGCGATAGAATCCGGAGTTGATTTTATATTAATAAATGAAGATCAAGCAAATGAGATAAAAAAGCTGGGAAGAGTTAAATTGATAATCCAAGACAAAGAAGGAAATCTTTCTGATGATTTTTTAATAGTAAAAATAGAAAATAAAGCCGATGAAGAAAGAGCGGCAAATCTTGCAAAAAGTGGTAAAAAAGTAATCGTAGAAACAACAAACTGGACTATCATTCCACTTGAAAACTTAATTGCCCAATCTTCCAACATATACTCAATTATTAAAAATTCAGAAGAAGCAAAGACCTCTGTAGGCATTCTTGAAAAGGGAGTTAAAGGCGTTGTTTTAAAAACAACAGATATAAACGAAGTAAAAAAAGTAGCTAAGGTTATTAAAGAAGATACTGAAAAATTAAACTTTATTAAAGCAAAAGTGACCGCAATAAAACCTGTTGGAATGGGTGATAGGGTTGCGGTAGATACAACCTCTCTTTTAAAACGTGGCGAAGGAATGCTTGTTGGAAATTCTTCAGCAGGAATGATTTTAGTTCATGGAGAAACGGAAGAATCTGAGTACGTAGCTTCAAGACCGTTTAGAGTTAATGCTGGTGCGGTTCATATGTATACAAGAGTACCAAATGGAAAAACTACCTATTTAAGTGAGTTTTCGGCAGGAAAAGAAGTGATGATATATGACTTTAACGGAAACGGAAGGGTTGTCTATGTAGGAAGGGCTAAGGTAGAAAGAAGACCCATGCTTTTAATAGAAGCTGAATATGAAGGAAAAAAACTGTCAGCAGTATTACAAAATGCAGAAACAATAAGAGTTGTAAAGCCTGATGGAACGCCAATATCTGTAGTAGATTTAAAAGTCGGAGATGAAATTGTCGGCTACGTTGAAGAGGCTGGAAGACACTTTGGAATGAAAGTGGAAGAGACTATTTTGGAGAAATAAAATGAAAACTTCACAAAAAGTAGGAATATTTGTTTTATTAGTATCAATTTTAACAGGATATTTGATTATAAAATTTAGCGGCAAAGAGTTGGGTCAATCTTTTAAGACTTATTATGTTTATTTTGATGATGCTCAGGGTTTATCTAAGGGTGCGGATGTTCAGGTTTTAGGTGTAAAGGCAGGTAGAGTTGAAGATATAACTTTTGAAAATGGAAAAGTTAAAGCACTTTTAAAGATAAAAGAAGAAATACCTTTATACAAAAATGCAACTGTTTCAATTAGAACTTATGGTTTAATGGGAGATAAGTATATCTATATAGACCCGGGTAGTCCTAACGCAGGCAATTTAGCAGAAAATCAGGTTATTCAAAATCAAGCAAAAGTTGCTTCAACGGAAGAGATGATAGATCAAATCAATGTTGCAGCGCAAAAATTTGCTCAGCTAATGGATAACTTAAACAAAGCCACCGGTGATGATAGATTAAAGAAACTCATAGAAGACTTTGATAAATTTGCTTCAAACACAAATGATGTTGTAGTAGAAAACAAAGAAGATATAAGGCAGTCTATAGCCAATATCAAACAGATTACAGCAGATATTAGACAACAGCTTCCAAGCATTATTCAAAACTTAGACAAAACTCTTGAAAACACTAAAAATATAACAGCAGAAAACAGAGAAGATATAAGAAAGTTGATTGCTAACTTAAAAGACCTATCTGTTGCACTGAAAGAAAAAGCTCCTAATACTCTTGATTCTGTAGATAAAGCAGCTACACAAATAGAACAAGCCGTTAGTGAAAATAGACAAGATTTAAAACTATCAATCGAAAATATCAGAAAAGCATCTCAAAACTTAAACGAACTTTTGGCAAAAGTTAACGAAGGAAAAGGAACACTTGGAAAATTAGTAAATCAAGATGATTTATACAATAACGTAAATGAGGGTGTAAAATCTTTCGCAGAGCCGTTTAAAGTTGTAAAAGAGTCAAATCTTGAAGTTATCATGCAAGGCGAAAAACACACAGGAAACGATGATTCAAAAGCTGGTGCAGCATTTAGATTTATACCAACAGATGACAGATACTACTATGTTGGAATACTCTCTAACTCTCAAGGTTATGTAGATAAAAAAGAAGAAATTACTTCAAACGGAACCACTACAACGTACGTAACGAAAAAATATGGAATACTTTTTGACCTTCAATATGCAAGAAAAATATTAACACTTGGCTCGACTCAGCTTTGGGCTCGTTTTGGTATTAAAGACTCTTCAGCAGACCTTGGTGCAGATATAGTATTAAACGATAATTTAAAATTAGTATCAGACCTTTATAAATTTAATAGAAAAGATTTGATAAACCAACCAAACAATCCTGAGTTAGATATTGGATTTGAGTACAGATTTAGCGGTTATCCAATATTTGTAAAATTTGGTGGCTCTGATTTAATAAACAGTTCTGTTAGAGGCTTTTATATAGGTGGTGGATTTGTATTTACAGACAATTATTTAAAATATCTTCTCGGCAGTTTGCCAAAAGTTAGATAAAATTTGGGGGTAAATGATGAAGAGAGAAAGAGAAAGGATAAATATAGATAAAATAGAGACTTTAAAAGAATTAGACCTTTTTAAAGAGCTTAAAGAAGAAGAGTTGAAAAATATAGAAAAGTTCTTTGTTGTAAAGAAATTTAAGAAAGGTGAATATATATTCTATGAAGGAGATAAGGAGCCGGGTATTTATTTTGTAATAGATGGAATAGTAAAGCTAATCAAAGAAACAAACGAAGGCAAAACTGTAATACTAAGACTTGCAACAAAAAGCGAAAGCTTTGGCTGGCTTGTTATGAAAGATAACAGACCACCTGTTAATACTTATACAGCTCAAGCTTTAATTGATACAATAGTTTTATATATATCAAATCAGGATTTCTTAAAACTGCTTTTAATGTATCCTGCTTTAGCAGTAAGAATAACGTGTGAACTTACTAAAAATATTCTTGAAGCATACGACAGACTTAAAAGCTTAGCTGTTGAAAAGGTAGAAGGAAGAATAGCAACGCTTATTCTTGAACTTGTTGATAAGATTGGAAAGAAAGAAGGCGATAACGTAGCAATAAATGCTCCAATAACAAGACAAGATATAGCAGAAATGGCAGGAACAACAGTAGAAACAGCAATTAGAATAATAAGCAGATGGAAAAAAGAAGGAATATTAGACACAGAAAGGGGCAAAATAGAGATTTTTGATATAGATTATCTTCAAGATTTGATTAGTTAGTTTTGCAGAATTCTTTGACTAAAGTAAGTAGATTTTCCAAAATTTTGTAGAAGGTCATCAGAGAAATAATACGGTTCTACGTCATCCAAAAGTTCTAATATTTATTAAATATATCGGCAAGAAACACAAAAAAGTATTAGATTCTTCGCTAAAGCTCGGAATGACACCATTGGATCGTTCTTTGTCATCCTGAGGACTTTAGTCCGAAGGATCTCCTTTTTTAAAGAAAATTCGCCGGCTACAGAATGACAATGTTGATTTTTGTAAGCAGCCCTCCCTTTTTACTCAATTTTTTAAAAGAGAATAGATAACCTGTCCTAATATAAACTACTTTTCAAGATGTAATTTTAACTTCTCCACCTCTTCTTTCAGCTTAGCCTCAAAAGATTCTTTAAACTTTTGAAAGTAGAAAGCTATATAGACATTAGAAACACCGTTATTATCCTCAATCTTCACCCAAATTCTTCTATGAACTATATAGAATGCAAGCACTGTTCCAAAAACTACTATAATAGTTCCAAGCCAAATAAGATTTGTTCCGGGGAAATAGCTAATCTGCAATCCTGAAAAATATCTTGGTTGCAAATTTTCAATGATAAGTAAGTAAGGAAATCCATAAGATTTTGCAAATTTTTCGTAGGCAAAAATAGAAACAGTAACATCTGCACCAATTGGCATGTTAAACTCTTTATCCTTATACTTTACTTTTGTTACGACTAAGGGGTCAAACACATCTTGCTGGGCTAACATTGGGTTTTTGTAGTTTAAAGTCGTATTAACAACTTGAATTACAGCATCTTCAAATTTATAAGTATTGTTATTGTAGTTGTAATTTATTCTTTTTGCTTTATTAAAAAATTCAGAAACTCTCCTATCTAAATCTCTCAGCTGTTTTTCAATCTCTCTTTTTTTGTCTTCATCTGATTCTGATGCAAGTTTTTGATTTAAAATTTGAGATTCTTCTATATACTTTATAAGTTCATCGTATTTAACTGCTACTATAGAAGCTTCTTTAACCTCTCCTGTTTTTCCGTAAGATGTTTGAAAAATTCTATATCCTTTATATTCTGCCGGCTCGTTAACTTTTATAACTTTTTTCATAACAGATTTTCCATCTTCTAAAATCTCTATTTCACTATTATAGGATTTTACAGCCCCTGAAAACTCTTTACTATCATAAAAATCGAGCCAAAATTTATCCATCTTTATTTCAAATGGCAATTTATAAATTTCATCGCCGGGTTTTAAAGAACCTTCTCTATATTTTCTTATATAATCAGCTTTTTCACTTTCTGGAATTTCTATTTGACCCCTAACGCCAAAATAGGAACCTAAGAAAGCGCCTATAAGGAAAACAATGATACCTATGTGAGTAACAAGCATCGCAAGTCTTGAGACCTTGCCTTTTTCTGCAAAGAGATATACAGCATTCTCTTCTTTTATGACTTCAACCTTTCTAAAACCTAAGTTATGAATAAATGAAACAATTTTTTGAAGAGCTTCATCGATTGATTCGTTGAAAGAGAGTTTTATAGTAGAAGGCTTTTTCAAAACACCTTCTGGCATCTTCTTTTCTACTTTACCGTAGGCGGTTCTATAAATTGATGGAAATCTTTCTATTGTAGCAAAGATTACGGCTATGGCTACCAAAACTATCAATAACTGATAATACCATGCGTGGAATACATTGTTTAGCCAAGTAATCCATATAATTTTTGCCGGAATTTCTCCATACTCTTTATAGTAAGTAATATAGGTTTCACCTTGTTTTATGTATGTTGATCCTAAAACAGACAAGATTGCTAAAAGAATTAAATAAACAACTCCAAGTTTTACATTTCCAAGAAATGATATGATTTTTTTAATCAATGTTTCCCCCCGGCTTTACGTCCATCATTTCTTTATACTTATCAACCACTGCCCTTCTGATTTGTTCTAATTGCTGATTTTCAAGAATTTCAACAATATCAACGAATTTGTTGCCAGACCTTTTCTTTGGAAAGCTTAAAAAAAGTCCACCGTGCTTTGATTCTATCAGTTTTATATCTCTTATTAAGATAAAGTCATCTAAAATTACTTCTGCAACGGCTCTAACCCTTCCGCCTATTCTTCCGGTGTTAAAAGGAAATAGATTTACTTGAGTGATTCTCATGTTTATTACATAGATAGAATATTATTTATTTGATATTCTTCAAAATTTGGAATCTTAACTTTATTAAAGCTAATTTCCAGTGGCTTTGTAAGAAGTTTACCATTTTCATAGGCAACCATAAAATTTTTTTCACCTTGAACAAATTTTTCAACAGCAAAAACTCCAAACTTTGAAGCCATTACTCTATCGTACGCTGAAGGACTACCACCTCTTTGTATGTATCCAAGAATCTGATATCTAATTTCTCCAACATCTTTGTCTTTTAATCTTTCGTTTAGTATTTCAGAAAGCTCTTTTGCTGATGCAACACCTTCAGCAAGAACAATTATCGCAAAGTTTTTTTTCTTTTCTTTTGCTTTTAAGATTGTTTCTTCAATTACATGAAGCGGAAATGGATATTCTGGTATTAATGTCAATTCCGCTCCCACAGCAATACCTACTTCTAATGCTATAAATCCGTTATCTCTTCCCATTATTTCTACAATAAAAATTCTCTCATGGGACATGGTTGTGTCTTTTATTTTATCTATTGCTTCCATAGCATTATTTACAGCTGTATCAAACCCTATTGCATAATCTGTCCCATAAATATCATTGTCAATAGTTTTTGGGATTCCTATGATGTTTAGTCCAAAATCTTTTTGCAGTAAATAAGCACCTTGAAAGCTTCCATTACCACCAATCACAAACAATGCCTCTATATTATGTTTTTGTATATTTTCATAAGCTATTTTTCTAAAATTATAATCTTTAAATCTTGGTTCTCTTGCAGTTAAAAGAATAGTTCCTCCCTTTTGTAAAATACCTGCAACAGATTTGTGATCTAAGATTGTATAATCGTTTTCTATAAGACCTTTAAAGCCTCTTTTAAAAGCCACAACTTCAATATTATAGTAATTAGCAGTTCTAACAACTGCCCTGATACAGGCGTTAAGACCAGGGCAGTCTCCACCGCTTGTAAGTAATCCGATTTTTTTCATTATTTATTCACCATATAGCAAAAATCAGAAGCTTGAGCCATCTCCGGGATAATATCGCCGGTTTGTTTATTAACATAAACTTTTCTGACAGTTGATAAACTTTCATAACCTTTTAGATGGATTTCACCTATAAAATATTTATCATTTTCGCAAATGTTGATTGTATAGTCTTTGTCAAGTCCTGTATAGTTTGCTATCTTTTTCTCAGCTTCTTGTTTTGTGATTGCAAATGATGTGCTTACAACAGATGTAATAGCTAATGCAAATAATACTTTTTTCATGATACAACCTCCAAAAAATTTAGGATAATTTTATCACTTTTTAAGATTAATTTGTATATGCTTTATTGTTTTTAAAGTAAGAAAACGAGAGGCAAGAAAATAGTGAAAATAGTGTATAAGTCACACGTTTGAAAAGGTTCCTATTTGTATAAACAGAGCATAATTCAATTCTTTTTGCAGTATGATAAAAAATTGGGATATGAAACTAATGATTTTTATAGAACTTAAAAAAGAGATCCTTCGGATTAAAGTTCTCAGGATAACAGTGAAAAGCTAATTAATAAGCATAAAGGAAGAATAATCTTATCACGTCATTCTGCGGCTGGTGAAGAATCTTGACCTCAAAGATGTCATTCTGAGCGAAGCGAAGAATTTCCTTTTTTATCGTTTTTTAAAAGAGAAGACCCTTCGGCTTACAGCCTCAAGATGACACGGAAAGGTAAACTTACAAGAATTTTTACAACACTCTTCTCTTTCACTTGATTTAAAAGCTTTTTCTTCTAATTTATACAGTGTGATAAAATTATACATTTAAAATTTTATTTGAGGTTAAAAAATGCAACACCTTACACCTGAGCAAATAGAGGAGCTTAAAAATATCTTGCTTGAATGGAGAAATCAGCTGATAGAAGATACAAAAAGAAACACAGGAGAAGCTCTTTCATTTGAAGGTGCCGATGAGATGGAAAGAGCAGAGGCTGAAACTTCAAGAATCTTAACACTTC
>Ga0081479_115582_pt1 | contig 53182 bp, 48 predicted proteins | sample MamHotmetagenome_FD_70984 | JGI IMG/M metagenome (GOLD analysis project Ga0081479, IMG submission 70984) | Hot spring cone microbial streamer communities from Mammoth Hot Spring (Liberty Cap Streamers), Yellowstone National Park, USA - T=72 v2... | ecosystem: Environmental > Aquatic > Thermal...
TACGGGCGGGCAGAGCCGGTCGGGAACCGACTTTCATGCGCCGAGACAGGATACTGTATCATGCGTTCAAGAAATTCGCAGCGAGTCGCCCGAAAGCCATGAAAAAACCTCTGTCTCCTGTTATTGCGAGCGTAGCGCATGTCCCGCCTGCCACGAGCAAAGCGTGGTGGAGCGTAGCGTGAGGAAAGCAATCTCCTGGCCGACAAGGGGATTGCTTCGGAGGCTATCGCCGCCTCGCAATGACAGGGCCGCGTAGTGAGCAGGGAGTTCCTTTTGTCCTCAAATTTCCTGAAGTAAAGATGCACTATCGCTACTTCAGAATCTGGATCAGATTACTGTAGTCATCGGTCCACAGGCGCAACGACGAGGTATATCCGTGCATATCGCTGGCGTGGGAAAGCACCTGCGGGGCGAACAGAGAGGCCTGGCGCGCCAGGAGCACCCATCGGGAGGGGAAATTCCGTTCTCCATCGCCAGGGTTGGAAATGAACAGGCGTTCCAGGTGGAAGAAATCGGCCAGTTTCCAGACGACCGGGAGCAGGTCCAGATGACGATTGCTGATGTGTACCGCCAGGATTCCCTGCGGGTTCAAATGAGCCAGGTAAAGCGCAAAGGCCTCGCGATTGAGCAAATGGGTTGGGATGGAATCGCCGGAGAAGACATCCAGGACTAACACATCGTACTGTTGTGACTGGCCTTGCTCCAGTTCGCGCTCGAGGGAAAGCCGGGCATCGCCGGGGATCAGTTCGATTCTGGCTGCGCTCTGCTTCAGGTATGTAAAGTACCCTCCCTTTCCGGAGGCCAGTTCAATCACCTGAGGATTGATCTCGTAAAAGCGATACACGTCTCCGACCTGTCCGTAGGTTGCCAGGGTTCCAATTCCCAGGCCGAGCACGCCAACGCGCATCCCTTGACCACGTCGCGGGTGGTGAAGGATTGCCAGCCCCGCCCCCGATTGTTCACCATAATATGCAGTGGGCAATTTTTGGAGGCCGGGTTCCAGATATTGAAAACCGTGAACCGTTGCTCCATGCGTCATGAGATACCGCGCAGGGGCTTTCTCGGAGGGGAGTACTTGGATGACTCCGTAGAAATTGCGCGCAATCCACAGGGGCTGGCGCAGATCGGTGGCAACGAACTGATAGCTCAGAGCCAGCGAAATGCCCACTCCGATTGCCAGCAGGGCGTTTTGAAGGAGCCTCCATGGCCTTTTTGAGGTGTGTCGGGGTGTAGGAGGCAGGCTCATGAACAACAGGAATAGCCAGGCCAGACTCAAGCCAAACGGATATTCCCAATAGCCTGGAAAGATGGAGGGGGCGATCAGGGTGACAAAGATGCCTCCCAGCGCTCCACCGAGCGAAACCAGCAGGTAAAATCGCGTCAGGTGAGCAGGTTCAGGGCGCAGGCGATAGAGTTCCCCATGGCAAACCATCGAAACGGTGAAGAGCAGCAGCGTGTAAATTGCAATTTGCCAGAGGACCGGCATGGTTGCCCGCTGCGCCAGGGCCAGCAGTACCAGGACGGTCGCCAGTAGCATCAAAGGCGAAAACAGGCCACGCCTGTACCAGCGTTCGCCGGAGAAGGTGATAATGAACGAGAGGAGATATACCGTGAGCGGCAAGACCCAAAGGAACGGAACGACGGCTATCTCCTGGGTGATCTGGGCGGTTGTCGCTAACAGAAAGAGCGATGCCGTTGCCGCCAGCCCCATCCATACGCTGCCCTGCCGCCAGGAAGGCGCAGGCGAGGTTGGGGTTTCCTTGTGAGCGGTGTCCGGGCGTTGACCCGCCTGCCAGGTCAGGAGGAAAAGCAGGAGCGCGTCAACCAGGTAAAGCGCCGACCATGTCCAACCCTGCCTGCGCAGCCCCAGCAAGGGCTCGATGATCACGGGATAGGCAAGTAATCCCAACAGAGACCCCAAGTTGGAGAAAACATACAGAAAATAGGGGGTGCGTTGCGGAAAACGGCGATGAAACCAGGCCTGGAGCAGAGGGCTGGTGGATGCCAGCAGGAAATAGGGCAGGCCAACCGAGATGGCGAGGAGTCTCAAAATTTCTGCGATGGGCGGCGCATCGGGGGATGGCTTCCAGCCTGCCGAGGGGGTGATCGGCGAGTTCCAGATGGCTCCCAGGACGAGCAACAGGATCGCTGAGAAGGGGAGCAGGAGCCGATGGTAACGTTCCCCCCGGCGGCCGCTTTTTGCGATCCAGTCTGCATAGGCGTAGCCAGCCGTCAGGAGTATCTGGAAGAACATTTGTACGGTTGACCATACGGCAGGCACGCCTCCAAACCACGGCAGGAGATAGCGAGCGATCAGCGGTTGAACCTGGAAGAGCAGGAAGGCGGAGAGAAAAATGGCAAGGATAAAGAGGGACATGGGGATATTTTACTCGATGGAGGGTGGAGCGCGTCACTGTTTCAGTGTTTCCAGGTGTTTCGGAAGGTACAGGAGGGTGAGTGGGCCTGCCCGTGAAGGGTCGCACTTTCAGGGGCGCAGGGGGGCAAAAGGGCAAAACGCACGCCGAAATAAATTAAACGTCGAATGAATTTTATTTATATCTCTTGACAAAAAGATTGCTTTTATTTATAATGGTTTTGACTTTATGGAGGTGCCCATGAATCGTGCTCTCTTGCGCTGTCCTGTGTGTAATGCTCCCTTGATGGTGACCCGCTATCACTGTGAGTCTTGTGACACAACCATCGAGGGACGCTTTGAGCCATCTCCCTTGCCGGCGCTGGCTTCGCTGACCCCGCAGCAGATCGAGTTTCTTCTGGCGTTTGTGCGTTGTGAGGGGAAGCTGAACCGTCTGGAGGCGGAGCTGGGGCTTTCCTATCCCACGCTGCGCAATCGCCTGCATGAGTTGATTCGCGCTCTGGGCTATGAACCCGGCAAGGAAGAGCCGCCCATCGTGGATGAACTTCGGCGCCGTCAGGTGCTCGAAGACCTGGAAAACGGGCGTATCACAGCCGAACAGGCCATTCAAATCTTGAGCGGTGAGGAGGTCTGAAATGTATCAGATGCGTTTTTCGCTCGGCACTCAGCCGCAAATCCGTATTACAGGAGTTGCCGGCAACATCGAAGTCTACGGTCAGGAGGGCGAGGAGATTCGCCTGGAGGCCGATGCGCTGGGGAATGTCAATACCGAAGGGAATACCCTGATCCTGGACGGCATAGCCGGTGATCTTCGCCTGCAGGCGCCGCGGGGATCGCAAATCATCCTGGATGGCATCAGCGGCGATGTCAGGGTGCAAAACATCAAGGGAATCAATGTCCAGGGGATCGCCGGGGAGATGCAGGTGGAGGCGGTGGAGCATGTCGTCGTCGAAGGGATGGCGGAAGCGGGGCTGGGTGGGAAACTTTCCCGTCTGATGTCGCGCATCCGCCCGTTTGGAATGCGCCCTTCGCCTCGGAAGGAAACGGTTTCTGAAAGCATTCCCCCGAAGGCGGAGAAGCCCCTGGAAGCAGAAGAACTCGCCATCCTGCGTATGCTTCAGGAGAAGAAGATCTCCGCCGAAGAGGCTGAGAAATTGCTGCAGGCCCTTGAGAAAGCGTGAATGCGCCGGGATGTTCCGCAGGCTCGGAGAAGGCGCGGCGCAGGTGCGGGAGGCGATCCACGGGCGGCCGGCGGAAAAGCGGCTACAGGCCAGCTTGAAGCTCCAGGCGCGGCGGATCGCCCCAGGTCCCTCGAGGTTGGCGTTTGCGGATGAGAGTTCTGAGGTAAGTATTCAGCTCTGCATCAAAACCGTTGCATATTTTGCGTTCACAGCAAAAACCCTGAAATTTCACCACGAAGGCACAAAGTCACAAAGTTCCCTTTTCATTGTTCTTGTGTATCCGCGCCTTTGTGGTTCGGTTTTTGTATTTTTGTATTAAATCCATATTTTGGAGAGGAGAATGATGGCAACCCCTGAAGAAAGAATGAGAATTTTGAAGATGATCGAGGAAGGGAAGATTACGGCGGAGGAGGGGGCGCGCTTGCTGAGCGCACTGAGTGAGAAAGGGGGGACGCGCCGCACCAGCCTGGGAAGCAGTGCCCGCTGGCTGCGCATTCGGGTCACGGATACGAAAACCGGCAAGATTAAGGCATCGGTTCAATTGCCGCTCAGCCTGGTGGACGCTGGTTTGAAGATCGGCGCGCATTTCGCGCCAGAAGTGGCCGGGCTGGATATGAACGCCATCATGCAGGCGCTACGCAACGATGTGAGCGGCAAAATTATTGACGTGGTGGACGAAGAAGACGGCGAACACGTGGAGATTTCCATCGAATAGCGCGCCTCATGCGCCCGCTTCCAGTTGACGCGCCGCCTGGATCGTCAGGCGCGTGACCCCGATCAGGTGTTCGTAGGGGATGGGCGGCGGCCCGCCGCGGCGTAACGCCTGGAGGAAAGCCTCCCATTCGGCATACCAGCCCTTATCGCCGGGCGAGCGAAAACGCTGGCGGCGCCCATCCTGAAACCATTCCAGTCGCCGAAAGTCCTCCAGAATGGCGATGGCCCCCCCACAGAAGACTTCCAGCCGTTCTTTCGGATAGGAGCGATCCCCGTTTGCCAGGTAGTCCAGCACGGCCAGCGAACCGTTCTCGAAGCGCAGGGTGAGGGTGAAATTGTCGCGCCGGTACTTGCCAGCATCCGGCAGCGCCTGCACGCTCACCAGTTGTGGCACGCTCCCGACCAGGAAGGTCAGCAAATCCACGAAGTGACAGGCCTCCCCGATCAACCGTCCGCCGCCCTGCTCAGGATGATGCAGCCAGTGATCGCGGGGCAGATAGCCTGCATTGACCCGGTAGTGAGCAAAAAGTGGCTCGTGATGTTGCTGCAGGAGCGCTTTCAGGCGTTGGGAGAGGGGAGCAAAACGACGGTTGAATCCCACCGTCAACAGGGTGTTGGCCTGGCTCAGTGCCTGTTCGATGGCCTGTAATTGCGTTTCGTCAATTGCCAGGGGCTTTTCCACGAACACATGTTTGCCCTGTTCCAGGGCCTGCAGGGCCAGGGGCACATGCGTATCATGACGTGTCAGGATAGCGACCACGTTCACCTGTGGGTCCTGGAGGATTTCCTTTGGCTCAGAGGTGGCGTATGCAAAGCCAAACTTGCGCGCGGTCTGCGCCGCATGGACACCGCCACTGGAGACCACACCGAGGCGGCTGATCGAGGGGAAGCGCTGGAGGAGCGGCAGGAGGGTGTTTTGGGCGAAGTTTCCCGCGCCGATTACTCCCAATCGTACCTCTTGCAGGGGAGGTGGGCTGGCAATCTGGTGGATCCTTCGCTCCGCAGGAAGTTCCAGGCTGGGGGCGCCATAGGTGAGCAGGACGCCCAGGAAGGGCTCCGCTCGCCGCCCGCGGATCAATTCGTAGGCTTCAGGGGCCTGCTCAATCGGGAAGCGATGGGTGATCAGGGGATGAACGCGCAATTTGCCCTCAGCCATCAGGTGCAAGATGGCCTCGAAATTGCGCCCCTCCGTCCAGCGCACATAGGCATAGGGATAGTCCTCTCCCTCTTCTTCGTAGTGCGGGTCGTAACGTCCAGGCCCATAGGAGCGGGAGTTGACGAAGGTGAGTTCTTTTTCGTAGTAGATTTTGCGCGGCAAAGTCTGTCCCACCGCGCCGACTGCGACCACGCGCCCGCGCAGGCGGGCAATAGCGCCGGCCAGCTCCACGGGATCGTTGGAGGGGGTGTCGGCGCAGAGGATCACCGCATCGAAGCCGCGCCCCTGGGTAAACGCTGCGGCGGCGGATTCGGCCTGGGCGCGCGGCGCGGCCGCAAATCCCAGGGAGGCGGCGAGCGCGACGCGATCCGCGGCCCGATCAATGCCCAGCACACGGCAGCCCGCAGCCGCGGCGATCTGGGCGGTCAGCAACCCGACCAGGCCAAGCCCGATCACCGCAACCGATTCCCCGATCGCGGCCTGGCTCAGGCGAAATCCGTGCAGGGCAATGGCGCCCAGGGTGGTGAAGGCGGCGGACTCGAAGTCTACATTTTCTGGAATGGGGGTGAGCAGGTTGCGCGGGATCAGGTTGTATTCGGCGTGTACTGCGTAGTTTCCCCCGGCGCAGGCCACGCGTTGACCAATGAAGAATCCCTCCATGCCCTCGCCCAGGGCGACGATCACACCGGCGGATGAGTACCCCAGAGGCATGGGTTGATCCAGGCGGTTGAATACCGCTTCCAGCGTCGAACGCAGGCCTTCCCGCTGCATTTTCTGCAGCGCCTGACGCACCAGATCGGGGCGGGCGCGCGCCTTCCCCGCCAGCGACTTGTGGGCAAATTCAACAAGGGCGCGTTCGGTGCCGGCGGAGATCAGCGAGTTCACCACCCGTACCAGTGCCTGCCCACGTCGAGGGGTGGGAATGGGCACTTCGGCGATGAACGTTTCACCACTTTTGAGGTTTTGGAGAAGTTGTTTCATTGGCTGTTACGGCAGGGAGGAGACTCAGATCAGAGGGGAAGAGAAATTTCCCGCCACGCTATCTTCCCCTTTTTGCCTGTTCGGCATCATTCAGGCTTAACATCATCTATGCTGGTGTGCACTTCGATCCCCAGCGTGCGCGCCAGTTCAATGTCTTTCTTGTGGATCATCGGTGAGATGAGAATTGCCCGGTCTGCCTTGCGCCCGACCCGCTTTTCGTAGGAGCGAACCTTACGCTCAAAGGAATAGACATCGGCGCGGCTCGCAGAAGACTTGATCTCACAGACCAGCAAGTGCCCGTTGTAGATCACCACATCCAGGTCAACGATATCTGGCCGTCCAAACACCTCTCCGCTCTCGTCTTTGTACTTCACCCGTTCCACTTTGACGCCGAAGTTTTCTTCCAGGATGCTGCGCAAGGCGTTGCGGAAGGTCGCCTCGCTCATCATACCCCAGCGTGCGCCTATGGCGCCGATGGTCTGATCAATTCGCCTGTCCAGTCGGCGGATTTGCTGCTGGTTCTCTTCCCAACGGCGTTGTTGCTCTTCCCAGCGTCGCTGTTGCTCTTCCCAGTGCCGCCGATCCTCTTCCTGTTGTTCCTTCCAGCGTCGCTCATTCTCCTGCCATTGCAGTCGCTGTTCTTCCCAGAGGCGTCGCTGTTCTTCCCAAAGGCGTCGTTGTTCTTCCCACCAGCGTTGTTGTTCTTCCCAGCGCTGCTGACTCTCTTCCCATTGTTGCTGCCAGCGTCGTTCGTTCTCTTGCCAGCGTCGTTCGTTCTCTTGCCAGCGTCGCTCGTTCTCTCGCCAGCGTCGCTGCTCCTCTTCCCATTGCTCCTGCCAGCGTCGCTTCTCCTCTTCCCATTGCTCCTGCCAGCGCCGTGCGCTCTCCTCCCGTTCTCGCCGTTCTTCTTCCAGGCGCCGTTCTGACTCTTCGCGCGCTCGCTGGATTTCGGCCAGCACCTTATCAAAGCGGCTTTCCGTCTCTGCACGGCTGGGGCTATGTTCATGGACAATGTTCCACACCCAGTTGTGTAGTTCCGGGTCCTCGGTGATGAGCCTCGGGAGTTCTCGCATGATAATTGCGCGAATTTCTTCCTCCATGATGACCTCTACACATATTGTACCATAATCGAGTCGCGTCCGATCTCCTGCACTGCATTGCCACCTGCTTTCCTGAGAGCGTCACGGTTTGGGGACATTGCTCCCTGATAATGCATCTGTTGGTAAAATTAATTTATTTTTCATTAATCTGTCGTTGATCGATTTTTCAGGCCATACCTTCAACGAATTTTTTAACGAATAAACGAATGTGTGTTCCCCCTTCATTGACGGTATCCCCTCGGTAAGTCGACAAGCCTGGGCTGTGCTGCCGCCGTCCACGGTCTGTTGTCCACCGTCTGACGGGCTGGAAGCCCGCGCTGAAACTGCGGTCTGCATTCGTTTATTCGTTACCCCATTCATTGACGGTTTGCCCTCCCCCGGCAAGCCGGAAAGCCCGTGCTACGGCTCTTTGCCGTCCATCGTCTGACGGGCTGGAAAGCCCGTCCTGCAGTCATCTATTGCCTGCCATCCATCCCGCCGTCTGTCGTTCGTGTCCGTCGCCTATCCCGCGGTCTGCGGTCTGCCGTCCATATTCGTTTATTCGTTTCCCATTCGTTGACGGTTCTCCTTACCGGAGTCGGTTGTTTTTGCCTGACAGGATGTCCCTCATGTGCTACGCTCTCCTTTCCTGAACGCTAAAACCTTTGGAGTAGGTTATAATTCAACAGTTGAATTCTACTTCAGGAGTTGTTTATGCCAACGGCGTTGATTACCGGGATCACAGGACAGGATGGCTCGTATCTGACTGAGTTCCTGCTGCAGCAAGGGTATCGCGTGGTGGGGATGGTGCGTCGCGCCAGCACCCATAACTACGAGCGCATTCAGCACCTGCTGGATAAAATCACGATTGTCCAGGGAGATTTGCACGATCAGGGATCGCTGCTCAGCCTGCTGGAAGAATACAAGCCGGATGAGGTCTATAATCTGGCCGCGCAATCCTTCGTCCCCACCTCGTGGAGCCAGCCCGCGCTGACGGGGGAGGTCACGGCTTTGGGCGTCACGCGGATGCTGGAGGCCATTCGTTATGTCAACCCAAAGATTCGTTTTTATCAGGCCTCCTCAAGCGAGATGTTCGGAAAAGCGCTTGAAGTGCCCCAGCGCGAGACCACACCGTTTTATCCCCGCAGCCCTTATGGGGTTGCCAAAGTGTACGGACACTGGATCACCGTCAATTATCGTGAGTCCTTTGGCCTGTTTGCCGTTTCCGGCATCCTGTTCAACCATGAGAGCCCGCGGCGTGGCCTGGAATTTGTCACGCGCAAGGTTTCGGACGGTGTAGCGCGCATCAAGCTTGGTCTGGCCAACGAGTTGCGTTTGGGGAACCTGGAAGCGCGGCGCGACTGGGGCTTTGCCGGCGATTACGTGCGGGCGATGTGGTTGATGCTTCAACAGGAGAGACCGGAGGATTTCGTCGTCGGCACCGGTGAGACGCATTCCGTGCGCGAACTTTGCGAGCTGGCCTTCGGGTATGTCGGGCTGGATTATCGGGATTACGTTGTCCAGGATGAGCGCCTCTATCGTCCGGCGGAAGTGGATCTGCTGATTGCCGATCCCTCCAAAGCGCGCGCCAGGCTCGGATGGGAACCTACCGTGAGCTTCCCCGAGCTGGTGCGGATGATGGTGGATGCCGATCTCGAACGCTGGAAGGCAAAGATCGCCAGCGTGCAGCTCGTCCGATGAGTGCCTGCCGGGCGCGCAATGGGATGACCCGATGACGACCCCTGTGCAACTCTCTATCGTTATCCCCGTTTACAACGAGCAGGAGAACCTGCCGCTGCTCTTCGATGCACTGCATCAGACCCTGGATCAGCTTCCCCAGACCTGGGAAGTGATCTTCGTGGATGATGGCAGTCAGGATCGCAGTCTGGACGTGATGCGGGAGCTGGTGCGGCGCGATCCGCAGCATGTGCGCGCCATCGCGTTTCGCCGTAACTTTGGGCAGACGGCAGCCATCGCCGCCGGGATTGACCACGCCCAGGGGGAGATCGTCGTTCTCCTTGATGCCGACCTGCAGAATGACCCGGCGGATATTCCTTTGCTCCTGGCGAAGCTTGAAGAAGGCTACGATGTGGTGAGCGGCTGGCGTAAAAACCGCCAGGATGCCACCCTCACCCGCACCCTTCCCTCGCGCCTGGCAAATGCGCTGATCTCCTGGGTGACCGGCGTGCACCTGCACGACTATGGCTGTACACTCAAGGCGTATCGGCGGGAGGTGCTGAGCGGTTTTCGCCTGTATGGGGAAATGCACCGCTTCATCCCGGTCTATGCCCATGCAGTGGGTGCACGCATTACCGAACTGGTCGTTCGCCACCATCCGCGGCGCTTTGGCGAGGCCAAATACGGGCTGGAACGCACCATCAAGGTCATCCTCGATCTGTTCACGGTCAAGTTTCTGCTGAGCTATGCCCATAAACCGATTTATCTTTTCGGCGGCGCTGGCCTTTTGATCATGGGCCTGAGCGCGGCGATGCTGGCTTTTCTCTTCGTGCGTCGCGTTTTCTTCCATGTTGGGGTGCTCGGCTCGCCGCTCTTCCAGATGAGCGCCATGTTCTTCATCCTCGGTTTCCAGTCTGTGCTGATGGGCCTGATCGCCGAGCTACTGGTGCGTACCTATCACGAGGCCCAGGGCAAACCCACCTACACCATACGCGAGCGCATTAATTTCCCGGATCACGATGCACATTCTGCTGCTCAACAGTGAATATCCCCCCATCGGCGGCGGCGCAGGCAATGCCAGCGCTCATCTGGGACATGCCTTTGCCGCGATGGGACATCAGGTGACAGTGGTCACTGCCCATTTTGGCGATCTGCCGTTGCACGAGCAGAGAGCGAACTGGGAACTCTACCGCATTCCCGCCCTCCGCCGCCGTGCGGATCGTTCTGGCGCCCTTGAACAACTCGCTTTTATCGTGAGCGCTTCGCTTTGGACCCTGCGCCATGTCCCGCGCCTGCGGCCGCACCTCACCCTGGCTTTTTTTGGCGTGCCTTCCGGTGCTGTGGCCTGGCTGCTGAAGAGGGTGTACGGCATTCCCTATGTCGTCTCCCTGCGCGGTGGCGATGTTCCCGGCTTCCGCCCTTACGATTTCAAGACCTACCATCGTCTGATCGGCCCTTTTTTGCGCCGCATCTGGCATCAGGCGGCGGCGGTCGTTGCCAACAGTCAGGGGCTGCGTGAGCTGGCGCAGCGTTTTGAGCCGCGTCTGGAGATCCCGATTATCCCGAACGGTGTTGCCTGGCAGGATTTTGCCACCCCAGTACGCGCCTGGTCGCCCCCGCGTTTGCTTTCCGTGGGGCGCGTGGTTTATCAAAAGGGCTTTGACCTGGGCGCGCGTGCCCTGGCCGATTTGCGAACGCTGGACTGGGAATGGTATATCGCCGGGGATGGCCCCTACCGTCCACAGCTCGAAATGCTGATGGACGAACGGGGGGTGCGGGATCGCGTGCACTTCCTCGGCTGGCTGGATCGAGCCAGCCTGATCGAGTGGTATCGGCGTGCCAACCTTTTCCTCTTCCCTTCCCGTCATGAGGGTATGCCGAACGCCGTTCTGGAGGCGATGGCCGCCGGCCTGCCGGTGATCGCCACGCGCATCGCGGGCAATGAAGAGCTGGTGGCGGATGGCCTGAGCGGCGCGCTCGTCCCGCCGCAGGATGCAGCTGCGCTCCGGGAGGCGCTGCGTCCGCTCCTGGTCGAGGAGGGATTGCGTCGGCGCATGGGACAGGCCTCCTTTGAGCGCGTCCGCCAGCATTATTCCTGGGAGCGCAGTGCCCAGGCTTACCTTTCCCTGTTTCAAAACATCTGTGGAGGTTGATCCTCATGTGCGGAATCTGCGGCATTGCCCCGGCTTCTTCGCAAATCCCTGATGCGCCGACCCTGAAACGGATGAACGATGCCATGCGCCATCGCGGGCCGGATGGGGAGGGCTTTTACCTGGGGGAGGGGATTGGACTGGCCATGCGTCGCCTGGCGATCATTGATGTCCAGGGAGGCGATCAGCCGATTGCCAGCGAGGACGAATCGTTGTGGATCGTCTTCAATGGAGAGATCTATAACTTCCTGATGCTGCGCCCGGAGCTGGAGCGTCGCGGACACCGTTTTCGCACCCATAGCGATACGGAATGCATCCTCCACCTCTACGAGGAGCGTGGGGAGGCCGCGCTGGAAGCACTGCGCGGCATGTTCGCCATCGCCATCTGGGATACTCGACGGCGCCGCCTGTTCCTGGCGCGCGACCGCCTGGGGAAAAAGCCCCTCTACTACACGGTGCAGCAGGGCACGCTTTACTTCGCCTCCGAACTTCCTGCGCTGCTCCGTGCCTTGCCCTCACGTCCGCCGCTCGACCTGCAGGCCATTGATCTCTACCTCGGCCTTCAGTACATTCCCGATCCGCTGACCGCCTACCGCGGCATTTACAAGCTCCCCCCCGCCCATTTTCTGATCTGGGAAAATGGCCAGTTGCACCTTCAACGCTACTGGGACCTGAGCTATCAGCCGAAGTGGCGGGCCTCGGAAGCCGAATTGAGCGAGGAGCTACGCTGGCGATTGAAAGAGGCGGTGCGCCTGCGCCTGATCAGCGAGGTGCCGCTGGGCGCCCACCTGAGCGGCGGCATAGATTCCAGCGTTATCGTCGCTCTGATGGCCGAATTGAGCCACGAGCCGGTCAAAACCTTTTCGGTCGGTTTTGAAGAGGAAACTTTCTCCGAGCTCGAATATGCCCGTGCCGTGGCCCGGCGCTATGCCACCGATCATCACGAATTCATCTTGCGCTATCAGGACCTGCCCGCCACCCTGGAGACAATCCTGGCGCATTTTGGCGAACCCTTTGCCGATCCCTCTGCCTTGCCGCTCTACCATCTCTCGCGCCTGACCCGCCAGTATGTGACAGTGGCTTTAAATGGGGACGGAGGGGATGAGGCCTTTGCCGGCTATCACCGATACTGGCTGGATCCCTGGGCGAACCTGTATCTGAAAGCGCCTTCTTTCCTGACCCGCGGCCTGGTGCCGCGCCTGGTACATTTCCTGCCCGATGCTTCGGAACGCCCGGCCGGCCAGGGCCTGATCAATGGCCTGAAGCGCCTGGAGCAGCTCCCGCAGATCGATCCCCGCGCCAGTCTGCTCCGCTGGAGTTCCTACTTCTCGCCTGCCTGGCGGGCTGCGCTTTGGAAGCCGGAATACCGCTCGCAGATTCGCCTTTCCCAGGCCGAGCAACATTTCGTTGAGCCTTTCGAGCGCGCCGCCGGCACCTGGCTGGACCGCACCCTCTACACCGATCTGCACACCTATCTCCCCGGCGATCTGCTGGTCAAGGCTGACCGTATGACCATGGCGGCCTCGCTGGAGGGCCGTTCGCCGTTCCTCGATCATCTTTTCATGGAATGGGCGGCGCGTCTGCCTGATGAGATGAAGGTGCGTGGGCGGATGGGGAAAGTGCTGCTGCGCCGCGCCTTTGCAGATGTGCTCCCCCCGCGTCTAGGAAAGCGCGGCAAGCAGGGGTTCGGCATCCCTCTGGCCACCTGGTTCCGCGGCCCGCTGCGTGACTGGGCGGTCGAATGCATCCTCGCCCCCACTTCGCCGCTCCTGGAATGGTTCCAGCGCCCGATCTTAGAGCAATTGCTGGAGGAACATTTGCGCTTCCGCGCCGATCACGGGAAGCGTTTGTATGCGCTGACCATGCTGGCTCTCTGGGCGCGTGCTGCCTGACTCTTCCTCCTTTCAGGGCACAGGCGTTGTTTCGATGTTCTCGTTGTACACAAAGCACAAGACCCCCTCTACGATCCCCTCGGCGACCTGCCCGGTATGGTTCAGCAGGTAATCCCGATCCAGGTAGAGGAAGCCAGTCTCGATAATGGCCGCCACGGTGCCAGGGTCTATCTCTGAGAAGGCGTGATATTCCCGCATATCGCGGGTGATGGTGTTGGGGTGAAAGGGTAGCCCGGTTACCCGCTGATAGCGATCCTGCAGACACGCTGCCAGGCGCGCAGCCCGATTGGGATCATACCCGTTGGATGCAGCAGCCACTTTGAACCCTGTCGCCTGCTCGTTGATGTATTCGCACGAGTCGTTATGGATCGAAACCAGCGCTACCGCACGATAGCCGTTAAGCCGCGTATCGAACTCCTGGAGCAGGTCCACTTCCAGCCCCCTTTCTTGCAGTTTCTTCTGCACCAGCGAGGCGATGCGCTGGTTGACCTCGGCCTCGGTGAGCGTGACGTTGCCATTCCCATCGTAGCAGACCGCGCCGGAGTCGTTGCCCATGTGCCCGGAGACGATCCCGATGCGTATGCGGGTTGTTTCGCCCTGAGGCGAGGCAACAGGGGTCAACAGGAGCGCCAGCGAAGGGTTCCAGCCGCCGAAATTCTGCCCCGGTCTTGGCCAGAGGGTGAAAACCGTAGCCAGCAAAAAGGCCATCCCCAGAATGCGGAAGAAGAGGCTCCACGAACCTGTTTTCGAGGGCATGTTTGCACCTACAGACGCACCTTGTAGCCGGCGCCCGTCAGGATCAAGATCACCGGCTCCGGGAGGGACTTGAAAAGCCGGGCCAGGGCGGCCCAGGCCAGTGCTGCGGTGGGTTCGACGTGTATCCCATGTTGGGCCAGGGCATCGCGCGCCGGCAGAATTTCCTCTTCCATAATCGCCAGCACCTCCCCCTCGCTTTCCTGGATTTCCTGCAGCACTTTCTCCCCCCGCAGGGGTACGCGCACCCGGACCCCTTCTGCCAGGGTTGGGTTTTCGCGCACCCATTGCACCGCCAGCGGGCCAAAGTGATAGACGGCCGCGATGGGTGCACAGGCCTGCGCCTGGACTGCGATCAGGCGCGGTCGGCGCGGAATTTGTCCGCTTTGCTCCAGGGCACGGAAGCCCCGCGCCATCCCCAGCAGCAGGCCGCCCTGTCCGACCGGCACAATCACACTGCCTGGCGCCTCGCCGAGTTGTTCCACCAGTTCATAGGCCAGCGTGGAATAGCCCGGAAGGTTAAACGGCAACCATGCGTGGCTGGCATACGGGAGCCCGGCATCGGCGGCGGCCTGAGCCATCTCCGCCGCCCGGCTGCGTGCGCCAGGGACGGGGATGACCTCAGCGCCGAGGGCCTCTATTTGCTGCCGCTTGGGGCCGGAGACATCTTCCGGGACGAAAATGCGTGCTCGAATACCGGCGCGTGCCGCATAGGCGGCGAAGGAGGCCCCCGCGTTCCCTGAGGAATCCTCTACCGCCATCGTCACCCCGCGGCCTTTCAGAAAAGTGACCAGCGTCGTCATTCCCCGGTCCTTGAAAGAGCCGGTGGGCTGAAGAAAATCGTTCTTCAGATACACCGTTTTCCCAAACGCCTGGAGCGCGATCAGCGGCGTATTCCCCTCCCCCAGTGTGATCGGCGTGAGCGTTTCCGGGAAGCCGAAAAACGCCCGATAGCGCCAGACGCCCCTTTGGTTTCTGTCTATCTCTTGGGGATCGAAGGGAAAAGGATCGGCGTAGTCAAAGATACCGCCACAGCGGCAGCGATAAGGCATCCCCTCTTCGGGATAGAGGCGCCCACAATTCGTACAGCGCACCCGCAGGTTCATGCGGCCTCCGGGTGGGAAATATCGTCAGGCCCGGGGAGATATTCTCCCTCCACCCAGTATTCCCCCTGCGGTCCGACTTCTTTCTTCCAGATCGGCACGATTTCCTTCAGGCGGTCAATCCCATAGCGTGCGGCTTCAAAGACGCCGCTATCGCGATGGGCAGCGGTACAGGCGATCAAGACGGTGGGGGTGCGCGGCTGCAGTCGCCCGATGCGTTGCACGATGGCGATCCCCTGTACCTCTGGCCAGCGTTGACGAATTTCTGCCGCGATCTGGCGCATTTTGGCTTCCGCCATCGGGATATACGCCTCGTATTCGAGGTACACGGTGCGATGCGCCTGACCGCGTTCGGTGATGCCGCGCACCATACCGCTGAAAATGGCAGCTGCCCCGGTGGATTCCAGGGTGATTGCATCTAACAGCGCGTTCAAATCAATGGTGTCTTCGGTCACGCGCACGATGAGCGGAAAATCTCCACCTCCGGAGACCGGTGGGAAGAAGGCCACCTCGTCACCCTCCGAGAGGGGTGTGTCATCGAACGCAAATTCACGATTCACCGAGACCAGCACCGACTGGAGTGATTCTTTCAGTACAGGGTATTCCTGGCTCAGCAAGGCCTTCAACTCGCCGACTTTCATGGCCTGTCCGGCTTCCAACTCCAGGCTTTTTTGCCCGAGCTTATCCCGCAACGTGGCAAAGAACAGCAATCGCAGACGCATACACCCCTCATAAAGGTTCGTTGATTACGTCGCCGGATCGCCCGCCGTGTTTTTCGATCAGGCGGATGTTTTGAATGCGCATCGTCTTCTCGGCGGCCTTGGCCATATCGTAAACGGTCAGCGCGGCGATGCTCACGGCGGTAAGGGCTTCCATTTCGACGCCGGTTTTCCCGCGCGTTTTTACCGTGGCCGTGATGATCACCCCAGGCAGGGTTTCATCCAGTTTCAGCTCTACTTCGATGTGTGTGAGCGGGAGCGGATGACAGAGAGGGATCAATTCGGCGGTGCGTTTGGCGCCCAGGATGCCGGCCAGTTGTGCGACGGTCAACACATCCCCCTTCTTCAGTGCGCCCTGGCGGATCAGCTCAAAGGTGGTTTGCTTCATCCAGACTTCGCCGCGTGCGATGGCCACGCGCTCGCTCTCCGGCTTTTCGCCGACATCCACCATATGGGCGCGCCCTTCGCTATCCAGATGGGAAAGGATTGTGGACATGCTGAAATTATACCTTGAGTTCGACGGTACAACGTTGCCTCGCCGTTGCGATAGCTGATACCAAACAGGTCTTCAAAGACCATGTTTGACGCGCCCATATATATTTGCGTACAGAATATGGCCTTTAGAATCGTGATTGATATGATACTGTATCTTTTGTTCAGGAAATTCGCGGGAGATACCGATTACCCCAAACTCTGTTTACGGGGCAGGAACCCCTAACCCCGCTTGCGGGGAAGGGGGTCTGGCTACTACAAGCCATGAAAAACCCTCTGCATTCTGTCATTGCGAGCGTAGCGAAGCAATCCCCCCGTCCGCGGGTCTGCGGGCCATTCTGCTGGAGAACGCACCACAGACCCTCAACAGACGGCGCGACCGCTCTCGGAAGCACCAGGCGCGAGAAGCTCACGGCCTGATCACCAGGCGAGCTTCTGCATTCTGCCTGACGCTTTCCTCATTCCACCACATGGGATAGTACTGGATATTGCGCCACAGCTCGATCATGTCCGCGTAATGCGGATGGTAGGCATGGCCCGATTGCCCGGTGGTGTGAACGGTGAGCGATTGGTTCAGATCGCTCAGGTCTACAATCATGCGCATCGAAGGCAGCCACAAGACCTCGTAACCTTCGTTTGTATCCCAGGCGGTGGCGTTCACAATCGAAGAGCCACCAGCGGTTGGGAAGGGGCCGCGATTGAAGAGGTTCTCGATCAGGCTGATCCCGGATTTGCCCAACGTGGCATTGCGGAAAGTCGCTGTGTGCAGATCGCCCCAGCGCCAGCGCTTCGGGTCCTTGCCCAGGCGCTTTTCGATTTCGGTCACGGCCTCCTGGAAGGCGCTGCGGAAGATTTCATCGCGCGTCTCGATCTTTTCAGGCGTGCTGCGATCATCCCACCAGGGACTCTGGGGCTGATCCACCAGATGGCGCATCACCTCAAACCACTGATCGCCGCCCTCTGGCCAGTAGCGCTTGGGTAACTCATCGCGGAAGGTCTTCGCCAGCAGCCTGCTCCAGAAGACCTCATAGAGCGCCGCCGGAGCGGAATTCATATCCGCCTGATAATCCCAACCGTTGAGGATGCTTCGTACTTCTTCCAGGTGTGCGTCGTTCAGCGGAATGCTGAGCAGAACGGGCACCACCGCGGCTGCGCCTGCGTCATAGTTATCCCCATGCATTTTCTGGATATAGGCGAGATCCACTCTGGAGGGCGCCTGCTCGATCAGGTCTACGATCCGTTTTGCCCGGAAGCCGTAATCCCAGTCTGCGGTGATCAGGTAAGGATAATCCCACGGATTGACCTGATTGTTGGCCGTGACAATGTATCCAGAAGCAGGGTTGAAGAGATAGGGAAGCTCCTCGAATGGGATGTATCCCACCCATTCGTATTCATCTGTCCAACCGGGGACAGGATAGCGACCATCCCCATTTTTGCGAATCGGGATGAGGCCCGGCATCTGATAGCCGATATTCCCGTCCACATCGGCATAAACCAGGTTTTGCGCCGGAACAGCAAACAGCCGCGCCGCCTGACGGAATTCCTCCCAATTTTGGGCGCGGTTAAATCCCCAAATCGCATCGAAGACGCGCAGAGGCTGCAAAGCCGTCCAGCGCATGGCGATCACGTACTGGGGCGGTAGTTCCATACCGGCCTGTTCCCGGAAGGGTTTTGCCTCTTTATCTTTCGGGTCCACCTGATCTTTGAGTGGCCCATAGGTATCCGAGATCACCGGGCCGTGGCGCGTCAGGCGAACGGTGATCTCGACCGGGTCGCCGCCGGCCACCTGGATCACCTCTTTGCGTGTTTCAAAATCCACCCATTGCCCGTTGACCTCATACTGGTTGGGGTTTTCGGGATTCACTTTTTCGATATACAGGTCTATCACATCCGGGCCGACGTTGGTAAATCCCCAGGCGATACGGTCATTGTGCCCGATGACCACCCCCGGAACACCGGCGAAGGAGAAACCGCCCACTTCCATCGGGCAGGTTTCGCTCTTCGGACGGCAGTGTAAGGCGATCTGATACCAGATGGAGGGCATCTGAATCCCCAGGTGGGGATCGTTGGCCAGGATGGGCTTGCCCGTCGCAGTACGCGATCCGGCCACGACCCAGGAATTCGATCCCAATCCCCGTGCGCCACCGCTGGTCACCCCGTCCAATGCCTCAAAACGAGCTGCCAGGGACTCAAAAGGCATCTGCTGGAACAGGGAGAAGAGCGTCTGCGCGGGAGGGGCATGGAAAACGCCCTCCCCGATCTTGGGCACGATCACGGGATGATCCTTTGGATAAGGCGGCATTAGCTCGTCAATCTGGGAGGGAGTCAGGGTCTTGGCGAGGATGGCGCGCTGAATTTCGCTCCCCATATTGCCGCGCAAGTCCCAGGCCATTACTTTGGCCCACACCAGGGAGTGCACAGGGCGCCACGGCTCGATCTGGTAACCGGCGTTCAGGAGCTTCAGCACGGCGTATTCCAGGCTCAGGGCCTCGCCGCGATGCGTGGCCAGATAGGCGTTCACCCCATCCGCATAAGCCTGGAGAATCGCTCTGGAATCCTCATCCAGCATTGCATATTCCTGTTCAGCCAGTTGGCTCCAGCCGAGCGTGCGCAGGAATTTATCCGTCTCAAGCTGGCTTTTGCCGAACATCTCCGAAAGCCGACCGGTTCCGATATGTCGCCAGAAGTCCATCTGCCAGAAGCGATCCTGGGCATGGACATATCCCTGGGCGAAGAACAGGTCGTACATCGTGGAGGCGTAAATGTGGGGAATCCCCATCTTATCGCGATAAATTTCCACCGTTTGCTTCACAGGGAGCTGGATCTCGCCTTCCACCTGAGGGAAGGAGCGTGGCGCCACGGATTGCGGAAGATAGACCCGGAAGTAGTACAACCCGCTACCCGCAACAACGACCACCAGCAACACAACGATCCCCAGCAGAAGCCGCAGGGAACGCTGAAACCTGGACATAGCACCTCCAGCAGAAAAGAGTTTGAAAGCACGAGGCTCCTCGTGCCTATCGCCTCAAGCGCGGGAACCAGTACCAGAGTAAATCCGAGGTCGGTTTTCCGTGAATCGAAGCAGAGGGGTCTTGCAAAAGGGCCGGCGGATAGTAGCCGCGGCTGACCAAACCGCTGATCCACGCCCGGCTATTGAGCGCATTCAGGAACGCTTCGTAAATATCTGCTTGCAGGGAAAGGTCTGTGGGGAAAGCAGGGTGAAGTTGCGGCGGATTGAACGCCTCCCAGGGGAGACAGCGGCCAGATTCACCCAGACACGCGCGAGCCGCACCACGTACGGAAGGATAGGCCAGCGCCAGAATCAGCGGCTTCCCGACCTGTTGCTGGAAGGGCGTCAGAGATTCTACCATCCAGCGCTCGGCAGCCTGTGAAAGGGTCTCTTTGGAAGGCGCTTCTTCTTCACTCAGCGGGATCGAAACCAGCAGATAAATTCCATCCGCCTGATCGAGAAAAGCAGGGGACATGAGTGCAGGGCTGGCAGGCATGGCCCAGAGCAGGCGTCCGGAATAGCGGGCGCGGACATCCCGTAACAGCAATCGCCAGAGATCATCCGCGTTCGCCGGCGCGCCGGAGGGGGAGCCATCCGGTAGCACTCCATTGCTGATCGCCGGCGCCGTCCATTCACCCCCCAGGATCAAAGCGTCGGCGGCGCTTTGCTGCGCCACTTCGGCGTAATGCAGGGCGAAACGCCGGTAGGATTCAAACCACGCCTGCCACCATTCCGGGGTGCGCGGGGCTGCGGCCCAGTAATCACGCTGGAAGCGATCCAGGCGCGGCACGGGGAAGATGGCGGCCTGCAGCCCGGCGGCCTGCGCCTGCCGCACCAGCGCGATCATCTCCGCGTTCAAAGGGGTGCGGCCGGGGCGATAGTACAGAAGGGGTTGGCTGGCATCTGCTTCCCAGCCGGGGGTATAGATCACCCAGTTTGCCTGAATCGCCTGGAGATTGCGTAAAGCGAGCGTGGTGTAACTGAGCCAGGAAGGATCGATCTGCGGCTGAAACTCCACCCCGGCCATAAAACTCGCCCCGTGGGGCTGTACCTCCCTGGCTACCACCGTGGACTGAAGATCGGAAAGCCATCTCCAGTGTTGAACCGTATCCTGCAAATCTTGTGGCGCCAGCGAAACCGTCGCCAGATGGCCAGCAGCCGCGTTCGTCGCCTCGTCGGCAATGCCGCACTGGGCATTGCGACAATAGCGATAGTGGAACTGCCGTACCAGGTGCAGCGGCCCATAGAGGCGATATATCCAGCGTCGTTCGTTCAGTCGCCACATTGGCAAAGGCTCACTCCACCCTGCGGCATTGAACTGGATATAAACGGTATCTTCCAGGGGAGTATTCGGCGGGACCGTAACCTCAAAGAGGATCGGGCCGGCGTTCCCTTTCTGCCAGCCCAGCACCTGATCCTCGAAGGTGCCGCCCTCTGCGGGGATAAAACGCTCCCGCACCGGGAACTGGGACTGGTTCGGGTCCTGCTCGGCGTTCCAGAAGCCATCTCCCAGGGTGTATTTGTACTGCAGATAAGCCCCGGCGGGCAACTGGATGGCAAGCGCATACCGTCCATCCGGCAGTGGGCGCATCTGTGGCATACGATCGGCCCTCAGGCGTTCTCCCCCCTGCCCTTCTGCGAAGAGATTGCCAAATGGCAGCAGGTTGCCGGCGATCCGCAGCGGAGCGCCGGCCTGCGTATTTGCCGGCACGCTGACCACGAACGTCACCGTGACCAGCGGCCGCCTGCTCAGGGAAATCTCGACCGGGGTGACCATCCCTTGCTGGACGACTGCGCCCTGTTGAAAGGGAGGATAAACGCCATCGAGCGAGGTCAGCAACAGGTTGTGGGTTCCAACGGGAACATGGGGCAGGAAAAAGCGTCCCAGCGCATCGCTCAAGACCTGATAGCCGGCCACAGAGACCAGAATATCTGCCAGGGGTTGCTGAGTCTGTGCATCCTGCAATTCCCCCTGCACCATTCCGGTTGCTCCCTGGAAAGGCACATCGGGCCAGGCCGCCACCATATCTTTGACCAGCATCTCGCCGCTGACATACAACCGTCGTGCCTGTACCACAGCGTTTTCGGCGTTTAGCTCCGGGAAAACCTGCGCGCCGCTCCCACGCAAATAGCGGTAGGCGATCAGGCTGCCATCCGTCAGCGGCAGCGTTGCCTGATAGGTTTGCGCTCCGATGGCCTGCATCGGATAGTTCGAAATGCTCAGCGCGGGATGCGTCACCTCATCCTGCAAACTCAGGAGGAGCATCTCGCCGGGCGGCAGCGGAGCGGGTAGAGTGACCTGAAAAGTGACCTTCGTCCTCGGGTAAGGCGTTGCGGTGGGATTGGAAGGAGCAACAGGAGAAGTGGGAGCCCCTGGAAAGGAGAATGGAAGTTCCAGCAGTGAAAGATTGCATCCTGAGGCGCTCAGCAAAAACACAAGGAAGAATACAGCCTTCAGAACTCTGGGCATCTCTTCTCCTCCTTTTCTTGTCTCAACCACGGCGGCGGATGGCCAGGAAACTCAATCCGATCCCCACAAAATACAGAGCCGACATTGGCAGCATCACCAGAAACATGTTCACGGGGTCTACGGTGGGCGTGATGGCCGCCGCCACAATGGCGATGATCAGGATGGCGACGCGCCAGCCACGCAAGAGCGATTGCGGCCTCACCCATCCGATCAGCGTCAAAAGGTAGATCACAAACGGGAACTCAAAGAAGACGCCAATCCAGAACATCAAGCCGGTGACGAAGGAAAAGTAGGAATTCGGGCGCAGTTCTGTCTGTATGCCCATAAAATTCAACAAAACGGGCAGGGCGGCAGGTAGCATCAGGTAGTAGGCAAAAGCCATCCCCCCAATGAAGAACAGGAACACAAGAGGAATGGCCAGTAAGCTAAATTTACGCGTGCCGGGTTTCAGTCCCGGAGCGGCAAACAGCCAGAATTCAAAAGTCACGTAGGGTAGAGCAATTGCCAGCCCGGCCATCAACGCCACGCGCATAAAGACGCCAATGGATTCGGTGACTTCTATCGCCTTGAGCGCGGAAAGCCCGCCAACCGGCCGCGCCAGGAACTCGATGAGCTGCGGCGTAAAGAAGAAAGAGAACACAATGCCAATTCCCACCGCAATCACCGCACGCAAGAGATGCACGCGGAAGGCTTCCAGATGTTCCACCAGTTGTTGACGCGCCGCTTCATCGGGTAAATTCGCCAGAATTTCACCCAGCGGGAGTTCTTCGGGTTCTTGATTGAAAAAAAGGCTGAGCTTCTGAAAAGCTCGCCCTGGCAGGCGGAACAAGATCCAGAGAAGGCGAAACGGGAAGAACAGCAGACGAGGGATGACACGCAACGATGACATGGGGGAATCTATGGTTCGGAGGGCTTTTCTTCGGGGGTGGATTTTTCATTCGTGGGGGAAGCAGGAGCGGGGGAAGGGGGTAAATCGCTAAAGGAGACCGAACGCGGGGGCGCGATCTTCTGCTCGCGGAGCGCCGGATCGTTCTCCCAGATTTCACGCTCCGCTTCGCGCATCAGGCGCGTGGGGAGCGTGGAGATCTCATGCCCGACGCTGCGCATGGCGCGCCAGGTATCTGACTTGACGAAACGATTCATCCACCGCCCCAGTTCGCGCGCCATCTCTTGCATCTCTTTCGGCCCAAACACAATAAACATCAGCAAGAGAATGAAAAGAATTTCGGGAATGCCAATATCGAACATCCTATTTTTCCTTTGCAGGAGTCACTGCCATCAGCGCCTGTTTCACTTCATCCAGGCGATTCACAACCGACCCCAGCACGCCATTGACAAAGCGAGGCGAATTCTCTGAACCATAGGATTTTGCCAGTTCGACCGCCTCGTTGATGGCGACTTTGATCGGCGTATCTGTCATCGTCAGCTCCCAGCAAGCGATGCGCAGAATGTTGCGATCAATGGCCGCGATCTCTTCCATCGGCCATTCGGGCGCAAAATGGGCCAGCACTCGATCCAGGTCTTTCGCAACCGGGTGGACACCCAACACAATCTGGCGGGCGAATTCAGCCAGAGAAGGGGGAAGAGGGGTCTCCTCCAGCCGATGCTGGAGGGCTTCGGCGGGGGAATGATGACTCAAGTCCACTTCGTAAAGAACCTGCAGTGCCAGACTACGCGCCTGGGTTCGCGATTTCATGCAGCAGGATACTCCACGTCCTCGATATGGATATGGATACCGCTCACTTCCATCCCTACCAGTTCCTGAATTGCTCGCGCCACCTGCTGCTGCACATTGCGGCTGAGTTCACGCAGGTTGCGGTTGCCGTCCAGGATCAGGTAGAGGTCCACTTCTACTTGTTGATCTTCGACGCGCAGTCGGATGCCTTCCTGCCCGCGGCGGAAGACGCGATTTACACCGCCCGCCACTTCTGCCAGGCGCATCACGCCGGGGACACCCAGCGCAGCCATCCGCACCACAGCCATCAGGGCCTCCGGCGCCACCGTCGTTACCACTTTTGTCGGATAGCTCATTGGCTCTCTCCTTTCTGTCACATCATGGCCATTCCACCATCCACGCCCAACACCTGCCCGGTGATGTAGGCCGCCTGATCTGAGGCCAGGAAAGCAACTGCAAAGGCGATCTCTTCCGGGCGCCCCATCCTTCCCAGGGGCACTAACTTGAGCGCCGCCTCCAGTGTTTCGCGAGGCATGGTGTTCAGAATTTCGGTATCTACAAAGCCTGGAGCAATGGCATTGACGGTAATGTTGCGCGAAGCCACCTCGCGCGCCAGGGCCTTGGTGAAGCCGATCTGCCCGGCCTTTGAGGCCGAGTAATTGGTCTGGCCAGCGTTACCCATCTGGCCAGCTACGGAGGCAATGTTGATGATGCGCCCATAGCGCTTGCGGATCATGTGACGAATGGCGGCTTTGGAGCAGTTGAACGTGCTCTTCAGGTTTGTGCGGATTACTTCGTCCCAATCCTCTTCACTCATGGTCATCAGCAGGGTATCACGGGTGATCCCTGCGTTGTTGACCAGGATATGTAAATCGCCGAAGGTTTCAAGGGCGAACTTGATCAAGGCCTGCGCCTGCTGAAAATCCGAAACATCCGCCTGAAAAGCGACTGCCTCTCCGCCGTTTGCCTGGATCTGGCTGACCACTTCCTGGGCAGCCTGCTCAGAGCGATGGTAGTTGACGACCACCCGTGCCCCACGCGCGGCCAGCTCCAGCGCAATGGCGCGCCCGATCCCACGCGAAGCACCGGTCACCACGGCCACTTTGCCATTCAAGCCCAGATCACTCACGTTGCCTCCTGCTTAAGGGATAGAATGCGGATCGTCCTTGCTGTTTGAACATGTCTTTCACGGCCTGTCGTCCACGGCCTCTTGCCATGGTCTATCGTGCACGGCCTATCGTCCATTATATCGCGTTTATCGCCTCGGATTGAGGCGCGGGCTGAGCGCCAGGATCAGCGCGCCGGCGGTCACGATCAGCGCCGCTATCCCGAACACATCCTGCCAGAAGCGTAGGGGAAACAGGCGGATCAGGGTGTCGGAATAATCGAAAATCCAGCTATCGCCTTCAAAGAAGGCGAGATGGAAAAGGGTGAAGAAATCCCAAAAGGCAAACGCGCCGAACAGACCGAGGGCCACCACCAGCAAAAGCGTGAGCTGTCCACCGCGTTGAAGGCCCTTCAGATAGGCGGGAAAGAAGCGGTAACGGATGGCAAGCAGCCCGAGGACCAGCAGCATCCCCAGGGTCAGATCGCCGAGGCGCAGCGCCTCCAGCGTCACTTTTTGCACATCCAGCATGTGGCGCAGCTCGCGATCGTTGAACAGGGGCCGGCCATCGTTCATTTTCAGATCGGCCAGATAACTTAATGGCTGCGGCGTGCGGATAAATTCCAACGCATAGGTTGCCCAGTGCAGACGCTCGCTCTGGGTAAAGCCATATGGATCAGGCGGGAACGATGCCTGCCCATATTCCAGGCGCAGAAAGGTCGGCGTCAACAGCAGACGCAAGGCAATGCTGAGCAGGATCAGGGGAACGAGCAAAGCCGTGAGCCAGGTGAGGATGGTTTTCATCTCAAGCCCTCTCCATTTCCTTGCAAGAAGAATTTTAAGATCATGCTATCCACAATCCATTCCAGAGAAGAATGATCATCCGTGAAAATTTCGCCCGGCGTATATCCTGGTTGACGGAGATGCAGCGCGGTGATCTGCATCGTCTGGAGAAGCAACGGCGGGGTATCGGGCCGGGCCATCAGGTCGAACAAATTGCGCAGGAAGTCCTCCGCCTGCGTCGGCTGGCGCGTGGCGAAGATCATCACGTTCAGCGTATTCGGCACATCCATCACGTGCACACTGGGGAAGACGCTGTGCATGGTGGTCGCGATCGCATCCACCAGGCGACGATCTTGAGGCAAGGCAGCTACGTTGATGGCAATGGCTCCTTCCTCGGTCAGATGCTCTGCACATATGAGAAAGAATTCACGAGTGGTCAGATGGGGAGGAATATACGGGGGGCGGTAGGCGTCTATGGCAATCAGGTCATAACGCTCATGGCTTCGGGCAAGTCCCCAGCGTGCATCTTCGATGTAAATATTCAGATTTGGCAGATTGAGGGCAAAATAGCGCTTTCCTACTTCCACGATCTTCGGATCGATCTCCCAGCCATCTATGGGAATGGCGCCATAAACAGCGGTAGCCTGTCGGGCGACGGTGCCGGCTGCCAGACCGAGAATGGCGATGCGATGCACATCGGCAGGTCGGCGATGCGGGTAAAAAAATGGTGCTACCAGGAACTGTTCCCAGGTGCCCCCATAGAACAGGCGATCCGGTGCATAAATCGAGTGGACGCCCTGCCCTTCATTCAGCCGTAGTAAACGCTCCCCGTTGATCTCTTGCACCAGGATATAGTTATAAGCAGATTCCGCTTCGTAGATCTTGCCCGGAGCAGGTCGGGAAAAGGCGGGGGAAAAGAAGAAGGCGAGCAAGGTGAGCAAATTCAGGACGATGGCAAGGAGTAAAAGGCGAAAACGGCGCTCCAGGATCAGCCCTCCGGCGGCGATCCATTCCATGAGCAGGCTGAAAAACAGGAACGTGCGCGGTGTGCCCAGGAGGGGAGGGGTGATCAAAACGGGCAAAAATGTGCCCAGGAGCGATCCGAAGGTCGAGATAGCATACAGCAGGCCGGCTAACTGCCCGCTTTGTTCGGTTCGCTGAATGACCAGACGGAGGGCAAACGGCGAAATCATCGCCAGCAGGATAAATGGCAGGCTGAACAGCACCAGTAAGGTGAAGAACGATGCAAGCAGCAAGCCGCTCGCCAGCTCTGCAAAGGCAAAGGCGGCCCAGTTTACAACCGGCCGCGCGAACAGGGTGGCCAGGGCTAAGGTAGAGCTACCCATCAGCAGCAGCAAGTACAGCAGGTAGGCCTGCGGATGGCGGTCGGCGAGGTAGCCGCCGAGGAAATAACCGGTTGCCAGGTAAAGCATCACCATCCCGATCACGCTGGCCCAGACCAGATTGCTGCTGCCAAAATGATTATTCAACAGCCGAGAGACGCTCATCTCTGCCCCTAACACACCCATCCCGGCAATGAAAACGGTCACAAGCAGGTAAGAAGGCATGATGAGGATTATAACATCAGCGATTCTTGAAGGGGAATCTACCATTTTGGAAACGCTGCTCTCGCTCTTCATGCCGCTATGGCTGCGCTATAGTCGGGATTGTGAACAAACCTTAAAAAAATATTCCAAAAGCATGTGATATACTTGTGGTGTACGAAAACACGTAACTATTCAGCCCTTCATCAAGGCTGTTATGTATGTCATGGCGAGAAGCGTTTTTTGCGACGAAGCAGTCCCCAGGCGGTCCATTTGTCTGATCAATGGGAGATTGCTTCGCCAAAAACGGCTTGCAATGACGTGGCTGGGTGGTTACGAAAACACAACCTTCTGAAGGAGAAGAGACTATGAAAAAATTATCCATCCTCATCCTCGCGCTTGTGGTGGTGCTTGCGGCGTGTGGGCCCAAGCCGACTCCGACCGCAACGCCGGCTGCAGCGACGGAGGCCCCAGCCAATACAATGGATGCCCTTATCCAGGCTGCCAGGCAAGAAGGCATGCTCACGACCATTGCCTTGCCACACGACTGGTGTAACTATGGCGAGGCCATTGAAACCTTCAAAGCCAAATATGGAATCCAGGTGAACGAGCTGAACCCGGATGCCGGCTCGGCGGATGAAATTGAGGCCATCAAGGCGAATAAGGACAACAAAGGGCCACAGGCGCCCGATGTGATTGATGTGGGCTTTGGCTATGGCCCGCAGATCGTTGAAGAAAAGCTGGTCATGCCGTATAAGGTTTCCACCTGGGATACGATCCCCAATGAGGTCAAACACCCGGATGGTTACTGGTACGGTGATTACTACGGAGTCCTGGCCTTTGAGGTCAACAAGGCGATTGTCCAGAATGTACTTCAAGACTGGAACGATCTGCTCAAACCAGAGTACAAGGGCATGGTCGCATTGGCTGGTGATCCGCGTGCCTCGGCCCAGGCTCAGATGAGCATCATGGCCGCAGCGCTTGCTCGCTCCGGTTCTGTTGATGACATTATGGCCGGCTTGCAGTTCTTCAAAGAATTGAACGACGCCGGCAATTTCGTGCCTGTGATCGCCAAGCAGGCGACCCTGGCTAAAGGCGAAACGCCCATCGTCATCCGCTGGGACTACCTGGCCCTGGCAGACAAAGATGCCCTGGCCGGCAATCCTGAAGTCGAGGTGGTGGTGCCGAAGAGCGGAGTAGTAGCCGGTGTCTACATCCAGGCCATTTCCGCGTATGCCCCTCACCCGAACGCGGCCAAGCTCTGGATGGAGTTCCTCTATAGCGATGAAGGGCAACTGATCTGGCTCAAGGGTGGTTGCCATCCCATTCGTTACAACGATCTGGCCGCCCGTGGCGTTATTCCGGCTGAGATTGCCGCCAAACTACCTCCTGCGGAGGCCTATGCCAGGGCGGTTTTCCCATCCATTGACCAGATCAACAAAGCCAAGCAGATTATCTCCGAGAAGTGGATGGAGATCGTTGGTGCGGAGGTTAAATAATCTCTTCCCGTTCACGAAACAGGGCGCGCATTCCGCGCGTCCTGTTTCTTCTATCCCATGGCGCGACGCGCTATGGGTATTGCCGTTCTTCCTTTTCATTTTTCTGTTTGTTTTCTTACCTTCGGCATCTCTACTTTCTGGCAGTTTTCAGGATAAGTGGGGGAACTTTACACTCCAGAACTACCTGGATTTATTCAAACCATCCATCCTGTCTGCTTACTGGATAAGCATTCGCATCAGCCTGGCCTCTGCGCTGGGTGGGGGGCTGCTAGGGTTTATGATGGCTTATGGAATAACCGTAGGGGGATTGCCGCGCCGTCTGCGCACGGCATTGCTTACATTTTCTGGGGTTGCATCGAATTTTGCAGGAGTTCCCCTCGCCTTCGCGTTCATGGCAACCCTGGGGCGGACGGGCCTGATAACCGTTCTCATCCAGACACTTTTCGGAATCAATCTATACGAACGAGGCTTCAGCATCTACTCATTCTGGGGATTGACCTTCACGTATATTTACTTCCAGTTTCCGCTGATGATATTGATTATCACTCCCGCATTAGATGGCCTGCGCCGTGAATGGCGCGAAGCAGCGCAAATTTTAGGTGCCTCTTCCTGGGAATACTGGCGGCGGGTCGCCTTACCTGTTCTCACCCCCTCGATTTTGGGCGCCATGATCTTGCTCTTTGGGAATGCCTTCGGTGCCTACGCAACCGCGCTCTCTTTAACCGGTGGATTTATCAACCTCATCACTATCTTGATCGGGTCGCAAATCAAAGGGGATGTGCTCCAAAACCTGGGGCTCAGTTACGCCCTGGCGATGGGGATGGTGGTTGTGATGGCAATCATGATCAGCATTTACTATCTGCTGCGTCGTTATAGCGAAAGGTGGCTGAAGATATGAAGCGGAATCTGCGCCTGGGGCTTCTCTGGTCGTGGTTCTGGATGATCCTGGGGTGGTTATATTTCCTGCTCCCCTTACTGGCCACCTTTCTCTTCTCTTTACGGGCGAAGAAAGACACCCTGAGTTTCCTTGCCTACGAGCGCGTTTTCAAGGACCCAAACTTCTGGAAGACCTTTGCCTTTTCCCTGGAGATTGGATTGATTACCATCCTGGCCGGGCTGGTGTTAATCGTGCCGACCGCTTACTGGATTCGATTGCGCTTGCCCCGTCTGCGCATGGTTACAGAATTCGTATCCATGCTGCCGTTCGTTGTCCCGGCTATCGTGCTGGTTTTTGGCCTGATTCGTGTCTTCAGTGGTGCGCCTTTCTACCTGACCAACACCTACCTGGGAACCAATGCGCTGCTTGTCGCTGCTTACATCGTGCTGGCCTTGCCCTACCTGTACCGGGCGATAGATACCGGCCTGGCGGCGATAGATGTGCGTGCCCTTACCGAGGCTGCCCAAAGTCTGGGTGCGGGATGGCCCGTGATTCTATTGCGCATCATTCTCCCCAATCTGCGCGTGGCGATGATCAGCGCTGCCTTCCTGACCCTGGCAACGGTGATGGGCGAGTTTACCATCGCCAGTTTTCTGGTCGGGATCAAGGCATTCGGGCCATATATGTCCCTCGTCGGACAAAACAAAACCTATGAATCTTCTTCTCTGGCAATTATAAGCTTTGCCCTTACCTGGGCTTTTATGGGCTTTATTCAACTTTTCAGCCGTGGACGTGCTGAGGCCGCGCCCCCCGGTGCTCATTAATTCCACCCTGGCGAGAGAGGTATGGCCTTCTTAGTCTTGAGTCATGTAAGTAAAGCGTTCGGGCAAACTCAGGCGGTCAAAGATTTTAACCTAGAAGTTGAAAAAGGCGAATTCATTTCGTTTCTTGGCCCCAGCGGATGTGGAAAAACCACCACGCTGCGCATGATCGCCGGTTTCGAGCAACCCACCGAGGGACAAATTCTGCTGGAAGGCGAAGACATCACCTTTCGCCCGCCCCATCAGCGAAATGTCGGGATGGTCTTCCAGTCCTATGCCCTTTTTCCCAACATGACCGTCGCTCAAAACATTGCGTTCGGCCTGGAAGTGCGCAAGATGGATCGAGCAAAGATCAAAGAGCGGGTCCATGAAATGCTTTCTCTGATTCAGCTCGAAGATTACGGTGGACGCTATCCCTATCAATTGTCTGGCGGTCAGCAGCAACGGGTCGCTCTGGCCAGAGCCCTGGCCATCCGTCCACGTCTGCTTTTGCTGGATGAACCGCTTTCGGCGCTGGATGCGAAGATCCGCCTCGAGCTACGGCAGGAGATTCGGCGCATTCAACAGGCCCTGGGGATCACCACAATCTATGTGACGCACGATCAGGAAGAAGCGCTCTCGCTTTCGGATCGGATAGTGGTGATGAATCAGGGACAGATTGAGCAGACTGGAACACCGTTCGAGATTTACAACTATCCCCAAAGCGAATTTGTGGCTTCGTTTGTCGGTCAACTGAATTTGCTCCCGGTGGAAGTACTCGATCTGAGCAAAAATATCTGTCGCGTTGCCGGGCAAGAGATACGTTTTACACCCACCACGAATAGCATTCTGAAAACCGGCAAAGTTCGCCTCGCCATTCGACCGGAAGAAATCCGCTTAGGCATGGTCGAAGGGGAAAATCTGCTACGGTGTGAGATTGCAAGTGTGATTTTTCTGGGGTCTATTATCCGTCTGCGGGTGAAATTGGGCGAGGGTATCCTGATCTCCGTGGATCAGTTCAACGAGCGGCATTTTCAGCCCCCGCGCCCCGGCGAGGTGGTCACCCTGCACTTCCCGATCCATGCCTGCTGGCTGCTTTGATCACCAGGGACGATCCCCCAGAAACGCAAACAGTGCCTCGTTCCAGGGCCTGTAAAAGGCTTCCAGTTTCTGGCGCGTCGCTGCAGCGATGGGCGGCGGGGAAAAACTTTCCTTTGGCCCCCAGAAGAGCAGCCGGCGCGCTGCGGCAGGCAGCCACCGTGTCCGGGATGGATGGCGAAAAAAATAAAGATACAACGGATTCTTCCAGATCGAGGAAGGATTATAGGCGCGGTGATAGGGAAGTGGATCAAATTCCGTGTCTATCTCCAGGAACTCAAAGATGCGCCGGTAAAAGGCGGACGGCGACTTCAGCATTTCTTCAAACGCTACAACGAGAAGCTGCCGGGCAGGGAAAAATTCCAGGTAGCGCTGGATATATCGAATATAAACCCCGCGGCTGAAATAGCCCGGCTTGCCCGGCTGATAGTTTTCATCCAGGTAAAGCCGGGCTATCTCATCAAAGGTGCGCCATTCTGAGAGATGGCGACGATTGTCCCAATATTGGGAATAGGCGCGGGCAATCGGTTCACGCACCGTGAGGATCAACCTGACCCGTGGCAAAAGGCGAAAAATGCGCTCAGGAGCCTGGGGATGACAGATATAGCCAGGGGAAGCCTCGCCACAAAGTTGCCCCGGCGCCGCCCCCTGAAAAAATCGCTCATAGAATGCGACCCCGCGCTCATACAGGTCATCATGGAAGAAAAAGTTAATCTCTTTGCGTGGGGAAAGATAGAGTTGTGGATGTTGTCGGAGCACATGATAGAGCGTTGTGCTTCCCGCCTTCTGCGATCCGATGATGAGAAAATCCGGGAGGGGCATAATTCTCTATAATGCCCAGGCCAGCAATATGCCGAAGATGGCGATCAAAATTCCCAGGTGCAGAAAGAAATTGCTGGTGGCGATCCAGTGCGAGCCAAAAAGGAACTGGAAGAGCAAATTAAGCGCAATCAACCCCATCCCGATCATCGGAAGCAGACCCTTGCGATGCGCCAGATACTCCGAGAGTTTATCCAGTTGAGCCGAGAGCCAGTTCAACACATTACGCCTCATGGACTTCTTCCGGGATAGATTCATCCACTTTCCAGGGGGCAAACTGGGCCAGCAGACGGCCGGGCAAGCGCCCCTGAATCAGCATACCGCCGCGCATGTGCTCAATCCGCTCGACCTGCCCCATCTCATGGAAGAGGGAAATCAAGTTCCCCTGCTGATAGGGCAGGCGCACACAAATCGGGGTCATCGTCTCAAAAAGTGTTTCCTGAATGCGCTGTAGCAGTGTTTCGATGCCCCAGCCTTTGAGCGCAGAGATGCCCACCGCGCTGGGATACAGGCGGAGCTTTTCACGAATCGCCTCGAGGGATTGTTCCAGGCGATCTATCTTGTTGAGCGCGGTGATGACCGGGATGTGGCCGGCGCCGATCTCCTCCAGGGTTTGCTGTACTGCCTGATATTGCGCCAGCGCGTTGGGATGAGAGATGTCCACCACATGCAAGATGAGATCCGCCTCCGCAATTTCTTCCAGGGTGGCGCGAAAGGCCGCTACCAGGGTGGTGGGCAATTTTTGAATAAAACCGACGGTATCGGTAAAAAGTACCCAATGGCCGCCCGGAAGCTCCACCCGGCGCGTGGTTGGGTCAAGGGTCGCAAAAAGCTGATCGGCCACATAGACGTCGGCTCGGGCCAGGCGATTCAGCAGGGTGGATTTGCCGGCGTTGGTGTATCCTGCCAGGGCGATGACAGGGATGCGGGCGCGGCGACGTTGGGCACGGTAGCGCATACGATGCGCACGCACCTTTTCTAGCTCGCGTTTGAGATGAGCAATTTCACGGCGGATGACGCGCCGATCCACCTCAAGCTGCGTTTCGCCGGGACCGCGTAGCCCGACGCCTCCGATGCCCCCTCTCCCTGCCGCCCCCCCTGCCTGACGCGCCAGGTGCGTCCAGCGACGGGTGAGACGGGGGAGATAGTATTCGTATTGCGCCAGCTTGACCTGTAAAATCCCCTCACGGGTGTGGGCATGTTGGGCAAAAATATCCAGAATCAACGCCGTCCGATCCAGAACGCGCACGTGCTCCCCCAGGGCTTTCTCCAACTCGCGCAGATGGCGCGGGCTTAATTCGTTATCGAATACGACCACTTGCGCCTGCGTTTCCTCTACGAGTGCTTTTAGCTCCTCCAGTTTCCCTGGCCCGATGTACGTCTCCACGTGTGGATGCTCGACTTTCTGGGTGATCTGGCCGACCACTTCCAGGCCGGCGGTATCTGCCAGCAGCGCCAGTTCTACCAGGGAATCTTCGAGGGGCAGAAGCGCGGGCTCGCCACGAATCTCCACCCCCACCAGGAAAGCACGCTCACGAGGGAGTATTGTTGAATGGATGGAGCGTGGCGTCATGGAACGCGTTTATTCCCTTTCCTGTTCCGATTGCGCATTCAGCAACTGAGCCAGACGGGCATTCTCCGCGTTGGATTGGAGAGGAAGCAGGATGTGAAAGGTCGAACCAGGGCATTTCTCTTCGTCGTATCCTTCGGAGACGACCCAGATCGTACCACCATGAGCCTCGATAATGCCACGCGCAATCGGTAACCCCAACCCCGGCCCGCCGCCTTTGAATTTTGTCTTGCCGCTGGAATGTAACTGCGCCGATCCGAGGGCGGTAAATTTTTCAAAGATCAGCGTCTGATCTTCCGGCGCAATCCCGATCCCTGTATCGGCAATCGTCACCTCGACGAAGCCTGGCAAAAGGCGTCCATCCACGGTGATCTTGCCGCCATCGGGAGTGTACTTGATGGCATTCAGCAGCACGTTGCGGAAAGCCTGATACAGGCGCTCCGGGTCCCCTATCAGCCACTCGTTCATCCCGTTGAAAGGGCGAATCTCAAAGGTTTGTTTTCGCTCCTGGAACGTCGCGTCCAGCTCAGCCTTGAGCAACCCGAAGAGCGTTTTGAGCTGCACCGGCTGCAGGTTGAGCTTGAGCATGTTGGTATCAATCAGGGAGACATCTATCATGTCATCCACGATCTGTCGTAAGCGTCGGATACCGCTATAGATGCCTTGCAGAAAATGGGAGGCCTGGGGTGAGAGATTCTGCACCATGTCGCGCATCATGGCGGTATAGCCTTCAATCAGCGTCAGAGGCGTTTTCAGCTCATGGGCTGCCACAGAGATGAAGTTCGATTTCGTCCGTTCCAGTCGCTCCAGCTCCTCCTGCACCGCGCCCAGTTCCTTCATCGCCCGCTCCAGGCGGGACTCTATTTCGAAGCGCGTCGCTTTTTCAATGCAATAGGTAAAAACCGGCAAAGCCACATGAATCACCTCCAGGGCCTCTTTCTCGCGCAGGTTCTCGCGGGCCAGGTCTATCAATGCCATCAGCATCTGATTCAAGAGCGGGGGGAGGATGTAGCGTTTCTCCTGAGCCACGGTCAGCGGCGGGGTGCTGGCCCAATCGTAGAGCAACCCATCCATCCAGGCCGGATCCCCGGTTTCGATGGACTGCTCAAGCAAATTGAAAAAGCGCTCCAGTTCCTGCAGGAAGGTTGCGCGCACAGTGGCGCCACGCGCAGCCATGTTCGCAATCCGTTGCACCCACAAAGGACGTAGTCGGCGGAGCGAGTCTAAGGTGGCCATAGCCTTTTACCAATTTTACCATGTGATTGGTGGAAAGTCGCTAACGATTCTGTTGGGTGAACCAGTTTAAGAGCGTTTGACCGACGACTTCCAGGCTGCGCGGGGAAACCTTGTCGGCAGTATCCTGGAGGGTGTGCCAGAAGGCATAATCCAGGTCAATGATGTCCACTGCAGGGATGCCCGCCTCGATAAAGGGGATGTGATCATCTATGACGGCATAAGCCACCTGGGGGCGGAAAATTTCGCCATAACCGGATTCGGCTGCGACTCGCCACAGGCTTTCCCGGAGCTTTGCATCGGAATTGGCATCCATCGGCAGGCTGAGATCGGCGTCTCCGATCATGTCCACGATGATCACGCCTTCTGGTCTGAAGGTCATTTCCTGGACAAAGTAACGCGCCCCCAGACTCCAGTCTTCCCAGCCCGGTAAACGACCCTGATCTTCGGCATCAAAGAAAACCAGCCAGAGCGGCACATCCCTGGGGAGAACACGCGCCAGCTCAAGGAGCACGGCAACGCCGGAGGCGCCATCATTTGCCCCAGGCACCGCCTGTGTTCGCTTCGTCGGATCGGGATCGCGGTCGGCAGACAGGCGCGAATCGTAATGGGTTCCTAAGAGCCAGCGCGGGTAGGCAGGGTCGCGAAAAGCGATCAGATTACGTATCTCCTGCCCGCGAAAATTCCCTTCCTGCACCCTGACCTGCCAGCCGACTCGCCGGAGTTCTTCCTGCATCCATTCCAGAACCCGGGCATGGGCCTGCGAACCAGGTGTACGCGGTCCGAGAGCGACCTGATACGCCACATGCGCCATGGCGCGCCTGCCATCAAAGCGGGGCGGGAACTTGGCCGGCAATTTTCTCAGGAAAAATCCTCCCAGAAGGAGAAAAACCAGCAAGACAACCAGGTATCCAACCTTTCGAGGCACAGCTCAATTGTATCACCAGAGAGGGGTGTCTCAGCTTTTTGAGGCAAGGGGCGTATGCGATGGGAAACATCCAGAAGAGAGTCTCACCGACTCTATCTCCCAGTTAGCCGCCCGGTTCATCTGGGTAGTGTATCTTTCCTTCAGGAAATTCCGAGAACGAAAGTAACCACCCTCCCCACTGCCATCTTTGTTGCGGTAGAAAATTTTCTACCGTTACATTGCGAGCCGCCGCAGGCGGCGAAGCAATCCCCATATCGGCCAGGAAATTGCTTCGCTGCGCTCGCAATGACAGGAGACAGAGGTTTTTTCATGGCTTTCGGGCAACTCGCTGCGAATTTCTTGAACGAATGATACAGTAACGGTACAATTCAAAGCCTGGAGCCATGACACTGGTCAGCATTATCACTCCTTCTTACAATCAAGCCGCCTATCTGGAGCAGACGTTGCGCTCGGTGCTGGAGCAGGACTACGCGCCGATAGAATATCTGGTGGTGGATGGCGGTTCGACGGATGGGTCGGTCGAAATTTTGCAGCGCTACGCCGCACGACTGAGCTGGTGGGTCTCGGAAAGGGATCGGGGGCAGGCGGAGGCCATCAACAAGGGGCTGGCCCGCGCCCGCGGGGAGATCGTTGCCTGGCTGAATTCGGACGATCTGTATCTCCCTGGAGCGGTGAAGGCAGCGGTGCAGGCGCTGGAGGCGCATCCGCAGGCTGCTTTCGTCTATGGGGATGTACTTTCCGTGGATGCCCAGGGGAGGCCTTTCAATCATCAACGCTATCGGCCGCTGACGCTTCAGGACCTGTTGTGCTTCCACATCATCGGGCAGCCGGCTGTTTTTATGCGTCGGGATGCGCTGGAACAGGCCGGCCGGCTTGATCCTTCCTATCACTACCTGCTGGACCATCATTTGTGGATCCGCCTGGCGCAGGTGGGGGAAATGGTGTATGTGCCCCAGCTCTGGGCAGCGGCGCGTTATCATCCGATGGCGAAGAATCGGCGTCAGGCGCTGGCCTTCGGCAAAGAAGCGTTTCGCATCCTGGACTGGGCAGAGGCGCAGCCAGAACTGGGGGGAATCCTTCGCCCGATCCGCAGGCGCGCCCGGGCCGGGGCGTTCTTTTTCCAGGCACGCTATCTGCGCGACGGTGGCGATGCCTGGAAGGCGCTACGCTCCTGGCATCAGGGGCTGTTCCTCGCTCCCTCGCTGTTGCCGCACCATTTCTTGCTGGGCGTCTCGATCTGGCTCTCGGCCCTGGGGTTGGACTCTCTGCGCCATCTGGTTTTGCGCTATCGTGAAAAGCAGGCAAAGCAGAAAGCCGGCGTTCTGGACGGTCGGTGAGGCGGGAGAGGAGCTTCAAGAGGCCTCAGGGGCAAACCTTTGCGCGCAAGGCAAGGTGGATCGCCAGGCTGGAAGTTCCGCCCATGTTGTAAGCCTGGCTCCTGGTCAGAGGGTGTGAGCGATCATGATGATCGCTGAGCAAGCGCTTCTTCGAGGAAAGCGCTCACTTTCTGCGGCTCACGGTAATCCAACTATCGTCGTAATTGATCGCTTTCAGAACATTGTTTCTATCCAGTCTGGGGGTGGCTTAATGGTGATGTGCAGGCAATCGTCTGGCACAGGCTCGATGATGGTAAATTGCGATCCGTGGGGCTGCCAGGTGAACTTGTGAAAACGAGTTGCACGTTCCAGGCCTTCCAGATTACCCTCTTCGTTGGTTTGCCAGATATATTGTTCTGGCGGATAAAACACGGTTTCAAACTCGAAGATGGCCAGTCTGGTAAGGTCCTTTGACTTTATCAAGACAACCGTGCACAAACTTGAAAATTTAGAGCGCACGGCATTCACTCGTTCGTTCCAGATTTGCAGCACCTGATCCCCAATCAGTTGGGGGTCTACATCGAAATTTTTCTGGTCGAATGAATAGGTCGGAGAATTACGCCCGGAGATCAAACGCACTGTTTTTTGTGTATGGGGGTTAGAGGCTTTGATGGTTTTCGCGCTCCAGGCTGTGGTTCCAAGAATGACATCTGCCAGTCCAACATTCGATGGTTGCCATTGTGCTCCAATGCTATCTGCAAAAATTTGTTCCCACTCCGAGCCTGCGATCTCAGGCACACTTTTGGTCGCAAGAATGTAAATGACGTGTTTTCCCACTTTCAAACCAAAATCAGCAGGGAATTGATTAAGCGGATAGGGTGGGTTTGCTCTGCTGACATTCCTCAGGCGCGGTGGTCAAGAGTGACTCATACAGGAGGCTCCTTATTTCTCGAACAATCTCATCTGAGGGGGGTCGGGAAACCGGGAGGGAAGAAGGTGCTCCTCTGGAGGCATCTGTTTCCAACGGTGGCTAAAATAGACAAGAGAGTTATAAAACCACTCATACGTTACTTTTTCTGGAGATGTACTGGCTGCTCGGAGCAATTCACCCATGAAACGCAGAAACCACTTGTTTTCTGTAGCGTTTAAGTCTTCTTTGAAATTCTCTTGCACGCGTTGAAAAATATCTTCGGGGTCTAACGAGAGCGGCGCAACCGGGAGGGTGTTCTTTTCGCAAACCAAAACCAGATCCATATCCAGGGATTGCTTGTTGCGAATATGGGGATTGACTTTGTACTCACTCATCACAGGGAAAGAGTCCATCACCCGAAAACCGCTGCCGACAATCGCCTGGAGAATTGTCCACCAGGCCCTCCAGTTCGAGTGATGGAAAGTAAAGATCAACCTGCCATTCTCTTTGAGGACGCGGTGCCCTTCCGCGAAGACATTTCTCAACAGTTGTTGATATTCCTGTTCTCCCTTCTCCATTTTGCCGTTTACGATGGCTTCGTCGTCTGTAGGAACATGCTCGGCCTCAAAATATGGGTGGACGATTAATTCTGCCAGCCAGACATAAAAGAAGTTCGAGAGTTCAGAGTAATGCACGTTATCAAAGTACGGTGGGTCGGTGATAATAAAATCAACGCTTTGATCCGGGATCGCGGGGAGTGAAGAGGAATCGCCGCAAAACAGCATGGCGGAACGTGGCGTTTTCTGGAGCTGGTCAAAAGAGGCTACGAAATCAGCGGCAATGTATTCTCTGGACGGCACGGTGCGCACGATACCGCGCCTGTCTTTGAACCGGTCGAACGGCGACTGACAATACAGCTTCGCGGCCCGGTAACGTTTATAGCAGTTGACAAAGGTGCCTGCGCCTTCATCCCCCACTCCCCAGACGGCATTTTCTACCGGAGTTGTGGTCAGGGGCAGGGCATGATAATTAAACAGATGATGCAATTTCCTATGCGGGTAATTGTAAGGCGTCATCATGTTATTGTATTCAAGTGAATTAGAAAATACGGTAATAAAAGAATTCCTGAATTCTTCTTCCGGAATGGCCAGGATGCTCTCGAACAAATAGTTGAAGGCGAGAATCTGGCGCGGGTTGAACAGCTGATAGTAATGCGTATATTTGTGCAACCTCCAGCGCAGCGATGAATCACCCTCCAGAATTTTCTGGCGAGGAAAAATCAGGCGACCACTCCCAACCCCCTTCGCGGGGCTGGGGTAGGACAGCTCCCGCATTGTTTCCTGGATAAAATCGAGCCTGGCTTCGTCTTCCCCATCGGGCGACTTGTAGCGGCGAGCCTGGCACGATGGGCACCAGTATTCGATGGCTACCAGTTTTTCTTTTAGCGTTTGGCCCTCACTCAGGGTATCCAGAAGCCGAATACGCGAGTGACAATGAGGGCATTCATAAAATCCCTGATCGTATGTTCCAGCCTCAGGGTCAAAGGAAAATCCACAGGTTTTACAGGTACACGGGTGGGTTCCATCCCACTCGTTCAGTGCAAAACATTGAGGGCAAAAGACCGTTGCAGGATTTTTTGCAGAAATCGGCTTGTTACGGCTCAAGCCTTCGTTGAGCAAAGCGCGTTTGTACAAATACACGTCCCTTTTGCAATGGGGGCATGTCACATAACGAACCCAAAAGTAATACATCCCGTCTGCTTCTTGCCGGCACTCGACGCAGCGAGTTCTATACAGCGCTTTGATTTTTCCCCGGCTGTTTCTTCAATTTGCCTGAAATACCTGTCTAATTTTTCTAAATCAATGGGCTTCAGGGTTTCCCTGACAATCCAATAGGAAACGGGATTCAAATCGCAACCGATCACCTTAGCCCCCATGCGGTTGGCCTCTACCAGCGTTGTTCCACCCCCCATAAAAGGGTCTAAGATTACCACGTCCTCCAGGCGATGCGCTTTGAAATATTCGCTTTCGGCAGAGAGTGAACCGTCACGCGTGCGCTCGAAAAGGGCAAAAGATTTTTCGTCCCTGTTTCCTCGCGTTGCCAACAGAATGATAGAACGGAACAATGCACCTGGCCGTCGCGCCCACCATTTGTGCAGCGAATAAACAGGCCGATAGTACTGCCGTTTGCCAGTTTCGTCTTGCGAGAGCTGGTTTACAAAATATTCTGCCTCAAGGTCAATAAATTTTCCCATCCCTTCCTCATTCCTTGTAGCAATGATGAAATCGGGATTTCTATCCATTCCTCGTAACTATTCAGCCATGTCATTGCGAGCCGTTTTTTGGCGAAGCAATCTCCCGTTTATCAGGCCAGCTTGACCGCTTGGGGATTGCTTCGTCGCAAAGAACGCTCCTCGCAATGACAAACACAACAGTTTTGATGCAAGACTGAACAGTTACCCATTCCTCTGGCTAAAGGGCATGTCAGCCTACACGCCCAATTATAACTGATTCGTCATTCGTGGGTTTGCTCCCCCATTCGTTGACGGTTCGCCCTCTCGACAGACCAGAGAGTCTTTGCTACAGATGGTCACGGTCTGTCGTCTACCGTCCATCGTCTAAAACTCTGGAAAGCCTGGCCGCCCTGCCGTCCGTTGCTGCGAGTACAGCAAAGGGGGGATGTTCGGGGTAAAATGGGAGTGGGTCAAAAGCCCAGGCACAGGCCATTCATGCGAAAGCACATGTTTGCTATCCGCGCCGCGATGCGCACCTGGAAATCTGCCCTCTTGAGCTTGCTGCTGCTCCTGGGGTGTACTCCCACGCCATCCCCCATCCCCGCCTCTCCGATCCCTTACGCCACGCGCACGCCGACCCCACCTCCCCCCACGGCGACGATCCTCCCCACGCCTTCGCAGCCTCCCCCACCCCTTCCCTCTCCGACCCCCGCTTCGTACACCATCCGCTCCGGCGATACGTTAGAAGGCCTGGCAAAACGCTTCAATCTGAACGTGGACGATCTCCTGCTGGCCAACCCAGGCCTGACCTCACTGCTTCAACCCGGCCAGGTGATTTCCATCCCTGCGCCGCGCGCCCAAACCGCCCCGGCCACCCCGACCCCGGCTGCGCTGCGGATGGCTTCTCCGGCTTGCTATCCCCGTCCCGATCAGACTCAAACCTGCTTTTTTGTCCTGGAAAACCCCGGCGCGGAAACGCTGGAAAACGTCGCTATACAGGTCGCCTTCGCCGATGGTGAGCATTCTGTGCGCACTCGTCTGCTCTTTCTGCCGCTCGATATTCTCCCACCCCACAGCCGCATGCCCGCTTTCGATACGTTTCCGATCTTTGCGCAGGGGAATGCCTTCGAGGTCTATGTTCTCAGCGCTCTGCAACTATCCCCCGATGATCCGCGTTACCTGCCGGCCGCGCTGCACCGGCTGCAGATTGTGATTGCGCCGTCCGAGCGTTTTGCCAGAGTGAGCGGTGAGGTCTACCTGCCTCCCTCATCCGCTGCTGCCAGCCTGATCTGGATTGCAGCCACGGCTTACGATTCGCTGGATCGCGCCGTTGGATTCAGGCGTTGGGAGGCAAACACTCCCCTCGCCCCTGGCGAACATCTGCCTTTTCAGTTTTCGCTGGGCAGTTTTGCGCCCATGTCACGCGTGGAACTGCTCGTAGAGGCACGCCGTTGAGCCATGTCGTATCTTCCCGGCACCTTGCCCGCCGATCCCGGTCCACTTGCCCGCTTCCTGCCTCCCCTGGAGGAAGGCGTTGTGGCGCGCTGGCTCCAGGAGAATCTCGCGCCCGGTGGATGGACGAAAGATTTTGCTACAACGGAATCGCCCGCGTGGCTACTCGATCCCTTTGGCAGCGCTCCACGTCTCGCCCTGGAGGCGGCTCGGGCTGGCTATCGCATCCTGGTCACGATCCACCATCCCCTGTTCTTCTTTCTCTACCAAACCCTGGCCGATCCGCCTGCGGAAAGCGATTTCAGCGCCGCCCTGGCCGGGCTGGCTGCCGCCCGCAAAGGGGATGAACGCCTGGAACTCCACCTCGCTCAACTTTATCGCACCACCTGCCCCTCCTGTGAACGCGCCATCTCCGCGGAAAGTTATCTCTGGCGAAAGGGCGAAAAAGCCCCGGCCGCGATCCGCTATGCCTGTCCGCATTGTGGTCAGCGAGGGGAACAACCGCCTGCGCCCTCCGATCTGGAGCTTCTGGCCCGACTGCAGGCGGCAGATGGGCTGCATCGGGCGCGTGCGCTGGAGCGCGTCGTCCCGTTGAACGATCCCCAGCGTCCCCTCGTCGAAGAAGCGCTCACCCATTATCTGCCCCGTCCGCTATATGTCCTGAGCACGCTCACCAATCGTCTGCAAAGCCTCAACCTGCCGCCGCGGCGCCGTCAGGCGTTGATCGCGCTGCTCATCTCTCTCTGCGATCTGGGCAACGATCTCTGGGCATTGTCAGGGGAGCGGCCGCGCCCGCGCCAGTTGAGCACGCCGTCGCAATTCCTTGAACACAATCTCTGGCAGGAGATCGAAAACGCCATTTCCCAATGGGTGAGCCATGCGGCTCCGGTGCCCGTCACGATATGGCCTGAACTGCCGCCTCCTGAGGGTGGTCTGTGCCTGTTCCGCGGCCGCGTGCGTGATTTCGCGCGCCAGGAAGGCCCGAGGCCACCCTTTCAGGCAGCCATTGCCGCCCTGCCTCGTCCCAATCAGGCCTTTTGGACCCTTTCGGCCCTCTGGGTCGGCTGGATATGGGGAGCAGAGGCGGTCGCGCCCTTGAAGCGCTTGCTGGAGCGTCGCCGTTACGATTGGGCCTGGAACATAGAGGCGCTGCGCGCCGCCCTGGGGCACGTCTTTCGCCTGCTTCCGGCGGGAGCCCCGTTTTTCGCTTTGCTTGCCGAGCCCGAAGCGGCTGCCCTGACTGCAGCGCTGTGCGCCGCGCAATCTGCTTCGTTCAAGCTACGGGAACTCGCCTTACGCACTCCCCATGACGCGGTGCAGATCACCTGGGAGCGCGCGGCAGCTCCCCTGGCCGCCCATCCAGCGGAGGGCGTGCGATTGCAGGAGGTGCTGCAGGGCTTTCTGCGCCAGCGTGGGGAGCCTGCTCCTTATTTTCACCTCCAGGCAGCCGCCCTTTGCGCCCTGGAAAAAGAAAATGCGCTGGTGATCTCCCCCTCCAGCGAAACAGAGCCGGCCCTCAAGACGATCCATCTCCACATTCAGAAGGCGGTTCAGGATACCTGTCAGCACTGGAGCACGCATGAATCCCCAGAGAGCGGTCTGTGGGGGTTGAACACCCCACCGGGGGCCGATTCACTCGCCGATCGCGTCGAGCGCCTGCTGGTGCAGTTTTTGCAGAAGCATCCCCAGGTGACCTTTCTCGAAGTCGAGGATGCCCTCTACCCGCAGTTCGATGGCTTGCAAACACCCTCGCGCGGGCTGCTTTATGCGGTGCTCACCTCTTATGCCGAAAGGCGAGAGGGCCTGTGGTACCTGCGCCCGGAGGACACCGCCTCTGCCCGTCGCGCTGCGTTGAAGGAAATGGCGCGCCAGCTGGAACAACTGGGTGAGCGTCTGCGATATGTCAATCGCTGGGTGGATGGGTCAACGCTCTTGTGGATGGAAGAGGAACGGGTCGAGGTCTTGATTCGCCTTCAGGCCTCTGCCCAATGTGGCTGGCTGGCTGCGGCTCCTGCGGCGCCCCGTCGGCTGCTCGTCATCCCCGGCGGGCGCGTTGGCCTGCTCATGTATAAATCGGGGCGCGATCCACGCCTGGCGAGCCTTTTGGGGGCCTGGAGCATTCTGAAATTCCGCCGCCTGCGCCTGATGCAGGAACTTCCCTTGCTGACCCGCGAAACGTTTGAAGAACAGTTGCGCCTTGACCCACCCGAACACGCCCTGAACCAGATGATGTTGTTTTAGGGCGCGCGTTGCCTTTTACCAGCGCAGGGGGGAACTGAAGGTGCGCCCCTTCCACACCGCCTGCCCGGTCAGGCTCCAGAAGAAAGAGCGCATGGCGATCAGGAAGAAGATCAGCATATTCAGGGGATAAAGAAGCGCCAGCCAGATCGGCAAGCGGAAACGATGATAGGCCATGCCCCATAAGAGCGCTTCCTCAGCGGTGATCAAAAGCGCCTGGGAGAGTGGAAAGTTCAAGGGAGGATTACCCAGGAAGTATCCCAGGATGACCAACAGCGGGTAAAGATAGATGCGGGCGACCAGGTACCAGGCGACCAGATAAAACAGGGCATGATAGCCGAAGAAGGCGAAGATATTTTTGCTGAATCCATCCACCGCATCCCAAAATCCGGAGTACATGCGGCAGCGCACGGCCTCCCGTCCATCCAGCAGGCGCACCCGATAGCCATGGGCTGCGGCCAGCCTTCCCAGGCGCACATCATCAATCACCTCGTTGCGTACCGCTTCATAACCGCCTATGGCGCGATAGGTCTTGCAGCGAAAGAGCATAAATTGCCCGATCGTCACCGTCGAGGGCGGCCATCCCAGCCAGTGCGCCAGCGCAGAGGGAGAAACGCATAAAGCCCAAAGGCGATAAAAGGGATGATCAACCGTTCTCCCCAGGTACGGGCTTCCTGATGGGGTAGCAGGCTGATCAGATCGGCCTGCATGGCCTCCAGCACAGCGACAGCCTGTCGCAGCGCATGGGGCTGGTGATAGGTATCCGCATCTGTGAACAAAAGCAATTCCCCCCTTGCCTGTCCGGCGAGCTGATGACAGGCCCAATGCTTTCCCAACCACTCCGGCGGTAACGGCGATCCTTGCAAGACACGTAACTGCAGATACTGTTGCTTGAAGCGCGCCAGGATACGAGGCGTTTCATCCGTGGATTGATCATCCAGCACGATGACCTCGAAGGAGGGATAATCCTGGCACAGCAGAGAACGTACACAGGCCTCAATGTTTTCCGCCTCATTTCGCGCCGGGACAAGGATGGAAACGAATGGCCACCTGCCCGGCGATGGGGATTGCCCCAGGCGCGGCACACCCCACGTGTTCCAGAGCGTGATGCCAAGATTCAACAGCAGGAAAAAGATGAGAAAGCGCGTTTCCTCAATGAGGAACATGCTCACGATCTCCTTGCTGCCAGGAGGTGGCTCAACCAGGGACGCAGGGAAGGAGCATGTCGCAGCTCACGGCGATGGGTATAGGCGATGATCAGGATGTTCAGGGCCGCAAAAACGGTCAGCCAGGTTGCGTCGAGCACAAAGGCGGCGTAGTACAGCAAGGCGAACAATCCCGAAAAGGCGGCCCAGGCATGTTCGCGCTGGATGAGCAAAACCGGCACCGTCAGCGAGGCATAGACCAGGAAGACCCACCAGCCGATGAGTGCCAACCAAGCGCCTCCACTGGCAGCCAGCGCTTTGCCGCCGTGAAAACCCAGGAACGGTTGCGTTGCGTGTCCCAGGATCGGGGCAAGGGCTACCGGTAGCAGCTCCCATTCCGTCAGGCCGTTCTGACGCGCCAGATAGACAGGCAAAAAGCCCTTGAGGATTTCCAGGATCACAGCGAGCATGCCTGTTCCCCAACCACCGCTACGGATCACATTGGCTGCACCGGGGTTGCCATCCGCTACCTGGCGAATATCACGGTGGACGAACAACCGCCCGATCAGATAGGCAAACGGAATTCCTCCCACCAGATAACCGAAGCAGGTCCAGAACACGATGGCCATACGCACCTCCTTGCCTGAGAGTGGACAGTAGCTCGACAATGTTCGATTACCTGTCCCCTGTCATTGCGAGGCGGCGATAGCCGCCGAAGCAATCTCCTTGCGAGCTAAGGTAAGCAGTCTCCCAGTTACCAGGGGATTACTTCGGGCAGAGAACGCCCTCGCAACGACAACGATGCCGAAATATAACATTGTCGAGGTAGGCGATAAACGAGTTCAGGCGGTGAACAGAGTTGGGGGGCAGGGGGTAGAGCGGGAGCCCGGTCCGTCTCATTCCCTTCCATGCGCCTCCGTTGCCTCAGGTGGGGCAGGTAGCCTCAAGTCCTGGGGCGAAGGCGCAGTTCGGAAAACAGCGAGGAGAGGGCAGGGACTATTTCGAGTAGCGGATCGGCTCCACCTCTCGTCTGGCCGGGGCCTGTACCTGAAATCCGCGGGGATAGTAAAACGTCTGACGGAGTTGCTCGGTAAGTGGTCCAGATTCCCGATACCCCCGGTAGGTGCCCCAGAATTGCATCAGGCGAAACCAGAAGATCGAACGCATGTTTTTCAGCAGCACGCGCTGTTGACAGGCATGCCAGAGGTCGCTCACGATGTTAAACACGGTTAAGCGAAAAAAGTCATACAGGCTAAAACGGGATTCCGGAAAGATGCGTTTGAAGGCCATAGCTTCCCGTCGGTAGCGGTTATACACGGCGCGCGGGGTCTCGTGATGGACATGGATGATCTCTGCCTCGGCCACGTAGCAGATCGCAAACCCCTGCTCCTGCGCCCATTTTGCCCAGGCCAGGTCTTCCAGGCCGGTCAGGGTTTCGTCGTAGGGATGGATTTCCCAAAGGGAGCGGCGGATGGCGGCATTGGCATTGTTGCAAAACGGATGGGGTTGATAGGGCTGGCTGACCTCCGGGTACCAGCGTTGAAAAATCTGGTGTTCGGAAAATTTGGAGGTGGGCGCCCCGCGCTGTTTGCCGTAGGTCAGTGCCACGCGCGGATCGGCGAACGGTTCCAGCAGGCGTTCCAGCCAGTCGGGGTAAACGGGATAGACGTGAGCGGAAGCGATCACCACCAGATCGCGCGTGGCGGCGCTCAATCCGAGATTGAGGGATCGCCCGAAGGTAAATTCTTGCGGGCGGATGTGCACCACGCGCGCCCCAAACTGACGGGCGATCTCCACCGTGCGGTCGGTGGAGCCGGAATCTACCAGGATGACTTCCACATCCCGTACCGTTTGCTGCTGCACACCCTCCAACAGCCGCCCGATGTGCGCCTCCTCGTTGTAAGCACGAATGACCAGGGAGCACTTCATGCGCGTTGTTTCAAGCTCCTTTTGAAATTCTCCAGAATCTCTACGGGGGTCGGGTCCACTCCACAGGCAATGGCCAGGTAATAGGCCATGTAATCCCCGAAATGGATGGCGCTCCAGAGATTCTCCAGTGGCGTCTCCCCTCTGGCGCGGTACAGATCGGTGTTCAGGCCCTCTATCATAAAGGTCTGTCGGGTGAGTTCGAGGCGGAGCAGATTGCGTGGGTGGTTGCAAGGCGCCTGAATGAAGAGATGAATGCCCAGGGGCTGGAGCGTCTCTGGATGCCAGAGGCCGGCCAGGGTATTGTGATTGGCCTCGGGCAGGATTTCAAACGAGGCGCCGGCTTTGGCCAGCTCGTTGATCTGGGTCTTCCAACGGCGCGCCACCGGCGCCAGCAAGTCGGCAGCCAGTACATGCACCCAGCGTCCCAGGAGTTGTCCGGCCTGACGTTTGGCCGGGTTACGCACCACGGGTACCTCGCGGCGCAATTCCTCCTGTTGGGCGCGCATGGTGCGCAAGGCAGCCTCCAGCTCTGGGGTTGGATCGGGGGCGATCCCCAGACGGGTGAACAGGGCCAGGAGCAGACCAAAGGAAAGACCGACGGCGGCGCGTGGCTGCCCCTTATGCTCGAATTGCCAGAGAGGCACTCCCTGTCTTTGGGCGCGCTGTGCCAGCTCGCCGCCCGCCGTCAGGGCCACGACCCGGGCGCGACGCTGCAACGCCCGATCAAAGGCCTCCAGGGTTTCTTCTGTGTTTCCCGAATGCGAAGAGGCAATCACCAGCGTCGTCTCATCCACCCAGGCCGGCAGATCGTAATCGCGATGCACCAGCACAGGCACGCGGCTCTGGGGGGCAAGATAGGCGGCCGCTAACTCGCCGCCAATTGCCGATCCCCCCATCCCGGCGATGAGCACTTTCTGGGGAGGGGAAGAAAAAGTGGGTAACTCGAACTGCTGGCCAAGCCGCCAGGCGCTTTGCAATTGATCGGGCAAGGCATCAATCTCATCTCCCATGCCCTGGGGATCCAGGCGTGAATAGACAGAAAGGTCGTCCAAATCGTAGTACATCTTCCCTCGGTGGAATGGTTTTTATCTTCCTGGAACTGTAACTACTCAGCCATGTCATTGCGAGCCGTTTTCTGGCGAAGCAATCTCCTGATTTATCAGGCCAGATTGACCACCTGGGGATTGCTTCGTCGCAAAGAACGCTCCTCGCTGTGCGGTCTGTTTGCAGGTGTGTCTCAAGGGGGCGCGGCGGGTGAGTCCTGAAGCACGGCTTGGGCCAGGTCGGGGAGGGCGCGGGCGACATCTTCCAGGAGGAGCACGTCGGCGCGCACGCCAAGATAGGTTTCCGACTGGTTGATGAGGATCAGATGGGCCCCCCGATCCAGGGCCTGGATCGGGAGCGAAGCGACCGGCATCACTTCCAGCGAGGAACCGGCAACGATCAGGAGATCGCAACGTCGCACTTCCTCCTGCGCTTCCATCCAGGCCTTTTGGGGCAGTTGCTCCCCAAAGAGAATGACATCGGGCTTCAGAATTTCGCCGCAACGAGGGCAGCGCGGGATCATGCCCTGGCGAACAAACGGCTCCAGGTAAGGTTCGGCTTTGACCTTGTGAAAACAGGCGCGACAGGTGAGCGTTTCCAGCGTGCCGTGAACCTGGATCACCCGCTGGGAGCCGGCCTTCTGGTGCAGATTGTCAATATTTTGGGTGATCACCGCACGCAGATAGCCGGCGTGTTCCAGCTCTGCCACTGCCTGATGGGCAGCATTGGGCCGGGCATGGTACATCTGATAGGCGAGGGGACGAAACCACTCAAAGAAACGCTCCGGCGCATATCGGAAAACGGTGAGCGAGGCGACCTCCAGCGGATCGACGCGCGCCCACAACCCGCTCCCTTCGGAACGAAAATCAGGGATGCCGGAGGGGGTGGAAATGCCGGCGCCGCTCAGCAGCACGGCATATCTCGCCTGACGTACCAGCGAAGCAGCAAACGCGATCCGTGCTTCATAAGAAGGCATCTGATTTCCCCGTGCCTGCTAAAACCCTTCGAGCTTGCTGAGATCGGCCAGCCCGGCGCTTAAAGAGGCGATGGTTTTGACCAGCCCCAACCGGTTGCGCCGCAGTTGTCCCTCCTCTGCCATGACCAGAACCGCGTCAAAGAAGGCATTAATGGCCGGCACCAGGCGAGAGAGGGCTTCCAGCAATTCGCCCACGGTGCACGGACGGGGGAGGGCGCGCAGTTGCTCATAGAGAGCTTTTTCGGCCTCTTCCTGCAGGACGGCGCTCTCTACTTCTTCTGCCACCCCTTCCCCGGCAGCGGCGCGCAGGATGCGCACGCAACGGGCATAGGCCGGCAGGATTTGTGGCCAGTCAGAACGCTGCACCCAGGCCTGCAGCTCACGCGTCGCGCGTCGGGCCGCGGCTGGATTCCAGGCCTGTTCCGCCAGTATCGCTTCGATGACATCGTAACGATACCCCTCCTCCTGGAGCAATACCCGCAATCGCCCGCTCAGGAACTCCAGCACTTGTTTCTGTACTTCTTCGCTGACGGGGAGCGGCTGCACCGAGGCCGCAGCCGCGATCGCCTGGCGCAGGTCGAAATCCAGATCGTACTCAAGGAGCGGTTGAACCACTCCCAGCGCCGCCCGGCGCAGCGCGAAAGGGTCTTTGCTGCCACTGGGCATCAACCCGACGGCGAACAGGCCACAAAGCGAATCCAGGCGATCTGCCAGGGCCAGCGCCAGGCCGGGACGGGTGCGCGGCACCATCTGATATTGCTCCCCGATGGCCTCCGCAACCTCGGGCGCTTCGCCGCTGCTCAGGGCATATTCGCGCCCCATGATCCCTTGCAGAGAGGTCATCTCGGTCACCATTTGAGTAACCAGATCGGCTTTGGCCAGGAAGGCGGCTCGCTCCGCCCAGGCTTTTTCCTGCGGCGTCAGGGAAAGCATGGAGGCGATCACAGGGGTCAGGCGCAGGATGCGCTCGGATTTTTCGAGCATCGAGCCGAGTTTGGCCTGGAAGGTGAGCTGGCTGAGCTTTGGACGGAAGGTTTCCAGTTTGTGCTTGCGATCCTCGCGCACGAAGTAGGCCGCATCGGTGAAGCGCGCGGCCAGCACATGTTCGTTGCCGGCACGCACGATCTCGCTGCCTTCTCCATCCCCATTGCGAATGACGATGAAGAAGGGCAGCAGACGCTCTCCATCCGCCGCAAGGACAGGGAAGTATCGCTGGTGCTTGCGCATGACGGAAATGAGCACGGCGCGCGGCAGGGAGAGGAATTGGGGGTCAAACGAGCCAAGAATGGCAAAGGGATGCTCAACCAGGTGGGTGACTTCCTGGAGCAGATCGTCCTCGATCAGGGGGCGCCCGCCGGCAGAGGTCGCCAGCTTTTCGACCTGTTGGAGAATGCTCGCGCGACGCGCATCGGGATCGAGGAGGATGCCGGCATCGGCGATGCGCTGGAGATAAGAGGCAGCCTGGGGGATCGGCAGCGCAGGAGAGCCATAGGGACGCAAGCCACGCGAGAGGTTGCCGCTGGAAATGCCAGCATATTCAAAGGGGATGACTTGATCGCCAAGCAGGGCGACCAGCCAGCGGATCGGGCGCGAGAAGACGGTGGGATCGCCGGGGCGCCAGCGCATGGATTTTTCAAATTTGAGGCTGGCGATCCAGCGCGGCATCGCCTCGGCCAGCACCTCCAGGGTCGGGCGGCCTCCCTCCCGACGGCGGGCGAAGAGGTAGTTGCCGCCCTCCTGTTGACGCACGACCAGCTCCTCTACCGCAACCCCCATCTTGCGGGCAAAGCCTGTGGCAGCCGGGGTCGGCTGTCCCTGCGGATCGAAGGCTTTTTCGGCCTGCGGGCCACGTACCCATTCTTCGCGCGTTTCCTGCAAGGGTGAGACGCCTTCGATATACACGCTCAGCCGTCGGGGAGTTCCCCAGACCTGCACCGTTCCGTGCGGGATGCGCAATTCATCCAGGCTCTGGGGAACGATTTGACGGAGTTGGGTCAGGGCAGCTTCGACGTCGGCGGGCGGTAGCTCTTCGGTGCCGATTTCAAGCAGGCAGGGCTGAGGTTCCTGCGTCGAAGGGGCAGCCACGCCCGGGGCGGCCGGCGTTGCCCGGGTCGAGGGGGCGGCGCTGCGCAAGAGGGGATAGCCAAGCGCTTTTCGCTGCTCTAAATAGGCCTCCGCCACGCGGCGCGCCAGGTCGCGCATTTCCCTGAAAAAGAGTTGTCGCTCTGTAACCCCAATGGCGCCACGGGTATCCAGGATGTTGAAGGTGTGGGAGCACTTGAGGAGGTAATCGTGGGCCGGCAGGACGAGGCCATTCGCCAGCGCCGCTTCGGCCTCCGCTTTGAAGAGGTCATACATGGTGCGAACGCGAGGTACATCGGCGATCTCGAAGTAGTATTTGCTATGTTCAAACTCCTCGCGCCGCCGGATTTCGCCATAGGTGACGCCATGTCCCCAGGGTTCATCCCAGATGGCGCGGGCGTTGTTGAGGGCGATCAGGATGCGTTCCAGGCCATAGGTGATCTCAACCGCGACCGGTTCCAGCGAGAGGCCTCCCACCTGCTGGAAGTAGGTGAACTGGGTGATTTCCTGCCCATCCAGCCAGACCTCCCAGCCCAATCCCCAGGCAGCGATGGCGGGTTGTTCCCAGTTATCTTCTACAAAGCGAATGTCATGTTGACGCGGGTCAATGCCGAGGGCTTGCAGCGATTCCAGATAGAGTTCCTGAGGATTGCCGGGGTCCGGTTTGAGGATGACCTGATACTGGTAGTGCACCTGAAAGCGGTTGGGGTTTTCCCCATAGCGACCATCATCGGGACGCACGGAAGGCTCGACATAGGCGACATTCCAGGGTTCAGGCCCCAGGACGCGCAAAAAGGTGGCCGGGTTCATGGTTCCGGCCCCGACCTGCGTATAGTATGGTTGCCAGATCAGGCAGCCGCGCGCTGCCCAGAAGTTTTGCAGTTTGAGGATGATGTCTTGAAAGGTGGAAGGCATGGAAGTTGACCTTGAGTGAAAGGTTGTCGCAGTGGGAGATTGCGAGTAGATGGCGATGGTTGAATTATACCAGGGAGGGGATGGGGAATGTAGACCGCGGACAGCTGACGGCGGCGGGGGAGGCTTTCCAGCCTGGGAGGAGGAGCAGACCGTCAACGAATGGGGAATAGAGACCGCGGACCGCGGACGGCAGACGGCGGAGTAGACGGCGGACGCCGTAGCACAGGCTTTCCAGCCTGTGAGGAGGAGCAGACCGTCAACGAATGGGGAACGAATAAACGAATGGGGAACGGCGGACGGCGGACCCCGTAGGGCAGGCTTTCCAGCCTGCCAGAAGACCTCCATTGAACGAGGGGCAAGAAAAAACTTTGTGCCTTTGTGTCTTGGTGGTTTATTCTTTTCTCACCACGAAGACACGAAGACACAAAGGGAGTGAGACAAGACCGAAGACTGCGGAATGGATGACAAACCGCGGAAGGAGGTGTCTTTCAGTTTGAGCCAGCAGGGATTGGGGGTGGGAGCGGCGGTTGGAGCCGGGGTGTTGGTGGGATTGCCGCTGCCAGAGCACCAGGGGCTGTTGGAGCAAAGAGCGTTGGGGACGCAGGTGTCGCCGCAGTGAACGCCGTTGCAGTATATCGCTTCTGTCCGCGCATAGCCACAAATGTTGCATCCTGGGGCGTTGTAGGCGCAGTCGGCTGGGACAGGGATGGCGACACAGCCAGGAGCGCCTTTTTTGCAGTTTGAGACACAGGAGGCACTATAGCCAGCGCATGGTTTTATGCTGCAGGTTGTATTAGTAGTTGTGCAGTACTCTTCTATAGTGGCGTTTTTTGCAGGGTCTGAGCAGGTTTGAGAGCAACCAACAACAGTATATCTACATTGAGTTAAGTTTCCCACACATTTTCCGTTTTGACACCAACAGCCAGGCGGCGTCACCGTGGGTGAGGCGGGAATATATGGGGTGTTGGTTGGTTGAGGGGCGGGGGTGGAGGTTGGGACTTTTTTGCAACAGATGTAGTCGTAATTGGTACAGTAACGGGATGTATCTTCTATTTCGTTTACTGCGCAGTCAAACTTACGACAGGTGTAACCTGGTCCTGAGCAAGCAGCAGCATAGATAGGATGAGGGGATAAGACATATAAGACAGATAAGAGTGATAAGGTGAAAAGTATCTTGGAAAATAGGCGCATAAAATAAGAGTAATACAAAAGAAAAAAATTTTCAATTTTTAATTTTTAAACATCTTATCAGTCCGACTT
>Ga0081479_109490_pt1 | contig 52406 bp, 50 predicted proteins | sample MamHotmetagenome_FD_70984 | JGI IMG/M metagenome (GOLD analysis project Ga0081479, IMG submission 70984) | Hot spring cone microbial streamer communities from Mammoth Hot Spring (Liberty Cap Streamers), Yellowstone National Park, USA - T=72 v2... | ecosystem: Environmental > Aquatic > Thermal...
GCATGGATGTACTGCTTATTTCCTGTATTTATCCTGAGATACAATGCATTATTTATTCCTATTACTCCGTTATCTGTTCTTTCATTATCCATTCCTCCATTATCTAATCTTTCTATTTGTAGATTTAAGTTTCCCTGTTTTGACTTATCACCTCTTGAATACAAGTTTCCCTGTCTACTTTCTTTCCATTTTGTTTTTAATTCTTCTCTTCTACTACCATTTAGATGATTCTTGTTTAATTTCTCAAAGATTTTTCTTGATCCAAATATCGTTTTCTTAGGATTTTGTTGTCTTTCATTACATGATGAAATTATCGAATTTGCTAAAAATATTGCATCATCTGAATATCTTGTGTTTATGTCAAATAATCTTGATACATTCTTTTTAAGCTCTTTTCTTTCCTGACCTTCTAATAGCCTCTTATATGCATATCTCTCTCCTGATGAAAATCTACGCATCAAGTCTAAAAGAACTTCTTTATCCTTATTACTGCTAAACTCAAGTAAGCACTACAATGTTACCATTTCTTTTTAGAACCTCTTTGTGTGTATATCTCTCCATTGTTTTATAATTAATTATACACTTTTTTGCAAAAAAATAGCAACTATTGTTTATCTCCTTAGTGCGATGTTGAATTATAAATAATTGTAACTTTTTTGAGATTCGAATCCCAGAGAACTTCTGCGCCAAAGTTTTCGGCAATAAAGCGCAAGGGAAGCATAGTCCTTCCGTCCTTTATAAATGGAGCAACCTGCGGATTATCTTTATCGATAGGTGTTGGAACTCCATTTACAGAGGCAAGAGGATTTCCTATGTAGAGTTCAATTATTTTGTCTTTAAGAGCAATTATGACAGTTTTGGTATCGGCTTTCCAGATAACCTGTGCATAGAGTGGTTCTGCAATGAAACGGACAGGGACAAAAGTTCTACCTCCTATAATTACAGGTTGTGTATCCATCTTCATTGGGATACCGTTTATGTAGTAGTTTTGAGAGTTTATGTAAAATTCAAGTTTTACCGAGTTGACCCTGGAATCAGAGAAGATTATTGGCTTAACTAAAAATGGATCTGATGGGTCGGATGAATTTCCCTTCTCATCAACCGCTATAACCCAGTAGTAATAAGTTGTTCCTTGTTCAAAAGGTCCCTTATCCTCGAAATGCAACTCTTTTGTTTCACCAATAAAAAATGCATCGGCTAAATTGTTTGTTTTGCTTCGATAAATTTCATAATCCTTGATCCTGTAAGAGCCTGCGATACTACCATTAAAAGAGAACTCAACCTTTGAGACATTATTAATAAGAGTTATGCCCTCGACCTTTGAAGGCTTCACAAATACAGGGAGAATAGTAAGTTCTAATGGCGTTCCTATCGCATTCACCTGTGTTCCGTTTGTTGCACTCAAATTTGTAAAACTTATGAGGACTTTGTTCCCGCTTTCCTTTATAGCACTGAAAGTGAGGGTAAGGATAGAAGTCCCACTTGAAACTCCTGTCACATCGCCTGAAAATGTGAGGTTACCGTCATTATTTGAAAGAGTTAGGTAATTTGAGGTATAATTTACAAAAGTAATGTTATCCCTGGGATACGCAACCGTAAATGAAATGTTTTTAAGCGGCGTATTCGTGTTTAAAATTACATCAAAGGTAATTTGGTCAGGCACTCTTACGGTGATGCTTGAAGGTGCAGGGACAAGGTTGGCTCCAATAACTTCGATTACCGATTTCAAATTCACTGCATTTTTTATGCCATTATAGGAGAAGGTTATACTTCCAGAGTTTGCACCAATATTACCCCATCTTGCATCTGCAATAATAGTTATAACACCTCTCCCCTTGATAGACGAAGGATAGAAAGAAAATACCTTTGAGGTTGAGGTAAGGAACATCGTGTTTGTTATGTCGGGTGCGGAAATAGAAACATTCATAAATTTTGCTTCGTTTCCTTTGAGAGTTCCAAAGTCAAAATTCGTTGTGCTTGCCTGTGGTTGCAGGCTTGACACCTGTGTAAGATTTGCAAATACATAATCAAAGCCTGTATAGTTATAATTCAATGTGTATGGGTTGTAGTTGTCTCTTGTAAGTAATATCGTGTGTGCGCCTTGCGTCAATGGAACAAATGCACGTGTTTTTAAATTTGTATTAGTGCCATCAACTGAAATCATAGCATCAGGATAAGAATCAATTATTATGCCATCTACAGAGCTAAAAGAAACTGAGTATGTGCCTTTGTAGAAGTAGGAAAAAGTGCTTGTGAGGTTTTGAGAAGTCGAGAAAGATAGATATGCTTCAATCGTCACACTTGAAGGTACTTTGAAATTTGGCAAAAACGAGAAGTTTATAACGCCGTTGTCGATACTGCCTGTAATTAAATCTGTAGATAAAACCATTCCACTGTTTATATATTTTACAAAAAGGTAGGGCATAAAATTGTCCGTAAGATTCGTTTTATAGGAGAGAATTATCGTGTAGTTTGAGGTTGTAATATTTCCACTATTCAGATCCGAAAAATCAAAGTCTTCAAAAGTAATACTCGTTTTAACTTTCTGCCCAAAGGCATTCCCTCCGTTATAAAACTCTAAGGTTGCATCGTAGGTGGAAGGATTATCTACATTTACAACAAAATCACAAAGGTATGTCTCGCCAGGTTGAACTTTACCTCCTATGGGAATTGTTTTTTCGATTTTTGTGTTGTTGGATACAAGTGTAAGTTTCACAGAGTATGGATTCGAAAAAATTGAAGGTTGCCATGTTGATGTGCCAACATTCTGTATGAGAAATTGAAGGTGTGTGTCTGTTTTTGTTCTCATTACAAGGTCGGTATTTGCTTGCACGACGCGTGCGTTATCGGTTGGGTTCTCGTAAAGGTCACCAAAGTGGTATGGTGTAGGAGTATCAATATAGGAAGGTGGATTTGTTATCTTTGTTGGGTCGGGCTTTGTAATATTAACAGGGGTCCAGAGCGGCTGCCCATCGTCACCAATGATGAGTTTCCCAATGTTATCGATAACCTTGTCCTGATAGTGCCTTCCCTGTGGATTTAGAGGATGATTTGTGTAAGAGAATCCATTATACGCCCATATTGCATAATACCAGTTTTCAAGAATATTCCTGTCGGAATCGCCTATTGCTGGAGTGATTTTCCACTTGCCATCAAGTATCTTTGCACCAACTTCGATATTGTAAAATATGTCAGTCTTAAGCCTGTCCAGGTCAGAACGCCCCGTTGAATTTATTTGCATTATACCAATATCAATAGAGCCGTCAGTATTGGTGTGAATTATTGGTGCACCTGTTGCATCAAACTGTTTCCAGCCAGATTCGGTGTATGCAATCCCCATAAGGATGACCGAAGGGATATTGTATTTTTTTGCAACCTCAATAAACTTTGCACGGAGAACGCTATCAGATGGATTTGGCGGAATCGAAAGAAGAACAAGCGTATCAAGAACAATCACAGTAATTAAAGCAATAATGGAAACACTTGCAAAACCTTTCCTACGCATTCAACTCTCCTAATATGTTTCTTGCTTCCTCTAATATTCTTTCCCTTAGTTTCTTTAGCCTTGCATCTTTCGACTTATCAAGGTATTCTTCTATTGCCCTCATTGGGTCCACCTCGCTTACAGATGAAAGGACTACTGTACCTGTGTCTCTCTCGTCAATAACCTGAGTAAAAACATATGCGCTATTCTTGAGTTTGTCAATAAGAGTTCTTAATTTTCCCTCATCCTCGAGGTTGCCTTTCACTACAACACGCACGATCGAATCCTTTATCTTTTCAAAATTAATATTATCAAATGAAGAGTCATTTTCGATTTGAATTGTATAGAACTTTCTTGCAAATGGATTTTCTATAAATTCAATTGCCTTTAAGGAATCTTCAACCTCAACAAAAAAGAATCCCTTAGGGTCGTTTTCCTCGCCAAAATCAAGCCTATCCAGAGACCCAGGATATGCAAATGTGTGCTCATACTTTCGGCTTTTTAGAATCTGATTTTTGTGAAGATGTCCAAGAGCATAATAAATAATGTTACTTCTATCAAGTTCCTCAATTGAGAGGGGCAATTCTTTTGAAAAATTTATGTACTGTTCAAATCCAATAACACCTTCAGAAACAGGCATATGTGCAACAAGGATGTTTTTTCCTCCGTTTACTTCGGAAATCAACTCATCAACTAAGGAAAGTAGCCTTCTATTGAGGATGTTTAAAACCTCATCTTCACTTTTATCCCTGTACTCTTCCTTTGAGAGAATGTTTGTCTTAAACGGATATGGAAGCGTTATAAAATTTACTCCTTTTATGGTTATAACTTCGGGCATCTTGCTTATATGTATAAATTTAAGGGGCAATTCGTTATAGAGGTCAAGGTGAATGGAGCGCTCCCTAAAAGGCGCCCCCTCATGATTGCCTGTTACTATTAAAATTTCTATGTTTGATTCTGCAAGGGCATTCACAAATCTTGCAAAGAGTTTTTCGTCTCTTACCTCGGGATCTCTTTTATGAAATACATCCCCTGCAATAACTACTAAATCAACTTTGTATTCTTTTGCCTTTTCGATAACAAAATCAAGCGTATTTTGAAAATTAAAATTATTTTCTCCGTTCTTCAGGGGAAACCCTATATGCAAATCTGCAAGGTGAAAAAACCTCATGCCGTATGGTACCCCCCATCTATAAAAATGCTATTACCTGTAATGTAAGATGAGTCCTCCGACAATAAAAATGCAATAAGCTTTGCAACCTCTGCTGGAGTTCCTGCACGTCCAAGAGGCACTCTCTTTAAAAATTCGCTTCTTTCTTTATCAAATTCGCTTTTAAAAAAATCTTCTGTCATATTTGTCCTTATTAGCCCTGGTAAAATAGTATTAACTCTTATTTTATACTTTCCAAGTTCAAATGCAAGGGCGTTTGTTAAACCAATTAGAGAAGCCTTTGTTAGTGCATAGCCAGAAGAAGGGGCAGATTCCCCAAAAAACGCATCAATTGAGGATATAAAAACGACACTTCCTCCTTCTTTAAAAAGCGGAATAAGATCACGCAAAATCTTAAAGGATGATTCGACATTTACCTTCCACATTTCCTCAAGTTCGTGGTCTCTAAAGGTTTCAAATGGCTCGGTATAGATGATGCCCTGAGAAAACACAACACCGTGAAGCGAATCTACATTTTTTCTTACCCAATTTACAACCTTATTACTTTCCTCAGGAAGTGATGCCTTGAGAAAAGAAATTGCCGGATTTAATTTAAGCGTTTCCTCAATATGTGTGTCACTTCTCCCTGTTGCAAGGACATTTGCCCCATGGCTTTTTAAAAGTAAGGAGGTGGCCCTCCCAATCCCGGAAGAGCCACCTACAACCAAGACGGACTTCCCCACAAAATCCATCTTAGAGTTTTAAGTAGGGAATAAGGCAGAGCATCAAGGCTTTTGTGTCGCCAATATTTTTGTATGAGTGAGGTGCATTGGGCTTTATGAAAACAGCCGTGCCTCCTTCAACAACACGCTCTTCTGTTCCCTCGGTTATAATGAGTTTTCCTTGAAGAATGAAGATCTCGTGTTCCCACTCATGATGGTGCTCTGGAATTACAGCACCAGGTTCAAGTTCAAAATACCTCATTGCAAAACGCTCTGCCCCATCCTCTTTTTTGATAAGCCACCGAATAGTCACGCCAGGGATATATGCCCCATTAAATTCAACTGGTTCAGGCTTTAATTCTTCAGGTTTTATTACTTTCACATTAGTCTCCTAAAAAATCTTTTGCAATTTTACTTCCTTCTTCAAGAGCCTTGATGTTAACCTCGAGGAGTTCTGCCTTTCTTCCTGTAAGGTATTTTTTGAGGGCTTCCTTTACCGATTCAAGGGAGACTGGTTTTTCAACCTCCACATATGCCCCAAGAAGAATCATATTAACAACTCTTTCAGACCCGAGTTTTCGTGCAACATCGTGCGCATCAATTTGAAGGACTCGGACATCGCTTCTTTTTACTTCTCTTGGAATAAGAGTTTTATTGAGAATCATAATACCATTTTCTTTCATCAAAGGTTCGTATTTGTCAAGGGATGGAAGGTTAAGGATCATTGCTGCTTCTGGTCTATCAATTACAGGGGATGCAATTTCTTCATCTGAAATAATAACATGGCAGTTTGCAGTCCCGCCTCTCTGCTCTGGTCCATAGGATGGAAGGAATGTTACATATTTCCCCTCATCTTTTCCTGCCTCTGCAAGGAGTTCTCCTGCAAGCATTACACCCTGACCACCAAAACCTGCTATAACAACTCCTTTTTCCATATTATTCAACCCCCTTTACAACCCTGAATTCACCAATTGGGAATACTGGAAGAACTTCCCTTCTTACCCTTTCAAGTGCTTCAACTGGCGTCATTTTCCAGTTTGTCGGACAAGTCGAAACAAGTTCTACTAGTGAATAACCCAAGCCTAAAAGTTGTGCCTTAAATGCCTTCCTTATAAAATTCTTTGCTTGATTTATGTGCTGCGGAGAGTCAAGCGAAGCCCTTGCAATATAAGCAGGACCATCAAGAGTTGCAAGCATCTCAGCAACATGTATTGGGAATCCACTTACTTCTGGCTTTCTTCCGTAGGGTGATGTTGTTGTAACCTGTCCAATAAGAGTCGTTGGTGCCATCTGCCCCCCGGTCATTCCAAAGTTTCCGTTATTGATAAATATTGTTGTTATAAGTTCGCCTCTTGCTGCAGCGTGGACTGTCTCTGCCATACCAATGGATGCAAGGTCACCATCGCCCTGATATGTGATAACAAAACTTTCAGGATGTGCCCTCTTTACACCAGTTGCCATTGCGCATGCCCTTCCGTGTGCTGCAACTGCTGCATCAGTATCAATGAAATCGTAACCAAATACTGCACAACCAACCGGCCAAATAATAACCGTCTTTTTTACAAGGTCCATTTCTTCTAATAATTCTGCAATGAGCCTGTGAGCAACCCCATGAGTACAACCAGGGCAATAGGTTGTGGGTTTCTTTGTAAATGTCTCTGGTGCTTTATATATAAGTTTCATTAGCAACCTCCTAGATGAAGCCTAAATTGCTTGTAAATTTCTTCTGCTGTAGGCACAACACCGCCAAATCGCCCGTAGAAGATAACTGGTTTCTTACCATTAACACCAAGTTTAACATCTTCAAGCATCTGTCCTTCGTTCATCTCCACATCAAGGAAGAATTTTACTTTGTCTGCAAAATCCTCATACACCTTATACGGGAACGGCCAAACTGTAATTGGTCTTATCAAGCCTGCTTTTATGCCTTTTTCTCTCAACATTCTAACTGTTGTCTTCATTATCCTTGCAACTGTTCCAAAGCCGGTGAGAGCATATTCTGCATCATCCATCATATATAATTCGTATCTTGTTTCGTTTTCGGCAATCTTCTTATATTTCTCCTGCAGTGCAAGGTTCATCTTTTCAAGACCTTCTGGGTCTAATTCAAATGAAGTTATCAGGTTCCTTGGTCTATCTCCCTTTCCAACAATTGCCCAATCAGGCGTTTTGAGTTTGCTTACATCAACCCAATCTTTAAATTCAACAGGCTCCATCATCTGTCCTAAAAGACCATCTGAAAGAACAACCACCATAATTCGATACTTCTCTGCAAGTTCAAATGCATCGTACATAAGGTCGCACTGTTCCTGAACTGTATGTGGTGTAAGGACAATTGAGTGATAATCACCATGACCGCCACCCTTTGTTGCCTGGAAATAATCTCCCTGTGCTGGTGCAATATTCCCAAGACCTGGACCTCCACGCATAACATTAACAACAACGCATGGGACATTCGAATTTCCGATGTAACTAAAGCCTTCCTGCATAAGGCTTATCCCGGGGCTTGAGGATGAAGTAATAACTCTTGTCCCCGTTGCCGCAGCGCCATAAACCATATTAATAGATGCAACTTCACTTTCTGCCTGGACATATTTACGCCCTAACTCCGGCATTCTCCTTGAGAAATACTCAGGTGTTTCATTCTGTGGTGTAATTGGATAACCAAAGAAAATCTGAGCACCTGCCCTAATCGCAGCCTCAGCAAGTGCTTCTGACCCTTTCATTAAAAGCCTTTCTCCCATAATTACCTCCTAAACCCCGACCTTCTCGGGTCTTCTTACTTCAACAATTGCCCTGTCAGGACAAATAATGTAACAGAAACCACAAGAGATACAACCTTCGTTATCAAAAAGTTCAACTGGGTGGTAACCTTTAAGGTTGATTCTGTCTGAGATCCTTAACACCTGTTTTGGACATACACTTACACAGAGGCCACAACTTTTGCACCTCTCTTCATCAATAATTACTTTTGGTTCCATTAAATCTACCTCCTTATATTGGAATTGGACTTACAAATAACTTGAGTGGAAATACATCCACATCAAGAGAATCCATTAAAGACAATTTTGACTCATCAACACAACCAAAAAGGATAGGAATTGAAAGTTCTTTGGAAACTTCACTCAGTATTGAAAAGCCTTCTTTTATAATTTCATATGTTGTTCCCCAACGCAAATTTGTATTCAAGACAAGATGTGTCACCTTGAGTTTTGAAGCATTTTGTATTGTCTCCATCTCTTTAAGGATCTGTTCTTTTGTTTCAGTATAGGGTCTTTTTGTATTTACCACGAAAAGCATGTTGTATGAGTCTTCAAAGAAATTTCTAAACTGTGCAATACTTCCTGCACCGTATGCATCTCCTCCAACATCAATAACATGGTAGGATTCCTTATCCATAAGTTGAGAAATAACATCTTGAGGGAACACCGGCACATCAAGTGCTCTTGTAAGAGGGGGTGGAAGGACAAGGTCAAGCCCATAAGGAGAAAGTTTATCGACAACATCCCTAATCCTTACATACGGCTTAACAATATCCATATCAAAGAGTTTCACTGGTATTTCAAGACTCTTCAACTTTATTGCAAGATTAATTGCAACTTCTGTTTTCCCAGAACCAATACGCCCTGTAATTATCTGTGTCCTTTTTTCTAAAAGTTTTCTTACATCAAATTCTTTCATAGATTTTTTCTTTTTCTTCTCCTTTCAACACACGCAGTGCACCTTCTGCAAGTGCCCTCATTTCATCTTCACCAGGGTATAGCAAGACCGGTGCAATAAAACTTGTGCGTTCCTTTATCCAGTCTGTAAGCATCTTAGAACGAGCAAGTCCACCTGTTAAAATTATTGCATCAACTTCTCCTTTTAATACTGCTGCCATTTCTCCAACAGTCTTTGCAACCTGATATGCCATCGCTTCATAAACAAGTTTTGCATACTCATCGCCTTTTTCAATACGCTCCTCTACCTCTATTGCATTGTTCGTACCGAGGTGTGATACAAGGCCACCCTTACCTGCAAGGAGTTTTTTCATCTCTTCGTATGTGTATTTGCCACTCAAACAGAGGTCAACAAGGCTAATCGTGGGAAGCCCCCCTGCACGCTCTGGAGCAAAAGGTCCGTCACCATTGAGTGCATTATTTACATCAACTGTTCTTCCTTTTTTGTGTGCAGCAACCGATATGCCACCACCAAGATGAACTACAACTAAATTAACTTCATCGTATTTTTTGTGAAGATCCTTTGCAGCCCTTCTTGCAACCGCCTTTTGATTTAATGCATGCCAGATTGATTTTCTTTCGATGCCTTTGAGTCCTGAGTATCTTGCAAGAGGCTCCATCTCATCAACAACAACTGGATCAACGATATAGGCAGGTTTGTTAACCTTTGTTGCAAGGTTATATGCAATAATAGCACCAAGGTTTGAGGCATGCTCTCCGTATTTACATTCTTTAAGGTCTTCAAGCATCGCTTCATTTACCCTGTAAGTTCCAGACTCTATTGGATGAAGTAGCCCACCACGACCTACAAAAGCGTCAAAGTCTTCCAGCTTAAAGCCATTTTCTTTAAGGACATTTTCGATTACCTTGACCCTAAAATCATACTGCTCGATAATGTTTTTAAAATCCTTTAATTCCTCTGATGAGTGCCTTATCGTCTTTTCTAAAACTGAAGATTCGTCATCAAAAACTGCAATCTTTGTTGAGGTTGACCCTGGGTTAATTACAAGAATCTTCATCTTTTCCTCCCATAAAATAAATATAGGGACCCATACCGAGTCCCTTTATGAAGTATGTAATGCCTATTATGACTATAATAATAAACAGGAAAAAAATCCCGTAGAATAAGTCAAAGACTTTTAACAGCCTCAAAAAATATTCCATAACCTTTTATATTATAGCATAAAATTACAATGTTAGTATAATTACATTAAGGAGGTAAAAATGGAACTTATTGAGAGAATCCAAAAAGAATACATACAGGCAGTGAAGGAAAAGGACGAAATTAAGGCAAGTGTCCTTAATATGATTAAGTCACAGATTAAGTACAAGGAAATCGAGTTAAAGGGATTGGGTAAAGCGCTTCAAGAGGGAGACTTAATAGAAATTATTAGAAAAGAAATTAAAAAGAGAGAAGAAGCAGTCGAAATGTACTTACAAGGAGGCCGTGAAGACCTTGCTAATAAAGAAAAGAAGGAACTTGAGGTTCTAAAGCAGTACCTTCCAAAAGTTCCCGATATAGAAGAAATAGAAAAAGAGATTGATAAAATAATTGAGGAAGTTTCCGCAAAAGATAAGAAAGACTTTGGAAAAGTAATGAAAGTAGCAATGGAGAAATTCAAAGGTATTGTTGACGGGGATAAAATAAAGGAAATTGTCCAGAAGAAACTTAAATAAAAAAGGGCACCAACAGGTGCCCTAAATTAAATATAAATATATATCTTAGTAAAATCAAGCGCCAAGATACGCTGCCTTAACTTTTGGATCTTCCTTCAATTCCTTTGCAGGTCCTTCATGTGCAATATTACCCACTTCAAGAACATATGCATAATGTGCAATTTCAAGCGCCATCTCTGCGTTCTGCTCTACAAGGAGGACGGTTTTACCTTCCTTATTAATCTTTACGATTGTATCAAAGATCTCCTCAACCAAAACAGGTGCAAGTCCCATAGAAGGCTCATCCATCATTACGAGGTCTGCATCAACCATAAGCGCCCTACCAAAGGCAAGCATCTGCTGTTCGCCACCAGAAAGTGTCCCTGCAAGTTGCTTTTCTCTTTCCTTCAATCTTGGGAACAGTTCAAAAACATCTTCAAGTTTTTCTTTGAACCTACTCTTGTCCTTCAAAGTCCATGCAGCAAGTTCGAGATTTTCTCTTACGGTTAAATCTGGAAAAACCCTTCTTCCTTCGGGCACATGAACAATACCAAGTTGAACTATCATATGAGGTTCCATCTTGGTTATATCGACATCCTTAAAGAATATTGTTCCTGAACGCGGTTTTACAAGACCAGATATTGTCCTGAGTGTGGTTGTTTTACCAGCACCATTTGCACCAATTAGTGTTACAATCGTCCCGCCTTTAACTTCAAAACTTATTCCCTTAAGTGCTTTTATTGCACCGTAGTAAACTTCAAGATTATTAACCTTTAACATTTGCCTTCCTCCCAAGATACGCTTCAATTACACGAGGGTTGTTCTGAATCTCCGTGGGTGTGCCTTCTGCAATTGTTTCTCCAAAATCCATAACCTTTATTCTCTCACAAATGCCCATAACGACTTGCATGTGGTGTTCTATAAGGTATATAGTAACTTTAAAGTGGTTTCTAATCCAAAGGATCATTTCCATAAGATCTGAAACTTCCTTCGGGTTCATACCTGCTGCAGGCTCATCGAGGAGAAGTAATTTTGGGTATGTTGCAAGAGCACGGGCGATTTCAAGCCTTCTTAATTCACCATAAGGCAGCGCTTTTGCGGGTAGGTATGCTTTATCTCCTAATTTAAATGTCTCAAGAAGTTCAAAGCTCTCTTCAGTTATTGATTTTTCTTCTCTGTAGTAAGAAGGTGTCCTTATAATTGCATCAGTGAGCCCGTATTTCAATCGGTAGTGACCTGCAATACGAATGTTATCGAGCACTGTAAGATTTCCAAAAACCCTCAGGTTCTGGAATGTCCTTGCAATACCAACTGCAACTACCTCATGTGGCTTGTAGGTAGTTATGTCTTTATCATAAAAATATATCTTTCCTTCTGTTGGGACATAGACTCCGGTTATTAGGTTAAAGATTGTTGTTTTACCAGCACCGTTTGGTCCAATAAGCCCCCACAGCGCACCTTCTGGAAGTTCAAGGTTAAAGTTATGAACAGCACGAAGTCCACCAAAGTAATGAGTTACTGAATCAAGTTTAAGCACCATCCGTTGCATTTTTTTCCTCCTCTTCTGGAACAAGAATCTTAAATTCCCTCTGACCCACAATTCCCTCAGTTCTGTAAAGCATTACAACTATAAGAAGCACTGCATAGATTACCATTCTCCATTCAGGACCAACTGTAAAAGGCAAGAAATGGAGATTGTTTATGGAATCAATACCAAGCCTCAACAATTCTGAAAGCACTGTAAGAATAACTGCAGCAAGGATAGAACCACTTATACTTCCAGCGCCACCAATATAGACCATTGTAAGAATACTCAAAGGTCCTGCAATACTCGGGCTTGTAAAAGAGAACATTGTAGGGTGTGCAAGTTGAAGGATATGCACAAGCAATGCGCCAGCAACACCTGCAAAGAATGCACCAATAGAAAACGCCATAACTTTGTATTTGGTAGTATTCACACCGACAAGTTCTGAAGCAACTTCGTCCTCTCTTATTGACTTCATTGCCCTACCAACTGTTGAGTAGATTATATTTTTCATTACAAAGATTGAAATCAATGTAAAAAAGAAAATAACAGGAAAAGTTGAAAGCCTCGGAATACCCAAAAGCCCTCTTGGACCACCAACATAATCGACAGCGTTAACTGCAACTTTGACTATTTCCTGGAAAGCAAGAGTGACTATTGCAAGATAATCGCCTCTTAGCCTCAAGCTTGGAATACCTATAAGGACACCAACAATTGCTGCAACAACACCTGCAAGAAGAACCGCAATTATAAAAAGGGAGAACTTTGGAACCGAAGGCATTCCTGCAACTTTCCATATCAAGGTTGTGAGAACTCCTGCAGTATATGCACCAACTGCCATAAATCCACCATGTCCAAGGGAAAACTGTCCTGTAAATCCATTAATCATGTTTAAACTTGTAGCAAGAATAATATTAATAAGTGCAATATCAATAATCTGCATGTAATAGTTATTGAGGATTCCGACAAGATACAAAATTTGAATTACAGCAAAAAGAATTAAACCATACAAGAAAAGTAACCTATTTTTAGTTAGGATTTTCATATCACACCTTTTCTCCTGTCTTCTTTCCAAACAATCCTTGAGGAAGGAAAATAAGAACTATAATCAAAATTAAATAAGCAATACCTTCCCCAATAATTGAGTTAATTGCATACCCAAATACCTCGGCTATTCCAAGAATAAATGCTCCAAGCATTGCTCCACCAATATTTCCGATGCCACCTAAAACCGCCGCTATAAAGGCTTTTAATCCCGGAACGATACCCATATAAGGGACAATTCTTGGATATGTAAGACCTGCAAGAAGACCTGCTGCCCCAGCAAGAGCACCACCAATGATAAAAGTAAGGTCGATTATCCTCTCAAGGTCGATACCCATAAGCCTTAAGGCATCCTTATCCTGAGAAGATGCTCTCATTGCCATCCCAAGGCGTGTGTAGAAGATAATGTATGTAAGGACAAGCATCAAAACTACCGCAATGGAAACATTAATTATCTGGTAATTAGTAAAGTGAACTGTTCCTATGTTAAAATCTTTGAGCGATATAAACTGAGGAAATGGCCTGTATGAAGGCCCTATCACAGGGATTGCCGAAGTAAAATACTCAAGAAACATTGAAACTCCAATTGCAGTAATGAGGGCTGATAATCTCGGCTTATATCTTAACTTCCTGTAAGCAATCCTGTTTGAAAGGAATGCAACAAGTGCACCTGCAGTCATGCTTACAAGAAGGGCAATCACTATTAATGAACTTTGCCCAAGGCGTTGTGCCATTAAAAAGTTGATTGCAAAGTAAGAAGCATATGCACCAATCATATAGAAATCGCCATGAGCAAAGTTTACTAATCTAATAATTCCGTAAACAAGTGTATAACCAATTGCAATAAGTGCATAAACACTTCCAAGCTGGATTCCGTTTATTAACTGTTGCAAGTTAAATATATTGCTCATTTTTCACCTTCCCTTTAAAAAGGGCAGGAGCCATAAGCCCCTGCCTTCAAAAAGACGTCTATTCTATGGGTTTACGGTTGTTACGTATACCTGCTTTCCGTTTTCGATCTTAATAATAACAGCAGACTTTACTGGGTTTCTATTTTCATCAAACTTGATTACGCCTGAAACACCGTGGTATTCAATATTCTTTAGTGCATCTCTAATCTTTGCACCATCAGTAGAGCCTGCATTCTGGATTGCCTGCAAAATCAATCCCATTGCATCATAACCAAGTGCTGCAAGTGCATCGGGTGCTTGCCCATATTTTGCTGTATACTTCTTTACGAAATCTTGAACCTCGGGTCTTTGATCGTCCTTGGAGAAGTGGTTTGTAAAGTAGGAGTTATTAACTGCATCTCCACCAATTTTAACAAGGTCTGGTGAATCCCAACCATCTCCGCCAAGGAATGGTCCAGTGTAACCAAGAGCCCTTGCCTGTTTTGCCATAAGGCCATCGTCGTTGTAGTAATCAGAGCAGTAAATTACATCTGGCTTTTCTTTAAGAATGTTTGTAAGGAATGGTGTAAAGTCAGTTGTTCCTGCAGGGTGCCCTTCGAATGCAACAATAGTACCGCCAAGTTGTGTAAATTTGTCTCTAAAGAACTCTGCAAGACCCTTTGTATAGTCGTTGCTGTTATCAAAGAGAACACCTGCTTTTCTTGCATTGAGGTTTTTGTAGGCAAACATTGCACCGACAGTTCCCTGGAATGGGTCAATGAAGCATGCCCTGAAGATATAATCACCTTGTTGTGTAACTTTTGGGTTTGTTGAAGTTGGTGAAACCATTGGGATACCTGCATTCTGGCAAATAGGTGCAATTGCAAGAGAAACTTTACTCATTACAGTACCAGCGATTGCAACGACCTTATCTTCGTTAATAAGTTTCTGTGCTGCTGTTGCTCCCTCCGTTGGGTCTCCTTTGTCATCTGCAAAGACAAGTTCAATCTTCTTACCCAAAACTCCGCCCTTTGCGTTCCACTCTTCGATCATCATCTCATAACCATTTCTTGTTGAGACACCAAATGTAGATGCTTCGCCTGTTACAGGACCAATACCACCAACTTTAATCGTACTTGGTCCTGCGGTTTTACAACCTGTGAAGGTTGTGCTTACGAGTGCTACTACTAAAAGTAGCACCACTAAGATCTTTCTACTCATCTTTCGCCTCCTCTTCCGTTTTTTTAACCCTTATAAATTTATTGAAAGAATTATATGAAAAAAAATCCAAAAGTCAAGAGCGAATTTTTTACATTAAGTAAAATGTTTATAAGCAAGATCTTTAAAAATAAAAAAGGGGGCTTGATGCCCCCAAATAAAAAGGCTTAGGAAACTACTTTGAAACTGCGTCTTTAAGTTCTTTACCAACTTTGAAGTAAGGAACTACCTTTGCTGGGATAGAAATCTTCTTCCCAGTTCTGGGGTTGACACCGTTCCTCTTTGCTCTCTCTCTTGTTGCCCAGGTGCCGAAGCCGATGAGTGCTACTTTGTCACCTTTCTTTAGGGTTTCTTTTACGACTTCAATGAATGCATCAAGCATTGCTTCGACATCTTTCTTCTTCATGCCGGTCTTCTCAGCAACTGCTGTAACGAGTTCTGGCTTGTTCATCCGTTTTCACCTCCTTTCTCATATCTATTTTTCCAAGTATTTATGCAGCCTCTTTCAACAAAACCGCATAAAAACTTGCTTAATTCTAATATATACAAATTTTACTTTATGTCAAGAGGTTTTAAAGGGATTTTTATACTTTTTTTACACTTTTTTACGAAATTTGCTTGTTTAAATAGATGCTCTTTTTATTTAAAAGGCTTTATTAAACTTAACTTTTTAAAGATTACCTTCCAAAATGTATTGGATTTTCCGAAATTTTCCCATATCCTATCACTATAAGGCAAAAGGGGTGAGTTTATGATACAATTTGTGCAAAAAAGAGATGGAAGAGTTGTTCCTTTTGAGAAAGAAAAGATCACGAAGGCAATCGAGAAAGCAGGATTGGCTGCACATGAATTTGGAAGAGAAACAGCAGAATATCTAACTAACATCGTAGTTCAAGAGATAATTTTTGAGAAAGAGCCAGTAAATATAGAGATAATTCAAAACAAAATCGAAGAAGTTTTAATGCGAAAAGGCTTTTATCAGACTGCAAAGGCTTTTATTATCTACAGAGAAAAAAGAAGAGAATTAAGAGAACTGAGAAAGCATCTTAATATACCCGAATTATTTGACGCATATATCGGAGAAGAAACCTGGGAAGTGCATGAAAATGCAAATATTGATTACTCTATTCAAGGACTAAAGGCATATATCACCGGAAAGGCGGAGGAGATTTACTGGCTTGAGAAGGTATATCCAAAGAAAATCTCGGATTACCATAAAGATGGCTTTGTGCATATACATAACCTCAGTTTTCTTGGAGCCTACTGTGTCGGGTGGGACCTTGAAGACCTCATTAAACGAGGTTTTGGAGGTGTTCCAGGTAAACCATACTCATCTCCCGCAAAACATCTATCCTCAATCTTAGGGCAGATGATGAATTTCCTTTTCACACTCCAGAATGAGGCTGCGGGTGCAGTTGCATTTTCCTCTTTTGATACTCTTTTAGCACCTTTTGTATACTTCGACAAACTATCCTATAAGGAAGTTAAACAGCAAATCCAGGAGTTTGTCTATAATATGAACCAAACAATGAGGACTGGCGGGCAGTCGCCTTTCTCGAATATCACTGTAGATTTAACACCACATCCACTTTTGAAAGATAAGCCCGTAATTATCGGTGGTAAACCAATAAAGGAATACACTTACGGGATGTTCAAAAAAGAAATGGATTTAATAAACAAAGCGCTTTTCGAAGTTTACATCGAAGGCGACGGGCACGGAAGGCCACATAGCGTAAGTGGGGAATCGATGTGCCTAATTAAAGAGAATGGAAGAATGAAACTTGTGCATATCGGAGACTTTATCAATGCTTTAATGGATCAGAATAAATCTGTTCACATAGAGAATGACAATAGTGAGATAATGGATGTAAGAGATAGATCAATAGAAACTGTTGGTATAAGAGATGGACGCATAATCTTTCAAAAGGTTAATTATATAGCAAGACATCCAGTTAATAGTTTATTAAAAATAATAACAGATGGCGGGTTTAGCATTAAAGTTACTGAATCTCACTCGGTTTTTGTACTAAAAAATGGGAAAATAGAAGATTACAAAGCTTCAGAACTTAAAGAAGGAGATTACTTGATCACACCAAGGATTCTTCCAACTCATTCTTCAAATGAACACAAAGAAATTTCTCTTGCCGAAGAATTCATTAAAAAAGGAAAGTCAGATGGGATTTACATAAGAGATGTGAAAAAGAAAGACGGTAAACGATTATGGAAGAAAATATATTGTAAAAATTCAATAGGTCATATATCAGTTTTTCCTCTTTCTTCTATTAAAGATGAATTACCTGAATTAGATCTATCGGAAGCCAAGATTAGTTTAGCTGGCTCCAATCTCAAAATTAGTAACAATTTAAAAATTTCAGATGAACTAATAGAACTTCTCGGATGGTACTCTGCAGAGGGCTCAGCTGAAAAATCAAAGAATTACGGAGGAATAAGCTTAGGGTTAAATTTAAAAAAAGAAAAAGATAAGGCTATTTATATTTCGGAACTGATAAAAAAAATATGGCCAAATGTTCCAGTAAAAATCAGAGAAATAGAGAAAAGAAATCTAATTGAAATAAGAGTTCATTCAAAATTAATAAGAAGAATCTTCACAGAAATTTTCGAGCTTAAAAAAGGACGGGAAAGAAAGATACCAGACATCATTTTTGAGCGACCAAATAAACAAAAGAAAATTTTCTTAAATGCCTATTTTCAAGGCGATGGATACAGATCTAAAGACGGTTTAAATATAACATCTATTTCACCACAATTAATATACGGCACATCAACTCTCTTAAAGCAGTTAGGCATATTCCATACTATTAGTGAATATGTTAATAAAGGACGCAAAAGATTTAGAATTAATATCTGGGGAGATATAAACTTTACCGATAATCACAGATCATACACTATCTCGAAGATACCAGTTAAAGAAAGTGGCTTATTAGTATTGATTGATAAGTTATTAGAGAAGGAACCTTTTTATTACGATTCGCTTGGAAGAAAATATAGCAATACAAAAGAAAGAATTTTAAGAAATTTAGGAATAAGCCCCGAAGTAGACTCTACAGAAATTGAAAATATAAGAAAAGTTGTAAATTACCTAAAGAAAAATGGGATCGATATTCCAGAAACTTTAATAGATATCTTAAATGACGAAATGTTATTCCTAAAAATTAAAAAAATTGAGCAAATAGAAACAAAAAATGAAATGGTTTATGACTTTTCAACAGAAACAGAAAACTTTATTGCAAACAATCTATTAGTTCATAATACCTTCCCGATACCAACCCTGAATGTTTCTAAAGACTTTGACTGGGATAATCCGGTGCTTGAACCCGTATGGGAGGCAACAGCAAAGTACGGGACTCCATATTTTTGTTTGGAAGAGAAGACGAAGATAGTAACGAAAAATGGAATAAAGGAAATAAAAGATATAGAAATAGGAGATGAAGTTCTATCCGATGATGGTAATTTTGCAAAAGTAACGCATGTTGAAAAAATTGTTTCAAAAGAAAATATTGTAATAGAGGGAGATAATTTCAATATCATTTGCAGCCCTAATCATAGATTCCCTACCGATAACGGAATAAAGAGAGCAGATGAGCTATCTTTAAGAGATCGACTATTGCTGTATAAGGAAAAAATAATATTAGAAAATGGGATAGTAATAGATCACCGTACGAGACGATTCTTCGAGCTTGAAGATATTAGTTCACTAACGAAAAAAGAGTTTGTAAAATTGACACCCAAAAGGATAATTAAAGAAATTCCTCCTTTTAAATTCAATGGAAACAGATGGCAAACAACTCTCAATAATGATATCAAAATACCAGAAGACCTGAATGAAGATATAATGGAACTTTTCGGTATCGTAATAGGAGATGGCTCAATACAAGAAAAATCTCCATCTATTCGAGTAGTTAATGCAGATAAAGAAATCATAGATTTTGTAACAAAAACTTTTGAAAAAGAGTTCAACGTAAAACCAGATATAAGACAAGCAGGACACTCGAAAGTATGTAAAGAGATATCGGTACATAGCAGAATCGTAGTAGATTTTTTCAAATATTATGGAATTTCAGGATCAACACGCACAAAGAGAATTCCAGAAGCACTTTTCTTCCGTAACGAAAAAGAGATAGGTGCACTATTGAGAGGACTCTTTGATACAGATGGGTCAATTCATATTAATAATAATGAACAGCCGATTATTTCTATATCTTTCTCTAATGAGAAACTTATGAAAGATACAATATTGCTTTTAGCAAAGATAGGAATTGTTGGCAAGTTCAATAGAAATGAAGATAACGAAAAAGGTAGAATTGTAATCACCGGCAAAAGAAACATAGAAATGTTTAAGAAAAAGGTCGGATTTCGAATAAAAAGGAAAGCAGAAAAACTGGATTATGAAACAAAAATAGATAGACCCTCCATAGGAGATAAGATTCTCTCAAAAGAAGAAGGGGCGAAATTTAGCGAAGCATACAGACATAATCCTGAATATAAAGATGCAAAATGGGTAAGGATAATTTCCGATAATGAAGAACCTTATCTTTTTATCGAAAAAATTGAAAAAGGAATCGAAAAAGTCAAAATAAATAAAATCTCTTATGATTATACAGAGCACAATCTTGTGGATATAACAGTTGATTCTCCTAATCACTTATTTGTTCTGGAAAACGGAATAATAAGTCACAATTCTAATTACATAAACTCCGATTTAAGACCAGAAGACGCAAGAAGTATGTGTATAGACGGAAATGAAGAGATACTAATAAGAGAGGAAGGAATTATTAAAAGACTAACACTCAGAGATCTTGTCGAAGGATATAAAGCAAGCGAATTCGACGAAGATGGCTGGACGGAACCCAAAAAACACCTGGAAGCACTATCTTTAAACCCCAATACAATGAAAATGGAGTGGATACCAATAAAGAGGTTTTTGAAGATAAAGGACTCAGTCGGTGTAAAAGTTACTACAGATGACGGCAGAACAATTTTATTCTCACAAAAACACCCAATGGCAGTTTATACCGAAAAAGGCATACAGATGAGATTTGCAAAAGATGTTAAAAAGGGCGACAAATTCCTTTTACTGAATGATGCAAATTACACTGAAGATAGTAAAGTAAACATAGTTGAGGTTAAACAAGTCGAACTTAAAACTTTTATAGAGCCAAAGGAGTTCTACGATATTGAACTAACCGAAAACCATCTTTTTGCACTTGCAAATGGTTTAATATCCTTCAATTGTTGCAGGCTTCGTCTCGAAACAAGAGAGTTGAAATCTAAAGGCGGCGGGCTCTTTGGCGCAAACCCCCTTACAGGATGTTACGATGAAGAGACCGAGGTTCTTACTAAAAGCGGCTTTAAAAAATTCAGAGATGTAACGCTTAATGATGAGTTCTATACAAGAAGAAGTGATGGACATGTTGAATTGCACAAACCAGTAAGAAAATTTGAATACGATTGGGATGGGTATTTGATAAGATTTAAGCACAAGTCTTTAGACCTTCTCGTTACACCTAACCACAAAATGGTCGTAGAAAGGCGTGGAAAATATAAACTTGTCGAAGCACAGGATTTTGATGTAAATAACGATATGATTCCAAAATACTCTGATTGGAAAGGAATTGAAGAAGAATATTTTTATCTCCCTCCGGTTGAAATTCTAAAGGGTATAGGACCACATTCAAGATTTTCGAGGGATGAAATAGAAGAAATTAGAATAACTTACGCAAACGGAGAAAGTATTTATAAGTTAGCAGAGAAATATAATTGCAGTCCTGCCACAATAACTAATGTAATTACAAAAGAAAATTATGGACAGGAAAATAGAAGTAAAGTTATCGGAGAAACAGAACCATTAAAAATTAAAATGGATGATTGGTTAGCATTCTTTGGCATATGGTTAGCGGAAGGCAGTGTTGATAACGAAAATATAGCAAAAGATCACGGATATAGAGTATTCATAACGCAAATTAAACAAGACACAAGAGAGGAAATTAAGCATTTATTAGACAAACTCCCGTTCAATTACTCAATAGACGAAAAAGGATTTGTTATCACTAATAAGCAATTATGGAACTATTTAAGGCAGTTTGGTCATGCGCACAACAAATTCATACCAGATGAAATCAAAAAATTAAGTAAAAGACAACTTTCAATTCTTTTCGATTGGATGCTAAAAGGTGATGGCCAAATAAGAAAAGCAACTGGACAAATTAATTATTGGACTGCATCAAAAAGGCTTGCAGATGATTTGCAAGAGATTGTAATGAAACTGGGATGGGTTGCAACTATCAGCACTCGCAAGAAAAAAATTGCAAAAATAGATGGAAGAGAGATTAAGTCTTCTATAGTTTATACAGTTGGGGTCCAGCAATCGAAACATTATAGGTTGAGGAAAGATGATATCAGCCTTGAGTATTATAAAGGAAAGGTCTATAGTGTTGAGGTCCCGAACCATACCCTATTTGTAAGAAGAAATGGAAAGGCAACCTGGTGCGGAAATTCTGTCGGTGTAATTACCATAAACATGCCTCGTATTGGATATCTTGCAAAAAGCGAAGAGGAGTTTTTCTCAATACTTGACGACATTATGGATGCAGCAAAAGAAGGACTTGAAAAGAAAAGGGAAACTGTTGAGAAATTTACGGAAATGGGACTTTATCCTTATTCACGCATATACCTCGACTCGATTAAAGAATCAACAGGACACTATTGGTCTAACCACTTTTCAACGATTGGACTTATCGGAATGAACGAAGCACTTATGAATTTCTTTGGAACCGATGTACATATGGGAACCCAAAAAGGTATAGAATTTGCAGTTAAAGTGTTGGAACACATGCGTAATAGACTTAGAAAATACCAGGAAGAAACAGACCACCTGTTTAACCTTGAGGCAACACCTGCAGAAAGCACAGCATACTCGCTCGCATTGAAAGACAAAAAATTATATCCCGATATTATTACGGCAGGGACCGAAGAAAATCCATATTACACCAACTCAACGCAACTTCCAGTAGGTTTCACTGATGACCCGTTCGAGGTTGCAGCGCTTCAAGAACCAGTACAAAAATTGTATACCGGCGGATGTATAGAGAAAGGGAACAAGGTTTTAACAGATAAAGGTTTGCTTCCAATAGAATATATAGTTGAGAATTTCAGTCATTTAAAACCAATTAAAGCTTTAAGTTACAATAAAGATAAAAATATATCCGAGTGGGATGAAATAGTAGAAGCAGTTAAAATAGATGTTAGTAAAGAAAACAAAATAAGAGTAAAAGGGGAAAAGGGCTTAGATATAGTTACATCAGATTGGCATCCGTTCTTTGTGCTTGAAGAAATAAAACCGGATACGAAATGCCCCGTCTGTGGCACTAAGGTTAACGGTATCAAGGGGTTCGCTGCACACCTAAGGCATAATCCAACTTGTAGAGAGAAATACATAAGCATGGATAAATTTAGAGTTGTTGAGAAGAGAGCAGATGAACTTAAGGTAGGAGATTATATTTTGCAAAATTCTTTTAACATGTATCCTGACAAAGAAAGCGAATTGGATGAAAACCTTATGTGGTTAATCGGCTTCTTTATTGGAGATGGCTCTATTTCAAAGAGTATAGACAATAGGGGCGGCAATCACCTTGAAAAATACTACATTAGGTTCTTTAGTGAATCGCAAAGAGGACTTGAGAAGGCTGCTTCTATTCTAAATAACTATTTTGGTTGTAATATAAATGTTACCAAAAACGATAAAAGAAGTGACGCTTTAAGAGAAGTAACTACATCGAAAAAAGAGGTTATAGATTTCTTCTTTAAATATGGTTTTTGGGCGGGAGAAAAAGTATATGATATTTATGTTCCAGAAAAAGTAAAAGAAAACATAACGCAAAAAAATGTTTATGCTTTTATCTCTGGGCTTATTGACTCTCACGGAACTATCGGGAAAAGAGATGGAGATTTAGAATATGACACAGTTTCTGAAAGGTTAGCAAATGATATTCTCGAGATCTTTACTAAAGCAGGGATATTAGCAACTAAAGCCCTTAAGAAAACAAAGAGAGAAAACGAAAAAGATATTTTTATAATTAGAGTCCCTCAATATGAATTAACCAGGATTAAGGAAAAGTTGGGTATTGAAGCAAACTTAGATAGAGTTAAAAATGCTCTTTCCGATAGGGTGAGGCGTCAATTACCAGTAGTAAGAGTAAAAGAAATCTCAAAAGTGGATGTCGAAGATAACGAGTTTTACGACTTAATGACAAAAAATAACCACAATTATCTTGCAGGGAAAAATTGCCTTGTTTTCGTGCACAATACTGTCGTCCACTTTTTCCTGGGGGAGCGTCTTACGAATCCAAATAGTGCAAAGATATTCGTAAGAAAAATCCTTGAAAACTTCGAAATCCCATACATAACGCTTACACCTTCATTTTCCATATGTCCAAAGCATGGGTACATTCCTGGTGAACATGAATTCTGCCCTTACTGTGATGAAGAGTTGAAGGAAAAAGCACGCAAAGGCGAACTTGAAAATAATAAGAAATCTGGTAAAATAGATATTGATTTGAAAATAGACATTTAGAAAGTAGGGAAGTTTAAAGCTATGCTAAAAAGAAAGTTGTTTAAAAGCGAAAGAAAATTAGTTAGGTTAATAAAGAAAATTACTAACCAGAAGAAAAATAAGACAAACTGTAAATAGGTTATTGGGGTTTTGTTAAAAACTGAAGACTAAAAGGGGGACGCTTGCAAAAGGGTGAAGTATGCGTTTATCTATTATCCTATACTCCAGATCCAGAATTGGTAGTTGCAACCGCTATGAGACAATCCCGATATCCAGGAGGGGTAAAAGATCTCAATTTAGGTGAAGAGGATATAATAAGGCTCATAAATCTTGCACTCCAGCTCGGACACTTTTCAGTTTTTGAACACATTAGTTTCACATTTGCAATAGAAGGTATTTCGAGAGCCTGTTCGCACCAATTTGTCCGACACAGATTCTTCTCTTTTACCCAGCAATCACAAAGATATGTAAAACTGAATGAACCTGTTTTTATAATTCCTCCCTCCATTGAGAACAACCCTTCTGCACTTAAAATCTTTGAAAGTGCTATGGAAAACATAAAGAAGTCTTATCAACAATTGCTATCTCTAAAAATCCCCGAGGAAGATGCACGCTTTGTCCTGCCGAACGCAACCGAAACAAAAATGGTTGCAACAGCAAATGCAAGGGAATTAATGCACTTCTTTAAACTCAGGCTCGATACTCATGCTCAGTGGGAAATAAGAGAACTTGCAAAAAAGATGTTTGAGATGGTAAGTTTTGTTGCACCTCATATATTTAACGAAGAAAATATTAAATATTTCGAGTAAATATCCAAAACAATAAGAGGAAGCGAATACAAAAGTCCCATTAAAGCACAGTCAATATCAACAGTTACCACAGTCTTTAAAAAGAGCAAAACAACAACAGCAGAATATAAAGGAATCTTAGGAATAACTAAATTAGAGATAATTCTATCAGTCCTTATATCTATAAGCCTTACAAATAGTGAAGTCGTAAAAACAATTACAAACCAGCCGATAAAATTACCTACTGGTACACCAAAATAGCCATCATTAAAATTAAGCCACTTCCATAAACCCAGTTTCACAGAAAATGGATCAATAAAAACATCAAATGAAGTAACAAACATTGCATCAAATAGAGGATACAAAAAGAAATGAGATTTCGAGAAAAAACCTAATCCCGGCTTGAATATGTTTTGAAAAATAGCATTAGTCGTAACAAATCCTATAAGTATGAAGATACCCCAGAATAGCCAAACAAGCAGAGGAAGACCAAGAAACTTAGGATTAAAATTTGGAGCATATTCATACCTAACCCCCATAGGTCCACCTGCATTCATCCCTCTCAATTCAAAAAGAAACGGGATAAGAAATAAAAGCAAGACTTTAAAAGCATTCACTAAGAGCTTTTTCCACATTTTGACCTCCCCATATAAAAATAATACACAACATAATCAAAAAGGGGGCTTATTGCCCCCTTAAAACTTCTCAAGCAAGTTTCATTTACGGATTCACAAAAGTTATCCTTCCATCTACAACCTTTTCAACTTTTGGATTTGCCTTTATGTAGGAAACAAGGTCGTCCCTCATATAGTTTCCAGTGACAATCTTTACAGAAAGGGCATTCTTAAATACTGTATAGCCATCACCACCTGCTGCCATAAAATCATTTGTTGCAACTTTATAGACTTTATTTGGATCAAGTGGTGTTCCATCTGTAAGAGTTACTTCAACTACACGTTTTCCCGGAGGATTCTTTAGATTTACCTTAACTCTAATTCCTGAAATCTGCGGGAATCTACCTGCCTTTGCCTCGTACTGGGAGAATCCATTTTCAAGGGCAGCAAGAATATCAGAACCTTTCAGTTCAAGAAGTATAAGTAGATTATTAAATGGAAGCACCGTGTAAATAGTGCCAACGGTAATTGGTCCTTTTGGAATACTCGCTCTTATCCCACCGCCATTTGTAATAGTAATGTCTGCTTTTGCAGTTTCTCTCATCCAATCCGCAATGAAATCACCAAGATTGGTCTCCTCGAGCCTAATTTTGGATTGATCAAGGTCAACAAGAGCCTCACCAATTACTTCTGACATCTTCTTCGTTATTTCGTCATTGTATGGCTTAATTATTGAAGCAATAGTTGGGTCTTCCTGTATATCACCAGTAATTGGGATAAGTTTATAATCAATCTTTACAACCCTTGCAGAGTTTGCTGTTGTCTCAAAGTAGATCTTAACATCTCCAAGATTTTTACCGTATGAGCCCGTCTGGACTATGTAAGTGCCGTTTACTACATCTGGCTTGCTTAAAACCGTATGTGAGTGACCGCCAATTATGAGGTTAATTCCGCTTACCTTAGCTGCAAGTTCTTTATCGCCGAGACTACCTGTGTAGTAATCTGTTCCTGTATAGCCAAGGTGGGAAAGAAGCACTATGAAGTTGGAGTTATCTTGTAATGTTGAGACCATATTTGTTGCAGTCTTGACAGGATCGAGAATTTCGAGCCCTTGAATACCGTTGGGGTTCACAAGAATTGGAAGTTGAGGAGTAGTAAGCCCAAAAATACCGAGTTTTACAAAACCAAATGGCTTTATATCGTATGACTTACTCATAAATGTAGAGTTTGTCTTTGTGTCAATGATATTAGAGCAAATATAAGTGTATTTTGCTTCAGATACTCTTTGTGCAAGTAAGTCCTTACCCCAGTCAAATTCGTGGTTTCCAAATGTTGCATAGTTGTAGCCCATTGCGTTGTAGACTTCGATTACATCTTTCCCATCGAAGAATGCACCAATTGGAGGACCGCCACCAATTGCATCACCTGCATCAACAAGGAGAGTTCTATCTGGGTTGTATGCTCTTTCCTGCTGTACTACAGTGTAAATCCTTGCACTTCCACCAACAGGTTTCTTGTCTTTAGTAGTTCCGCCGAGTAGGTACATATGGAAGTCGTTTGTATGGAGAATCGTTACAACCGGGAACCTTGATGAAGCAAGCATATGGACAAAAGTTCCTCTTGTAATTGGCTTTCCTGCACCAAGGGTATCACCAGTTGGCTTATAGAATCCCATATAAACAAAGTAATTTACAAAGTCCTTTGCTTCGGGAAGAAGTGCGGATGCATCTTTAAACTTTGAAATGACATCTTCTGCCTGTGGGTTTGAAACCTTCAAAGCCCTTGATAGAACTAAAACTGCCTCTTCAAGAGTAACAAGGTTGTTTGGCTTAAATGTCCCATCTGGATACCCCATAAATACCTTTGCCCTTGCAAGTGTCTCGATATAAGGAGATGCCCAGAAATCTTTTGGAGTGTCCTTAAAAGAGTACTTTGGAAGATTAAACCAGGGGATATAGTCGTAAGGGAATGCTTTTACAATCATCTTTGCAAACTCTGCTCGTGTGAGGGTTCTTTCAAGATGAAGAAGTCCGTCTGGGTAGCCCTGTATAACACCACGATCAACAAGGACATCTACATCAACATTGCCTGTGGTTGCAGCAGTTACTTTTGGGGCTACATTTACTGCGGGAATCAATGCTAATATAAGCACTGCAACCAGCAAAAGAGACAAAAACTTTTTCATTTTAACTACCTCCTTTCGAAATATTTTTACGTCTCATATTATATTATAAACTTTTCCAAAAAATTTAGTATCAAATAAATTTAAAAATAATTTAATTCATTTTCCCTAAAATTGAGGCTAAATCTGTATTTGCATTTTACAAAATATAGGTATAATTATGAACGAGGAGGCGCATATGGAAGAGAAAGTTATTGAGAAAGGTGACCTTGTACTTGAAGATGGGATAATAATTTCAAAAGAACTAAGAACACGTTGTGAAGTTTGGTCAAGACCTGTTGGCTACCTTAGACCAGTCCAGCACTGGAACAATGGAAAAAGAGAGGAGTTCAAGGAGAGGAAAAAGTTTAGAGTAGAAGACTCGAAATAAACTTAAAATTTAATGAAAGGCACCCTTGAAAGTTTTTCCTTAGAAGAACTTATCCAGGCTTTAAACCAGACTAAAAAAGTCGGAAGAATTGATATTAAAGGATCGCACGGGCAATATGGTCTTTACTTAAATAAAGATACCTTATACCACGCATATTCTCCTCATTACGAAAGAGGATACAATGCACTACTCGAAGCATTTATTGAAACTAAATGGAAACTCGAATTCAAAGAAATGCTAAATTCGAAATATATAACAATTACAAAGCCACTTTTTGACATAATAACAGAAGGTATTTCAATAAAGGAAGAACTTTCGGAAATAAATAGTAAGGTTTATGATGACACAACTTTTGAACTGGTACCAAATGTAAATACCGACAAAATATCACTTTCAACAAGTGACCTAAAACTTTTGCGAACTCTTGGACATGGGAAAAAGGTAATAGACTTACTTAAAGAAGAGAACATTGACTATATAAGTTTCCTTAGAAAACTAAAATCTTATATCGAAATTGGCCTTTTAAAAATAAAAAACGCCGGGTAAAACCCGGCGATCACTTACTCAAAAGTTATACTTAATCAAAGGTAAACACAACCTGGACATTAACATTAACTTGGAGTGTTCCACCTTCAACGGGGACATTTGCTTCTGCCTGACCCTTTGCAAAAGACCTGAATATAGGCCGGGGATAGCTTACTGATTCAATCGAGATCGACTTAATACCTGTAACTTTATAGCTTGTTCCCTTCAAAGATGCGTCTGCTTTTGCTCTTGCATTTTTCATAGCATTCTCAATTGCCTGAAGTTTTAAGTCATCCTTGTTAGATGCATCGAAAGAGATACCGCCAATATCGTTTACGCCTGCTTTTACAACTGCGCTAAGTATTTTTCCAGCATCGGCTATCTTCGTTTCAACGGTAAAATTCTCTGATGCTCTGTAACCTTCAAGGGTTTGCTTCCCTGTTTGCTGGTTGTAAGAGTAAATAGGGTAAAGTGAAAGATTAGATGTCTTTATCTTCTCTTTTGCAATGCCCTGATTCACAAGAACATCCACAATTGCATTTGCTTTTATTGCAAGACCATCCATTGCCTTTGATGGGTCTGGGTCCTCAAAGAAGACTCCGAAGTTTAAGTAGGCAACATCTGGAATAACTTCAACAACACCTTCTCCTGTTACAGAAATCGTGTGGTTTGTTGGATCTGATTCTGCAGTTGCTTCACCCTTTGGAAGAACCCTTCCACCAATAAAAATAACCGTTAAAATTGCAACAACCACTACTAAAGCTAATAACTTTTTAATCATTTCCTTCACCTCCACTAATTAGATACAGCAACCCCCGAAAAAGTTCCATAAATTTTAAAGAATTTTTCCGTGACTTATAACATAAAGGGGCTTTTCGTGGAATCTTAAGGCTTCAAGAACATTTTTTGCGTTCAACACGATAAGGTTTGCTATCTTCCCGACTTCAAGCCCGTAATCTTTAATTCTCATTGCTTTTGCTGGATTTTTTGTAATCATGTCGTATAGGACTTCCATATCGGCTCTTGTAGTCATCCACAGGATATGCGAGGCAAGGAAGGCAACTTCAAGCATATTGTTTCTTCCATATGGATAATATGCATCAGAAATATCGTCCTGTCCAAGGCTCAAAAGCACTCCATTTTCAAGAAGTTCTCTTACAGGTACATGTAGGGGTCCCGTATGCGGGTCTGTCACCACTGAAACGCCACCCTTCTTAAGAAGAGCAATTAATTTCATAAGATACGGCGTAGGATACATAGACATTGCCCTTGCATGATGCGCAATAACTCTTCCAAAATATTTGTATTCGATTGTTTTTACTGCAAGTTTTTCGATGGTTTTTAGGGTTGGTTCGCCTGCATCGTCAACAAGCATAGAAATATCTTTATCAAACTCAAGAGCAATCTTAAACATCTTATCAATATGTGCTTCCTCGTCTTTCTCGGTTAGCTCGATCCAGGGAATCCCACCAACCACATCTGCTCCCATTTTTACCGACTCATAAACAAGGTCATATGCCTCAATATCCCTTTCGACGCCATCCTGAGGAAACGCAACTACCTGAAGTTCAATAACATCCTTAAACTCTTCTTTTGCCTTTAAAAGTGCCTTAATTCCTTCAAGTTTTGCCTTAGAATCTACATCCGCAAAAGCCCTTATATGTGTAACACCGTATTCTTTTGCAAGGTTTAATGCAGTCCTCACATTTTCAAGAATCCAATCCTCTTTATAGCTTTCTTTTACCCTGGAGGCAAGTTCAATTGCAGTCATAGCCTTTCCCATATTCTCGCCATGGTAGTCTCTAAGGGCAAGTTCGTCCATTTTGAAAAGAGTAAAAACCTTACACAAATGCAAGTGAGGATTTACAAAAGATTCCGTTACAAGATTCCCTTTTACATCAATCTCCAACTTGTGCGTGCCCGTAATTCTACCAATCTCTTGAATTACTCCTTTTTCAATTCCAATATCAACTGCATCTTTAGAAAATCTAACTTGTGCATTTCTTAAAACTAAATCATACATTCGCAACCTCCTTTTTAGATTTTTTTGCAAATAACAATTACATTATAAGAAATATGATCCTGAATCCATAAAGTTTAAAGAACTGTAAGGTCAAAATCTATCTCTTTTAAATGTAGTATCTTTGCTTAGAAATTTGAAAAGAAAATGTTATATTGCAAATTTTTGTTTAATGATGTATAATATGATACCACCCCTGGTGGGGTGGAATTATAGGAGGTGAAAGATATGATGCACTGGTGGTTTTGGGGTTTACCATTTTTGGGAACACCCATGTATTTTGGTGGATTAGGAATGTTATTAATGATTCTATTCTGGGTTAATATTATTGGACTAATTTTTCTTCTTGTTAGGGGTACAACCCATGGGTTTAGGGGACATTGTCACTATTACCACGATCATTATGAAGAAAACGAAGCACTCCAAATTTTAAAGAGACTCTACGCAGAAGGCAAAATATCTGAAGAAGAGTTTGAACGAAGGAAGAAAAAAATTTTAGAGTAAGAGGCGATAACTATGAAAAGCAAACATGTCTGCAACGAAGAAAGCAAGACTACGCAAAAACATCCAAAACATGAAGACACGCTAAGGCTTATAAAGGTTGCTGAAGGTCACCTTTCTGGGATAGAGAAGATGATAGAAGATGACAGATATTGTATTGACATCTCCAAACAAATTCTTGCACTAATTGCAATTCTCAAGAAAGCAAATATTGAGATTTTAAAGAGGCACTTAGAGACCTGTGTAAAAAGTGCAGCAAAAGGAGAGGAAGATTTTGACGAAAAAATAAAGGAGCTTGAATCAATTATAGAGTATCTTTCGAAAGGGAGGGATTAGGTTTGATAAAAACGAAAACCCTTGAAGTTAAAGGAATGCACTGTGCCTCGTGCGCCGTAAATGTGAGAAAAGCAATTGAAAAATCCCAGGGTATTATTGATGTTAATGTAAACATTGCAACAAACAAGGCAACAATCATATATGACCCGTCAAAACTCAATTTTGGGGAAGTATTTGAAAATGTCGAAAAGATTGGTTACTCCCTCAGCGAAGAAATTGACAAACAAAATAGTGACTTTAGAAGAGCAAAAATAAGAATTATTATAGCAAGTGCTTTAATGGTCCCTTCTTTCGTGTTAATGATTCTTGATATGACTCACATTTTCATGCTTCCATTTATAAAATACATTAATCTTGTACTTTCCGCAATAATGATTTTTGGTGTTGGTTTTGATGTGCAGAAAAGAGCAGTAAAAGGACTAATCCATGTAACGCCAAATATGGATCTACTAATCTTCCTTGGAACATTAGCCTCTTTTCTTACCGGAGTGTTGAACTTGCTTGGTCTAAATATTGCCGATTTTTCGTATGTTGGCGCGATGATAATGTTCTTCCACCTCTTGGGCAAGTATTTAGAGGAGCTGGCAAAAGGGAATGCATCTAAGGCAATTAGAAGTCTTTTAGACCTTAGCGCAAAGAAAGCACGAATAACTGTCGATGAGAAAGAAGTCGAAGTAGATATAGACGATCTGGATGTTGGCGATATTATGGTGGTAAGGCCTTTTGAAATAATACCAATAGATGGGTTAATTATAGAAGGTATTTCGTCAATTGACGAGTCTATGGTAACGGGAGAATCACTTCCTGTTGATAAAAAACCAGGCGAAGAAGTAATTGGAGGAACAATAAACACAAGTGGACTTATTAAAGTAAAAGTAACAAAAATAGGTAAAGATACTTTTTTATCGAAACTCATAAACATTATTGAAGAGGCACAAGGAAGTAAAGTTCCTATCCAGGCTTTTGCAGATAGGATAACCGCATACTTTATACCTATTGTCTTAATTATATCAATTATTACCTTTGGTTTTTGGTACTTATTCCCTGATATAGGAAAAGCAATCGCACAAAATTTAGCAAATATATTGCCCTGGATAAACCCAGGATTAAATAGGTTAAGTGCCGCAGTTTTTGCATCAGTAGCAACATTAGTGATCGCTTGCCCCTGCGCTCTTGGGCTTGCAACACCTATTGCGCTTATGGTAGGAAGTGGAGTTGGAGCAAGAAATGGAATTCTCATAAGAAATGGGGAAGCAATACAAGTGATGAAAGATATTGATACTATCGTGTTTGACAAAACAGGAACCCTGACTTATGGAACCCCAAAACTTGCTGACGTGCATGAATTAGAAAAAGGTAGTTTAGACCTAATTGCATCAATTGAAAAATTCTCAAATCATCCTATTGCACGAGCGTTTACGGATTTGAGTATAGGTAATTTAGTTGAAGTAGAAGAATTTAACGAAATAAGCGGGATGGGTATCAAGGCAAAGATTAATGGCATAAGTTTCACTGCAAGAAAAATTTCCTTAGAAGAATTAGTTTCAGATGAAGTAAGAAGTGTTGTGAAAACATTTGAAGAAAAGGGAGAAACTGTTATAGGATTATTCAAAGAAGATAAATTAATAGGAATTTTCGGAATAGAAGACGCAATCAAAGAAACTGCAAAGCCAACTGTAAAGAAACTTCAAGAAATAGGATTTAACGTAATTATGGTAACCGGCGATAATAAAATTGTCGCCTCGAATGTTAGTAGAGAACTTGGAATAAAAGACTTTTATTGGGGCGTCCGTCCTGAAGATAAAATCAAAATAGTAAAAGAACTCCAGAGCAACGGGAGAAAAGTTGCCTTCGTAGGGGATGGAGTAAATGACGCCCCGGCATTGAAGCAAGCAGATGTAGGAATAGCAATGGGAACTGGTACAGATATTGCAATCGAATCCGGAGACGTTGTTCTAATAAAGGGAGATATTAGTAACGTTCTTAAAGCAATAATACTTTCCCAACAAATTTTTACGAAAATAAAACAGAATTTATTTTGGGCATTATTTTATAACATAGTTGCAATACCAATTGCGTCAATGGGATTACTCCATCCAGCAATTGCTGAAATTGCTATGGCCTTTAGTTCGATAAATGTGATAACAAATTCTTTAAGATTAAACAAAATAAAACTTTAAAGGAGGCAAAATGAAACACATTGATCCTGTATGTGGAATGATAGTAAAGGAAGAAAAAGCCAAGGCTACTTTTGAGTACAACGGCAAAACCTACTAGTTTTGTAGTGATTACTGTTTAGAAGAGTTTAAGAAAAACCCAGAAAAGTATCTTAAAGAAGGCCCTGACAAAAAAGCAATGGATAAAATGAACCAAGAGTAGCTTCTTTAAACAATATAGAATCCACAAGTAAAGATTTATTAAAGGGGCTTTTGCAAAAGCCCCTTTGAAGTTTTATTTCTGAGATTATCACTTAGTTCTTACTAAGCAAATTATTTCATTTTTGTAGATCCTTAAATTCAACAAAAAGTGGACCGCTAACAGCACAACCAAAATCATTCCAGGCAAATTGTGCATTTTTAAAAGTGCGTCTTTTGAAAAGCCCAGGAAATTCCAATTTGTTAAACGCGCTTCTCTTCCGGATGGGGCAAAGTATAACCCAACACCCGAAAAACCTACGGGGACAAACAGCACAAGAATAAGAGTTGAAAGGATTGCCTTTAATTTTACAAGAAGAATATTTAAGTTAAGAGTTTTCTTCCTATCCATTAGTGTCCACCTTTATTCCCTTTTCCAGTTGTGCTTCCAATAATTGCGTTATACTCATCCAATGTAATAACAGAAGGCGTATAATCAACGCCTCTTGAGGATAATTGGCTCACAAATGCTCTCAAATGATTTTCAGAACCTTGCATTAGATTCGAATATACTGTTTTAATCGCATTATTATCGCTCATATTCATATATGCCTTCAAATCGGCAATATCCGTTTCCTCAATAAGAGCGCCAACACTTAGTGCATCAACAATGGATTTCGAACCTTTTTCAATTAAAGTGTTGTAAAGTTCCTGCAGGTGAGGGTCACTAAACACACCAACTTTATCATAAGTTAACGGTAATTCAAGGCTGTATTTTGCAACAAGATTTGCAACTTGGTCCATATGGTTTTGTTCTGGGCTTTGTATATTTTTGAAAATCGTTAATCCCCATAGGTCATATAGATAACCGTAAACATCATATGCAAGTTTTTCCTCTTCAGCCATATAAAGGATTCCTTCACTTTTAATATTTGTAGTTTGAGGTGTAGCAGAACTGGTAGTATCAACTTCTGTGGAATCGTTAGAATTTGCAGTTTCTGTGTCATTTGTTACAGTGGTTCCGCTTTGCGAATTACTGTTTGAAGGGACTGTATTTTGTTACAAGATGTAGCAGTGCTACAGCCAGTAAAAATAATTGAAAACACTATTACTATCGATACAATTATTATTAAAATCTTTTTCATTTTAGCCTCCTAAAATTTATTTTTAGATTACTTCTAATTAATATTATAGGTAACATTATGAACAAATATGAAGAAAAAATGATAGGACCGTAACTTCGAAAAAAATTAATAAATCTAATGAAGGGGTATTTGCCCCCTTCATTCTACAAGCAATAAATTTTCAAAAGTTCCTTAATCCTCTTTACACGCTCTTCTTTTGTTAAACTTCCAGTAAAGAGGTTCTTGCCCTCAAGCACTAACTCATGATAGACAGGTTTGTCTTCTTTGTAAAATATTCCAAGCGGTATCTTCTCTGAAACAGTTGATAATTCCACCGCTTCCTCCTTTGTTTTGCCAATCCTATCTACAAAAAATGTGTTTTTGTTGTAAACTTCGTATGTATCATTAAAGGAAACGCATGGCTGCAAAACATCAACAAAAGAAAAACCTTTATGCAAAATTGCTTCAACAAATATGTTTGTTAATTCCTTTATTTTTGCAGAGTATCCTCTCGCAACAAATGTTGCGTTAGCATCCAAAACTAATTTTATTGGATTCAGTGGCTCTTCAACTGAGCCAAAGGGTGTTGACGGTCCCTTAAAACCTTTTGGAGAGACAGGAGTAAATTGACCGGTTGTAAGACCATAAACTCCATTATTGTGCATTATAACTGTAATATCGGCATTTCTTTTTGCTGCAAATAGTACATGCTCGAGCCCTTCACCCATGGCATCACCATCACCAACAAAAGCAACAACATATAGATCAGGATTTCCAAGTTTCATACCCTGCGCAGTTGCAACAGCCCTACCATGAAGTGAGTAAAACCCGCTCAGATTAAGGTAATCAAAAATCTTTCCGTGACAACCAATTCCTGCCGTTATGAGTATGTGAGAAGACTTAACACCTCTATTTTCAAGTTCTTTAACGGCATTCTTAAAAGCCGTAAAAATACCAAAATTTCCACACCCTGGACACCATGTATTCTCTGCATATGTTGTAAGTGCATCCTTAACGCTCATGATAACGCCTCCCTTATTTCTTTTGAAAGTGTCTCAATCTCAAAAGGTTTTCCGTCATACTTCCTTATATATTTAGATGCGTTAATGCCTGTTTTTTCTTTTAACAGCCTTTCAAAGGAACCCATAACACTTTGCTCCACAACTATGGATTTTGTATTTGCAAAGTTATCGAATTCCCAAACAGGGAAAGGCTCAAGGTATATTGGCTGGACAACTCTTGCCTTAATATTGCCAAATTTGAGCGCTTCAAGCACAGACATTGTAGTAGAACCGTAGGTAAATATTACCGGAGAATCTTTTCCTAAAGAAGCGTTATAAACATTAACAGTTTTCATTGTTTTAAGTTTTTCTACAATTGAATTATATTTCTTGAGCCTCTTTTCATGCATTTTTGAAATCATTACGGGGTCTTCGGTTGAGACACCATATTCATCGTGTTCATAACTTGAAAACTTAATAATACTATCTGTTGGAGGAAACTTTAGAGATGAAACGCCAGAATCAGTGAGTTTGCACCTCAGGTATTCTCCTTCTGTGTGTTTTAAATAGTCTAACATAGTTACCTTTTATGGGTCAATATCGAATGTTTTTCTACTTTCCGAAAGATGTTTTTCTGTAAGTAATATAGCAACAGTCTAAAATTCCCATGCAAGGGACAAAAGTTCACCTGAAAGATAGAATGCCTCCTTGTGAGTTGCAGGAGAGGCTACAATCTTTGGGAATTCGCCGTGTCCCTGGTTTAGCGCAAAGTAAAGGTCACCTTGTTCAGTATAAGTTGGCACACCTGTTGAAGGTCCAGGTCTTGATGAAAGCACTGCTAAAATTGGTGTTTCCGTCATTCCAGCAAGAGACAAAGCCTCTTCCATAAGAGCAAAACCTCCACCAGAGGAGGCAACCATAGTCTTAACTCCAACTGATGCGGCACCAATCGCCATATTGATTACTGCAATTTCGTTTTCGGGATGTACTATACCAATGCTAAAATCCCTCGTATGTGCAGCAAGAAAATGAAGTATTGTAGATGCAGGAGTCATTGGGTATGCAAAGAACATATCGAGTCCGCTTGCATATGCCCCAAGAGGTATAGCCTCATTTCCAGAAACTACAGGAAGTGCCTTTTTACCTTTTTACAGAGTAAACCTCTTATTGGATCTTTCAAGAAAGTAGTCATAAACTTCATTTGTAAAAGCAATATTGTTTTCCACATCCTTAAAATTTTCTTGTATAAGTTTTGCAAGGTTGTCTTTTCCTAAGCCAAGAACAGCAAAAAGCACTGAAATACCACTTAAACCCAATGCAATTCAGGATTTGGATACTTTCTTACAAATGTAGCAAGGGGTATGCCTATGTACGATGGATCTCCATCTTTTACAAGATCTGAATTATAGACAACAATGCCATCTTCCGAAACTTCATGTTTGTGATTTAATTAGCTTCTTTCATCAAGTGCAACTATAAGGTCTCTTTTTTCATAATGACTGTAGATTGGATCTAACACTGTTGAAACAACGCAAAAGTTATGACCTCCCTTAATGAGACTTTGATAATCTTCCATCTCGAATACATGCCGCCCAAGGGATGCAAAGAAAGAACTTGCAGCTGCACCAATCTTTTTAACACCGTTTCCTGCTGAGCCACCAACAAGAATTGTAAAAACTTCCTTTTTCACTAAATCCAAAATAATCACCTCCTGATTTAATTATAACAGATTTAAAATAAATAAAAAATTGGGAAGGCTCTTGCCTCCCCAATCCTCCTATTAATATAATTGGTCAGCCTATATGAATATAATTACTCTTCAAATTTCTTGAAAACAAGCGCTACATTATGTCCACCAAAGCCAAAAGAATTTTTCAGGGCAACTTTTACATCTGCTTCTCTTGGCTTATTAGGAACATAGTCAAGGTCACATTCGGGATCGGGTACTTCGTAGTTTATTGTTGGGAAAATTATTCCTTTTTCGATTGATAAAACTGTTGCAACGGATTCAAGTGCAGCAGCCGCACCAAGCAAATGTCCTGTTTGGGACTTTGTAGAACTTACAGGGATTCTGTATGCAAGATCCCCAAAAAGCGACTTAATTGCAAAAGTCTCGTTTTTATCATTTAGAGGAGTCGAAGTCCCATGCGCATTTATGTAGCTTACATCCTCTTTATTTACGTTTGCCTTCTTCAAAGCAAGATCCATTGCCCTTATAACTTCCTTTGCAGTTGGGTCTGGGGCGGTCACATGGTACGCATCGCATGTTGTTCCGTATCCTGCAAGTTCTGCATAAATTTTTGCACCACGCTTTTTTGCATGCGATAAGGATTCAAGAACGAGAATGCCAGCACCTTCTCCCATAACAAAACCGTCACGCTCTTTATCAAAAGGTCGGGATGCATGCTCTGGATCATCGTTTCTTTTTGATAAAGCACGCATTGAGGAGAAAGCAGCAACTGCAGTTCCTGCAAATGGGGCTTCTGCACCGCCTGCAATAATCACATCCAGGTCACCTCTTTCAATCGCAAGAAGGGCTACACCAATTGTCTTTGCAGAGGATGCACACGCTGCAACTGCAGAAAAAGTCTCTCCCCTGAAGCCATATTTAAGAGCAATGTATGCAGGGATTGCATCAACAATCATCTGAGTGATTAAGAATGGGCTTACCCTTGTTGGCCCTTTTTCCTTGTTTACAAGTATTTGTTGCTCTAAAGAGATAATCCCACCAATACCAGATGTTACATAAACACCAACTCTTTCAGGGTCAATTTTATCCAACTCAAGATGGGCATCCTCAATTGCCTCTTTTGCTGCAGCAAATGCAAAGTGCTGAACTCTATCAAGGCGTGAGACCTCTTTTTTATCAATGTAGTTTTCAGGATTAAAATCCTTAATTTCGCCACCAATCTGCACTGGATAGTTGCTTACATCGAAAGAGGAGATTTTCGAAACACCAGATTTGCCCGAAAGTAACCCCTCAAGAAATGCGTTAACGCCAACCCCAATTGGCGAGACCGCCCCAAGGCCAGTTATAACAACTCTTTCTCTTTCCATAATTACCCTAAATGTTCTTTAATGTAAGAAACCGTTGCCCCGATTGTTGTAATTTTATTAATGTCCTCATCCGGGATTTTTACCCCGAATTCATCTTCAAGAGCCATTGCAATGTCAACAAGGGCAAGGGAGTCTGCTCCGAGGTCCTTTACATATTCTGCAGAGTCAACAATCTTGTCATCTTCTACGCCTAATTTCTCCTTTACGACTTTTGCTACTTTTTCTCTAATTTCTCTTTCTTCCATTTCTTACCTCCTTAATAAATTTTTTATGTTAATGATAAACCACCATCAACTATAATAAAACTTCCTGTAATATAACTTGCAAGAGGAGAAGCAAGGAAAAGGACTGCATTTGCAACATCAACTGGAGTTCCTTTCCTCTTCAATACAATTTTATTCATGTATGATTCGACTACATTCTGAGGAAGTTTTTCTGTCATTTCTGTTTCAATAAAGCCGGGAGCAACAAGATTTGAGGTGATACCTCTTGACCCATATTCAAGCGCAACTGCCTTTGTAAAACCAATAAGGCCTGCCTTGGATGATACATAATTTGCTTGCCCAATATTCCCTGTAATGCCAACAATTGAACCTATATTAATAATCCTTCCAGAATTGCTCTTTAACATATATTTGAGGCTATGCTTTGTCATCAAAAAGGCTCCTTTGAGATTTGTATTCATAACCAGATCCCAATCTTTGGAAGACATCCTTAAAAGAAGTGTATCTTTTGTAACTCCAGCATTATTAACGAGTATATCAATTTTACCAAACTTATCGACGATTTGCTTAACTACATTCTCAACAGAAGACTCTTCCTCAACCCTGCACTGAAATACCTCGGCAATTCCCCCAAAGGATTCAATTTCTGCCTTTGTATTCAGCGCATCCTGAGACCTATTTGCATAGATTATCGCAACCTTGCTTCCTGCCTTTGCAAGGGCAATAGAAATTGCACGCCCTATTCCTCTTCCGCCACCTGTCACGATAGAAACGGTGCCTTGGAGGTTAATTTCAACCATTAAAGACCTCCTCTGCAAGCTTTACAGAAGCGCCTTTAATTATACGTTCAATAAGACCTTTAAGGACATTCTTGGGACCAACTTCATAGTATTCCTTAACGCCCATTGAATCCATTTTTAAAACCGAATCAACCCAGTTAACTGAACCTGTAAGTTGCTTCTTGAGGTTTTCTTTTATGCGAACAACATCAGTCTCAGGTAAGGCAGTCACATTCTGCACGATAGGTATTTGAGGTGTGTGAAATTCTGCTTCATCAATTGCTTTTGACATTTCAGGAACAACAGGCTCCATTAAAGGTGAATGGAACGCTGCGGACACCTCGAGGGGCTTTGCAAGGCGTGCTCCAAGTTCCTTTGCTATACGCTGTGCTTCTGTTATTGCATCAATCGAACCAGAAAGGACAACCTGGTCAAATGCGTTATTGTTTGCACTGACAATGACACCAAATTTAGAAGCGCTATCAAGAAGCGTTTTTATCTTATCCTTATCAAGTCCGATAACTGCAAGCATCTTGCCTGGAGCCTTATTTGAAGCTTCTTTCATAAGGAGGCCACGGGTCCTTACAAGTTTAAGTCCCGTTTCAAAAGAAAAAACACCTGATGAAAAAAGCGCTGAATACTCGCCAAGACTGTGCCCTGCAACAATATCTCCCTTAATACCTTTTTCCTTTAAGAGGACATCATAAATGGATGATACGGTGTAGAGAGCAGGTTGCGTAATGTCTGTTGAAGTAAGCAATTCCTGTGTTCCCTTTTCGCAAATCTCAAGCAAATCGAATCCTAAGATTTCAGAAGCCTTATTAAAAAACTCTTTCTTAACTGAACTTTCGGGGATTTTTGCACTCATCTCCACATACTGCGAACCCTGTCCAGGAAAAACGAATGCCTTCATTTCTCACCACCTCATTAAAATTGCACCTGATGTCATCCCTGCACCAAATGACACCATAAGCACAAGATCACCTCTTTTAAGTTTACCTTCTTTTCTTATTGTGTCAAGAGATACAGGAATTGAAGCAGCAGATGAGTTTCCAAACCTGTCAATCGTCACAACTACCTTTTCCATAGGGATGCCAAGTTTTTCTGCACCAGCCTGGATTATCCTAAGGTTTGCCTGGTGCGGCACAAACCAGTTGATGTCATCAAGTTTTACACCTGTTTTATCAAGAAGTTTTTTTGAAATGCGGGAGATTTCTCTTACAGAAAACTCGAAAACCTGACGCCCATTCATTTTCGTAAAGTATGAGCGTTCCTTTAGCACCTCTTCCGAAAAAGGCTTCCTTGATCCACCTGCAGGAAGAGTCAAGTGCTCCGCAATAGAACCATCTGCATACAACTCAAAATCTATAATACCTGAATCGTCTTTAGTTTCTCCCAGAACAACAGCACCTGCTCCATCACCAAAAAGTACATATGTTCCTCTATCAGTTGGATCCATCATCCTTGTTATAACCTCAGCCCCTACAACAAGAACATGCTTGTATGCACCCGACTTTACAAACTGCGTTCCTACAACTGTTGCGTAAACCCAGCCTGGACAACCAGCCTGTAAATCGAATGCAGCGCATTTACCCGAAGCCCCTATCTTATCCTGGATAAGACATGCTGTTGCTGGATAAAGCATATCAGGGGAGTTTGTGCCCACAATAATGAGATCGATATCCTCTGGCTTTAAACCTGCATCTTCAAGCGCTCTTTTTGCTGCAATTGCACCAAGGTCAGAAGTTGCCTGCGTTGGTTCTGCAAAGCGCCTTTCAACAATTCCTGTTCGTGTCCTTATCCACTCATCAGATGTGTCTAAAATTTTTTCAAGGTCGTGGTTCGTTACAATTTTTTCTGGGATGCAACTTCCCATGCCAAGGATTCCTACATTCAAAACGCACCTCCTAAAGAATTTTTATCAACAAAAAATGCCTTTATGACTCCTTTTGCAACAAGAGTATCGAAAACAAAAAGTTCGACTTCACTTTTTGCTATGTTATGCCTGAAATCAAGAACTTTGCTCTTTGCAATAACTGTTTGATTTTCCTCCACCTTTTTTACAAACTTGAAATTCTCAACACCCGTAAGATACCCAAAGAGATTTTTATACTCATCCTTAAGAAGAATAATAAATGCAGAGACTTGTGCAGAAAACTCGATAAGGATTACCCCTGGCACAATTGGAAAATCGGGAAAATGCCCTTTAAAGAAAAAATCGCTCTGTGTAAATGTCCTTTTGCCAACTGCACTTACTCCAGGCTCAACCTCGAGTATTTCGTCAACAAAAAGAAATGGCTCCCTGTGCGGAAGTATTTCCTTTATTTTATCAATACCCAAATTTTTTATCATCTTCACCACCCTAATAAAAATTTTTACTATTTTATACAAAATAACCAAAATTTCCAAATAATACAAAAATGCATAGTCTAAAAAGAAAAATCCCCCGAATTTATCGGGGGACAAAACAACCTAAATAATTTAAAAATTACGGAGTATAAAGTTTTGATGCAATAGGCAATAGAAGGGAAAGTTTGGGGAAGAAGGTAATAACAAGCAAACCTATGACTGCAAATGCAACAAATGGCCAGATTTCCTTTGAAGTCTGGTCAAGAGGTTTTTTAATGAGGTTAGATGTAACATATAAGTTCACAGCAACTGGTGGCGTTATTTGACCTATTGCAAGAGCAACGGTTGCCATAACACCAAAGAACAGTGGATCAATCTTGAATGCTGTAAGAACAGGAAGGAAGATTGGCATAATAACATAAAGAATTGAAATTGCATCAAGGAAAAAGCCAGCTATAAACAAGACTAAATCAACAAGAAGCAAAAATGCAATGGGGCTTTTTGAAACAGAAACAACAAAATTACCTGCCGCATCGATAATACCAAGATTTGACTCAACAATTGAGAAAATACCAGCGAAAGTTACAACAAACATTACAACTGCGGATGTAACTGCAGTTCCTATGAGTGAATCTATGATCTCTTTCTTGCCAAGGCTCTTATAGACAAAAATGCCAACAAAAAGGCTGTAGAAAACAGATATAACAGCAGATTCTGTTGGTGTTGCAATACCTGCATAAATTGACCCAAGGATAATTACCGGGGCAAGTATTGCCCAGATTGCTTCCTTAAATGCATTCCATATTTCCTTTGCACTACCTCTTTCTTGAATTCCATGGTAATTTCGTTTCCTTGAGATTACATATGTTATGATGATAAAGAAACCCATTATAACAAGCCCCGGGATTACTCCGCCTAAAAACAAAGCGCCAATCGAAACACCAGTTATATTTCCATAAACAATGAACGCAATGCTCGGCGGGATGATAATTGCAAGACCACTTGCGGCAGCAACAACGGATGCAGCGAATGTGTCAAGATAACCTTGTTCAATCATGGAAGGAATAAATATAAGACCAATTGCAGCAGCAGTTGCAGGTCCAGAGCCTGATATTGCACCCCAAAATGCAGCGGTTACAACTGCAGCAATTGCAAGACCGCCCCTTGCTTTTCCTACAAGGATTGTAATAAAATGGGAGATCTTCTTTGCAAGACCACCTTTTGCAAGTAACTCTCCTTCAAGCACAAAAAAGGGAATTGCAACAAGAGGAAACTTTGAAATTCCTGCTATGAAGTTTTTAGATATCATTGTTGCGCCAAGGTCATACTTAAGGATACCAAATACACCAGCCGCACCAATAGCAGTCCCAATTGGAGCACCAATTATTATAAGAAGTATAAAAATACCAAAAAGTAGAAGCGCTGCACTCATTTTACACCCCCCGTAAGTAAAGTCTTCACATTTTTTATTGTTGAAACAATTATGTTCTTAAAAACAAAAATAGAGAATATGGGAGTTCCAATTGTATAAATCCATACAGGAATATTTAGTGCCTCGCTTCGAGAATGGTATAGTGTCATGTCTCTAATGACATCTTTTATTGCATAAAAGTCTACCATTGCAAAAATGAAAATTGCAAGAACGCCTGAAATAATTATAGCAACTGCCTTTACACTTTTAGGAAACTTATCAAAAACGGTATTCATTCCAAGATGAGATCCTCTTTCAAAAGCAATTGCAATACCAATTACCGTAAGCCAAACAAATAGGTTTACCGTAATCTCTTCAGTCGCTGCAAAAGAAATGTGGAAAATGTACCTGCTAAGAACATTTATAAAGTCTATAATTGCCATTATGCTCAAAATTACTATTGCAAGTATTTCTTCTAATTTTAACTTCCTCATTTTACCTCCTCAAACAAAAAGGGGTGCCCTTATAAGAACACCCCTTTCAATATGCTATTTCCCCATATCTTTCAAGGCTGCGTTGTAAATATCTTTTCCTATAATTGGAACCCACTTATCATAGATTGATTTTGTTGCATTAATAAATTCCTGTCTTTCCTCAGGCGTTAAGTCAATAATTTGCATGCCCTTGCTTCTTACATATCCAACCATGTCGAGAATTTGTGGAGTTTCGCCAAATTTGTTCTTCAATATGTTTATCGATGTAAATCCATCAAGTCCTCTTCTTACCATAGCCTTTTCCCACTCCGCTGCTTCAAGTGCGCTATCCTTTATTGCTTTTTGGATATATGGTGGGAATTTGTCCCAGGTCTGTTTGCTTACACCAAGTATAAGAGGATCAATTACATAGTTCCAGTTTGTAAGATATTTGTGATACTGCCATATCTGAACTGGTAGCAAAACGCCGTACGGGTTTTCCTGACCATCTACTGCCCCTTGCTGGAAGGCTGTTACTGCATCACCCCAGTTCATAGAAACTGCATCTGCACCGAGTGTCTTGAATGTATCGATAAATATGGGTGAGCCCACAACTCTAAACTTAAGACCCTTCATATCAGAAGGTGTCTTTATGGGTCTCTTACTATTAGTTAATTCCCTAAAGCCATTTTCTCCCCAGGCAAGGTGAACAACACCCATTTTCTCCATCTGGTCTATAATCATCTTACCTGCAGTCCCATTTTCTATTTTATCGACATTTTCGTAAGTGTTTATAAAGAACGGCAAAGAAAACAGGTTAAGTGACTGGACAACACCTGATGCGTTAATTGTCGAATCCATTACAAAGTCGATGCTTCCTTCAGATACAGCCTGGAACCAGTTTGTCTGTTTCCCTGCAAGAAGAGAACTTCCAAAATATGGCTTTATGTTTATAAGGCCGTTTGTTCTTTCTTTTACAAGGTCTGCCCACTTTTGAGCACCCTTACCCCAATCAAATGCAGGACCAACATTTACCTGCATTGTGTACTCAGCTTTGGGCTTAAAGGTAATCTTTGGAGGAACAGTTGAGGCTGTAACTGTAACTGTCTTTGTATTAGCATCCCAATTGACCTTCGCACCAAGAGTCTCTGTAACAAATCTTACCGGGACAAGCGTTCTGCCACTAACAATTTTTGGAGGAACATCAAGCATATTAATTACATTGTTTACAACTGCCTTATTTGACCCAATAGTAAGTGTCAGGTTAATGTCTCCAAAAACATAACCTACTTCCTTCTTCGTTGCATCCCAGGAGATTTTTGCACCAATAGATTCTCCAATAAATCTGAACGGCACAAGAGTCCTTCCATTGTCAATAACAGGAGGAGAGTCAAGGGTTACTTTCTTTCCATTTACAAAGGCGTCTTTACTTCCAACAGTCATTTTAATTACAACTTCATTTGCTGCCACGGCTTTCGTTGAAAAGAACCCCAGAACCATGGCAACTACTAACAACACTGCAACTAATTTTTTCATACTTTACCTCCTTTGATAAATTATATTTTTAATGCTTCTTTTAATAAACTACCTTTTTCAATCACTTCGGCAAGGCGACCCAAGAACCTTGCAGCAAGTGCTCCATCGATTACCCTGTGGTCGTAAGAAAGGCTAAAATAAGCAACACTTCTGATTTTTATTTCTCCTTCAAAAACTAATGGCATCTCTTCAATCCTTCCGATCCCAAGGATTGCAACCTCGTTTCCATTCAAAACAGGAGTAAAGAAATCTGTTCTCAGCATTCCAAGATTTGTAATTGTAAAAGTAGAATTTGAAAGATCATCCACGCTTAATGACTTGCTTTTTACTCTTTCCTTTATTTGGTTAAGAGCATCTTTAATCTCTAAAAGTGACTTATTATAGGAATCTTTTATTACGGGAACAATAAGACCATCGCCTGCATCAAAAGCAACACCAACATTTATATCGTCAAACTCTTCAATAACAGAGCCGTCAAAATGGGCATTAAACCGAGGGAACTCTTTTAAAACGGAAGAAACTATCTTAACAAAAAAGGCAGTTAATGTAATTTCAGGAAGTTCTTTCTTTAAATTAACTATTTCTGTTACATCAACTTTAGTAACATTAGTAACGAGAACAGAATCCCTGTAAGACTTAACGAGATTATCGATGATTCTTTTCCTTAAGGGGTCTAAAGGTATTTTTCTTGATTTAGGTCCTTCATTCTTACCTTGCGTTTCAATGTAAGCAAGAACATCGCTTTCGGTAATTCTTCCATTCGGCCCTGTCCCTTTTATCTTTGATAGATCTACACCATATTCCTTTGCAAGTCTTTTTGCAGCAGGTGATGCAAGTATTAAGGTTTCTTCTATCTTGGGTTCTTCTTTTGTAGCTCCTTCTTCTTTGCCAACTTCTTCTCCAATAAGCGCAATAACTTCACCAACTTTTGCGCTTTCTCCTTCCTGAACTTTTATTTCAACAAGTATGCCTTCATAAGGTGACTCAAGTGCGTTAATGATTTTTTCAGATTCAACTTCTACAAGAGGTTCTCCTTTTTTCACAAAATCACCAACTTTTTTAAACCACTTTGTTACTGTTCCTTCCTCCATTGAAAGCCCAAATTTGGGCATTCTTACCTCAAACATCACAGCACACTCCTTATCGCTTCAATTACGCTTTTTCTATCTGGCACTACAAAGTCCTGAAGAGGTGGAGAGAAAGGAATATGGACATTTTTTGCACCTACTCTTCTTATAGGTGCATCAAGATAGTCGAATAGTTCTTCCTGAATGGTTGCAGCAATTTCTGCACCCCATCCTGCCCTTCTCCAGGTTTCGTGGGCAATTACAACTTTGTGAGTCTTTTTAACCGACTTGAATACAGTTTCCTTATCCCATGGAATAAGCGTTCTTAAGTCAACAACCTCAACACTTATGCCTTCTTTTGAAAGTTCTTCTGCTGCAGCAAGCGATTCGTGGACCATCCTTGAAGTTGCAATAACTGTCACATCACGCCCTTCTCTTTTTACATCTGCAACCCCAAAAGGTATATAGTATTCCTCTTCTGGAACAGGGCCTTTTTTAGCATATAGCATTTTGTGTTCAAAACAGATGACAGGGTCGTCTGACTTAAGAGCAGTCTTGAATAGTCCCTTCATATCATAAGGCGTTGAAGGAATGATTACTTTTATACCCGGGATATGCATAAAGATCGTTTCGATTGATTCTGAGTGTTGTGCAGCAGCCGATTTAGAAATGCCATCAGGACCTCTCAAAATTAGATGAAGTTTCCCCTGTCCTCCTGTCATATACTTAAATTTCATAATCTGATTTGCAATTGCAGCCATACCCGTAAACAGGAAATCCGCAAAATGAAATTCCGCAACAGGCCTCATCCCTGCAAGTGCTGCACCGAGGGCTGAACCAAAAATTACCTCTTCAGAAATTGGGGTGTCAATTATTCTATCCTGATATTTTCCAAGAATTGGCTTATAAGCACCAAAAATACCACCTTGTTTTGCAATGTCTTCTCCATAAGTAAAAATGGTTGGATCTCTTGACATTTCCTCTAAGATTGCTTCTCCAAGAGCCTCTGAAAATGTTATCTCTCTCATGTATCCTCCTTAGTAAAGACAATTGGTGCTATCTTCAAATAAGTCTTCAAGCGCCTCTTCTGGTACAGGGTATTCATCTTCTTCTGCAAATTTGACAGCATCTTCTACTTCTGCCCGTGCCTCTTTCCATATTTTTTCCTTTGCCTTGTCATTTAAAAATCCACCTTCGAAAAGGGTTTTTTCAAATCTTCCTATAGGCTCATTTGTCCATTTCATTTCAACTTCTTCTTTTGTTCTGTAGAGTTGCGGATCTCCTACAAAATGCCCTTTTATCCTATAAGTCTTTGCTTCAATAAGAGTTGGTCCTCCGCCATTTCTCGCTCTTTCAACAGCTTCCTTTACTGTCTCATAAACTGCAAGAACATCGTTTCCATCTATTGTAACGCCAGGAATGTTATAGCCTACGGCTCTGTCAGCAATGTTTTCAACGGATGTTGTTTCCTGAACTCTTTCAGTTGAAGCAAACTGGTTATTCTCGTTCAAGAAAATAACAGGAAGTTTGAAAACTGATGCCCAGTTCAAAGACTCGTGGAAAGAACCTCTATTTGATGCACCGTCTCCGAAAAATGAGACAACAACATTGTCCTTCTTCTGCAACTTAATTGCCATCCCGGCACCTACTGCAATGGGAAGACCACCACCAACTTCTCCATTTGCTCCAAGCACGCCTATTGACACATCTGCAATGTGCATTGAGCCACCTTTACCCTTGCAATAGCCATGCTTTTTACCATAGAGTTCTGCCATCATTCGCCGCATCGAAGCACCTTTTGCAATCATGTGACCGTGCCCACGGTGAGTCGAAGTTATATAATCCTCAACACGCAAATTTGCCATAGCGCCAACTGCAATAGCTTCTTCTCCAATGTAGAGATGAATAAACCCTGGTAGTTTTCCCTGCAGGAATAATTCTTCTGCTTTTAGCTCAAAGGTCCTTATTCTGACCATGTCTTTGTAAAGCTTCAATAACAAATCTTTTGATAACTCCATCTTGCCTCCTTTCAAAGATATAAAATTAAAAATCAATTAAAAACAAACCATTCTTTAAAACTCTTTTTAATGGATAACTGCTCGTTAACAATGCCATTTCAACAAATGTAAATACCTCGAAATCAAAAAGATGACCACCAACGACATTACCATTAGGACCACCAAGGTAAACATGAAAATGAAGAGGTAACTTTTCATCCTTAATAATGAAACCACTAAGACCAAGTAGTTCAAGAGGTTCTTCAAAGATTGCTTTTTGGTACTCGACTTTATTGTCTTTATAAACACCATAGCCAATTTGGGCATTCTTAACCATTCCAAGAGCAGTTATTACTACGCCAACATTCTCCATAACAGAACTGCGTAAAACTTCTTTCATGCAACCTACAAATCCTTCACCACGATCAATCACAACAAATAGAATATCGTCTTCTCTTTTTATCCTCATTTCGCTCCTCACCATATAAATGCAAAAATCGTGCCAAACTGAGAAAATTAAGGAAAATAAATAAAAACACAAACGATATTGTTAAAATTTTTGACAATATTGTGTAAAATTATGTAATGTTATTTTACACTACGGGATTTGAATACTATATTTTCTTATCAAACTGTAAAGGGTTGGACGTGAAACTCCTAACCTTCTTGCAGTTTCCGAAATGTTATAATTTGTTTCTAAAAGAACATGCTCTATGTATTGCTTTCTTAAAGCGTCAAAAGATTGAGCAGAAGATACATAACCTTCATCTTCATTTTTAAATAATTTTTGTGGTAAATTTGATTGTGTTAGTATTGGCGTATTTGCGGTGACTATCGCTCGCTCAATAATATTCTGAAGTTCCCGGACATTTCCGGGAAATCGGTACTGAAGTAGTGGTTCGATAAAACTTCTATCATAACCTTTAATTTCTTTTCCAAGGCTTTCTGACAGCCTTTCAATAAAATGCCCAACGAGGACTTCTATATCTTCAGGTCGATCTCGTAATGGTGGAATACTTATCTGAATTACATTGAGCCTGTAGAAGAGGTCCCTTCTAAAAAGACCTTTTTCTACAAGTTCTTCAAGATTCTTGTTGGTTGCAGCAATTACTCGCACATCCACCTTTACTGACTTTGTGCCACCAACCCTTGTGATTACTTTATCCTCAAGCGCTCTAAGAATCTTGGGCTGAAGAGAAAGCGGCAAATCTCCAACCTCATCTAAGAAAAGAGTCCCACCGTTTGCAAGTTCAAATTTTCCAGGCCGTCCTTTTTTGTCGGCATCAGTAAAAGAACCGCCAACATACCCAAAAAACTCACTTTCTGCAAGTTCCTGGGGTATTGCAGAACAATTAATTGCAACGAAAGGACCTTTGGATCTTGAAGATGCAAAATGAATTGCCTGTGCAAACATTTCCTTTCCTGTGCCTGTTTCCCCTGTTATGAGAACAGATGCGTTCGAATGAGCAGCAATATTTGCTATTCTTATTGCCTCAAGTAGTTTTTGGCTTTTGCCTTTTATGTCATCAAAAGTAAAACGTGCTTCTGCACCTATAAAAGAGGTAACAAATTTTCTAACTTTATCAATTTCTCTAAAGAAGTCAACAACGCCTGCAAAATTACCATCATTATCCTTTAACACAACTGCCGTCTTAATAAAATGTAGCGTTCCTCTTGATGGGCTTTCAATAATAAATTCTCTATCAACATATCCCTGGTGTGTCCTGAAAACCTCAAGTATAACAGGAGTGAAATCAACAATCTCTGTTACATTCCTTCCAATTGCTTCTTCACGATTAATTCTTAGAATTGAAGCGCCAGTTGAATTTATATAAACCACATTTGCATATTTATCGAGAATAAGAACTCCATCCTTGTAACCTTCCGCAAAAACCTTGATAAATTCTTTAGAAAGATTGATTTCCTTCATTGCCCTCTCAAGGAGAACTTGCTTTGAAATATTGTTCGCCATAAGTTTTGCAAGTTCAAGTATAAATTTGGGATAATGTGCACTTCGAGTAGAAATGCTTAGAACACCCACAAGACCGTCCTCTTCAAAAATTGGAACAGCGCAACAAGACCAATCATAGAACATGGGATGAGTACGTTCACTTCCTTTTATTTCAACCGGTCTTAACTCATTAATTGCCGTTCTTATAGCCGTTTTCCCAAGTTCCTCATTAAATATCATTCCTTCAAATATAACAGGGGCTTTTTCATTACCAACAGAATATATCACTACTCCATCTTTATCGACAAAGGAAACAGTAATAGGTGTTTCTTTTGAGAAATGCGAAAAAACTTCTTTTAGGACACTGATATAGTCTGAATAAAGTTCCTTTCTTCTTTCAAGATCTTCTTTTGAAACTGTAAAAAATTTTTCCTTTATCCTGCCTTCCATAAAAAAATTTTACAACAAAATACACTTTTTGCAAAATAGTAAATTTTTCTTTATAATTTCACTATGAGAAAGATTGCAATTGTTGCAAATCCACAATCAGGAAAAGATATAAGAAGGATAACGTCAAAAGCATCAGTCTTCAGTAATGAAGAAAAAGTTAACATTGTTGAAAGGATGCTTTCCGTCTTTAACTTTTTTGGAGTTGACGAAATTTATTTTTTAAGAGATTCATTTGGCATTGTGGAAAGAGCCTCAAAAAAATTTAAACTAACAAAATGTAAATTAATTCCCATACTTATTGCATATACATTCGAAGAAAGCGATACTGAAAATAGCGCAAGATTTTTGAACGGACTTGTTGATATAGCAATTGTTGTAGGGGGAGATGGGACAAGCAGAGCATTTGTAAAAGGTCTGAACTTAGAAAACCCAATACCTGTTCTTCCCCTATCAACAGGAACAAATAATGCATTTCCTATAATGATGGAATCCACAACAGCAGCGCTTGCTGTAATCTCCTATCTTTTGTTAAAAGATAAATGCAATGACTTGCTCAAAAGAGAAAAAATACTCGAGATTCAATACAATAATAAGCTGGACTTTGCTCTTGTTGATGCAGTATTTTCTAAAGAGCAATTCATTGCATCAAAAGCAATCTTACATCCAGAAGATATCATTGCAGTTTTTACAACAACTTCCCAATTAAAAAATATTGGACTTTCAACGATACCTGCACCATTTTACCCATCAAAAAGAATAGACCCATTTGGTTCCTTTGCAATATTGGGAGAAGGAAAAACCGCTTTTGTCCCAATCGCACCAGGGAAAATAGAAGAAATCCACATAAAAAAGGCTGGGTTTTTAGAAGAAAATAAACCATATAGATTTAATTTCGACAGAGGAACAGTTGCGCTTGATGGCGAAAGGAAAATTGAAATTTTTAGCGAAACAGAATTTCATATTAAATTAAACACAAAGGGTCCCCTGGTCCTTGATGTAGAGAAAGCACTCGACTGTGCAATAAAAGAGCATCTTTTTGTAAAATGAGCATCTTAAATTTAAAGATTATTGAAAGCAATTCTACTCACCCTTTTTCAAATTTAAAAGAAGAGGAAACTCTTTTTAAAAGTAACTTGGAAAGCACAATTATTTTGAGATTCTGGTTAAATAGCCCGAGCGTTTTTATCGGGAAATTTCAAAAGACTTAGTATAATAAGTCAATACCCTGAGAGGAAAAAATGGAGGAATTTCTGAAAGAATTTTTAGGAAGATATAGAGAAGTAGTAAAAGAAACATTACTGTTGAATAAGGATTGTAGAA
>Ga0081479_123967_pt1 | contig 49639 bp, 43 predicted proteins | sample MamHotmetagenome_FD_70984 | JGI IMG/M metagenome (GOLD analysis project Ga0081479, IMG submission 70984) | Hot spring cone microbial streamer communities from Mammoth Hot Spring (Liberty Cap Streamers), Yellowstone National Park, USA - T=72 v2... | ecosystem: Environmental > Aquatic > Thermal...
ACCTTAGATTTACCACAAGAAGTGCATTTGGGATAAGGGAAAGAGAAGTTTTTGCGTTTGCGAGAATGGGAAAGTTTGAAAGAATGATGGCAGACTTTGCAAAGCAATTGTTGGTTACTGTATTGTCATGACCGTTTTTGTATAAGCTGGTGGAACCGCATTTAGGACAAGAGAGTGTTGAGTTGTTCATCTTGGAGAACCTGCTTTGTCAAGAGTTGTTTTGGGGGTATCCCCTATTTAAAGGATAATGCGGTTTTTGGAAAGTTTCAATACTTTTAGTTAACATTATCATACTGTCTAAGGGGTTGATTCTAAGTGAAGAAACTCTTACTGTGGTCAGGGATAATTGCTTTAATCGTTATTTTTGTTATGCTGGCACTGTATATTTCTGGAAGTGCCGTATATTCGCGATTTGTTGATTCGATTGCTTCTTTTGTGCAAAAGTCAAAGACCATAGAGATTTTAAGTAAGGACGTTTTTGATAATGTTGAATCGGCTCGTTTTGGTAATCTTAGTGAGGTTGCCGTTTACGAAAATAACCTAAACATACTACTTGAAAATGATGAATCAACAAGGACAGATGTATCAGTTCCTACTTCAGGCAAGTATTTTATTGTATTAAAGTATAGATATGTCACCCAAACAACAAGTAGTGGAACTCTTGATATTTCTTTGAACGGTAAGACCTATCTGGGAATCCTCGATAATTACACTTACTACGACTTCAATGACAAAGTTTATGATAGATACGGAAACGAAATCACTCCAGAACAAATGATATTTAATCGTTCATATATGAGTTTTATCAAAGATGCAAGTAGAATATCAGCTATGCCACTCACTCTTAATTTAACCCTTGGACAAAACACTCTTGAGATAAAGAACACACGTTCTGCAATATTAATTGAGAAACTCTACGTCGTTCCAGAAACTTACCTCTCGAAGAATTTACCGTATTCACAATACACTGAAAGCAATCCTAAAATCAGTCACAACAATAAAGACAAAGCAATCGTTATTGAGGCAGAGAGATTATCATTTAAATCAGATGCGCTTATATCCATCACAAACGAACAAAGCGCTCTTGTAACACCTTATGAAATAATGAAGAAGAAAATTAACGTTGTTGAAGAGGCTTCGTACAAACAATCTGGTCAAGAAGTTTTCTGGACGTTCTACGTCGATACGCCAGGATATTATAAATTGGCTTTACGGTACAAACAATCTACCAATAGAGGAGTACCAGTTTATAGAAGGATATACGTAGATGGGAAAGTTCCATTTGCAGAATTTTTTAATTATTCGTTCCCATATACTGGTTATGATTGGAAGGATTATATAATTTCAGATGCAAAGAATCAGCCTTACGAAATCTATTTAGATAAGGGTTTTCACACGTTATCGTTAGAAGTTACAACCGGTATATATCAGGAAACAATACGTTTTTTGCAAAGCAATGTAAAGAGACTACAAGAGATTGGACTTGAAATGCGCAAACTTGTTGGCAAAAACCTTGATCCAAATAGGACGTGGGATATAGAAAAATACATGCCAAACGTTGTCAAAGATTTGACGGATATTTCTAATAATTTGAAGAACCAACACGATAAACTTGTTAAGATTGTTGGTGAAAAGGGGTTACCATCGATTGCTGATATGGTTGTGAGTGCTGAATTGATAGAGAACATTCTCAGAGGACCTGAAAGGTTACCTTTCTATATAGACGTATTAAGTGAAGGTGCGTCTTCAATAGCTCAGAGACTTTCTGAACTATCAATGAGGCTAAAAGACCAACCCATGGGTATTGATAAGATATATGTTTTCCAAGGCAGTATCGACAAATATACCTACAAAACGACATTCCTGATAAGCGCATATGAAGAACTGCAAAAACTTTGGCTCTCACTCTTCAATAAAAACGAGCCGTATTCTGTTTATGAAAAAGCTGACGAAGCTGCTTTGAAAATTTGGGTTAATAGACCTGTTCAATACGTTGAAACACTCCAGTATTTAACGGATACGGATTTTACACGCAAAACGGGTATTCGAGTTGTGTTTTCTATAATGCCCAATGAACAGAAGTTAATACTGGCAAGTGCAGCAAACAATGTACCTGATGTAGCAATGAGTATAAGTAACTGGATACCTTTTGAACTTGCAATAAGGAATGCGCTCTTCCCACTCTCATATTTTCCAGATTTCTTCAGTTTTGCTGAGAAGAATATCAATATTGAAACATTACTACCAATGGTTTTGGAAAATAAAGTATACGGCATAACAGAGACACAGAACTTTTATGTGCTCTTTTATAGAAAGGATATTATCGAAAAACTTGGGATTCCAATACCTAACACCTGGAATGATTTAAAAAAGATTCTTCCGGAACTTCAAAGGCGCGGAATGAACTTCTCATTACCCATGTGTGAGCAAACCACGAAATATTTCAACACAACAGCACCATTCTTCTTTCAAAATAAAGCTCGATTCTACACAAAAGATGGATTAAAAGCGGCATTAAACGAAGAGAACTCAGTTAAGGCTTTCGAACTGATGACAGAACTGTTTGCGATATACGGAATTCCAGAACAGGTTGCAAGTTTTTACAATTCATTCCGATACGGTCGAATTCCAATTGGTATAGGTGATTTTGGACTTTATATAACACTTCTGAATGCTGCTGATGAGATATACGGTTTATGGGATATCGCTCCATCTCCGGGCGTTCTTGATACGAATGGTCAAGTCTTGAGGTATCAAGTTGCCGGTGATAGGGCAGATGTAATCTTTGCAAATTCTGAGAAGAAGGAAAAAGCATGGGAATTCCTTAAATGGTGGATGTCTAAAGAAACGCAAGTTAAGTTCGCAAAGGCGCTTGTTAATAGATATGGACCAACTTATATATGGAACACTGCAAATATAGAATCATTCAAGGAATTAGATTTCATAGATGAAAAGCACAAGAAGGTTATCCTTGAACAGTGGAAGTGGATCAAAGAAGTACAGCGCCATCCTGGCGGTTATATGGTCGAAAGAGAAGTTAGTAACGTATGGAACAGAGTTGTTGTAGAAGGGTATCCACTTAGAACTTCAATAGATAGGTCTGTAATTCTTATAAATAGAGAACTTGAAAGGAAGTTAACTGAATTCAAATACATTGTTAATGGTAAGAAGGTTAAAGACTTCAAGATGTACGATGATATGGAAGACTTTATGAAAACAGTAATGAATCGGGGTGAATACGATGAAAATTAGCTCCAAGAGAGATCGTGGTCATTGGCTGCTCTTGTCACCATATTTGGCTTTGTTTTTCATCTTCATAGCATTGCCTGTTGCAGTAGCAGTGTATCTTTCTTTTACCTATTTCAACGCCATAGAAAAGCCTACATGGATAGAAATTCAAAATTATATAACACTAATTACCCGCGACACACTTTTTATGCAAAAAGTTCTTCCAAATACAATCAAGTACGCGCTTATAGTTGGTGTAGGCGGGTACGTCTTGTCTTTCATTCTTGCGTGGGTAGTAGCTCAGTTAACAAGTGTTCCAAGAACGATATTTGCTCTCATTCTCTATTCGCCATCTTTAACAGCTGGTGTCACAATGTCTGTTCTTTGGCGTGTAATATTTAACGGAGATCAACAGGGTTATCTAAATTCACTGCTTCTAAGTCTCGGATTGATAGATAAACCAATTCAGTGGCTCCAGTCACCTCAACATCTGATGGACATCATGATTTTCGTTTCACTTTGGAGCAGTATGGGTGTCGGTTTTTTGGCAATGCTTGCTGGTATTTTGAACATTGATGAACAACTTTATGAGGCTGCATATATAGATGGAATAAAAAACAGAGTGCAAGAAATTATCTACGTCACAATCCCTGCTATGAAGCCTCAAATGCTATTTGGGGCTGTTATGTCAATAGTCAACACCTTTACATCAGCTGGAATAGGTGTTGCACTCTCTGGTTCTAACCCAACACCCCAGTACGCTGGTCAACTTATTGTTAACCATATTGAAGATTACGGTTTTCTTAGATACGAAATGGGCTATGCAGCAGCTCTTTCAGTTGTTTTACTAATTATAATATGGCTATTCTCAAGAATCGCATGGCGACTTTTCGGAGAACGATAAAGAGCAAACAGTAATTTTAGAAGGGGTGAGTATATGGCAAAATTTTCCACGAAGACAAATCCTAAGTACTTTCACAAAAGTCAATTGAAATTCTATTTCATATTAACTCCAATAGCTATGTTTATGATGCTTCCAATAATCTTCATTTTTTCGCAAGCATTTAAACCAGTTGATGAACTCTTTCTCTATCCACCAAGGTTCTTGGTTAGAAGACCTACACTTGCGAACTTTTATGAGCTTTTTCAAGTTACACGTTCATCAACAATTCCCGTTTCAAGATATCTTATGAATAGTATCATCACGGCGTTTTTTACAGTCTTACTAACAATTATTATCTCTGTCTTTGCTGGTTACGCACTTTCGAAGAAGGAGTTCAAAGCAAAGCAATTCATCTTTACTGTGAACAATCTTGCTCTTATGTTTGTTCCAGTTGCTGTCATTATTCCGAGGTACTTAATAGTTCAAAGTCTCGGTCTTATAGATACGTTTGTAATAAATATTCTGTCGCTGTTAGCTATGCCAATTGGAGTCTTTTTGGTAAAGCAATTCATCGACCAAATTCCTGATACGCTTATCGATGCTGCCCTCGTTGATGGTGCCAACGATTTTCAAATCATCTTTAATATTATAATCCCAATACTCAAACCAGCGATTTCAACTGTTGGAATACTTTCATTCCAAGTCGCATGGAACAGTGCTGAAGCATCTACGTATTACATTAATAACGAAAATCTAAAGACATTCGCATTCTACGTTTCTAACTTGACTCAAGCGACAGGAAATACGGTTGCAGGTCAGGGAATTTCCGCAGCAGCAGGTCTCATCATGTTTGTGCCAAACTTAGTACTCTTTATAATCATGCAATCCCGCGTTATGAACACAATGGCTTACAGTGGAATTAAATGATTACGATTATTCGAACCTTTTTCGATTGGGTGGTGTGTAGATCGTGGAGAAAAGAAAACTCAGAGCTGGAGAGTTCCATAGAAGTACTATAATCGTTTTCCTTCTCTTGTTTGCTTCTTATACTTCACTATTATTTGCAACGAATAGTCCATTTTTATCTTATACAATCTCTGGAAAGAACGAGTGGAAAATCACGCAAGATGCTTATGTGGTCAGTGAGGTACTCTTCAAGGATTTGGATTTGTACTATCCCGAGGATATATTCATTAAAGATGACAATATCTACATAGCTGATTCAGGTAATGCAAGAGTGGTTGTGTATAACACCATTACAAATGAAGCCACATTCGTTGGTGATATGTCTCTTTTCCAACCAACAGGTGTATTTGTAGATGAAAATTATATATATGTTGCAGACCCTGGTACTTCTGAAGTTGTAATCTTTGGCCTGAAAGGAAAAGAAATCAGAAGAATTGGAAGACCTACTAATCCACTCTTTGGTGAAACTGCCAACTTTAAGCCAAAAAAACTTGTTGTGGACAAACGTGGTAATTTCTATATAGTAAGTGAAGGTACTTTTGAAGGAATTATTCAGCTCGATAAGAATGGCGAATTCCTTGGCTATTTTTGTTCAAACACAGTTGGTATAACGTTACTCGACAAATTTATAGACATTTTCTACACCAAGGAACAGAAAGAAAAGTTCCTTAATCGTATCCCAAAACCGTATACAAATATTGCGATAGATACAAAAGGATTAATATATACAATAACTCAAAAGGAACGAGGTAGTGCTATTAAGAAGCACAACACAATAGGTAATAATATTCTTTCATTATCGCGAGAGGGAAGAATGGTAGATGAACCTAATTTCACAGATATAGCGATTGATAAAAATGGTAGGATATTTGCTTTAACTGAGACGGGACTTATTTATGAATACGATCCAGAGGGAAACTTGCTCGTTTCATTTGGTGGTAGAGCAATTTCAACGGAGAGAAATGGACTTTTCACTGTCGCATCTGCCATTGCAGTTAGCGATGATGGAAAAATTTTGGTACTCGATAAGGAAAGAGGTCTTGTTCACGTTTTTAATCCCACTCAATACATACGGACACTTCACAAAGCTATCGAGTTATACTCCGAAGGGAAGTATTTAGAAAGCAAGGAATTATGGAAAGAGGTTATGGTCTATGATGGTTACTCCAAAATAGCACATTACGGGCTTGGAAAAGCCCACTTCCAAGAAGTAAATTACAAGGCTGCAGCTATGGAATTCAGAAAAGCTTACGAAAAGAAGGATTACTCAGATGCTTATTGGGAAATAAGAAACGAAACTCTACAAAAGAGAATGGGACTGATCTTCTCGTTAATCATCGTTTTAATAGTCGCTTTCTTTGTCACTGACGAACTTTCAAAAAGAGGTAAGCTAAAACTGAAATTTGAACCTAAGAGCAGGTTACTTAGTGATATCTTGTACATAAGAAACATATTGAGGCATCCACTTGATACTTTCTATTATATACAACGAAAACGCCATGGATCTGTTATATCTGCTTCTATCATATACATTCTTTTCTTACTTGTTGTTCAGTTCGACTACTTTGGTAGGAGTTTCATATTCAATTTGAATGTTCAGGACAGATCGGTTGGTTTCGTACTTTTGGTAAGCGCTGCTCCCACAATGCTATGGGTTTTGGCTAACTACTTAGTGAGTTCTATTAATGACGGTAGGGGAACTTTGCGTGATATATACATTTTCACAGCTTACAGTTTTACACCATATATACTCTTCCAACCACTTGTGATACTACTAACTTATATACTAACGTACAACGAAGCGTTTATTATATCGTTTCTTTCGAATGTGTTAATAATATGGTCAGCAGTTTTACTCTTCACAGGTGTCAAAGAGATTCATGATTACAACCTTAGAAATACTGTAAAGAGTATTTTGTTAACTCTTGTCTGGATATTTGTCATTATACTCGTCTACTCAATAGTATACATGCTCTGGGATCAATTAGTGCAAACAGTTTACGCAATCATTCAGGAGGTGCTTTACCGTGCAAGATAACATGCAAAAATCTGCTTTTTTTAACGCTTTTAATACTTCAAAGATATTCATAATTATTTTGCTTATCATAACTGCTTTTGCACAGTCGATTACCTTTGCAAGTACCCTTCGCAATGTCGGGAACGATTTTCTATCAAATAGATTTACAAAGGCTGAAAGTTTAGTTACTGTCAAATCTTCATTTACAGTTGACGGATATTCAAAAATTGCCGAAAGTAAAACTTTGGAGTTATGGATGAATCTTGAAAATACTTCTCTCAGAGTTGTTGACAAAAGGTCTGGTTACATATGGGGAGACGTCATCGATAATACAGAAGCCTACAATGAGATGAACGATACATACAAATCAATAGCTAAATCTGTTGTGATGCTTGAATACTTTGACGAACGCGGAATTTCAAATGTCATAGGTTCGGCTGACACGCAAGTTATAAAATCGTGTAAAAGAACAAATAACGGAATTGAATGCACATTTAATTTTGAGAACCTTCAAATTCAGTTTTCCGCATCTTTAAGACTTAATAATGACAAAATCATCTTTTCACTGCCACAGAATACTATAAAGGAATCAGGCAAATACACAATTGCATCGATTATATTCGCCCCATTTCTTGGAAGCACTATATCTGATCAAATATACGGATATGCATTTGTACCTGATGGACCGGGTGCTTTAATACGGTTTTTAAAACCTGCTCATTATCTAAACTGGTTTGAGAAAAGGGTCTATGGAAAAGACTACGCAATAGAAAATCTCGTATCTGTTAACGATTTACGTGCAAATAGACCGAACGACTTTTTGAGGCAAGAAACAACTGTTTTGATACCTGTTTTCGGCATAGTACATGGCGTAAAACAAAATGCACTATTTGGTGTAATAACTTCAGGATGCGAGTACAGTGCTATAGTTTCTTATCCAAGTGGAATTCTTAGCCAGTATAACTGGACTTCTGCAAAATTCATTTACAGACAAAAGTATCTCCAACCTACAACACGGAGCGGTGCAGGTGTTCAGGTTACCCAGAAGCATAGAAACAAATTTGATGCGACACTTGAAATTGTTTTCTTAACAGGTAATGATGCAGATTATATCGGAATGGCAAGGTATTACAGAGAAAACTTGGGAAAAGAACTTTTCGGTGAAAAGAATAGATCAAAAACTGCAAATACCAATAGCCAAAGTGATATTCCACTATTTATCGATGTGTTGGCATCTGATATTGAAAAGATGATTATTGGACACCACGTTATAGCAATTACAAATACCGACAAAATGAAAGAGATAGTAGATTATCTTGTTGGAGCTGGTGTAAAAAAAATCGTCTTACTTATCGAAGGGTGGCAAAAAGGTGGGCTGAATGGTAACAGAGTAAGTAAATTTGGCTTTGAAAAGAAGGTTGGTAGTTTGGGGGAATTTTTCGAATACACCAAAAAGTTGTCAGCAAATGGTGACAAGGGTATAGATGTATTTCTCGTTGATAACGTCACAAAAGTTACCGAAAAGCAAGTTAACTTAAAGACGGAAGTTGGAACAAACCTTTCCCAGTCAATCATATTTGAAGAAAGGGATAATAAGGAATTATGGCTTTACAAAAGTTTTTATACAAAGATTGACCTTGCAGCCAAATACACATTAATGAGGGCTAATGGAATCTTTAAGTATGGAATGAAAAATATAGCACTAAAGGAATTTGCAAATAAACTCTACGGAGACTTGAAAAGAGATTCTGAAATATATAGAACTGACGCTCTTAAGATCGTACGAAACACTTTAAAAGATATCTCTAGAAAGGCAGAGAATGTAATACTTTTTGAGCCGAATAACTATGCGTGGCAATACGCCTCTATCTTCGGTTCAGTTCCTATGAACTCAAGTCAGTACCTTTTTGAAACTGACACAGTACCATTCTTACAAATTGTATTGAGAGGTAGTGTGGAGTACTTTACTCCATTCATGAACAATGGATTCTTCTCAAGACTTGATGTTTTAAAATCAATTGAATATGGTGCTTATCCTTCGTTTGTAATCTCTGGACTTGACAACTCTTCGCTAAAAGATACACCTTTATGGGATTATCCTTCTACTATGTTCAGCGACTGGAAGGAAAAAATAAGTGAGATTTACGCAACAATCAACAGCGCACTCAAATACGTAAGGGGAGCTAAGATAGTGGAGCGCATAGTAATAAAACCTGGCTTAGTGAAGGTAAGTTACGATAACAATTATTCCATAATCGTTAATTACACAAAATCCTCACAGAGCCTTGGCAATTTTGTTGTTCAACCTGAGTCATTTAAGGTTGTATATTCAAAGAACGGGGCTGATGAAAAATGAAGAAGAATAAAAGGCTTAGACGAGCAATAATTGGCTATATGTATGTATTACCTTGGATAGTTGGTTTTATCATATTTACTGCTTACCCGTTCTTCTATTCGCTATATTTGAGCTTTTTCAATGTCAGCTTCTCACCAAATGGTGGAATTGAAGCAACTTTTGCAGGTTGGAAACACTATATTTATGCATTTCGAACTGATCCAGCTTTTCCATTAAATTTTTGGAATACTATATTAAGTATCGTTTTATCAACACCTTTGATTATTATCTTTTCACTAATTGTTGCCATTCTGCTTAATCGAAAACTTACCGCTCGTGCATTTTTCAGGTTACTGTACTTTTTGCCTGTTGTCATAGTTAGTGGACCTGTTGTCACTGAGTTGGTAGCAAACAACGCGGCAAGTATCGTTGACCCACGAAGATACTTCATATACAGATTCTTCCAAATGATACCTAATACGATAAGCTTTCCGTTTCTCTATATGTTCAACAATTTGGTATTGATTCTTTGGTTTTCCGGTGTACAAATCATATTCTTCCTTTCAGGATTGCAAAAAATTAGCAGTAGCATATACGAAGCCGCACAAATAGATGGTGCAAACGACTGGGTCATATTCTGGAAGATAACACTTCCACTGATTCGACCATTTGTGCTTGTTAACACAATATACACTGTCGTCGATCTCGCATCTTTTGCAAATAATCCAGTTAATACGAGCATTACTCAGCATATGTTCGATATAGATAAACCTTATTCATATTCTTCAGCGCTTTCATGGATTTACTTTGTTGCTGTAATGGCTATCCTCGCTGTATCATATCTGTTGCTACACGAAAGGAGGACAAAGAGAGCATGAAAAAACTACACTTTTCCTACTACAAAACGTTGAAAAGTCCAGTTACAAAAACAATAATATACGTTGTGCTTATAGGCATTGGCTATGCATATCTATATCCACTACTTTACATGATTACAATGTCATTCATGAGTGTGGATGACCTTGTTAAACCAACAGTCACTTGGATACCAACAAAGATAACATTTGAAAACTTCGCAAAAGCTTGGACTGTGCTTGATGCTACTAAGGCTCTTTTAAATAGTGCTTATACATCTTTAATTCCTGCAATAGCTCAAAGTCTTGTCACCGCACTAATAGCTTACGGCTTATCAAGGTTTGAGTTTCCACTAAAACGTCTTTTAGTTGTGCTAATGCTATCAACGTTCCTAATTCCCAGCCAAGTAACTCTCGTTACTAAGTACGTTCTATTTAGCCGACTGAAATTAACTGAGACCGTTTTTGCTACATTCTTGCCAGCACTTTTTGGTCAGGGAATTAGAAGCGCAATATTTATATTGCTCTATTACAATTTCTTCAACATGCTTCCAAAGGCATTTGATGAAGCAGCTGTACTCGACGGTGCAAATTCTTTCCAGATTTTTTACAAAATAGTACTGCCGCTTTCAATTCCAGCCATCGTTACTACTTTTATTTTCTCTCTTGTTTGGTATTGGAACGAAACACTGCTTTCTGGACTTCTTATGGGAAATAAAGTTAAGACATTACCATTGGCTCTCCGGGATTTTGTAGCACGATATGCAGCTATGTTCCCGACAGCTGATGGAAGTGCGGCGAATAGAATAAACGAAGGCATAAGAATGGCAGCAACAATGATTACTATTCTCCCACTACTAATTACATATCTATTCCTACAAAGACAATTTGTGGAAAGTCTTGAGCGAACTGGTATCACTGGAGAATAATTTCAAATCTAAAAAAGGAGATGAGAGAAGATGTTATTCGACATTGAAGAGATTATTTCACAAATGACTATTGACGAAAAGATTAGCTTTGTTGTTGGTGTTGGTGTACTTGGAGCATTTGGCAATCCGAATCCAAAAGTTAGCGGAGCTGCTGGAGAGACACGAGAGATAGAAAGACTCGGTATTCCAAGAACTGTTTTAGCTGATGGACCTGCCGGTCTGCGAATCGATCCACTTAGGGAAAATGATAACAATAAATACCACGCAACAGCATTTCCAGTTGAGACTATGCTTGCTTCTACTTGGAATAGAGAAATGCTTAGGAAAGTAGGTCAAGCGATGGGTGAAGAGGTCAGGGAATATGGTGTTGATATTCTCCTTGCACCAGCAATAAACATACATAGAAATCCTCTTTGCGGTAGAAACTTCGAATATTACTCAGAAGACCCATTATTGACAGGTGAAATGGCTGCAAGCTTTGTTGAGGGGGTTCAATCCCAAGGAGTTGGTGCGTGTCTCAAACATTTTGTAGTAAACGAGCAAGAGACAAATAGAATGAGTGTAGATACTATCGTTTCTGAACGAGCGTTAAGGGAGATATATCTCAAGCCATTTGAGATAGCGATAAAGAAGGCAAAGCCATGGACGGTTATGAGTTCATACAATAAGTTGAATGGTAAATACACATCACAGAACAAATGGTTATTAAAGAAGGTATTGAGGGATGAATGGGGGTTTGAAGGATTTGTAATGACAGATTGGTTTGCTGGTGACAATGCGGCTGAGCAGATAAAATCCTGGAATGATTTGCTTATGCCTGGAAATACTTATCAAATTCATTCACATAGAAGGAGAGAAATTGATGAGATAAAGGAAGCATATGAACGTGGAGAAATAACAGAGGATATGTTAAACGAAAGAATCAGGGCAATATTGAAAGTACTTGTGAAGGCACCGGCATTTAGAAAGTACAATTATTCGAATAAACCGAATCTTGAAGAGCATGCAAAGATTTCGTACGAAGCCAGTAGTGAAGGAGTAGTCCTGCTCAAGAATAATGGAGCGTTACCGATTTCAAAGAAAACGAGAGTAGCTATATTTGGAACAGGTCAAATTGAAACGATACGTGGTGGTACTGGGAGTGGCGAGACCCATCCGAGTTATACAATCAATTTTATTGACGGAGCGATTGAAAAGGGATTAAACATTGATAAATCACTTTCTGAATTTTATAGAAACAAGATAGCTCAATTTAGAAGCTCTGAATATGTAATTACAAAAGGGCAGTGGGGTGAAGATATAGTTCCAAAATTACCTGAAGATAACTTTTCTGAAGAGGAAATAGAGGCTTACACAAGTAAGAACGACTTGGGAATTTATATACTCACAAGGATATCAGGAGAAGGTGTTGATAGGAAGTTGGAAAAAGGGGACTTTTACCTTGCAGACGATGAATACAGAATAATCTCAAAGCTTTCTAAGGCATTTAGAAGTCAAGGGAAGAAATTCATTGTTGTACTTAACATAGGTGCGCCGATAGAGGTGGAGAGTTGGAAAGAGATGTGCGATGGTATAGTACTTGTTTGGCAACCAGGGCAAGAGGCTGGGAGAATACTCGCCGATGTATTACTTGGAAATGTTAATCCATCTGGGAAGCTACCAACGACATTCCCAAAGAGGTATGAAGATGTACCATCACGCTCATTCCCGGGAGAACCAGCAGGAAATCCTATGGTGGTAGAGTATGACGAAGGGATATACGTAGGGTACAGATACTACGACACATTTAGGATAGAGCCAGCATATGAATTTGGATATGGTTTGTCATACACAACATTCGAATACAGTGATTTGAAAATAAGAAGGGTTGGAGGGGAGATAGTTGTTTCATTTGAGGTTAAGAACACAGGGGATATACCAGGTAAGGAAGTAGCGCAGGTATATGTAAGAGGACCGAAAGGAAAGATAGACAAGCCATACCAGGAGCTAAAAGGTTTTGAAAAGACAAGAATACTCAAACCGAAAGAGAGTGAGAGGATAGAGATAAGGATAACGATAGAGGACCTTGGGACGTTTGATGGAAGGTGTTGGGTAGTAGAAGAAGGGGAATATGAAATAAGAGTTGGAGCATCATCGCGGGATATACGGTTAAAAGCTAAGTATATACTCGATTAACAGAAAATTGATAGATTGCTAATTAATACAGATCTCGGAAGGAGGCATCTTGTTGGTCTCTTACTACTTTGATGAAAATAAGAGATTTGTTGTCGAAGATTACAACAACTCGAAACCGTTTTCAAGTTTCCTACCCGGTATAGCCGGCAAGAGATATATTCCTTTATGGGTCTTGTATGTAAATAGAGCACAGGCTATAGCATCATTCGGTATAGCCCACAAAGACAATCCAATTATGGAATTTAACCCGGCCTTTAGATCATACCAGGTAATATTTACTCACGGTTTCAGAACGTTCATAAAAGATGTAAATAATGATGCTGTCTTTGAAGCATTCGGAAAAAATACTCAAAACTCACAAGTAATTCAAAAGATGTATATTTCTCGAAATGAAGTAGAACTTGAAGAGATTAACAATACTTCCGGAATCAAAACACATGTTATTTATTTTACCTTACCACAATAGAAGTTGGGTGCGCTTGTCAGAATCGTTACATTTAAGAACATTTCCCGGGAAAATAAGAAACTCGAGATCTTAGATGGACTTCCAGCATTATTACCTTACGGAATAAATGACTATGGACTCAAACATGTAGGGAACACATTAAAAGCCTGGATGGAAGTTTACAATCTTGAGAGCAAGATGCCTATTTTTAAATTAAGGTCCACAGCAGAAGATGTCGCAGCTGTTTCTGAGTCCAAGGAAGGAAATTTTTATGTGTCGTTTAAAGTAAAATCTGGCGACAAAGAATTGCTCGTGCCGATTGTAGATCCTAAGAACGTCTTTGGGTCAAATACTTCGTATATTTTACCAGACGTGTTCTTAGAAAAGAGTATCAAAGATATTGAAAACATGAGACAATTGACTTCGAATAAAGTTCCTTGTGCTTTTTCACCAATTGAAGTGGAGCTAAAGGCAAATGAAGAAGTTCAGATTTATACTGTTGTAGGTCATACATCGGATGTTAGCGTATTAAGAGAATACGCTGAAAAGTTTTCAAGCCAGGAATATCTCAATGCAAAACGTAAGGAAGGAAACGAAATAATTGAGCAGATAGTTAGTGATATATGGACCGACACATCTTCCGACCTTTTCAATGAATATGCAAAGCAAACATGTTTAGATAATGTACTCAGGGGAGGTTATCCAATTACTTTACGCAAAATAGATAGTAATCTTGTTTATCATATCTACTCGCGAAAACACGGTGACTTAGAACGGGATTATAATTACTTCGTATTATTACCTAAATATTACTCTTCTGGAAATGCCAATTACAGGGATGTAAATCAAAATAGACGAGAAGACGTCTTTTTCCACCCGGAAATCGGTAATTACAACATTCGCTTCTTTATGAGCTTGATTCAAGCAGATGGATACAACCTGTTAGTTATAAATGGTGTTAAGTATCGACTTAAATAGGAATGCACAGAAGATTGCAAGTTAATGTTAGAAAACACCCTTGCAAATTTAAGCGATTTTGAAAAAGTTTTAGACTTCTTAAAAGTTGGAAACCTGACACCCGGAAGATTGCTTAAATTCCTTGAAGAAAACAATGTAGTATTAAAGGCCGATTTTGAAGAATTTCTGAATATGCCTTCAGAATATCTTGAAGAGGAAATAGATGCCGTACATGGCGAAGGATTTTGGACAGACCACTGGACGTATAATCTTGACCTGATAGAAAGCTATCTTGGTATATATCCAGAAAATAAGAAATGGCTCTTATTTGATGATATTTCTTACACATACTACGACACCGCAGAATGTGTGCTTCCAAGGTCAAAGAGGTTTGTATACGTAAACGGTAAAGTCCGTCAATACAATTCTTTGTACGTTGACGAAACAAAAAAACAGATAATAGAATCTCGCGAAAAGTTTAAAAACGTTGTTAAAACTAAGAAAGGTAAAGGTGAGATATACAACACATCATTGATGACGAAACTTGTCAACCTTGCAGCCGTCAAGTTTTGCACTACGGATCCATAAGGTGTTGGAATTGAAATGGAGGCAGGTAAACCAGGTTGGTATGACGCTTTGAATGGTCTGCCAGCTCTGTTTGGTTCGTCTGTTGTAGAGAGCTTTGAACTCTTGAGGTTAATGAAATTTATACTCGATTCTCTATATGAATTCAGAAATGAGAAGATTAATTTACCAATTGAAGTAATGAAACTTTTAAAGGAAGAACAAAAGGTAATTGATTGGTATCTATCATCTTCTGAAGAAGATAAAGATTACAAGTACTGGTCAAAGATGTCCGATATTAGAGAATCTTATCGAGAAGAGATAAAATATGGATTTGTTGGTGAAGAAATTGAGATATCTGCACAAGAACTGGTTGGATTCTTAGAATTAATGTTGCAAAACTGAAATCTGCACTTGACAAGGCAATTGAAGAAAGCTCAGGAATGATGCCGACTTATTATTACTATGAAGCTGAGGAATATGAGGTTATATCCGATGATAGTAACCCACAAAGTGGTCAAAAGTTCGTTCGAGTATTGCAGTTCAGTCAGAAGAAGATGCCTTATTTATTAGAAGGATTTGTTCGAGGCTTTAAAGCATATGCTTCAAATAAAGAAAAATTAATACAGGTTTATCAGAAGGTTAAGGCTTCAGATTTATATGATAAGAAGTTGAGAATGTATAAGGAAATTCTCCGCTAAAGAATAAAACCATCGAAATTGGACGTGCGAAAGCATTCACACCTGGATGGCTCGAGAATGAATCAATTTGGTTGCACATGGAATACCAGTACATGTTGGAGTTAATCAAAACAGGGTTATACGAAGAATTCTATACAGATTTTAAGAACGTAATTGTGGCGTTCTTGGAACCGCAAACATACGGAAGAAGTCCACTCGAGAACTCTTCATTTATAGCAAGCAGTGCAAATCCAGATGATACGGTACACGGGACAGGTTTCGTCGCACGCTTGAGCGGTGCAAGTGCTGAATTTTTAAGCATGTGGAAGATAATGCTTTCAGGTCAAAAACCATTTAAATTTATTGATAATGAATTGGTCTTAAGTTTTGAACCAGCCCTACCAGGGTGGCTTTTCAATGAAGAAGGAAGACTATCGTTCAATTTCCTTGGGAAGGTGCGAGTAACTTACATTAATCCGAAAAAAATCGATACTTACAAGATTGATATCTCAAAGCAGAGTATATTAATTACCTTAGACGATGAGACAAAAGTGCGAATTGATGGTAATATTATAGAAGAAAGATATGCTAAGCTCCTTAGGGAAGGAAGAGCAAAGAATATTGAGATTACATTTTTATATGAGTAATTCATACAATATTATGACCAATAGTAGAATGGAAGGTGAGACAAATGAAAGTTTTAAAAAGTTATGTTATTTTCCTCTTATCAATATTCTTTCTAACGAGTTGTTTAGCTTCTTTGAAGGAGTATGAGCCTATGATCAAAGATGAAAGATGGGAACTTGTATGGTCAGATGAGTTTAACACTTTAAAGATCGATGATACTAAATGGAAATTTGATATTGGTAACAACAACGGTTGGGGTAATGGTGAATGGGAGTACTATACAGACAGAAAGAATGCCTGGATTGAAAATGGTATGCTTGTAATCGAAGCCAGAAACGAAACCGTTAAAGATGGAAACAAAGTATATAATTACACTTCTACACGTATGAAAACAGAAGGAAAATTCACAGTTCAATATGGTAAAGTAGAAGCAAGAATAAAGTTCCCATATGGTAAGGGGCTCTGGCCCGCCTTCTGGATGCTTGGAAGTAATTTTAGATATGTTGGTTGGCCTACTTGTGGAGAGATTGACATCGTTGAATTCTTAGGACACGATAAGTGGACAGCTTACGGTACTTTGCATGGTCCTGGTTATTTTGGGACTAACGGAATAGGTAATAAGATTAGATTAGAACCTCCAACTCCGGACTTCACAGCTGACTTTCACGTATTTGGAATAATGTGGGATGAAGAAAAGATAGTTTGGTACGTTGATAATACGGTCTATCATGTTGTTACCAAAGCTGCAGTAGAATCACGCGGAAAAGCTTGGGTCTTCGACGGCGATTTTTTCATAATACTTAACCTTGCTGTTGGAGGTTATTGGCCCGGTTACCCAACTGCAGAAACGAAATTCCCAGCAAGAATGTATGTAGATTATGTTAGAGTATACCAGTTGAATATCCCAGGAAAGTGATGAATAATTGAAAAAACTTACTCTCGAGGTGGTTTTATGGCAAATATCAGAGATGTTGCACGTATGGCTAACGTTTCCATTGCAACAGTTTCGAGGGTTATAAATGGTAGTGAAAACGTTTCAGATGAGACAAGAAAAAAGGTTCTGAATGCAATGAAGAAACTTAGTTACAAGCCAATGACATCATTTAAAACAAACGAAAGAGAACTTTTCAAAACGATTGGTATATTGATTCCTGACATCCGTGGTTACCACTACAGTGACATTGTTATGGCAATCGAAGAATATGCTTACTCAAAAGGTTTTGACATAATGCTTGCATTACCAAAAGGTGAACCTGATTTAGAAAAGCATGTATTAGACCAATACTTTAGAAGAAAGGTCGATGGTGTCATAATTGGCGAATTGTACGGTGGACAAAAATTTATCGACAGGTTCGTAAAAAGTGCTATCCCTATGGTTGTCATTGATTTTGCAGTCGAAGAAATAAACTTTGACATCGTAAGTGTTGATAACGTTGGTGGAGGTTACGCCGCAATAAAATACTTGTATGATAATGGGCATAGAAAAATACTGTTCATACCGGGACCAGATAATTCACCTGCGGCAATAGATAGGGAAAGGGGAATGAGAAGGTTTCTCGACAAAGTCGCGGGAAAAGATAGGGTAGAGGTATATTATGGCATACATAGAGGATACAACTCAGAACATGGTTGGGTTAGCGTAACAAGACATCTTCAAGAGCACGGACTAAATTTCACTGCAATCTTTGCTGTAAACGATTGGGCTGCCATAGGAGCAATCGATGCACTCAAAGACCATGGGTTGAAGGTTCCTGATGATGTTTCCATAATCGGTTTTGATGACGCACCTTTTTCAAACTATACTAATCCAAGGTTAACAACTATCGTGCAACCAAGGTGGGAGATGGGAACAACCGCTGCACAGCTGTTGACTGAAAGAATTTTAGATAAAAGGACGAGACTTCCGCGAAACATTATACTACCTACAAAAATCGTTGAAAGAGAATCCGTTAAGGGTATTTGAACTTAATAAGTCTAAATGAAAAGCGGAGATTACAACTCCGCTTTTCATTTTTCTGGTCTTTCACTCTTTAAAGCGTTTATGGCTACTTTATATTTTCTCCCCTCAATTTCTACTTCGTATGTGATGCTAAATTTATCTTCCGGAATGCTTCTTAAGTATTCATCATCAACTTGCTTCCAAAACATGTTTTCAGCTATCAATTGTGCTCTTTCTTGCCGGATAGCTTCCTGAAGTGCTTCTCTTTGCGCTGGGACTACCGCTGCCAACAATCGTTAAGAAGAGCATCAATACTATCATTGCCATGATTAGCTCTGTGTAAAGCATACACTCCCCTTTAGTCCCCCCATCTTAACAAACCGCTACTCAGAGATAAACTTAACAATCCCTTCTGCTGCTTTCTTTCCAGCACCCATTGCGAGAATAACAGTTGCGGAACCAGTAACAATATCCCCACCTGCAAAGACCTTTGGTATACTCGTCTGTCCGTATTCATTTGTTACTATATAACCGTATTTATTTGTTTTCAAGTCAGGGAACTGACTTAGTAAAAATCTGTTCGATTCTGTCCCAATTGCTTCTATTACCACATCAGATTCTATAATAAAATTACTATTTGGCAATGGTAGTGGCTTTCTCCTACCACTTTCGTCTGGTTCACCAAGCTCCATCCTAATACATTCGACTCCGACGAGTTTGCCGTGTTCATTTCCAAGGTATCTTACTGGATTCGTTAAGAAGAGAAATTCAATACCTTCTTCTTTTGCATGATGGACTTCTGCACGTCGAGCAGGCATCTCTGCTTCCGTCCTGCGGTAAACGACCGTTACACTTGCACCGAGTCTAAGAGCACTTCTTGCTGCATCCATAGCAGTATTGCCACCACCGATAACAACAACCCTTTTACCAATTCTAATTGGTGTATCATATTCTGGAAATTTATAAGCTTTCATCAGATTTACACGTGTGAGGAATTCATTAGCGGAATAAACTCCATTAAGTTCGCTACCGGGGATTCCCATAAATTTTGGTGTTCCAGCACCTACTCCAATAAATACAGCATCGTATTCTTCTAAGAGTTCACGTGGGTGAACTGCATAACCAACTGGAATGTTCTTCAAAAACCTTACACCAAGCTCTTCGAGAGCCTTTATTTCTATTTTAACAATCTCCTTTGGTAATCGAAATTCTGGAATGCCATAAACAAGCACTCCCCCAAATTCATGAAGTGCTTCGTACATATCAACTGATATTCCAATCTTTCCAAGCTCCGAGGCAACAGTCAACCCTGCAGGTCCAGAGCCAACGACCGCAACTCTTTTTGGTGACCTTTTTAATCCTGATTTGTCATCAATTGAGAAATTAGACAGATTAGAATACTTAGTATTAAATCCTTGATTCTGGGCATAGTCCGCAACAAATCTTTCAAGTGCACCTATGTTTATTGGTTTTCCTAATTTATTCAAAACGCAAGCACCTTCACATTGCACTTCTTGAGGACATACTCTTCCACATATAGCGGGTAAGTAGTTCTGTGATTTGATAATCTTAAAAGATTTTTCAAGGTTTCCTTTGGCAATTTCTTTGACAAAACCTGGTATGTTGATACCTACAGGGCAACCAGATATGCATGTTGGAATTTTACATTGGAGACATCTCTTCGCTTCTTCTTGCGCCATTTCAAGTGTGTAACCACGCGATACTTCCGAAAAAGTATGCTTTCTTACATCAGGCTCAAGCTCTGGAATGGGGATTCTATCTCTTACAGCCACGATAGATCACCAACTTCTTCAAGGAACTTTTCAAAAGCTCTTTTCTCCTCTTCTTTATATTGTTGGAGCCTACTAATAAAGCTCTCCCATTCGACAAACCTTCCATCAAATTCAGGGCCATCGACACAAACATACTTTATCTCTTCAATAACAGTATTCTGTTGCTTTCTACTTAGAAGGACTCTGCACCCACCACACATACCAGTTCCATCAACCATGATTGCATTTAGTGAAACCCATATTGGTATGTCGTATTCCAAAGCTACTTTGCTTGTATTTTTCATCATCTGTGCTGGTCCAACAGACCATATTACGTTTGGTTTCGATACTGAGAATTCTTTAATCATTCCATCCACCACTGTACCTTTTATTCCATCGCTTCCATCGTCGGTACAAACGACTATTTTATCTGCAAATGAAAACTCATCTTTAAGTATCAACTCATACGATGTTTTGGCTCCAAGTATAACTCTAACAATATTACCTGCTTCCTTAAGCGCTTTGGCAATTGGAAGTATGGCAGCAATACCCACCCCACCGCCAATTACCATAACATCTCCGTAGTACCCAGTTTCACTGGGTTTCCCAAGAGGTCCAGCAACATCGTAAAGAGTATCGCCAACATTGCTTAGACACAACTGAATAGTCGATTTTCCAACAGCTTTTATAACTATTCTGAACTTGCTATCCGTTGCATCTGCAATTGTTATAGGTATGCGCTCACCTTTTTCCGACGTTCTCAAAATTACAAATTGACCAGGTTTAGCACGTTTAGCAACTAATTCGTTCAGTATCCAGAATTCGTATGTTCCTTTTGAAAGTCGTCTTTTGCTGAGGATTACGTTCTTTATACTTATTTCTTTTTCCATTCTCACATCCACCTTTTGGAAAACTTGTTATTACAGCTTTAAATTACTAAGCTCTCTTTGAGCCTTAACTATTGATGAAAGAACACGCGAAAGTGTTTCAAATTTTTCTGTCGCTTGCTTCATAACTTCAATTGCTGAAGTGAAATGTTCGTTTTCGTTATTTAGTTCTTCTTTTGTTTCCGATAAAAGTTCGGCAACATGAGAGAGTAGGGCAGAATTTTGCTGCATGAATCCGAGAAGTTGTTCCAAGGATTTCTGAACAGTCTGAAATATCTCTCCTACAAGTCTAATGCTATCCAATGCTTCTGACACTGAAATCGATAATTCTTTTACCAAATCGTTTATGTCTTTTGCAACCTTATTTGACTCTCCAGCAAGCTTTTGAACTTCAGACGCAACAACTGCGAATCCACGTCCAAATTCTCCAGCTCTGGCGGCTTCAATTGAAGCGTTCAAAGCAAGCAAGTTTGTTTGTTTGGCTATCTTTGTAATTTCCGTAACCATGCTCTCAACTTTTGAAAACATAGACAATGTTTCTGAAGTACTATTTACAGAGTTAATCACAATTTCGTTAATCTTTGTTATGTCCGCTCCGGACTTTTTCAGTTCATCGGTTATACTCTTGTTGATATTAACAGAATGTTCTATGCTTCTGACGATTTCTTTACTCTCACTTTCAAATTTACCCGATAATTCCTCGAGCCGGTTTTGCATTTCTTCAAGGATAACTTCGAGTTTACTGATATTCTCCTGAACTGTTTTCACACGCGAAATCAATGTCTCATCTAATTGTCCCATGAAAGAGGTCATTAAATTTTCGACAAAAAATGCAGATGACATCTTCTCCAAAGTTTCTTTGCTTACTTTACTTAAATCAGACATACTTGTCACCTGCCATAGATTTCATCGATTACATCGATTCCGCACTTTAAGTTCCTAAACCAATCGAATAATCTTTTAACATTATCTCCCTTAAATATAGCACCATGTTGAGGAGCAACTATATCTATTTCCTTTCTTTCAACTATACTGAGCCATTTTTTTAAGGCAATACTTGAGGTTATGTAGCGTTTGTGAAAACCTTCCATGAGTTTAAGGTGTTCGTTAAAATTCTCAACAAAGACATACCTTTGCCCTTTGGGAAAAACAGCAACACCAAGGTCCCCAGAGAAAAGTATTTTCGCCCTCGGATCGTAGAGTGTGAAATTACCAGTAGAGTGTAAATAGTGAGTTGGTATGAACTCAAGCTCTGAACCAGAAGACAGTCGCAATTTGTCACCTTTGTCTGGGATTGCGACAACTCTTCGTTGGTCATAGACACCAAAGTGTGGAAGGAATCTTGTCCAAAGAGCGGAGATATAAATCTTTGCGTTTTCGGCGATCGAAAGCCACAAGGTTATTCCAGAAGTAACGTCTGGGTCTTGATGTGTGAAGAATATATATTTAATTTTGTTCGGTTCAATAATCTCAGAAACATTTGCTAGTACCCTTGGAAAGACGTGCGCACCACCAGGGTCAAGGAGCATCGCTTCGTTACCATCAATGATGAGATACTGATTCGTTTGGACAATACCTTCCTCCTCACGTTCCTCCCATGCCAAGAAAATAAATTTATGCTGACCATCATCGTAGAGCGTTACGCTTTCCATGCCTTCTTTACCCAACATGATTCCACCCCCCTCAAATGCGTATATTACAATTATAGCATGATTATCTGAAAAACATATAACCTATTATACCTGATAGGATAAGCAATGTTACAACATCGATCTTTGTTGTCATTAAAATTACTACTGATAAAGCATTTAAAGCAATTGCTATCGGTGTTCCGAGTGAAGTCTTTACAAAACTAAATACTGCAGAAGCTATCATTGCCAAAACAACCGGCTTTAATTTTGATATAACGTTTTGAACTGTTTTGTTATCTGAATGTCTTTTGTAAAATAGGTAAAGTGTAAGCGATGAAATAATCGGAACAAGAATAACGGAAAGAGTAGCAACAATAGAACCTAAGAGACCACCAACTTTGTAACCAACAAAAGTTGCTGCGTTGATTCCAATGGGACCAGGTGTGGACTGTGAAATTGCAACTATCTCGTTGAACTGTTCAAGTGTTAACCACTTGTTTATCTCAACAACATAATGGATTATTACCCTGAGAATGCTGTAACCTCCTCCAAAACTTATAGCACCTATTTGAGCGAAGTCCAAAAACAGTCTTATATATATCACTTTCATTCACTCCTTTTGAATGAGCTTACAATTCCATACAGCATTCCAATGAGAATTACATATACGGGGTTAAATTTCATAAAAGTAACGACAAAAAATGCAGCAATGAAAATAATAAAATCCTCGGAATTTCTAATGCTGTTCTTCCACATTTTGATTACACTAACAACGATTACAGCCAATAGTGGAATTTTCATTCCATTGAGAAAAGGGCTAAGGGCTTTGTAAAAAGTGTCGAGAAGAATTGCTATTAAAAGTATTATGATTGTAGGAAAGAATATTGCACCAACAACGGCAGCAAGTATCCCAGGAACTTTTCTGAGCTTATAACCTACCAAAGTAGATGTGTTTACTGCGATAGGTCCCGGCATTGATTGTGCAATTACAAGGAGTGCATCAAATTCTTCTTTCGACAAGAAATTATTCTTTATTACAAATTCTTCCCGAATTACAGGCACCATAGCATAACCGCCACCAATCGTTACTCCACCCACTTTTGCAGTAATGGAAAAGATCCTCCATAAAGATACTTTTTGCTTGATTTTGTCGTTGCTCAAAACTAACACCTCCAGATAATCAAAAAGTGGTATTTTCAAAAATACAAAAGACGTGTTAAAATGATTATAGCACAATAAATTAGGGGGATAAAGATGGCGATTATACATAACGTTCAAATCGTTGGGATTATGTGGATGACTCTTCGCATAATCTTACTTGGTTATGAGAGAATCGCAGGTAACAGAATCTCAAAGAACTCCCCAACATTTGTAGCAGCTTGGGGTTTTTTCTTTTTTTCATTTCTTTCATTCATTCCATTATTTTATACAATTACATGGGAGATATTACTAAAATCCTTAATAAGCGGGACGATATATTCAATTTCTTTTTCGCTCTATACATACGCTCTTGGTCATGAAGAAGCTTCCGTTATTGCACCACTGTATAACCTTAACGCTATCTTCTTAGTTGTGCTCGCTTCGATCTTTTTGGGTGAAGAATTCAGTTTTTGGCGTTTGCTTGGAGCGGTTTTGATGATCTACGGTGTCAGTTTTCTCAAAAAGGGCGAAGATATCATTTCTTCCTACAAGAATGTCTTGAAAAGTAAAGGTGCTCTTGCAATGATTGTTTCATCTTTGCTTATGGCAGTTGGACGAATTGTAGATAGAAAAATAACTGTCTCTTTATCACCACTTGGGTATTCTGTGGGAATTTACTTGGTAATAAGTATGTATATATTCATCTACGGAATAGCTACTGGTAGTAAAATAAACGAATATGTAACTCTTATCAAGGAAAAAATAATATACCTCATTTTAGGAGGTATATGTAATGCTTATTCTTATGTTGCTTTACTAAAAGCGTTTAATTATTTTGGCGTTAGCGTAGCAGAGCCACTGTCGATGTTGTCTGTTTTTGTAACAATGCTATTTGCAAGGATATTCTTGGGAGAACGAATAGGTTTTAGATTGGTTGCTGCGCTACTGCTATTTGCTGGTAGTATACTTATTTACTGAATTCTTAGAGCATGTATTTTTCGACGTACAAGTCTACAAGTAATGGCACCCTCAGTTTAACTGCATTCTCCATTTCACTTTTGACAATTTTTTTCATCTTTTCAAGTTCTTCATCTGGAACTTCGAAAACAAGCTCATCGTGAACTTGTAATATCATCATACTCCTTAGTTTTTCTTTTCTAATTCTTTCGTGAATATTAATCATCGCAATCTTCATTATATCGGCAGCAGTACCTTGAATTGGGGTGTTCACAGCTATTCTCTCACCTTCAGCTCTGATGTTCTGATCCTTAGAGTTAATTTGTGGTACCTCTCGCCTCCTACCAAAGAGGGTCTTTACATAACCGTGCTTTCTTGCAAAATCTTTAACTGAAGCAAGGTACTCTTGTACACCTTTGTGGTTATCAAAATATGCGTCTATAATCTTCCGTGTCTCTTTAACATCGAGACCTATACGCTTAGCAAGCCCATACGGTGATACACCGTAAACAATAGCAAAGTTAATCATCTTACCTATGCGGCGCATACTTTCGGTAACAAATTCATCGCTAACATTGAAAATCTTCTTAGCAGTCTCAAGGTGTATATCTGTGTTTTCATTGAATGCTCTCAAAAGTTCAGTATCTTCACTCATATGAGCCAAAACTCGTAATTCTATCTGAGAATAATCTGCACCGATAATCCACCAATTCTCTTTTTGCGGTCTTACAGCCATTCTTATTTCTTTACCTTCATCTGTTCTTCCAGGGAGATTCTGAAGATTGGGATCCGAACTGCTTAGTCTGCCCGTAGCTGTACCAGTTTGATTGAACGAAGCATGTACACGACCAGTAACATGGTTGACCATATTAGGAATTGCATCGACGTATGTACTTTTTAGTTTCTGAATCTTTCTGTATTCCAAAAGCAACTTAGCTATTTCAAAATCATTTGCAAGACTTTCAAGCACTTCTACATCGGTAGAATAAGCACCTGTATTGGTTGACTTTACCGATGGCAATTTTAGTTTGTCAAATAGTATGTATCCTACCTGTTTTGGTGAATTAAGATTAAATTGTTCGCCAGCTATGTCAAAAATCTGTTGAGTTAAAATTGAGAGCTTTTTTTCCATTTCAGAGGAAATATTTGACAGATACTTTAAATCAAAAAAGACGCCATTGAGTTCCATATCTGCCAAAACCATTATTATCGGAAGTTCTATCTTTTCATACAATTCCGTTATCTCATTTGAGTATATTAGTGTATGAAGTTTGTTGTGAATTCGTAGAGACATATCTGCATCTTCGCAAGAATACTTTGTAGCCTCTTCAACTGGTACATACGAAAAATCACCAGCAAAGAGTGGAAGAGAATTCTTGACAAGTTCTTCGTAAGAAATCATCTTGTGACCTAAGAACTTCAGCGACATTTCATCGAGGTTGAATCTTTTCTCATTTGGGTTTAGTATATATGCTTCGATCATTGTGTCGAATGACGGATATACTTTATTTATCGACTCTATCCCTACGTTTTTCATGAATTTTATATCGAATTTGATATTATGGCCGCCGAAATGTTTTGTAGATATTGTTTTTTCAAGGAAGGCCTTAACTTTTTGCCATTCTACATTCTTTACACCAACATGAGCAACGGGTATATAATAAGCTTCCCCTTCTTCAACTGCTATCGAGATACCTACAATTTTTCCAAAGAATGGATCCAATGACGTTGTTTCGAGATCGATAGCAATCTTCTTTGCCCTCTCTACTTGTTCATATAACTCTTGTAGGTCTTTATCTGTTAATACAGTCTTGTAGTTTGTATTTTTTAGAAGAGAGGAGGGAAGTTGTAATTCTTTCATTATGCTTGAAAATTCGAGTTGTTTTAATATTTCCAACAACTTTTCAGTGTTATAGCCATTATAACGTAATTCTCTTAAATCGATTCTTAAATCGACGTTGGAATTCAATTCAACAAGTTTTTTACTAAGCTCATAATCTTCAATACTACTTAGCAACTTTTCTCTCAGTTTTTCAGGAAGCTTTTCCTTGTTATTTAGTGCATTTTCAACGTTTGCAAAGTCTTGTAGTAATTTTGAAGCTGTTTTTTCCCCAATTCCTGGAACGCCAGGTATGTTGTCAGATGTGTCCCCCACAAGTGCGAGAAAGTCCGCTATTTGGTTTGGATAAACTCCATATCGTTCGTAAACATCTTTCTTAGTATACTTCTTTATATCTGTAACTCCCTTTTCCACACGCCACACAAATGTGTTATCGTTAATAAGTTGGAGAAGGTCCTTATCACTTGTTACAATGTTTATCTCACTAATACCAAGTTTATCTTTCTCTTCTCCGATTCTTTTCGCAAGCGTAGCAATCACGTCATCTGCTTCGTATCCTGAAAGCTTTACGACCTTAATACCGAACGCATTAATTAGTTCTTCGACATAATCAAGTTGTCTTATTAAAGGTTCTGGTGTCTCTGGTCTGTGTGCTTTGTACTTTTCATACAATTCTTTTCTGTATGTACTGCCGCCTTTTACATCTACAACAAAGGCACAGTAATCTACCCCTAATTCTATATGTTCTTTTATAAATTTAATGATCATCCTTGCGATACCAAAGAGCGCCCCGGTTGGTAAACCAGTAGTTGTTGAAAGTGATTGATCTATTGCAAAATAAGCCCTATATAGTAAACCTGTTCCGTCAAATAGAAACGCTTTCGCCATTGGCCTGTAGCCTCCGAATTTCTAATAATGTTTTGACAGCCCTCCTCAAATGCGGGATAACAATCGAACCGCCAACAATCAGGGCAATATCGAAAGTTTCAAAGAACTCTTCATCCGATACACCAAGTTCGGCACAACGTATCATGTGGTAAGTTATGCAGTCGTCACATCTCAACACCATAGATGCAACTAATCCCATCAACTCTTTCACTTTTGTTTCCAGTGCGCCTTCTCTGTACACAGCTCCATCAAGGTTCCAAAATCTCTTAGTATTTATAGTACCTCTATCGAGGATTTCCTTATTCATAAGTTCTCTAAACTTTCTAAATTCATCGAGCGTATTGAATGTGTTCTCAGACATCTATATTCCCCCTATTTATTTGTTAGTACTTCTCAATTCCAAAGCCAGCCTGACCTGGTCCGACGTGCATAGAAATTACCTTGCCCGTTGGGGTATAGTAAACATTCTTAACTTTGTAGACTTTTTTTAGTATAGATTCTATTTCTTTTAATTCTTCCATGTTATCACAACTTACCATATAAAGATCCACCGTGCTGCCTGGTTGGAATCCTTCCTCTTCTGCTTTTTTCAATAGTTCGTCAACAATTGACTTGAACCCTCTTGCTTTCGTGAATGGTACCATATTTCCTTCATCATTTATATATATACCAACACGAATCTTGAGTATGGATCCGACAAATCCCGCAAATCTACTTACCCTTCCACCTTTAACAAGGAAATTGAAATCCTGTACGTAGAAGAATGCGCCAAAACCTTTTGCATTAATCTTCTTTTCCAACTCTTGAGCTGTTTGTTCGAGGTCGAGTCCGAGTTCTAAGAGTTCCCTTGCGTATCTGACCATAGGGGATATCGCAGTTGAGGCTCTCCTTGAGTCAACGACTCTTACAGGAATGTTTACTTCCTTTGCAGCCAGACTTGCAGAGTTAAATGTTCCAGACATTGCTGTTGATATGGTTATTACCAAAACACCTTCATATCCTTGTTTTTGCGCTTCTTCGTATCTCAATTTCCAATCTTCAATACTTGGCTGAGAACTCTTTGGAAGTTCTGAAGCCGATTTGAGACTTTCATAAAACTTTTTCAGTTCATCAAATTCCCGTGTGTCGTCTTTTTCAACTGTCCCATCAGGCCATGTGACATACAGAGGGACTATGTCAACATCCCAGGCTTTTAGTTTTTCCTTAGGAAAATCTGAAGTACTATCGATCAAAATCTTTACTTTCGAATTAGACATAGTTACACCCCTTTTCTTGTATCTACTAATATGTTGAAGAGTTCTTTCACATTTTTTATTCTTTCCACAGTAATCCCTTGTCCTCTGTCACCCTTCGTAGCTTTTGGGTTATACTCTACGCCTTGAGGCACTATTATACGTTCAATTTGGAGCTTTCTGGCATTTTCTATTCGCTTTGCCACGTTAACTGCCGGTCTCACGCTTCCATCAAGACCTATTTCACCTATCATGAGAGTATTGCCAAGAAATGAATCTAAAAAGGAAGAAAGAATCGAACCTGCCAGTGCTAATTCACAACCGGGATCCGTTATATTTAATCCTCCAGATACGTTTATGTAGATGTCGTGAAAATCGAGCGGCAGATTCAGATGTTTTGCCAAAACTGCCGATATAATTATCACTTTTCTTACATCAATTCCGTGAGATATTCGCCTACCGGAAGCCATCTTTACTCTCGAAACAAGAGCTTGTATCTGTACATTCATGGGTCGACTACCTTCAAATACGCTTGTAAAGACATTCCCTGGTGTATTTGAATAACTTAGCAAAATATCTTCGGAAAGGCTCCTTAGCCCATCTTGTGTCATCTGAAAAACTGAAATCTCACCACTCGGTCCATATCTATTCTTCTGTACTCTAAGAATTCTGTAGTCCGTTGTTCTTTCACCTTCAAAATAAATCACGGTATCAACTACGTGTTCAACGAGCTTTGGACCGGCTATGACACCTTCTTTTGTTACATGTGCTATAAGTATGGACGGTATGTTGTACTTTTTTGAAAATATCCTTACTTTCTCCACAACAGCCTTTATCTGAACTACGCCGCCAACAGGTGAATCGATATCTGTGCTACTTAATGTTTGGATAGAATCAACGACAAGAAGCCTAAGTTTTTCTGGGTCAAGGTTACTAAGTATATCTTCTATTTGAGTTTCTGCGGAAATCATTATATTTTTATTATCTATTCCCAACCTTCTTGCCCTATTTGCAACTTGATAAATACTTTCCTCGCCTGAAATGTAATAAACGAACTTATCGTCCTCTTTGCTAATTGAATCGCAAATTTGGATTGCGAGAGTACTCTTCCCGACGCCAGGTTCACCACCGAGTAAAACAACTTGACCGCTAACAAAACCACCGTTGAGAAGCTGATCGAGAACATCTATATTTGTCTTTATCCTTTTCTCCATTGAATTTTTTAAAGCGCTTTGTAAGTCAAAAAAGCGAGGATGAGATTCTGTCATCCCCGCATCATTACTTCGAATTGTTTTTGATTCCAAATTAGAATCTTTTAGCTGGAATTCCTTCGCACTGTTCCATTCTCCGCAAACAGGGCATTTTCCAAACCACTTTGGTGATTCATAACCGCACTTATCGCATACAAAGACAGTCTTGCTTTTCGGCACTATGCAATACCCCTTACCACTTTTAGTATGATTTATAGTTTATTTTTGTATAGTTTCCAAACGAGGCACCTTTTTCTCAAATGAAAGCTTTTCACCGTCACGAACAACATAGACTTCCATATCATCTTCTATCTCGCCTTTTAACAGCTCTTCAGAAAGTGGGTCTTCTATGTACTTTTGTATTGCACGTTTCAACGGTCGTGCACCGTAAACTGAATCATATCCAACACTTACGAGGAAGTCCTTTGCTTCCGGTGAAAGTATTAACGTAATTTTTCTTTCTGAAAGCCTTGCTCTTATATCTTTGAGTAGTATATCTATAATCTGCTCTATGTGCTCTCTTGTTAGTTTGTGGAAGACTATTATTTCGTCAACACGGTTAATAAACTCAGGTTTGAATACCCTTTTTACCTCTTCCAGAACCTTGCTCTTCATTTCGTTAAATTCTCTTTCATGCGATTCACTTTCAACAAACCCAAGATTCTTCTTGGAGCTCACTATCTCGGTACCACCAATATTGCTTGTCATGATAATGATAGTGTTTCTAAAATCAACGATATGACCCTGAGAATCTGTTAAACGTCCATCGTCCATTATCTGCAATAAAATATTAAATACATCTGGATCTGCTTTTTCAATCTCATCAAACAGTATCACAGAATATGGTCTGCGCCTTACTCTTTCAGTTAATTCACCGCCTTCTTCGTATCCAACATATCCCGGAGGTGCACCAATTAACCTCGACACTGAGAACTTTTCCATATATTCACTCATGTCAAACCTTATCAAAGCTTTCTCGTCTCCAAAGAGATACTCAGCAAGTGCTTTGGCAAGCTCTGTCTTTCCAACACCAGTTGGTCCAAGGAATAGAAATACTCCGACTGGTCTTTTCGGGTCCTTCAACCCACTCCTCGCTCTTCTTATTGCTCTTGCTATGGCTCCGATAGCTTCTTCCTGACCAACTACTCTTTCGTGTAACGCACTTTCAAGTCTTAGAAGCTTTTCTTTTTCAGTTTCTTCCAGTTTTTTGAGAGGAATTCCAGTCCAACCCGCAACGACTTCTTCTATCTCAGAAACATCTACAACAGCTATCGTCGAGTCAACCTCTTTTCTCCATTTATTGTAAGACTCATTGAACTCTTCTCTCAACTTTTGTTCCTTTTCCTTCAACTCTGATGCCTTTTCGTAATCTTGTGTTGCAACCGCTTCCTCTTTTTCGTTTTTAACAGCCTCTATTTGCATTTTAAGTAACTGAAGTTCATTTGGCATAACAAAGAGTTTCAACCTGGTTCTTGCACCTGCCTCGTCGATAACGTCTATCGCTTTATCTGGCAAAAAGTGATCAGTTATATACCTCTGAGATAGGAAAACAGCAACTTCAAGTGCCTTTTCTGTATATTTCACCCTATGATGAGTCTCGTATTTTAATTTCAAGCCCCTCAAGATTTCGAGTGCCATTTGGGTTGACGGTTCCTGCACGTATATTTTTTGGAATCTTCTTTCAAGTGCAGCATCCTTTTCAATATACTTTCTGTATTCGTCAGGTGTCGTTGAACCTATACAGTGCAACTCACCGCGCGCAAGTGCAGGTTTAAGTATGTTCGCAGCATCAACAGCACCTTCAGCAGAACCGGCACCAACAATCATGTGTAGTTCATCAATAAAAAGTATGATGTCTTTATTACCTTTCACAACCTGGAGCAATTTCTTCATTCTCTTTTCAAACTCACCACGATACTTCGTTCCGGCTACTAAGGCTGCGACATCGAGCGAAAATATTGTCTTTCCCTTTAGGGGTTCTGGAACTTCGCCTTGAACAATTTTTTGTGCAAGTCCTTCTACAATAGCACTCTTCCCAACTCCAGGCTCACCAATTAGAACGGGATTGTTCTTTTTTCTTCTTACGAGAATTTGCATTAATCTATCAATTTCGTTTTCTCTTCCGATAACTGGGTCCAGTTCACCACGTTGTGCCTGAGCTGTCAAATCGACACCAAACCCTTCAAGCTGTCTAACAGCGTTCGAGGACGATGGCTCTTCGTATGAAGGTAACGGTTGACCTTCTTCAAGATAATCTTCTTCGGAAATATTATCAGAAATCTCTTTCCTCAGAGATTGGATGTTAACATTCAGCTTTTTCAAAATATGTATCGCTATTCCTTCACCTTCACGCAAAATTCCAAGTAACAGATGTTCAGGATCGATCTTATCGCTACCTGTCATTCTTGCTTCTTCAAACGCAATCTCTGTGACTTTTCGTGCACGAGGTGTCATCTGTGGCGACATTATAAAACCACGCATTCCGAGACCAACTATTGAAATTACTTCATTCTTAACGCGTGCATAAGTCAAACCAAATCTCTCAAGAATAGTTGAAAGAGGCTTATCATTAAGCTTCAAAATTGCAAGCAACAGATGCTCAGTTCCAACATATGAATGTCCGAGGTCTTTTGCTTCTTCCTGCGCCATTACAAAAACCTTGGCGGACCTTTCAGAAAATCTATCGAACATATATATCACCTCCGTATGTCCAAATTTATTATACCACATAGAAATAAAAAAATAAAGCGGGGAGGGCAGTTCACTGCTCCCCACGTTTTATAGTAGTTTTTTTCAATATTGATATACGCAAATAAAGTTTTGTACCGCTAACTTTTGTTATTTTAGCTTAAAGATCTTCGTTTCTATAAATTCTTTATTTAATTCATAGTCGTAGTCAGAGAATATAGCCTTTCCAATAGCAATAACCGTTCCACGACCGCTATTAAACGTTGTTGCTAATATTACTTTATCTACAGGATAAGCATCGTTATTGCCATCTGAATCTGTTGACCTTGCACTTTCAGACGAAACCAAGACTTCAAAATTTCCGTAAGGTATCAGCGAGCAAGCTGAATAGAATCTAACACCGTTGGCAATGACTTTATAAGTCGCGCCATAGTCATTTATCTCATCTACAACCTGATCATCGTTGAACCTTACAGGAGAATTCAAAGCATCGAGTATGGCATTCAAGTCTTCTGTATTTCCGCCGTTGTTATAGTCACTTTTTGATGTTATTATTAGCGTGCCGCCGTTTTTCACAAAGTTAACTATATTTCTTATCTCTTCCTCTGAATAATTCTTCCCATTCATTATGATAAGATACATACCATCAATATTACCAATCTGGTTTATGTATGAAACTTCAAAACCATTCGTTCTTATAAACTTTTCAAGTAAGGTGAGTTTGCTTTTATTGTAATCGTTTGAGTGACCTTGGTCTATGTAAACTATCTTAGCAAGTTCTTTGCCGCCGTTTGCATCACTACCTGTAATACGGAATATCCTTGACAATTCATCAACGCTATCAATCTTTAAAGCATTTGGTAAGCTCTTTGAATATTTGTCAAAATACTGAGTATCACTTCCCTTTAAAAGATAAATCTTACCATTGAAAGTGCTTAACCATTCATATTCCTCAGGCGTCAATTCCTTAAAAAACTCAAGTCCATCTTCTTTTGGTGTTGGAATAACAACAGCGTCCACTTTGTAATCGGCAAGCACTGTTTCTGAGAATATTACCGTATTACCTTGTTTTTCAAGTTTTTTGAATAATGAGAGTAATTCATCTGTTATATCGTTTTCGTGTATTTTGTCTATAAGAATAGTCATTCCTTTGTTTTCTGACACAACTATGTTAGTTGACTGAACGTTCTTTTCATCTATCAAGAATTCGACCTTTGAAACTCCAGCTGGCATTTTTCCAAGCTCAAGCTCCTTATCGTAAATTATCTCGTAAGGCGAAAGTGACAAGTTTTCTGTGTAGAAGACATTACCATTTAACTTAACGACTAAATTTCCATGAGTTTCTCTGTCTGTAGTGTTATAAATATCGAAGGTAATTAATACATCTTGTGAAGTATTTGGTCTTTCTGGTCCAACGCGGGTATAATTGACTTTTATTGGTGATTCACTTTCAAACCACACAGGAGCTGAGACAATTTCATTTCCATCTTTTTGGACTATATAAACAAAGAACCACTCGTATCCATCTGGAATATCGAGAGTCATATCATATTCAAATTCGTCCTTTTCTGAAAGTTCACCAAGTTCGTACGTTGCACTTTGCGAGACTATAAAGACCTTATCAACAGGATCCCCTTTATCAGAATAACGTATATACAGCTCAGCCTTTTCAGCTGTCCTCAGTACGCTTCCCATCACTTCACCATTGCCGTAGAAATAAAGTTTAACATTCTTATCCTCGGCTGCAAATGTTCTCCTATTCCATAAGGCATCCATAATATCATCATAAGTAAGTGTTTTAGCAAGGATTCCAGTCCTTGCATCATTTGCGCTTGCCCAATTTTCCTTGTGGTTATCTTGATTTGCTGTTGGAGACAGGTGCCATCCACGATTTAAAGCAAGAATGTAATTAAGGTACATTTCCTGAGAAATTACATCTGAACTGCTCCAGTTACCATTTCCCACTTCAATAAGATTAACATATTTGTCCGCTTCTGGTACAAACCAAAAATCTTGGAAGTTCCCGAAAGTCATTCCTGGATGATTAAACTGCGCAAGTTTCTGTTCTCTTATAACCCACTCATAAAAGTCTTTCAAATCGCCTTTTTCATCTCTACTTATGAAATCCAGAGTTTCGTATACGTTTATATGCCCAGAACCAGCCGTCCATTCAAAACCTTGAAGTCCAACAAACTTTCCAGAAATTGTAGATGAGCGTGCAGCTTGTTGCGTCAAAAGGGTCTTTGGCTGACCTTCAACAGGTATTTTCAAGAAATAGCAATGGTCAGTTACTGCTTGTACATCAGCATATTTCGATGCGTGTTCATAGGCTTTTTGAGGTGTACCTTTACCATCGGAATATGAAGTATGAGCGTGGAGATTTCCGTAAAAGATTTGATAATCTTCGTAATGTTTTGCCTGATACGATAAAACAGATGATGAAAGGACCATGACTATAAAAAACGATATCCAAAGTACACTCTTTTTGCCCATAAAACATACCTCCTAATTAGTTTTCTCGTAGCCAATTATTATAACACATTTTGGGAAAAGTTTACAAGGTTATATGTCAATCTATAAGAATCAAACAATTAATCTAAACAAATCATCGAAAGTCTCTCGTCTTCTTATAAGTCTTGCTTCATTTTTTGCTGTTATTAGTACTTCAGCAGGACGTGATGTTGTATTGTAATTGCTTGTCATAGAGTAGCCATATGCACCCACATTCTCCACAAGTATATAACTTCCAACTCTTGGTAACCAAATCTCTCTATCAGTTGCTATAACATCACCGGACTCACAAAGAGGTCCCACAATGTCTGCAACAACTTTTTCAGTAGTTGGCTCCAATACAATGAGATTATGATGTGCATTGTACAACACTGGACGAATTAGCATATTCATACCACCATCAACGACCACAAATACTTTATCTTGAGTTTTTTTAACATACTCAACTTTAAGAATCAGCACACTGGCTGGAGCGATGATGTATCTTCCAAGCTCTAAAACAACCTGTTCAAAATCTTTGAGCAGTGGAGTTACGATTTTCTTATATTCTTCTAAGTCCAACTCAGTTCCACAATAGTTTATACCCCACCCTCCACCAATATTGATCTTTGAAAAGCTATAGCGATGGCTCAGTTCGACAACTTGATATATTGCTTCTCTAAAAGGCTCAACATCTGTTATTTGAGAACCTATGTGAACGTGAAAACCTGAAATCATATTTCTATACTTTGAGTCTTTAAGTACATTCTTTACGTATTCAATTGGTATGCCAAATTTGTTCTTTTTAAGTCCGGTTGAAATGTGTGGATGTGTCTTTGGATCAACATTTGGATTAACTCTTAAAAAGAAACTGGCATTACTTTGAATACTCGACTCTTTCCACCTTTCAAACTCCTCAACAGAATCAATGTTTATATAACCAACCTTTGCAAGCAAGGACATATCTTCTAAGGATTTTCCGTTCCCATTCCAGACTATTTTTTCATCAGGTACTCCTGCCAATTTTGAAGCGTGGTATTCGCCAAGGGTTACTACATCCATTCCAAAACCTTCAGAAGAGATAATATTCAAAAGCCTGGGATTATTGTTAGCTTTGCAAGCAAAAGTAGGAAAGATATTCACTTCGCTAAAGACATTCTTTACATTTTCAGTCCGTTCTCTTATCATCTTTTCAAAGTACAGATAAAGTGGAGTACCATATGTGTTTGATAAATCCTCTATCAATTCTTTTGTTATTAATTCATCTGCTTTCGTTATCTTAAACATGCTTAGAACACCTTCCCCTCTTCAACAATCTTTCCATCCTTTATCTTCAAAACTTGTCCATTTCTCATAGATGTCATCGGCTCTTCATTGATAACTTTTTCTGAATAAACGAAAAAGCCTGATTGATCAAGTTTATAATGTAGTGTGAAATAATCCTCGTTACAATAGTAAATACATCCGACGTAAAGCGAGCCATCTAATTCATCTAAAATAAAGAAATTTATGCCGCTAAAATCATGCACACATATGTATTTCTTGATGTTATCAAGCAGTTCGTTAAAGGTTTTGAATTTAAATATATTATAGAAAAAGTCGTATGTGTCACTTTTGAATGGATTAGACTTATCGGCATCTGTTATTGTACCGTTGTGTGCAAGGTATTTACCTTCAATGCAAAAAGGGTGGAGCTGTTGCACACCAACTGGAATACCGTCTGAAGCTTTACGTGCATGTATTATTCCACAACTTCCATAGATATCTTTTAGCAAATTAGCTCCAAGCGCATCTTCGTATATAGGAGTAAGAGATTTATACTCATATTTTCTCACATCGTCCAATATTACGATACCATAACCATCATTGTGTGGTGCACCTTTTCCATTAATCGCCATCTCAGAAACATGTTTGAATACGTTAAGAACACTTACCTTAGATACCGTGGAGAATGCTGCCATCCTACACACTTTTATCCCTCCATTTTTCCTTTGATTTAAGAGATTATACCACAAAATTAATTTACTGAACGAAAGCACAAATCCTTAGGTCTAATAGATTATATGCAGAATAAATAAATCCTGATAGTTATACCACTACGTGATTGATATTTTTAGACAATATCCTTAGACAAATTCTACAACAAAAGACAACAAAAAAGCAAGTGAGTGAATTTCCATAGATTTACCACAAAAAGGACGTATGGGATGAAAGGAAAGTTTTTGTGTTTTTGAGAAGCAGTTTTTGGAAAGTTTCAATACTTTTAGTTAACATTATTGTTTAAACAGTGGGGTGTCATTTATTGGCTTAATAGATTTATTCGAAGGAATATTTCAAAATATTCCAAAAGCAATGAGAAATCAATCGCTTTTTTCTCTTTGGAAAAACATTAAAATTCATGGTAAAATTTATTTGCAATTACAAAATACTACAAACGTTTTTCATTCTTTTTTTAATGGGGGACGTGAGGGAAATGAAAGAATATATTAGGTACTATTTCAAACCGTTAATCATTTCATCCATGTTTTTCTTAACAATATTCCTTGTTTTTAGATATGCGATTATAAGCGATAGGTTGTATATACACAACTGGAAAGTTTTAGAAGATAAGAACGGTGTATTTGGTGAAAATAATAATATGAATATCCCAGGAACATTTTACAGGGTACTAAAAAACCCGAGTACGGTTGTTTTACAAGCGATTTTTCAAAATGAGTTAGCAAAAGAGGAGAATAAAAAAGCACGTTACTTATACATTCCTCAAATAGATGCATCTTACTTTGTTGTCAGGGTTGACGGACGAGTAGTTGGAAGCTTTGGCTTCGAAGATGATAGAACAGGACATATCTGGTACCAACCATTTATCTTCATGCTTCCAGAAGATTTTGAAACTATAGAGTTTGAATTATCTGGAGTGTATGAAATAGGTATCGATTTTCCTATGAAATTGGTTGGTGAGTCCCAGAAATACAAATACGTTTTATTAAGTTTCTTGACATCAATACTGCTTCCTATCGCGTATGGTTTAGTTATTACCTTATCCATAATTCTTTATCTTATTTCAAACACCATGGATAGATCGAAACGGGATGCTTATTTGCACCTTTCTTTGGCAAGCTTTTTTGGCGGAATATGGATGTTTGATTTATTTCCTTTCTCAACGTTTGGCACACCATTTATCTTCTTAATTATGCGCAAACTTTTTACAGTATCGGGTTATATTGGATTTTCCGCTTTAATTTATGGTTTGAACAGAAAATACTTTGAAAGTAACAAATTCTTTGACAAAATAATGATTTTCATAAACCTCTTTGCCTCCGTTATGATTCTTATGGCTCCATCAAACTATCTATTGAAAGTTATCACCAATAACTTAGCTTTAATTCTTATTATCGATGGTATATATTTCTTCTGGAAGAGTGTAAAAACTTTCCCAACTGTTCTTTTTGGATTTATTTTTTTCTTTATACTAACAATCGTCCATGATGGCATATCATTATTCTTATCAACAAACTCAAAGCTCCTTTCTGCATTTGGTATAGTTTCGCTTTTTGCTGGTTTTTCGTATACATTAGTAAATGAGTATAAGGAAATGATGGTTAAAGTAACAATGTCTCACTTAAAAAGTGTAACAGACCCACTAACTGGAGCATACAACAGGGGATTTCTTAGCGAGCTTAATTATTCTGTTGAAGATGCATTTGTATAAATAGATATGGACAAATTCAAAAATATAAACGACACATATGGTCATGATGTTGGTGATGAAATACTGCGCATGCTTGTGATAACTATTAAGAAAAATGTGCGCTCAAGTGATGCTGTTATAAGAATGGGCGGTGATGAGTTCTTGGTAGTCTTACGAGATTGTCCTGTTGAAAAGGCCAATGAAATTTTTACACACATTGTTGAAGATTTTGAGAGTTCACATGAATTGCGACCTGTGTTTTCATATGGAATTGTTAAGTTCAATGGAATTTTGGAAAAGACACTTAGAGCAGTGGACGATCTGATGTATAAGATGAAAGAGGGCAAAAGAAGTTAAAATACATATTTGTCTAAAAGTCGATTTAGTGTGTTATAATATTTCTTATGAAAAGTGCATTTAGCATACAGGAGGTGTGTGTATGAAAAGTTTTGTTATGAACATATGGATTAGTACTTGGAAAAAACTATATGGTGAAAGTGCAGTTAATCCATTAATCGATGAATTCAAAATCGACACAACAAAGTCACTAATTCCAACGAACGACATACCAGATGACTTAGTCTATCAGTTTTCAAAGCGTTTGGCTCAAAAGGTTGGTAGGAGTTACGAAGAACTTTGGGAAGAGACTGGCTATCAAAATGTGAAGAATTTCCATGAAGTATATCCTGGATATTTCAGAAAGAATGGCTGCATGTCGTTCTTGAGTGCTATGGATGGCGTGCATAGAGTGTTAACAAGAAGAATCTCCGGTGCTAAACCTCCAAGGATAATTTTTAATTATATTGACGAAAGAACAGCTGTAGTTAGGTACCAATCAAATAGAGATTTCAGATATTATTTTCTTGGATTGCTAAAAGGGGCTTCGGATTTCTTCAACGATCCAATACAGGTGGAAATACTTGACCAGGGGACAACAGGTTCTGGAAGTTTTTTAGAAGTTAAGATCCGTGCAACAAAGCCTTATGGAAAGACAATAAAGCTCAAAGGATATAGAGCTTTTTCATTTGGCATTTTAAACACTTTTATATCAACTTACACTATTGTATTTCCCATCTTCACTTTCATAGCCTCTTTTTTACTTACTAAACTCTTCGGAACATTTTTTGGTGCTTTGCTTACATCTATTCTTGTCTTTGTTGGTGTCACTCTTGGATTAAGAGATCTTAAAAGAGCACTTGAAGGTGTCAAAGAGGAAAACAAGGTGTTCAAAGAAAAGGATCTTAATAGCGTTGTTTATATAAGCGGTGAAAAGAATTTTGAAGAGGTCTCAAGGATCAACTCTGAAGCTGTCACTGAATTTAGGGAATTCTTAATAGGAATACAGGGTGATACTGAAGAGATAATGGCATTTGCAAAGAAAACGATGAGTTCCTCAGAAGCCGTTCTTGAACAGATAGATACTATGAAGGAACTGTCATCGCAAGTTGCAGATACGGCAGTACAAATAAGTAATGATGCAGAACGTATTTCAGATGCTGTTACGTCCAATGTAGAAACGATCTCAAGTACAATAAAACAGCAAAACCAAATAATTCGCGACCTCAACATTGCAGTAGAGAAGATAATTAGTGCAGCAAAAAGTGTTGAAAACTCTGCAAATGGCATGAACGTGATGAGTACCGATTTTGAAACAATTGCAAATGAAAGTGAACAATTGAGAACCCAAGCAAGTGCAATTATGGATATTGCAGGTACTGTTATGAGCATAGCAGAGCAAACAAACCTTCTCGCATTGAATGCAGCTATCGAAGCTGCGAGAAGTGGAGAAGCTGGAAGAGGTTTTGCTGTTGTTGCTGATGAAATCAGAAAACTTGCAGAAGAGAGCAAGTCATCCGCTGTTAAAATTTCTCAATTTCTCAGCACCGTCTCAAATGGTATTGATAGGTTAAGTCAAAGCATAGTCAAGGGTTATGAAGAACTAAAAGCGCAATCACAAACTCTTGTTAAAAGTGCAAATGAAAGTAAGGAATCAAGCAATATCATCTCACAAATAACAGAGCAGCTTAATACTCTCGTTTCAACACTAAACACAGAAACACAAAAGCTTGAGAGCATAACTAACAGTATACAGAATCTGCTTGCTATATCAGAAGAAAGTTCTGCTACCGCAGAGGAAATTAGTGCTTCCATCCAGAGATTCTTGGATGAAATCAACAACGTCTTTGCAAATGTCAAACAGACGATAAACCTTTTGAGCACTATCCAAGAGAATTTCAAAGATATAAAAATATAAGACTTGAAAAATTATAAAGAAAGTGGTATTATATAACGTGAATTTAACCAGACAAAAAATCATCGGGAGAGGTGAGCACGTTGAAAAAGGGTATTCACCCAGAGTTAAAGTTACTTAACGTCAGGTGTGCGTGCGGTGCAGAGCACAAGATTTGGACAACGAAGGATCAGATGAAGGTTGACGTTTGTTCAAATTGCCATCCACTTTACAAGGGAAGTGGAGGTGCTAGCCTGATAGTAGACACTGAAGGACGCGTGCAAAGGTTTAAGAAGAAGTTCGAAGGTAAGTATTGATATTTTTTTCCAATCTTATCTTTCAGGAGGGTTATATTTTATGGAAGTTGGTCAAGTAGTAAAGGGCAAAGTAACAGAGGTACTCAAATTTGGAGCAAATGTCGAATTAGAGAACGGAGAAAAGGGGTTTATACACATTTCCAAGATTTCAAATCAGTACGTGCAGAAGGTTGAAGATTTCCTCAAGGTAGGACAAGAAGTAGAAGCAAAGATTATGGGAAAGGGAAGAGATGGTAAGTGGGAACTTTCCCTTAAAGAGGAAACTAAGGAAAATGATGTTGAATCGAAGAAGGAAGATTTCGAAAAAAAGCTTCAGAAGTTTTTAAAAGATAGTCAAAGAACATACTCTGAATACAAAAGAAGATTAGACAAGAAACAAGGTATCACAAAAAGAAAGTAAGGAAAACCTTAAATAAATAAAGATGATAGGGGTGCGTATGCACCCCTTGTTTTTTTTGTTTTTGTTATGTAGTATCTCTCCAACCGAATTCTAATCCCTGTGCTTTTTCAATAAATGCAAGTATATAAATATTGCTCCAGCAAATAACTGTGTTAGTACCGAAATTATAATGGTGTATTTTATATTTACTGAATATGTTATGCCAAGTACTGCACTTCCTATAAACCATGCTATACCGAAAATTGCATTGAAAAACCCATAAGCCGCTCCTCTTATCTCAGAACTGACCAACTTTGCAACGGATGCCTTCATTATCGATTCATTGGCACCCATTCCAACTCCCCATAAAACGGCACCAATGAATATTGATTCTTTCGTCAAACCAAATGCAAAGATTGAATAGAATGCTGCTATGAATGTTGAAAGGGCCAGGATTAATATGCCGAATTTATCAAAGAGCCCTCCAAAAAACAGTGCAGCAAAAGCATCGACAATCATAGCAACCATATAAGCGACTGGTATCAAAGCTGGGGGAAGTAAATTATGTTTTTGAGCATGAAATCCTATTAATGCAAAGTCTGCAAATCCGAAAGCTATGAGTGATATTGCTATCAAGTAAAGATAAAAAGCTCTATCAAATTTCACGCTTCCATTCTTAGTACCTGTCCTTTCCATCTTTTCTGGTTCAGGTACAAGCGTTCGTGCAATAATAAGTATTCCTATAGTGATTATTGCTGGAAATACGAGGAAAGAAAATGCTTTTCTATAAGAATCCACCGTACCAATTTTCATATTCTGAGATATCGTTATACTCATTACCAACGGACCAATAGTAGCTCCAACCTGGTCCAAAAACTCTTCTATCGCGAATGTTGTTCCATATCCCAAGTGACTTCCCGCAAATGATGTGATAGTATCTTTTGCCGGTTTTCTAAGTGCTTTACCTATCCGTTCCATAACGATAAGTACAGCAGCTGTGTACCAATGTTTTGTTAAAGCAAGTGTTGGGATAACAAAAAGGTTCATACCATAACCAAGTGTTGCAAATAACCAATATTTTCGTGTCTTATCGACAAGCCTTCCTGTAATGAAACGCAACGTGTAACCGAGAAGTTCACCAAAACCGGCGACACTGCTAACTATCACTGCCGATGCACCAAGTAATCCAAGATAAGGTCCAACAAGACTCCGAGCACCTTCGTATGTTATATCACTGAAAAGACTAACAAACCCCATTAGTAAAACAAAATAAAATGCCTTTTTCTTAGAAAAATTCACGTGTTTTTCACCTCACACGAATTTTAAACGAACGCTTAGTGTTCTGTTCTCTCTTTAAGAATAACCTTTAATAAGAACTCTTCAACACTCTTTAAGAGACCTTTTCTCGAAATAGAATCAACTGTTGAGATTATCTCAGCGGCTGTTGAAGGTTCTATATCGTTTAACACGTTTTCCTCTTTCCCTTTTTCAAATATCTTTTCAACCTTTCCAAGAAGGTCTATGTATCTTCCCTTTGCCTTAGAGAGGTTTGACCCACTTTCAAGAACATTCATTCTTTCTCTGGCTATCAATTTGCTTAATTCAGATTTATTTAAATTAAATTCAACATACTTTCTTATAAGTCTCTTAATAGCCGCAATTATAGATTTTTCATTCTCAACCTCGTGGAATAATTCATTCTCAAGTTCATCGATAACTCCTATCCAAATTTCTTCAAAAAGTATTTCCTTACTTGGAAAATAGTAGTAAATAAGGGACTTGCGCACGCCAGAAGCCTGCGCAATGTCCTCCATACTGATACCATCGTATCCTTTTTCAGAAAACAACTTTCTTGCCGCTTCAATTATCTTCTCTCTTGTTTCATTTGATCGGTTACTCAATCTGAGCGCCCCCGATACCATAAACACTACTTAGAACTATAATGCCATCTTCTTATCAACCTTTAAAGCTTCTTCCTTGTTTGCATATCTCTTCATTCGTGTCTCATAGTTGTAAATACCTCTGTTAACTGGATATCTCTCGACGTACCCGTACTCGTACCATAGCTTATCAGCGTATTCTTTCCACTCTGCTGCCAATTTATCAAGTTCAGGTGCGAGTTCTGTTATCGTCTTTTCTGAACCTTCGTGTTGTGGTATTGCGTTAAAGTTCTTAACCATAGCTCTGAAAACTTTCGGATTATCAATTATTGGACACGGTCTGAAGAGGTTGCTTGAGAAAGGAATAGCCCTCTTATATGATTCAAAAAATGGTGATTTAAATATCTCAAGTAAAGTCTTTTCCCTGATACTGTCGACTGCAAATTGTTGGAAGACGCATGGTTCAACGTATCCCTTGGCATTAACATGGAAGTATTTTGCTCCAGCAGACAAACAACCGTGTGTTAAAAATCCGTGATTCCAGAAGTCTGCTACAAATGCAAACCTTCCGCTAAGGCGCATCTCTTCGGTTTTAAAGAATCTCTCATACCTCTGTTTTGGTGTTGGAACAAGGTCCATAACTGGATCCTGACCAACTGGCATGAACTGATAAATCCACACATAATTTACACCATTTTCCTCAAGGAAATTCCAAAATTCATCTTTCATTATTACATCATGATTCATACGTGTTGCTGTGACACTTGCACCAAATGGTATTCCATACCTTCTAAGTCTTTCCCATGTATTCATGATTGCTTTAAAGACTCCGTGACCTCTTCTCCAGTCTGTTTCTGATTCAAAACCTTCTACAGATATAGAAATTGTCGCATTTCCAAGCTCTGCAAGTTTCTGAGCCTTTTCCTCTGTAATTAATATACCATTAGAATAAATCATGAAATAGTGCTCGCCAAACTCTTCTAATATCTCCATGAGGTGAGGCCAATAGAATGGTTCACCTCCGGTGATGACCCAGAAGTATATTCCGAGCTCTTCGCCTTGCTTAACGATACTTCTCACTTCATCCTTTGTAAGCTCGTATTTTCTACCATAAAGTCCTGCATAACAACCTACACAATTAAGATTACAAGCATATGTAGGGCTTATAACCCCAAGCTTAGGAAGTACGACCTTGTGTTCGTGCATAAGCTTTTGCCTTGTTGGTTCCCCAATTGCAAATTCATTGATAATAAGGTTGTTAATAATCTTTTCAACAGACTTCCGAGACGAATTTTGGAATATCTCAATCCACTTCTTAATCATAGGATGCTCTTCCTGAGCCATTAGACCCAGCTTTTTCAATCCACTCTTTGCTGGTTCTTTGCTAAGTGCTGCTACTGTAAAGAGCAACTTTGCAAAGGTCTGAGTGTCAGCCTTTCTTACAACACCTGCTATCAACTTCCCAGCCTGGTGATAAGCCATACCTTTCAATCCACCTACTGCCATGTCTTTCCCCTCCTTCTCAGATTTTAAACGTAGGGTTCTAAGTTTTATTGACCGTTCAGTCAAATTTTACACCCATAATTCTATTACATAATTTCGTTTTAGCAAATTTTATGTAACAAATTCTTCCCTTTAACCATATTTTGTTTTTTTTGACTATAATTATAGTCAAGGAGGATTGGTGATGAGGATTAAACAAGAATTTTATTCGCTTGCAGAAGCTAAAGCAAAGTTTTCTCAAGTTGTTGAAGATTCTTTATCGAAAGACATTGTAGTGACGAAGAATGGTAAACCAGTTGCAGCGGTTATATCGTATGAGAAATATACAAAGATTCTTGATTTCATAGATCGAGTCTGGGAATTATATCTTCTCGATTTAGGGGATCTTTCGTTGTTTAAAGATTTAAAGTTAGAAAAAGTATTCGAATTTGAAGATTCTGAAGGTCCAGAAGAATCTTGAAAATAGAAGGAGGTAAAGTGTATGGCACAGGTTGTACTCGAGCATGTGTGGAAGATTTACGAAGGAAAGGTTGAGGCAGTAAAGGATGCAAATTTTACAGTAGAAGATAAGGAATTTGTCGTCTTACTTGGTCCATCTGGTTGTGGAAAGACAACAACTCTTAGAATGATAGCCGGTCTTGAAGAAATTTCCAAAGGAACCATAAAGATCGATAATAGGATAGTAAACGATGTTGAACCAAAGGATAGGGATATCGCGTTTGTCTTCCAAAACTACGCACTCTATCCACACATGACAGTCTATGAGAACATGGCATTCGGTTTAAAACTTAGAAAAGTTCCAAAGGATGAAATTGAAAAGAGAGTTAGAGAAGCTGCAAAGATCCTTGAGATTGAACACTTACTCGATAGAAAGCCAAGGCAACTCTCAGGTGGTCAAAGACAGAGGGTTGCCGTTGGTAGAGCTATAGTTAGAAATCCAAAGGTATTCTTGTTTGACGAACCTCTTTCAAACCTCGATGCGAAACTTCGTGTCCAAATGAGGGCTGAACTTAAAAAATTGCACATGAGACTGGAAGCCACAATAGTTTACGTTACACACGATCAAGTTGAAGCTATGACCATGGCTGATAAGATAGTTATAATGAAAGATGGTGTAATCCAACAAATTGGAAGTCCATACGAAGTCTACAACAGACCAACAAATACATTTGTTGCAGGATTTATAGGTAGCCCGTCTATGAACTTTGTCTCTGGAAAGATTATTCGCGGTGAGGGTGGACTTTGGGTCAAGACAAGTGGCTTAAAGTTAAAAGTACCTGCAGAGTATGAAGACAAACTTGCAAAATACATAGACAAAGATATTGTATTTGGAATAAGACCTGAAAATATCTACGACAAAATGTTTGCTATTGCACCAAAGCCAGAAAACACAGCCGAAGTAGTTATCGACGTCGTGGAACCACTTGGAAGCGAAACGTTGCTACACGTTATAGCGGGTGATGACAGACTTGTAGCCCGTGTCAACGCAAAGAGTCAAGCTAAGGAAGGACAGAAAATAGACCTCGTCTTTGATATGACAACAATGAATATATTTGATAAAGAAACAGAGAAGGAAATACTTCACTGGTAATCTTTGTATATAATAAATATCACTTGTCCTAAATCTTACCAAAGTACCGCCCCATAGAGGGCGGTACATTTTAGAATCATCATTGCAACGAAAAGGGGGAAAGTGCCTTGCCTAATCTTTACTTTTGTTTTCCAAAAGATGATTCGGTATATTTCGACGAACATGAAGTAACTCATATGAAAGTAATGCGACTGAAAGAAGGGGAGATAATAGAAGCTACCGATGGTAATGGTGGAAGGTATAAAGTAATATTGAAGAAGATCGATAAAACATCAGCTCAGGGTAGTGTAATTAGTTACGAGTTTGTTAAGCCATCTGAAGGAAGGCTTGTTTTATTTGCTCCATCTGGACGCTGGGAAAGGTTGAGGTGGACAATAGAAAAAGCAGTTGAACTAGGTGTTGATGAGATATACGTTTTTAATAACGATCGTGCCTCAAGACATTATGACGACAAGCAGGAAAAGCTTGAGCTTGTTGTAAGAGAAGCATCAAAACAGTGCGTACGGTACACGTTTCCCGTCATTAAACCAATAGAGTTTCTCGATATCTTTTCACTCGCTCCTGAAAGTACGTATATACTTGATTTTAAAGGCAGAAAGCTTCCCAAACGAATATCTAAGAACATCGGAATAATCGCTGGACCTGAAGGCGGTTTTACACAAAAAGAATTATCTTTGTTGAAAAAAAAGTTCAAAAGCATATGCCTCGGGAAGAAGATTCTCAGGTTCGAAACAGCAATTGTCTTAGCAACAGGTGTTTTTGGCATGAAAATGGGTAAAATCTGAGAGAAATCAGTCAATATTTTCAAAATATTTACTTTATGAATCCAAGAAAAACGATAATATAGCGCACAATTATATTCGTAAATGAGCATTTGTAATTTAATTTCTGATATTGTCCATTTTTCGTTATATGTCGAAATTTCCAGAAAATTGTTACTAACTGGTTATGATTATTTTCCACAGTTTTTCTATCGCATAGTATAGTCAAAAATTCTAAAAAATTCTATTTTCTCACTGAGCCTACCATGCACGCCTTCCATTTTGTTTTCCCAACTAAGTAATGTATAATTCTAATGATTTTTTCTGAGAAAGAAATAACTTCACATTAAGTCCACTTTCTAATCTTTCTCAAATTATTTTTATCTGGAGGAAGTCGTTGTAAGAAAGAAACTAAACCCTGGTTCAATGAAAATAGAAAATAAGCGTATGGTACTGAGACATTTAATGGAAAAGGGAAAAGATACCAGGGTTCAAATTGCTAACGATACGGGACTTGCTCCAAGTGCTATATGGAGGTTAATTGGTGAATTGGAAGACGAAGAACTCGTTGAAGTGGTAGATGTTTCCAAAAGAAAAGGAAGAAAATCGGCTCTTTACGCCCCGAAAAGCTCCTTTGTAAGTTCAGTTATTTACAATGTAGAAGTTTTAGAAACACTTGTTGGTGTGGGTTTTCTAGATGGCTCGTGGAAAATTGTCGATAAGTTCGAGACATCAAAGGATTTTGGGCAATTCAAATCTCTGGCAATTGAATCATTTAAATCAATAAGGAGAAATTATACTCTCAGACATGGTACTACAAGGTTTGTCTTTTCGCTACCAGGAGTGGTCAACTATGAGAAGAAATTCTTAATAAATGCTCCAAACCTTAACTGGAAAAATATAGATTTTCAGGAAACATTTAAAGAATTGGAGTTCAAAGTGCTCGCAGAGAACGATGCTAATCTTGCATTGTTGGCTGAGCATTTTTTTGCAAGGATGTCAAGGAATCTAAAGTTGCATTCTTTTTGTATTTTGGTAAGGGTATTGGCGGAGCTATTTTAGTTAACGGTAGTATCGTGAGAGGCGAGAATTCGGCTGCTGGTGAGATTGGACATGTGAGTTTCAATGGCAAAAATTGCGAAATTGAAAGTTCTCTATCCGTTTTAAAGCTCATCGATAATTTAAAACCGTGGCTCGGTAACGAAGAACAACAACTTGCTCAAAAAGTTGAAAAGATAAGAGATTTGTTGCTTTCAAAAGAAGATTCTGAAAAAAGAGCATTAGAAGAAGTACTTCAAAAATACTTTTGCAACATTGCATCAGCGATAAGAAACATAACTTATCTACTGAATCCAGATATAATAATCCTCGGTGGTTTGGTGAATACCATGTATGAAATGTTCGGAAGTTATATTGAGAAAGAACTGGATAGTATTTTAGAAAGGGATGTATTTGATAATAAAATTAGAGATACAGTTTTCAAAGAAGTTCCACCATCACTTGTCGGCGGTAACATTTTGGTACTTGAGGATTTTTTGAAAAGTCTGGAGTGACTTTTCATCACATTGATAGTGTTAACTTGTAGTGAAGAAAGAGTGTAAGTGTGAAAGAATGAGATAGATATTACCATTGTGAATTTTCCAAAGATTCTTCACTACACAAAAGCCTTGAATGTATTTTGCTAAATTCTTCGTATTCTTCAGTCCTCGCTTTTGACTTGTCCCATGTCACGATACTTTGAGACATGCCAACAAAGGATAAAATTAGTTTCATGATCGACTAATAGCCAAACATAGATATTAAGAGAATGAGCAAGAGAGCGATAAGACATATTGTGTTTCATATACAAAACGAAAGCCTTTAAGACGAAGTAGATAGGGAAGCGGAAGTATTTAAAGTTCTCAGGAATAAGAGTG